>OERF01000122.1_pt1 | contig 24326 bp, 26 predicted proteins | sample 1539921 | NCBI WGS metagenome assembly OERF01 (sample SAMEA3891883, study PRJEB23780) | metagenome | biome: terrestrial biome; feature: animal house; material: Caecal content | place: Italy | collected 2015-05-05
ATGCCTAAAATCGTGGAACAGGGTTGCATATTTGTTTGTCTCCTTTCTTGCAGCATTGCTGCAAGAAAGAGTTTACCATATCAACCCGGCAGTCACACCGTTATCCGAAAACACCGCACCGATCAAGCCGAAACCGTCACACCGTCTGAAGCGAAATCTTCACACCGTTCGGCCGAATATTGCACCAATATTCCGAGAATGGTGCCAGAATCATTTTTGACAGACTGAAAAATAATGTGGCCTCCATGTATCCGGACGTAACGCTGTATCTGGGCAGCGAGGTCTATTGCGAAGCGCAAATCATGGATCAGGTTCTGGAAGGCTTAAATACAGGACGATATCCTACCATGAACGGAAGCAATTACGTACTGATGGAATTCTCTATGTGGGTGGATCCGGAAGGTGCGCTTCCCTGTGTGGAAGCTATGGTGAATGCGGGCTACAAACCCATCATTGCCCACATGGAGCGTTATCGATATCTGCGGGATAATATGGAACTGGTTGATCGCTTCCGGGAACTGGGTGCTCTGATCCAGATCAACGTATACAGCCTGTTCGATGAAGACGATTCTTCTATTAAAAATTGGGCAAGACGGCTGGTACAGGATCGGAAGGTAGAGTTTCTGGGTACCGATGCACATAGAACCTATCACCGCCCACCGAGTGCCGAATGGGGACTGAATTACTTGTATGAGAATGTAGAACAGGAATATGTGGAAGCCATTGCCTGGGGCAATGCGCGCAAAATACTTCTGGGTGAAGTATGATGCACTACCTGGGAAATATTGAGTGCTGGGAAGATTTAGATACATTTTCCAAGAGAATGTAGGAGGAGAAAATGGATGTTCTGGTAAGGTCGCTGATATGGTTGTGCTGTTTATATTTGATTAAGTTAGGAATGGATAAAGCGATGGCTCAACAGCAGCGAAAAGCGAATGAAAAACAGAAAAATCTGACCATATCAGAGCCAAGAAAGACGCAAGGAGGGGCTGGCATGACACAAGGATTCTTTGATGAATTCCCTGCACTGTGGGATACATTTGAAATTCAGCTAAAGGATAAAATCATAGCATGGCTTACTGGAAAAATAGAAGCACCGGAAGACTCGAATGCCAAAAAGCTGAGTGTTGTATATGAGAATTTCGGCTTTAATTTTTGGCGATGCTACGAGGGTGCAAGTTGGGTAGAGCAGCTTGAGGAAGTGTTTTTTGAAACCCGGTATTTCGATACCATATGGTTATTGTATCGCTATGCCAAATTGGATGATCAAGTGGTCAGTAAAATGGAAGAATGGGGCTTAATTGATGCGAATGAGATTTACGGCATCATTGTGAAACCTCTCTTGGACAAGCGGAAGCAGGAACTGGTGGAGGCCTTCTCACAAATGGCACAGGAATTGGAGAATCCACTTCCTTACACGTTGAAGATTCCTATGGGTGGTCAGGAAACAGCCCTGACACTGGGTTTCCAAAGCCGATATAAAAAGAGAGACTCAAGGAAAGGTATGGACGGATATACCTACTCTTTCAATGGTAGAAGCTACACAGATGTTCGTGCATTTCAAACGAAAGCCATTGAAATGTTGTCCGATAACGTCAGTATCGCAAGAGACGCTTTTGGCGACATGGTCCTTAGAAGGCGAACTGAGATCCCAACCTTCGACTCCGGTGACCGGGAATGGGACAGTACAGAACTCGAGTTCCTTATGTTTGACGGCAAGGATATTCATCTGATTGTTCTGCGCGGTGGATACAGTATTGCTTATTTGACTTTTTATGAAAAGCTGCTGACAGCAGATGCCCGGATGAAGCCGATCTTTGAAAAATGAATATTCCGGCCTCAGAGAGCACCCGGTCCGGGTGGTGAGAGCCACCCGTTCCGTTTTGCGGGAGCCACCCTTTCCGGTGGTCAGAGCCACCCGTATAATAGCGTTACGTACAGTTGTTTTCTGTACGAATCTATTATAGGGAGGTCGTCGTATGACCAAATATCATCAGATCCTCAGGCTTCACAGTCAAGGGATCAGTCAACGAAGCATTGCACAAAGCTGTGGGTGTTCCAGAAATACCGTTGCTGCTGTCCTGCTGCGGGCCAGCGCAGCCAATCTCACTTGGCCGCTGGATGTGGATACGGATGCAGATCTGGAACGGCTGCTGTTCCCAGAGAAGCAGCAACAGGTTTCCCTGCGCCGGATGCCGGACTTTGAGAAGGTATCCAAGGAACTGGCTCGCAGCGGTGTGACACTCAAGCTGCTCTGGATGGAGTACTGCGAGGAGTGCCGCCAACTGGGCGAACAGCCCTTCATGTATTCCCAGTTCTGCTTCCACTTCCAGAAGTTCGCAGAGCGGGAGCGTGCCACCATGCACATTCCCAGAAAGCCCGGTGACCGGATTGAGGTGGACTGGGCCGGAGACAAATTGTACATCGTGGACCGGGATACCGGTGAAGCAATTCCAGTGTATCTGTTTGTCGGTGTTCTGCCCTTCAGTATGTATGCTTACGCAGAAGGATGCCTGCGTATGGATATGGAGAACTGGATCCACGTCCACGTCAATATGTTCCAGTATTTTGGCGGTTCTGCCGTCATGCTGGTGCCGGACAACCTTAAGACCGGTGTGGACCATACCAATGACTGGTACACGCCCCAACTCAATCGTACCTACCAGGAACTGGCAGAGCATTACAACACCGCCGTAGTCCCGGCCAGAGTACGCAAGCCAAAAGACAAGAGCAGTGCAGAAGGCACTGTCGGTGTGGTATCTACCCGGATCATTGCCGCTCTGCGGAACCGGAAGTTCTTTTCTTTGGATGAACTGAATCGTGCTATCCGGCAGAAGCTGGACGAGCACAACAAAACACCTTTTACCAAAAGAGAAGGCAGCCGGTACAGTGTGTTCCAAAGCCAGGAAAAAGCCTTTTTGCACAAGCTGCCGACTGCCCAATTTGAGCTGGCCCAGTGGAAAGTCGCCACGGTCCAGTACAATTATCATATTTCCGTAGAGAAAATGCAATACTCTGTTCCCTACGAATACATCAAGCAGAAGGTAGATGTGCGTTTAACAAAGAATATGGTGGAAGTGTTCTACAACCAAAACAGGATCGCTTCTCACCGCCGGTTGTATGGCCATCCCGGTCAGTACAGTACCGTAGAGGCACATATGCCGGAAGACCACCAGAAATACCTGCAGTGGGATGGAGAGCGTTTCGTCCGCTGGGCGGAGCGTATCGGCCCGGCCACTGCAATTACAATTAAGGGTATCCTTGCCTCCCACAAAATCCAGCAGCAGGGCTACAAAAGCTGCATGGGTCTTCTAAAACTGGCGGACAAATATTCTGTTGCCAGACTGGAAAATGCCTGCATCAAAGCCCTGCAGTTCACGCCACAACCCAGTTACAAGAGCATCCAGAACATCCTGGTGACAGGGCAGGACAAACTGGAGACTGCCCCCGCAGAGAAGAAGCCGGTCAATAACGAGTATGGCTTCACCAGGGGTGCAAAGTATTATGGGAGGAAATAAGAGATATGCTAAATCAGCCTACATATGACAAGTTGGTCAAGATGCGCATGAGCGCCATGGCGGATGCTTACCGCCAGCAGACGGAAGATCCCGCAGTTGCAAACCTTTCGTTTGACGAGCGGTTTGCCATGGTTGTAGATACGGAATATTGGAGCAGACACAACAACCGGCTCAAAAAGAACATCCGCCAAGCAGCCTTTGACCAGCCTCACGCAGCTCTGACCGACATCAACTACACCGCAGGCCGTCTGCTGGACAGAGGGCTGATTGATGCACTGGGAACCTGTGCGTATATCCGGGAGCGGCACAATGTCATCATTATGGGTGCCACTGGCAGCGGTAAGACCTACATTGGCTGTGCCCTTGGCATGGAAGCCTGCAAGCAGGGCTTCACCGTGAGATACGTGCGCTTACCGGAACTCCTGGAGGAACTGGCTATTGCCAGAGGTCAGGGCAGCTTCAAGAAGGTACTGGCCCAGTGGAAGAAAACAGATTTGCTCATTCTGGACGAGTGGATGCTCATCTCCCTGACAGAAACGGAGGCCAGAGATCTGTTGGAGATTATCCACGGGCGACATAAGCGGGCGTCGACCATCTTCTGCTCTCAGTTCGCTCCGGCCGGCTGGTATAGCAAGTTCCCGGAGGCAACCATTGCGGATGCCATTCTGGACCGGATCGTCCATGATTCCTATACCATTGAGATCCGGGGCGCTGACGACAGAAACCAGAAATCTATGCGGGAGATCTATGGTGTAGGCAGCAAGTGATGGCTCAAATATTCGTGAGCGCATGGCTTGCAAATTCGTGAGAGAAAGCAGATAACCGGCATGGCGGCCATGCACAACACCCCTGGCCGCCATGCTCAGCGCACCCGGTGGTGATGCACAACAGTAGCGGAAAAGATACCGGCTCTCGCCGCCCGGAACACTGGCTCTGCCCCGCCGGAATGGTGGCTCTCACACGCCGGACACCCGGCTCCGAAAAGGCGGAATATTCAGAAAAACTAGGCTGGCCCAAGGATAACATTACATGGATTTAAGCGATGATACGCACATGGATACATATTCTGAACGCTATAATTTAAAGCCAGCCGCGGCCTGGCTCCGTGGCCATGCTTTGAAAACCGGGATACCGGAAATTGATTTGGAACTGTTGGAAATGCCGCTGGAAGTTCTGACAGACGAGGAACTTGCTGCCATCGTAGAGATTGGAGAACGAACCGGGCAGAAGCTTTATCCCTTCAAAACAGGAAAGTCGGAACTGCCCCGGGTGCGGCAGGTGCTGGGTTTTCTCCACGGAATTGAATTTGAGACCCTGCTGGATGTAGGCAGCGGCCGGGGTGTGTTCCTGCTGCCCTTCATGGAGGAATTTCCTCAGGTGCAGGTGACTTCTCTGGATCTGCTGGACAAGCGGGTGACGTTCCTGAATGAGCTTGCCGCAGGCGGTTACAGCCAGCTGATGGCCTATAACAAAAACATCTGTGACCAGCCCTTCCCGGATAACAGCTTCGATGTGGTGACGCTGCTGGAGGTTCTGGAGCATATTCCGGAAGTGGACAAGGCTGTGGCTGCTACTGTGAAGATGGCGAAGAAATATGTGGTTGTGTCTGTCCCCTCCAAGGAGGATGACAATCCTGAGCATATCCATTTGCTGACTAAGGATATTCTGACGAAACTGTTTGCAGATACAGGTTGTACCAAGCTGCATTTCGGTGGTGTGAACGGCCATCTGATCATGATGGCAACGATAGAAAAGGAAGTGTGAAATCATGCTGCTGTTTGATTTCTTAGAAAACGAACATGAATGGGTTACCAATCTGCAAAACACCGAGGAGTCCTGTGCGGCTTACCGTGAGCACTATAAACAGTTGTCACCAAGAGAAGCTGCTATTGCAGGACATATGATTTGTGCTGCAGGAAAGCGATATGTTGAGCCTTATAACAGCGGTTTTGAAATTGTGTGTCCGTTCAATTGTGCGGCGCAGGAGGAAGTCAACGGCGGATGGGGACAAATGTTTGCCATCAACCCGGATAGCTTTGCTTTTCCTGAGGAGGTAAAGCTGTTCTATATCCGTGACACCATGTGGATTCCGGAATACAGAAAGGGCGGGCCTGTCCCCCAGTGGATCGAAGATATGGCTCACGATATGCGATGCTTCTCCAGCGGTCTTGCGGATATTAAACCTGAAATCATTCAGTTTACCTTTGACAATGATCCTCCTTGCGACCACTATGCCATTACCTTCCGGTTGAGCAAAGAAAAAATCAAACGGCGGATCAAACTGGCTGATGTGTCCTTCTACATGGCCAATATTGGTGATTATATTCTGACTTTGACGGATATTACAGGTGAGTACGAGGCGCGGCTGGGCGAACTGCATGACGGAACACCTGTCGTTTTAGAAGAAATGTCTATGGATTTTAAGTAAAGGAGAAGTTTGAGTGGAAGCTGTGACCTTAAAGAAATACCCCCGAACCCCTCATTTGGAGGGCTCACGGCTCCAGCCGGGGGATGAAGACCTGTCCCAGGTGCCCTTCTCTTACATCAGGGGAAAACATCTGGTGGTGGAAGAAAAAATCGATGGAGCCAATACCGCCATTTCCTTCAGCGAGGAGGGCGAACTGCTGCTGCAAAGCCGGGGCCATTACCTCACCGGCAGTTACCGGGAGCGACACTATAACTTAATGAAGCAGTTGTAAATTCCGCCCACACAGCCACACTTGCACGGACTTTTAGCCACAGTGTTACGGGCTATTAGCCACACCGTCACGGCACAGAGCCACAGTGGTCAGAGGGGCCTCAACAGCCCCTCTGGCGGGTGGTGGATCAGGATTTATCCCAACGAGCTATAATCTTTCTGGATTGCTCATAAATATCCTGTTCGGACCATTCGTGGAATTCGTCGGGTTCCTGAAAAAAGATGCTCAAGATTTCCTGCTTGGCCTGCTCGGTGTTCCGCTTGCTGTGGAACCAGGAAGCATATTTGGTGTCTAGAAGGCGACGTGTCAATATCATATCAGCCATTCGCCTCCTGGTATCTCAGACCATGGCGCTCTCGCATGGAAATCTTTCCAGCAATCAGGACCTCGTAGGAGTTGTGGATGATTCGGTCCAGAATGGCTTCAGCAATAGCACTGCGCTCATCCGAATCCGGATGGATTCGTACATACCAATCACCAGGCTCGTACTGGGTGCAGAAAATCATAGAGCCCTTTTTGCTTCTGGCCTCAATGACCTCCAGCAAATTGTAGCTTTCCTGCGGTGTCAAGCACCGGATCAGCCACTCGTCTAAAATTAGCAGGTCATATTTCCTGTACACCTTCAATGTTTTGCTGAACTCCCCGGCAGCCTGAGCCAGAGCCAGTTCCTCCAACAGCTCCGGCAGGCGGATATACCGCACAGATTTGAGCTTCCGGCAGACAGCATTGCCCAGAGCGCAAGCGAGGAAGGTCTTGCCGTTGCCGGAGGCTCCCTTGAAAATAATGTGGTGTCCCTTGGAAATGAAATCACAGGCAGAAAATCTCAGAATTTGCGCCTTGTCCAGATGACGGTCTTCATGGTACTCAATATCTTCCACAACGACGCCAGGCTCTGCAAAATGGGCGTCCCGGATACACCGAAGCAGCTTATTGTTCTGCCGTGAGTTCCACTCCGCATCTATCAGAAGAGACAGCCGTTCCTCAAAGCCCATCTGGCTGTATGTGGAAGAATCCTGCATCTGGCGTTCCAGCTCTGCCGCCATAGCACTGAACCGCATGGCTTTTAAAGAATCAATGGTAGAATTATTCCTCATTTGGAACCACCTCCTCTGCGGAAGTAGTCAGCTCCACGGGTAATGCCATGCTGAATGGTCGCCTTTGGTGCCTCAAAAGGTGTCTGCACACGGTCCTGCCCATTTTTCAGGATGGTACTCAGTGTACGAATGGAGGGCGTGGAAGAAAAGGACAGCAGCCGCTGGCAGGCATTCTCCAGGCGAACAGAGCCATACCGGTCAGCCAGCTTCATCAGACTGGCACAGTATTTGTACCCCTGTTCCGGTTCCTTGCCGCTGGTCAGGTAATAGTTCACAGCGGAAGCCGTATGGAGGCCCACCGTATTGGCCCACTCGGTGAACTCCTTCTCGTTATACCCCAGATACATCCGGTGTTCCACGGGCATATGTTCCTGTTTCACCACGGGATCTCGGCGAAACACCTTGCTGCGGACATGGACTGCCACCCGGCTGCCACGGAAAAACACTTCTACCGTATTGGGTGTCAGCCGCAGATTGACCTTTTCGCCAATGAGATCGTAGGGAACGGAATACTTGTTCATCCCATCACTGACCAGATAATCGTTCCCCACTTTCAAGTCCGGAGACCAGATAGCAGGTTCATAAGGCTCTCTGGGCAAAGGACGCATGAATTCCTTCTCCTCTTCCAGATAGGCCTCTCGGCGGCTTCCTGGCCGCTTCTTGAAGTTGCGGTCGTTCAACTCTTCCAGTTTTTCTGCTACTGCTGCCTGAGCTTCCTCCAGATGGAAGAACTTCCTGTCCCGCAGAGCTGCGAGGATCCATGTGGAGGCAAATTTCACGCCGCCCTCTGCATGGGATTTGTCCTGTGGATGGCGGACCCTTGCCGGAACAATCGCGGTGTTGTAGTATTCGGACATTTCCTGGTACGTCCGGTTGAGCACGGTTTCAGACCGGGTATTCTTTGTAACTCCGGTCTTAAGATTGTCCGGAACCAGCAGACGGGTCACGCCGCCAAAGTAGTTGTAGGCATGGACATGGCTGTTAATCCAGTTTTCCAGCTTCATGTCGTCGCAGGCTTCCGCATAGGTAAAGCAGCTGCAGGACAGAACGGCCACAAACAGATATGCTTTGGATACCTCACCGGTAACCCGATCATGGATGTCCAGGGTTGCACCAGCCCAGTCCACCTCCATGATATCTCCGGGTTTGTGCTGAATGCGCATGGTGGCTTTTGTCGCTCTGGCCCACTGACGGTACTTCTCACAGTACTGGGTGTACATGTAGGGCACAGTACCCTCAGACTGGCATTTGGCGCAGTACTCCTCCCAGAGTATTGTCAGATTCACCCCCTTCCGTGCCAGCTCTGCATGGATGTAGGCATAGTCCGGCAGAACGTACAGGGCCGCTTTCTGATATTCCTCCGGAAACAGCAGCTCCATAAGCATCTCGTTGGTGCAGTCCTCAGATATTGGCCAGCTGATTCCGGCCTTTCCTGCTGCGTCCAGAACCTTCCGGATGGTGTGATGGGAACTGCGCAGCTCCAATTCCATAGTGCGCATACTTTTGGTTGGGTCAGATCCGACCCGCAGGATGTTTCGGTAGTCAAGCAATTTGAATGTCCTCCTTGGTAAATGTCACACGGTGTCGTGTGCAAGTACCATTATAGAGGCAAATTATAGGTGTGGCTGACCTCCGTGACGGTGTGGCTGTTTTGCCGTGAGGGTGTGGCTAAAAGTCCGTGCAGATGTGGCTCTGTCTCCGAAATTTACAGCGGGCCAATATCCACCAGGATGCCTTTTTTGAGGTGCTGGGCACTCGCTATATTATGTACGGCGAGTGGATGTACGCAAAGCATACGGTATACTACGATAAGCTGCCCCACTACTTCCTGGAATTTGACATTTTTGACCGGGATGAGCAGATTTTCTTGTCCACAGAGCGGCGGCATGAGATGCTGAAAGATTTGCCTGTGGTGTCTGTTCCGGTGCTGAAAACCGGCACATTCCTGAATAAAGAAGATCTGATCTCCCTGCTGGGAAAGTCAAATTATATCAGTGAGAATAAAACCCAGACCCTCCGTGCCACCAGCGAACGATTAGGCCTTGACGTGGAACGGCAGGTCCGGGAGACCGATGCTTCCGACACCATGGAGGGTCTGTATATCAAAATCGAAGAAAACGGTCAGGTCATTGACCGACTGAAATATGTCCGGGCATCCTTCGCCCAGACGGTGGATGTGTCCCAGACCCACTGGCTGGACCGGCCCATTGTTCCCAACGGACTGGCCATCCCTGTGGAAGCCATTTACGCGCCGAAATTACCAAACAAGGAGTGATCAAAATGGAAGATTTGCTGCGACTTGTATCTCAGGTAGTAAAGCAGAATATTGACTGGAGCGGGATCGCGGCAACATTGTCTTCCTTTGTGATCCCCATGTCCCGGACAGAGCAGAACCCGGCATTTCATGCGGAAGGTGATGTGTGGACCCATACGAAAATGGTCTGCGAAAACTTAGGGATGCTGGATGCCTTCCGTACGCTATCGGAAGATCAGCAGCAGGCGGTTTTTCTTGCGGCACTGCTCCACGATATCGGAAAGATTCCCACCACCCGCTGGGAGGATGACAAGTGGACCTCTCTCAATCACACCTTAGTTGGATCTAAAATGGCCCGGCAGTTTCTGTGGCAGGAACTGGGGCTCTGTGGTACGCCAGAAAAGCAGCGGCTTCGGGAAACTGTGTGCTTACTTATCCGTTATCATAGCTTCCCTCCCCATGCCATTGATGATTCCGATGGCAAGCGGAAGTTGATTGCCATTGCTGCCAACGGTCAGACCTGTCCTATGTTTACCATAGAACTGCTGTGTGTCCTGTGCGAAGCGGACGCTCTGGGGCGAGTCTGTCAGGAGGAACAGGATCGGATCCATATGGCAGAACAGGTACAACTCTGTCGGGAGTTTGCAAAAGAAAACAACTGTTATGCTGGTCCGTTCCAATTCCCATCTTCCCATACCCGGTATTCCTATCTGGCAAGAAAAGATATCACCCCAGAAGTAGAACTGTACGATGATACCTGGGGCGAGGTGATCCTGCTGTCCGGCCTTCCCGGAACGGGAAAGGATACCTGGATCAAAGAGTACTATCCGGATCTTCCTATGATTTCACTGGATGAGATCCGCAAGGAAATGAAGATTTCCCCAACGGATAATCAGAGTAAAGTTATAGAGATCGCCAGAGAACGGGCCCGGGAGTTGCTGAGGAAGAAGCAATCTTTTATCTGGAATGCTACCGACCTCAGTCCTATGATCCGAAAGAAACAAATTAAGATGTTTACACAATACCATGCCTCTGCCCGGATTGTATACTTAGAAACCGATTGGCAGGAACAGATGCGGCGCAATAACAGCCGCCCGGATGCAGTTCCCGAGCAGGCGATCTGTCGAATGATGGAGGAATTGGTGTTGCCGGAAGTACAGGAAGCCCACAGTGTTGAATGGCGAATTGTTTGATTGAAGGGAGATCCATATGGAACAGGCAAGAATGAAAGATGTGAACAAACTTTACCCGGCGGTTGCGGAACGTTTGGCTGAAAGAACACAAGATAATGTTCCGGAAACTGGACGCTTCAAAAAATATACGGTAGCAGGACACTTTACCGGGGAAGATATCCATGGCATTCTGGGAATCGAAGAAGCCTATCAATCGGATTCCTCCCGATGTGTTTCTCTGGGAGTCTACTGCGATGGTGATAGTAGAATGGTGAGTAATTTCCTCTTCACCGGAACAAAGCAAGAGGTACTGGAATGGCTGAAAAGTCCCGTGGGTCAGCAGGAAATTGTAGATGCATACATGCACCTGGAGGACAAACTGCTTCGTATGCTTAGATAATGACAAACAAAATAAGAAAGGAAGGAGCATCAAAATGAATCTTACTATCAATCAAAAAATCCCCAGTTGCGCTGACGGCAACTATCATGTAAAGGCCAAAGGCTGTATCGCAGCATCCCTGCACTGGGCAGATGAAAACGGTGCCCTTCCCGACTGGCAGCCCTTTGCATATTTTCCCATTGAAACCAACGGTGTGGGTATGTATAAGATGGAGGGCGGCAGAGCGGTTCCGGGAGAGGCAACCCATGTGCTGGCTCGGGCGGTCTCGGCGGATTTTTCTGCTGTTGAAGAATGTCTTGCTCCAATTCCGAAGTTGGCGGAGAATTATGCGGAGGAGCATGTACAGCGTTTTCTGGTGATGACGGACCTGCACCTGAGCAATAAGCCCTGGCAGGTGCGTAAGGCTCTGTCTATGGGTAGAGACTATGATGCGGTGCTGATTACCGGCGATATGACAAACGACGGCACTCAGGAGCAGCTGGAACTGTTCTGGCAGTGTGTAACCGAAGTGATCCCGGATGTGCCGGTGTTTACTGTCACCGGCAATCATGATTATCCCAGATTCCCGCTACCTCAGATCCTCTATGGGATTTGTGACTATCCTGCCCTGCAGCAGAAGCTGCTGGACCGGGCAGAAAGTATGGGGATTTCCTATCAAAAGGATGACAGCGGTGCTTACGTAGCAACTATGGGCGATACAGAAATCATCGGACTGAATGCGGCTACCCATTGGCGGCGGTTCAAGTTCCCGGAGAATGCTCAGCTGGAATGGCTGGCACAACACCTGACGGAAAGCAAGGCAAAGCGGCACATCATCCTCTGTCATGCGCCACTGAGGCTCCATCATCCCTACCAGGCGGAAAACGGCGAGTGTTACTTGAGCCGGGACAGTGTTCTGCGGCGGATCATTGATGACCAGAACTCAGAAATAATCTTCCTTTCCGGACATACTCATTATTCCATGAACTGCCGGGAAGGCTGTGTAGAAATGGCAGAAAACAACCACTTATATATCAATGCCGGTTCCATCCGCCCCACAGCACTGAAAACAGATGAACCTCTCCAGCCGGAATGCTGGACAGAAGGAAATGTGGTGGAGCTGCTGGTCGGGGAGAATCAGACAACGATTACCGGAATCTCTATGAAGACTGGACAGAAAATTGCCAGAGGTCAGTATTTGTTTACGAAATGAGGATTTGCTATGGATATTGAATATGTGAAGAAAAATGCTACCGTTTCCGGAAAATGCAGAGAAAACTTTCAATGGTACTTTCTGGATGGCGATTTGTATATCGAAGGAACGGGCGCATTGGATTATGTGGAGGATTGGAGTTGTTTTTATGATCCTCTGTTTGACCAATATTGGAAACGGAATAAGCCGGTGGAACTTCCCTGGAAAGAACTTATCTACCAAGTTCGTCATGTTGTAATTGCTTCTGGGTGCACAGAGCTGGGGCTGGGATGCTTTGAAAACCATATCAACTTGGAGACGGTCTCTATTCCGGACACAGTTCGGAAAGTGGGGCTGTTTGCATTCAGTAATTGCCGCAAATTACAGGAAGTGGTGCTTCCGGGAGCTGTAGAGATAATTGATGATTACGCATTCCACGGATGCGTAACCCTGCGGAGGGCAGAGATTCCAGATACAGTCAAAATCATCGAAGTAGGTGCGCTTGATATGTGTTGGGAGCTGAATGATTTCCGGATGCCTAAACAAGTGGAACGAATTGAAAAAAACGCATTTCGTTCTTGTAAGAAACTTACTTCAGTAGTACTGCCTGATGGGTTACAAGTGATTGGCGATTACGCTTTTTGGGGATGTGAAAGTTTGAAGTACCTAGTTGTTCCTAAGTCCTTGGAAGTAATTGGCGAAAAAGCATTCTGGGGTGTGGAAGAAGTAACATATCAAGAGTGAAGAAAGGAAGAATATGAAGCGAATCACTGGCCGTTACGCAACGGCAATCGTATATACAGACATCATTGAGGAAACCGCAACGGAGCAGATCCGGCAGCTTTGTGACCAGTCCTTTGTGGAGGGCTGCTCTATCCGGATCATGCCCGATGTCCATGCCGGTACCGGATGTGTCATCGGCTTTACGGCTGATCTAGGTGAGCGGGTGATCCCCAGCATCGTTGGCGTGGATATCGGGTGCGGTATGCTCACCGTGGAACTGGGCAAAGAGCCCATTGACTATGCCGAGCTGGATCAGGTGGTGCGCCGGTTTATCCCTGCCGGTTCTGAGGTCCATGAAACTCCTGCTGCGGAGTTCCCAAGATTGAAAGACTTGCTAATCTATAACAAGCTTCGTAATCTGCCCTGGATCGAGAACAGCCTGGGTACTCTGGGTGGCGGCAACCACTTTATCGAGGTGGATGTGGACGACGAAGGCACCCACTATCTGGTGATCCACACCGGCAGCCGGAACCTGGGTAAGCAGGTGGCGGATTATTATCAGGAACTGGCTTACGACATTCTCTATGGCAAGATTCAGGAGGAAGAGCAGCGCCGGGCATTGATTGCAGAATATAAAGCCGCAGGGAGAACGGCTGAGCTGGAACAGGCTTTGACAAATTTACGAGTGGAAATCGAGAATCAGATCCCGAAAAATCTCTGCTATCTGACCGGTGATGCAAGAGCTGCGTATTTGCATGATATGAGGATCTGTCAGGAGTATGCAGTTATGAACCGCCAGATCATTGCTGACCGAATCCTGACCAACCTGCTGGGCCGTGGGCTGGAAACCTTCCATTCCTTCCAGACCATCCACAATTACATCGATCACGAGACCAATATCATTCGCAAGGGTGCAGTTTCCGCTAAGAAAGGTGAGCAGCTGTTGATTCCCATCAATATGCGTGACGGCAGCCTGCTTTGCATCGGCAAGGGTAATCCGGAGTGGAACTGCTCTGCACCCCACGGCGCAGGCCGTCTGTTCAGCCGGGGCGCAGCCCGGCACAACTTCACGGTGGAGGCTTATGCCAAGGAGATGAACGGTATCTACACTACCTCTGTCAGCGAGGATACTTTGGACGAGTGTCCCATGGCCTATAAGCCAATGGAGAGCATCGTGTCCAATGTGGACCCGACGGTGGAGATTGTGAAGGTAATCCGACCTGTTTACAATTTTAAGGCAGGAAAATAATCTAGGATAACCAAAAATGTCTTTTTGTGGTCCAATTCTGCTATATTCCTTGTACTATAAAAATGATATGCTAAAATAATGCCATCACAAAGAAGAGATAGATGGAGGAGAAAACTATGAAGTACTCTGCATTTCATCCTGAGAAGATGTATACATACCTGCGGGGTTATGCCTCCGCCCTGGGCATGAAGGATACGCTGAAGGCTCTGTCCTTTGCCCGGGAAAAGCACAAGGATCAGTTCCGCAAGAGCGGTGAGCCTTACATCGTCCATCCCCTGACCATGGCCTGCAACGCTGTCAGCATGGGCATTAAAGAAGATGCCGTTATTGCAACCATTCTTCTCCACGATGTCTGTGAAGACTGTGGTGTGGGTCTGGCAGAACTGCCCGTCAGCGATGCGGTAAAGCACGCGGTAGATCTGATGACTTTCCGGGTTCTGGAGGGTGAGACCAAGGAAATTGCCAAGAACCGTTACTATAATATGCTTCTGCAAAGCCGAGAGGCGGCTATGACGAAACTCATCGACCGCTGCCACAATGTGTCCAGCATGGCGGGTACATTCTCCGTTGAGAAGCTGAAAGCATACATCGAGGAGACCCGGCACTATGTGCTGCCCCTGTTGCGGAAGGTGAAGAACCAGTACCCTGAGGATTCTGACATTCTGTTCGTGCTGAAGTATCATATCGTCAGCGTGGTGGATTCTATAGAAGCTACAATTATGGTGTTTGAACAGGAAAAATTAGCGATGACATATATGAAAACGATAATCTAGCTTGAACAAAGCAAATTACGCAGAAATGGAAAAAGGTATATAATTAGTGCGGTCTCTAAAGTTGATGAAATGGCTATAGAGATGTGAATGTAGTTTGGAAAAACTGTATTATTACAAAACGGCTGTAAGGATTTGTTCCTACGGCCGTTTTGCAATAGTCGAAAGAGAGAAATAATTTTTAGCAACGATCAATCTCCAGCGCATTGCAAGCCATCTGCCGGAGCCTGCGCAACCGATAGTAATAACTGTGCTCAGGATTCCCTGCTCAACGCACCAGTCCTTGACTGATAATCCGCTTTCTTTCCACTGCCGCAGCATCCCACTCCATTCCTGCAACTGGTACTCCTGCTTTACTTCACTGATCTTCACTGACAACACCCCGCTTACATTTCCTTGAAAAACTGGAATTCAAGTTTTTTTAAGTGAGGTCTATTTTCTCACAATGACCGTGAAGTTGCTAGGGTGCGGATTATTTAGCGTTTACGATCAATCGCTGAACCATGCGTGATCGCTCTCAAGAAGCAAGTCGTTAAGAGATTAAACGTACAATTATTCAATATACTATCAAAACTACTCGTCGTTATTTCATCCTCAACAACACGGTAGAATCATATGTGCATCATTCGAAAAGTCCAGAACATTATTTAGGAATAGATGAAGAGATATATTTATGCGGTATTTATATAACAGAAAACTTTGTTGATTCAGAAACAACAAAATGCAAAAAGTGTAGTAACTATTCTAAAAAGTATTGACAAAATATAAAAGAAATGATATACTGTCACCAGAGCAAAGATTAGACGTAAAGAATAAAAACAATAATTGGAGGGCTATATTATGAAATTGTACAAGAATGTTACTGTTATCGAGAATAAACTCGCTGCAGAAACTCAGAAGAACGGTCTAAAGAATGCGATCGTTGCCCATCTGGATGAAATTGCAGCACAGCAGTATGATGGCAAACTCCCCAATGGAATGAGTGTGGAGTGTGCAGCAGAAAGCATTATCAAGACTGCTGAGGGCTATATCAACGCACGCGATGCTCAACAGGCTGCAGGAATTGAATTCACTGCAGACGAGGTTCGTAGTAAGATCGCTGAGAACCTGAAAAACATGACTATGGAACAGGCAGTTGCTTATTTGTCCCATCTTAAGTTGATCTATAGACATTTTGTTGCAGATTCTGATAATGAGGTGACTGAAGAAAGTTTAAAAAACGAATACGAACAGATTTTGGCAAAGGCGGAGGGAAAGTCTCTACCGGAGCAGGTTGATGAGTTAGTAGATACCCTGGATGTGGAACGTGCTAGCTGGTTTATGAATGCTGTAAATGATGATTTGGTACAGCAGGAATCTATCGAAGGGACTGTTGAGAAGATCCAGGCCGAGCGCGCCACTTTCGAGACTGCAGCTATACGTGGTGCGGCCATCTATGGAGAGGCGGTGAATGGGAACATTGAAGACATGTCTCCCATGGTTGATCCCGGTACTGTAACTGCAGAAGCAGCAGCTTATACCGATGCCGCTTTTGTGGCGGCTCAGGTTGAAAATGGCGAGATTACTGAGGAAGAAGGCGAAAAACAGTTGGGCTGGATTGGCAAGGCCTTGGCAATTGCTATGGCTGTAGCGTGGGTAGCACTTCTGATGTATGGCGGTTACGAGCTCGCTCTGATTGCGGGCAGGTATGCTCTGAAATTTGGCGCTAACACAAAGGTTGCATCCGTGGTTGCAGGTGTAGTATTATTTATGTGTAACTACACCGCATTAGGCGAGTTTGAAAAGCAGTATCCTGCAATGTGTAGGGCAGTCATAAAAATGAAAGGAATGTGGAACAAGCATATTGGTGTTCACTTCCCTAATATGCGAATTCACCAGAGAATGGTTAGAAACTCTGAGCTTGCATAACTATATTGTGTAGCAGTGTTTCTTAAGTATTGAATGCAAATTTAGTGCTAATCAAAATGAGTAAAAATATGCAGTCCCTCTGGCGAAAATCGCCAGAGGGAAAAGCAGGTTAATAACACTTCAGTAAGGTTGGGAATGATATGACTGAAAAAATTTTTACAGTGGATGAACTCGCGGAACTGTGTGATGTAGATCGAGAAACTATACGTCGTTGGCGGAATAGAGGTGTGCGAGGAGTTTTTTTGGAGGCAACAGATAATGTTGTGTTACGTGGCAAGCCAATATCTTTTACAGCAGATTCTGTCAAGAGATTTGCTAAAGAAAATCCCAAAATAATGACTCCTGCTTTACGAAACGCTCTTGAAAGTGGCGATCGTGATAGAGTACAAACGAATACCAATGGAATGCTTTTTTCTTATCAACCAGAAGAACATGATTTTCTAAAGAAAGTGCTACTGGAAAAAAGAGCGGCATTATTGAAGGAATTGGAACATACAGAAAAGACATTGGCAAAACTGGAAGGAGAAAAATAACATGAAACTTTTTCAAGGGGAGCTTAATGAGTGGGTTCAGTCGCAATTTCCAGAGAATAGGGAAAATAGTAACCTATCGGAAGAGGCAAATTACACGATACGAGTTGTGACAGAAAGACTGGTATATTCAGTACTAAAGTCGCTGGAAACAGAAGAACAGATTCAATCACAATGTTTATTTGTAAAGTATTACGATATCCTATTCATTGTGTTAACGGCAGCTTTGGCAGGATATACTGCAACCTTTAGTCATTGGATTACACTGGGAACAGTGATTTTATTTGGGGGTTCAGCACTGTTGCTTCGAAAAAAGATTGTGCCGCCACAGGAAAAGAAGGTAAGCGTGAAAGTGAATCAAGTGGAGTTCGCAGAATGTCTAGATAAAGCGATGATACCTCTGGTTGATCTGTTGAATAAACCGAATGAGAGTGAAGAGAAGAAAGAAAAAGATATCTATAATATCCATAGTGATCGTTCTTTTGCGCGATGGTTGCAGATGTTTGCGTTATATGTACGACGTAATGAGAACGCCAATTTAGAAAAGCTGTATTCTCAATTGAAAGATGATTTGGAGAATATGGGTATTTTTATTTATGATGAATTGGAAACTGGAGATGATGGGAAGATTAGGCTTCCTGATGAAGGAATGTTCATGGATCTTCGAACTGGTGAGGAGTGGACAGAAGTAAAATTGCCGGTTGTTTATACCATAGAAAAAGCATTGATGCATGGGCAGATAAAATAAAAAGGAGAGATTTCTAATGGGTAAGATTAATTTCAAAAATCTTCGCCATGTTTATGGTATGGATAATGGCAATGGCAATATGATGGCATATCGGATTGATATGCGGGTTTCTCCCGAAAAGCGCACAAGAGAGCCTATTGTGGATAAAGAGGGTGAACCTGCAGGATTCTCTTTGACTAGCAATGGGAAAATTCAGCTAGGTAAGCAGTTGGAAGGTACTGATTATTCTTCTTTCTCTGAGTGTCAAATTCTTCCGGTTAATTTTAAAGCGATTCCTACGGCTGAAAATCGCGATATGATGATATGCTATCTCAAAGGTTGGCTGGATCAGATGAAAAAGAATTGTTCCAGTATTGAGGAAGACGGGCAAGAAGCTGTTTGGTTTATTGGATGCCCTAATGGTTGGAAATCGAAAAAAATTCTTGATGCATATCGGGATATATTTTTGGAAGCAGGATATGTAAATCCTGTCATTGTGCCAGAATCCAACGCTGCTATGATGCACTTCTTAGTCAGTAACAAAGATATTGAAGCCGAGTCCTTGAAACATGGCGTGATGTGTGTGGATGCTGGTGCATATTCCAACGATGGTACAGATGTTCGTCCTGGTAAAGTCGCATCTGAGGGAAGCTTTGTCGGCGCGAGTATTATTGAAAAAGAAATTGTGAGTGCAAATCTTTATTCGGAGCATCTTTACCGACAGGGAAAGAAACCTTACAATGACCCTGAATTGACCGAAGCTGTTCGGAAACGGTTTGAAGAAGATCAGGTGTTCCGATCTTTCATGCTATTGCAAGGAAGATGGCTGAAGGAGCAGTATTTCACTAAGAAAAAGAATAATACATTGCCCGCGGCAGGCAGAGACTATCAGACTCAGATTTATCTGGATGATTACCCTGATTTTGATGGACAAATGTTCTTCAATATGTTTGTCAATACGAAAATGGTGGAAGATTTAGTTGCAAATGTTCCAATCCGTGTTGCTTTAGGCGAATTCCAGTTTGGTAAGCTTTCAGAAGAAACCCAGAAGGAAATCGGCGATTACACATGGAAGCAGTGCTTTGAGAATTTCTTGCACCGTCTGGCAGATACTTTTCCTGAGTTTAAAGAGCGTGCCATGGCGGAAAGTGGCCCCAAGGCAGTTGTGATACTTACAGGTGGCGCTTCCCAAATGGACTTTATTCCAGTTACGATTGAGGAAGTATTCGAGAATGCATATGTGTATGTTGACCGGACTCCTATTTTATCTATTGCCATGGGATTAACAGATTTTGCACCGGAAAAGTTACGAGCTATGGCCTTTGATCAAGCATTCTCTGATATCTTGGATGAGGAGATCATTGATGAGGATGGCGATGCAATTCCATGTGTTTTGAAATGGTTATCAGACGCATATGACAAATTCTGCATCGATAGTTGCAAGGCTATTGCATTGAATGAAAGAAATAATCTCGTAGATGCAACGAAAGCTTGGGCGGAGCACGAATATAGCTCTAATGTGATTGGTAAAAAAGCGGGCGAAAAATTTACAGCACAGTTTGACAAGGAAGTTTTGCCCGGTATGCGCAAGGACAGCAAGGAAGCCAATGAAATGTTGCTGAACTCTATCAATGAGCGTTTCCGCGATCTTCTGATTGATAGTGGTCTCCAGAATACTACACTGTTTGCCGATGGTGAAATGCATTTGAAATTTACTGATATTGTAATCAAGGATCTAATGCCAGCAATTCAAAAGGCAGTTCTTGAGACTTATTCCGGTATGCAGGAAAAGTTATTTGATAATTTGCCCAATCCGGGACGGTTCAATCTGCGCCAACGCAGCAGAATCGATATTTTGAAGGCTATTGCAAAATCTTTGGACGAAATTCTAGAAAAAGTCTGGGAAGATACTTTAAAGTTCCTCGGTAATGTTTTTTATGATGATGATATTAGGAAAGCATTCATGTATGAAGCGCTTTATGAGATACAGGAAGAACTTAATAAGAAAAAACGTACGCTTCTGGGTGACTTGATTGTGGAAGAAAGCTATGATGATAATGGGGAATAAAATTCCTAATCACTGCGAGGGGGCATATGTATGCAGCAGCTTTGGTTGAGTCATAAACGGATTGATAGCATTGCTCAGCTTCGCATGATGCTTTCTGGTATACATGAGACAGATGAGGGCTCGGACACACTATATCTGAGATTGCTAGAATATGCTCACAATGGGGTGCTAAACGCCTGGTTAGCACGTCAAAGTGAAAAGTTTGGGAGCGGATTAGATCCTGAGGCGGCAAAACTTGCCGCCTCAATCCGAACATTGCAGGGGGGGAGTCAAGATAGCGAATCTCTTAATAAAGCACTATCTGACTTAACTGGTGTTCCAATATCTTGTTTTGTGACAGAACATGTACAGAAGTTACATAGTAATGCACAGATGGAAAAGGACAAAAAGCTAACCCAATTAAGATGCCAAAAGTGGTGGCCTAAACATAAAAACATGTTTGAATTAGTAAAAGAGCATGACTGGCCTCTTGTAGCGCTGGACAGTAGCCAATTGCAGATGGCACTTGAATTTATGCGAAATGACAGTACTGTACATCGGACACTTTATATATGCAATACTGAGCAGATGCATCAAAAATGGTTTGTTCTAAATCTGAAGAATATTGAGAATGTAACCATTATAGGAATTGAAAATCCGCGAGTACAATATGATCGATTTAATGAAGACGAGCGTATTCCTGTAAAAAGAAAGCAAATTTTTCTTCAAGACCTAAAAATTGTATTCCACAATGAAGTTTGTTTGGATGAGTTCAAGACTTATTCCGCCAATTTCAGGGTAGGAAAGCGATAGGAGAGAAAACATATGGCTCAAAAAAGAAATTTGCCCGCGGTGGAATGGACGGCAAAACAAATGGCCACCTTGGATGCTGCTGGTTATGGTATTATTATGATGCGATGCAGTCAAGAATCTGATATCCGTCGTGTAATTGCAGAATACGCTTTTCGAGAAACAACAGTTCAAACAAAGTATCTTTGTAAGGATTCTCCTCAATCTTATGACACAGGTTTGAGCACAAATATATTGGAAGCTACAGCATTAGGGACTGTACGTCGCTTCGAGGAGGCTTTCAATTGGAAGTCGCATGGATTTGATTCGCAGAATCAGGTTCCTTATCAAACTGAAATTTCGTTGATGACCGCTTTGGCCAACTGTGCGAAAATTCCGACGCGAATGGAGCACCGACTCATCTATATTCCGAATGCTAAACTCTTGATTGGTGACGAAGATGACAGTATTCAGTACCGTTTGCTGTTGGAAGATTTGGCGCGTTTGAAATCTGACGGAAAATCTAACGCACTGGTTGTGATTGGGTGTACTAATGGTCAGTTATGTCAGGAACTAATTGGGGTCAGCTATATTTTGGATATTCCGTATCCTGATACACAGGAACTGACAAACATCATCCGTAAAGTATGCATGGAATGCGATGGCGGGATGGTAAGCTTATCTGTATCAAGAATTAATTCTTTAGCAGAAGTGATGAGAGGTCTTCGTGAGGATGATGTTCGACGTATTTTTAATCTAGCGTTTGCTTCTGATGAGGCTCCTACAGCAGGGAATGCAGCAAAATTGTTCAAGGCAGCAAGAGATGCAAAGGAACAGATGATTGCAGGAGTCATCGGCTTGAAATGGTTGAAAACAGACGCAGACATTGGAGGATTAAAAACACTGAGAGAGTGGCTTGAGAACAAAAAATGGATTTTTCAATATCCTCGAACAGCTCAGCTGCAGATGGCAACACCTCCGAAGGGAGTGCTGCTATGCGGTCTGCCTGGCTGCGGAAAAACAACATTGGCGAAGCTTACAGCCCAGTTATTGGGGGAGAAAGATGCTCCACTTCCGTTGGTACAGATGGATATATCTCAGTTTAAAGGAAAATACGTGGGAGAATCGGAGTCGAATTGCGAGATTGCATTGCGAACGGTGGAGAGCGTTGCCCCATGTGTACTGCTTATAGACGAGATCGAGAAAGTTTTTGGAAATGTTAGTACTGACGGGGCTCATGAGACGACCATGCATATGTTCTCAATAATCCTAGATTGGATGCAGAAACGCCGAGAAAAGCCGATTTTTATTATTGCAACAGCTAATAAGACGGAAAAACTTCCACCAGAGCTGACTCGTAAGGGACGTTTTGATGAGATTTTTTTTGTTGGTGTTCCCTGTGAAGCCGAGTGCCGAGAGATTTTTCGGGTGCATTTGAATAAAAAAAGAAATGTAATGGAATATGAGAACTGGGATACTGACTCTGAACGGATTATTACGCATGTTTTGAAAACGGCAGCTCAGCTAGAACGATTTCTTAATGGTGCGGATATCGAAAGTATAGTTGATGGAGCATTTTGCGAATTGTTTGTTGATAAAATGAAGACTTTAACTAAGGATAAGTTAGAGGAAATTGATGGAGCTACAGATCCGTTTGTACGCTATGATGTGAAGTCTGTAGAGAAAAAGCTGATTTCGATGTTGACAGAGACGAGATCATATTTTGACAACAATATGGAAAACACTGCTGCGTACTGGTTAGATATGTACCGACGCCAGTTCCGGGAGGCTGGAGGCGGTGAAGGTCGTGTAATTTTGCCTGCTACAAAGGAAATTTTTGATCCGAAGACGTTAATGTTTGATGCTACTCTTTTAAAGAATCAGAAACTCCTTAACGAACCAAGTGAGTTGCCTAAAAGAGCAAACGATTCTGAAGCATATGAACAATGGCTGCAGATTCAGCTGCAGAAGGCTCATAGCGGAAAAAAAGGAAACAAAGTTGAAAATGAAGATTATGATGGCGTGTTCCGTTGGCGGCTTGCACAGGAGATATTTCGATTTCGTACAAGTTGACAGTCAAAATACGGAGGTCAAAGATGCTTATTGAAAAGATTAAACAAGGAAAACAAAAGCTTGGTGCAATATGGGCAAAGACCAAACAAACAGCCAATGAATTGATTGTAAAAGTTAATGCATTTTGCCAGAACATCTATAATGAATTATCAAATAGCGTCAAATTTGTTATCGATTATGTATCACCACAAGTTAAAGAAGCTAATGAAACGGAAACAGAATGGATCATGAATGGCGCGGTTAGTGTGCTGAATTGTATTCACAACGAGGATCCGCTGGAAGCATACTGTCAGATGTCATATGAGGAACGCTTAGAAACCGTTGAAAAAATGGCAGTAAGCAATGCAAAGCTTATGGGAATTAAACCGTGCCAGTTGCAGGTATTAGATACTTTGCCGGCAAATGTTATGGGATACTACAATCCAGAGAATCATGTTTACGCAATAAATGCATCACTTGTTTACTCTCAGCCTATTACTCGTGAAACAGCTGCAAGGGCAATTATGAATGTTATGCATGAAATGTTCCATGCTTTTCAGTACTCTGCAATGTACCAGCCACATAAATATGGAGTTCCAGATGAAGTAGCTGCATATTGGCGGAGAAATGCAAAGAATTACTGTAGTTTTGAGATGAACCCATCTTTCTACTATCTTCAACCATTGGAGAGCTATGCAAGGTATGTTGAAGAGGGTGTAATGGAATGGCTGAGGGATCCACAGATGGTACAGAGTATTCTTGAACATTTAAATTGAAAATGAAGGAGGTATATAGTATGTCTTGGCTGCAAAGCATTGCAATGAGGTTGCAGAAGTATGAAAAGTCTCGAATCGATGATAAAGACCCATTTGTCAGAAAATTAATTTATTTCCTTCATGAAGAATCTGGCATCGAGTATAATCAGACGGTGTTGGAACATACTGTAAAAGATGTAATGGCATTAGATGAAGATCTGTTGGCTTTCGTAAAGAAGTTTATTATGGATAAAACTATGGATGCTGGGGAACTTGCATGTGAACCATATTTTACTATGGATGAATTTTTGAAAAACACCGGATACAATCCTATTACTGCAGCGATTTACTTCCAAATGTATCGTCAGAATAAAGCGGCTGCATTAAAAGCATTCCTGATGCAAGACTATATTGAATTGGAATCGCAATTGGAAGCAACAGAGTCAAAGATAGAATACTAAAATATAA
>OERF01000129.1_pt1 | contig 23625 bp, 22 predicted proteins | sample 1539921 | NCBI WGS metagenome assembly OERF01 (sample SAMEA3891883, study PRJEB23780) | metagenome | biome: terrestrial biome; feature: animal house; material: Caecal content | place: Italy | collected 2015-05-05
GTTATACTCTATTCATAACGGCGAAGCGCCATCCGGCGCGCGCCGAAGTAAATTTACAACGGAGGAAAAATCATGAAGAAGATTATCGCAATGCTGCTGGTTTTCGTTATGGTTATGGGTCTGGTCGCCTGCGGCGCATCTGAACCCGCTGCCACTACCGAAACTGCTGCAGACACCAAGCCCGCTGCTTCCACTGAGGCCGCTGCTGCTGAAGGCGACAAGAAGTACGAGGGTGTTACCCTGACCATGTGGTCCATGTGGAACTCCACCGAGCCCCAGGGCCAGGTGATTGCCCAGGCTGCCGAGGCTTTCGAAGCCGAGACCGGCGCCCATTTGGACATCGTCTGGAAGGGCCGTGACATCAACCAGGTTCTGTCCGCTTCTCTGGAAGCTGGCGAGAAGTTCGACATCTTCGAGGACGACTACAAGCGTATCGCCCTGCAGTATGCCGACTACACCTACGACCTGACCGAGATGGCTGAGGCCGTTGACTACAACTCCTTCTCTTACCCCTGCCTGAACGACACCGTGATCGACTGGGTTGGCTACCTGAACTCCATCGTGGAGCAGCCTCAGGTCGGCGGTATCTTCTACGACAAGGCTGTCTTCGAGACTGCCGGCATCACCGAGCTGCCCACCACTTGGGACGAGTTCATGGCTGCCTGCGAAACTCTGAAGACCGCTGGTATCGCTCCTCTGGCTCTGGATGCTACTTACGCTGACTTCACCTTCTACCATCACCTGGTTCACCAGCTGGGCGAAGACCGCATCGAAGAGCTGGCTCTGAACGGCGGTTGGGATCAGGAGCCCGGTGTTGCTGCCGCTGCTCAGGATATTATCGACTTTGTTAACGCTGGCTACCTGGTTGACGGCGCTCCCGACGAGGTCCCCTCCAGCCAGAACAAGATCGGCTACGGCCTGGCTGCTATGATCGTCTGCGCTAACTACGTTACCGCTGAGGTCAACAACAACACCCAGACCGAGGTTGACTGGGGCATGATGTCCTACCCCGCTGTTGACGACGGCGCTGCCAACTCTGCTACTTACGCCGGCGCTAACTCCCTGGCGATCACCAAGTACTCCGAGAATCCCCAGGCTGCTTTCGACTTCATCATGACTCTGGTCACCGGTGAGTTCGATCAGATGATGGCCGATACTGCCAAGCAGATTCCCGCCGACTCCCGCAACACCGCTCCCGCTCTGCAGGACGGCACTGTGGAAGTTCTGCTGAACGCCGAGTCCCCCATGAGCTGGTGCGCATCCCTGCAGGCTAACTCCGATCTGAAGGACAGCATCAAGACCCTGTGCATCAACCTGTACGACGGCAAGTTCGCTACCGGCGAAGAGTTTGCCGCCGCCATGCAAGCTCTGTACTAAGAATTCTCTTCCTTGCGGGCGGCTGTTAAAAGCCGCCCGCATTCTTACCCGATTGTTGCTCTTTTCAACATCTAACGAAGATACCACCTAACAGTGCTGCTTTCGGATGGCTGTTAGGGCGTAGGTTCACAGGAATCCTTTCGCCGAAAGCCTATGATTGGAAAGTAGGACTTTTTGTGTATCAAAACTAGCAGAAGAATGAGGTGGATCGCCGAATGAAAAAGAATAAGTCCCTGATTTTCTGGTTCATGCTGCCAACCGTACTGTCCCTGCTGATTATATACGTCTATCCGGTTATCCGGACGGTTGCCATGAGCTTCTTCAAGGTGGAGAGCCTGACGGCCAGCCTGAGCAAATGGGAATTCAACGGCATTGATAACTATATCAAGATTTTCGGCAGCAACAGCTTCCGGGTATCCATGCAGAACATGCTGCTGATTTGGATCGTGGGCGGCCTTCTGACCCTGGCGCTGGCTATGCTGTTCGCGGTCATTCTGACCAGCGGTATTCGCGGCAAAAAATTCTTCCGGGCAGCCATTTATATGCCCAATATCATCAGCGCAGTTGCGCTGGCCACCATGTGGGTGCAGTATATCTTCAACTTTGACTACGGCCTGCTCAACAACGTGGTTGAGCTGCTGGGCGGAGAAAAGGTCAAGTGGCTGGGTACGGACATGAAGTTCTGGGCCATGACCATCTCCTATGTATTCGGCAGCGTAGGTTACTATATGCTGATTTATATCAGCGGTATCGAAGGCATTCCCGCAGATCTGTACGAGGCGGCAACCCTGGACGGCGCTTCCAAAGCTACCCAGTTCAGCAAGGTTACCCTGCCGCTGATGAAGGGAATCCTCAAAACCTCTATCACCTTCTGGAGTATTAACGCAGCAACCTTCTTCCTGTGGTCGAAAATGTTCGCCCCCATCGAAACGGAGGAAAGCACCATCGTACCTGTCATTTACCTGTACGATATCGTCTTTGGCGGCAAGGGTATTACCCAACGGGATGCCGGCGCCGGTGCTGCTGTGGGTGTTGTCCTGACATTGATTATCATCGTCATCTACGGCGTGATGAATCTGATGCTCAAGGACACAGACCTGGAATATTAAGGAGGGCTCACCATGGCAAAATATCACGAAAGAATTAACTGGAAGAAGGAAGCAAGACTTCTTCCCGGCTATATTATCGTCATTTTGTGGTGCGTCTTTACCGCGGTTATGGTTTTCTGGGTTTTTGGCGCCAGCCTTTCCACCTCCCGGGAGATTTTCTCCGGTAAGGTTCTGGAATTCGCTACTGGCTTCCACTGGGAAAACTACATTACTGCCTGGAAGACCCAAAATGTCTCTGTTTTCTTTGCAAACTCCCTGCTCTATGCCACAGTATCCTGCGCAGGCGTGCTGCTGATTTCCGCACCCTCTGCCTATGTGCTGTCCCGCTGGAACTTTACCTGCAGCCGCACCATTCGCCTGGGTCTGCTGATTTCCATGAGTGTGCCGGCGATCATGATCATCATGCCCCTGTACACCCTGGCTGTTCAGTGGCACCTCAAGGGCCGCGTCCTGCTGATTCTCCTGTACATCCTGATGCGGGTACCCTACACCACCATGTACCTGCTGGACTTCTTCAGCACCCTGTCCCGGTCTTATGAGGAAGCGGCCTACCTGGATGGCTGCCCCCCTGCACAGACCTTCTGGAGAATCATGCTGCCTCTGGTTCAGCCTGCGGTGGTAACCGTTACGATTTTCAACTTCCTGTCTGTCTGGAATGAATTCTTCATGGCTTTGATCTTCACCAGCGATGAGAGCATGACCCCTGTCGGTGTGGGACTGCTGCAGATCGTCAACTCCATGAAGTATACCGGCAACTACGGCGGTATGTTCGCGGCGGTTATGATCGTGTTCCTGCCCACCTTCCTGCTGTACATCTTCCTGTCCGAGAAGATTATCTCCGGTGTCACCGGCGGCGGTGTGAAGGGTTGATTTTTCCCGTGTTACTAAGTTTCCCCAGCGGCTATGCCGCTGGGGAATTCTTTTATTTCCAGTGCTTGTCGATTTCCTCCCGGATAATCTGCACATAGCGTCTGGCCTTGTCAATATTGTTGTGGATGGTGTAGACGTCGCGCTGGGTGATTTCCATTTTGCAGCCACGGGCGGCGTGGAGGCTCTTCTGAATGGCCTTGCGAACCTCCTCCTCATCCAGCACCGGGTTGACGCCCAGCATATTGGGGCTGGGTTTTCTGTGGAAGATTACCCGCGTGCCCTGGAGCCGTTCACCCATGAACTCTTCATTGCACCAGGGGGAGATGGAAACTTTGCGCAGGTTCTTCAGCTTGCTGATGCAGTTGTCCCAGATAGGGTCAACCGGCTCGCAGCAGCCGTAGGAGAACAGGCCGAACTGCTCGGAGATTTTCTTATAGCAGGGGAAGATGAACTCTTCGTACATGGCGGGAGAAATGCCTACACTCTCCTGGGAGTCCATGAAGCCCCAGACGTCATGGGTGGTGAAGGGACGCTTGTTCCATTCGTCCATGCCGGGAAGTTCCCGGTTAAAGGCCCAGCTGCCCTGGGAGACCCCTTCAAAGCTGGTGGTGGGCAGAATCAGCCGCTTTTCTTCCAGCATATGGAAGTAAGCCAGGGTATCGTCGGCAATCCGATTCATCATCTGCTTAAACAGATCGGGATAGTCGTACATGGCGTACATCATGTTCTCCATGCCCATGAAATGCACTACTTCCTGGGTGGGCACGCTGGTCAGGCAGTTCATGTGCATCCGCACAGGGAGGATATCGCCGATGGCCTCTTCAATGGCCTGGCGCTTCTTCTCGGTGGTTTCCAGATCCACACCGTAGACGCTCTGCTTGAGCTTGTCGTAATCCTCTTCCAGATCCTCCAGAAGGTGCTGGAACTGATGGCCGACACTCTGATGTCCCTGGGAATCCAGCGCGGTTTCAATCTGAATCTTCAGGCCGAACAGATGGAAATAGGTATCGTAGGTCAGGGGGAAATAGTCCGGCGTTACCCGGTCATCGTCAAACAGCTCCTGGTTCAGGAAGCTGCAGTACAGGGTGGTTTCGACCCACCGAGCGAACTCGCCCTGGCACTTCAGCCGCTGAGGGATAATTTCCTGGGCGAAGGTCCACATTTCCAGGTGTACCATGGGGCGCTCACCCTGAAGGGCATTGTGCTGATACCACTGCTGAATCCGCTGCTGATTCTTCTCCTGGTTGGCCAGTTCCAGCTGCTTTCTGGCAACTTCCCGCAAGATGGCCTTGTCTGCTTGAGAGATTACATACTCCATGATGAATGTCCTTTCTGTAGTGAAATTCGCGCCATGGCGGCGGCTTGTTGTTACTCTCATTATACTCCGGGAATGAAAAAAAGCACTGCTGGTTCTTGCTGAGGAATAATAAAAAATTGCTTGGATGCTCTTGCGCTGCAGCAGAAAATATGCCACAATAACAGCACAATGAAAAGAAAGGTGTGATTTCCGTGGGCGATTTCTCGCGAAGAGAAGTTCTTGCTGACAGTCTGGCAAAAACCTTGCTTTGGGTCACAACCACACCCTCTGCGATGGTGAAAACGCTCCCCTTTTATCTGTTGGAGGCGGGATGCTTCCTTGCCGATCCAAACTACATCATTCAGCGGGAGTATCACAATAGTTATTTATTGCTCTACACCAGAAACGGTCAGGGAACCCTGAAAACCCATGGGGTGAGCCTTTCTTTGGGACCGGAAAGCTGCGTGGTTCTGGACTGCCATAAGCCCCACGAGTATTGCTGCAGCGGCGAAGAATGGGAATTTCTGTGGTTTCACTTTGGAGGCAGCGGCGCCGATACCCTTTATCCCCTGCTGTATCCTGCCCAGGTGCAGCAAAGCATGGTGGAAAATCCCTTGGAATTTGAGGAAGCTCTTCGGGACATCTTGGGCCTGGCAGAATACGATGATATGGGCAGCTGCGTGGAGACTTCTGCAAAAATCCACACCCTGCTGTCCCGGCTGCTCCATGCCCGGCTGAATCAGGAGCAAAGGGATCAGAAGGGAACATATGACCGGGAAATTTCCTGGGCAGTGACCTATATCAAAGAGCATTACGGCGAGCCGATTACCATTGACGATATGATTCAGACCCTTCCCATATCCAAATTTCATTTTATCCGGTGCTTCCGACGGCTGATGGGGGTGCCGCCCTACAGCTACCTGACCAATTACCGGATCAATATGTCCAAGGTGCTGCTGCGGACTACCCAGCAGCCGGTGGCGGAAATCGGTCAGGCCTGCGGTTTTCAGGAGGCCAGCAACTTTATCGCCCATTTCAAAAAACACACCGGGCTGCGGCCCAGTGCCTACCGGAGGATTTTCCTTCAGGAATAGTCCAACCGGATAAAAAGAAATAGGGAGCCATCTGGCTCCCTAAATTTCATGTTCGCTGTTCATGGCTTTGAGCAATTGCAAAGCGGCACTTTTTTGGGCAGGGGTTAAATTGACCCAGCATTCAAACACGGCCTTTACATCCGGTGTCAATTCCACCGTCTCTTCTTCTGCAAAAAACTGCGACAATGTGATGCCGAAGCCTTTGCAGATCACCGCAAGTGTGGCGATGGAGGGTACGGTATTTCTGCGGAAGATATTGGCAATTGTTGACTGGTTCAATCCGCATTTCTTGGCCAAACGGTATTCTGTCCAGCCTCGCTCCGCCAGAAGGCAGCGGAGCTTTTCAATTGTATCCAAGGTCACACCACATTTCTGCATGTATTTCCGTAAGGGAATCAAGACGGCATCAGGTTCCCTGATTTTGCAGCACCTGTGACAGAAGAAGCGGTGCTGCTGCGGTTTGTCTATCTATTTCTTCCAGTCTCGACGGTATTCGACACCTTTCGGAAACGGGGTATGCTACTATAGCGTTACATTGAGATGGAAAACCATCTCACCAAGACACCAAAAAGGAGCATTGCCATGTTCAGAAAAATTGCGGAAGAAGTCCAGATACAAAAAATCATTGCGCAAATCGCCCGACGGGAAGGCATTACCGAGGCCGAAGTGCGCGGTGCCATGCAGGAAGCCCTTCAGGCGGGGTTCCGCAACCCGGACCCGGCGATCCAAGCTGCCTGGCGTCAGATTCCCATGAAAGGGAACAGTCCCAGGCCGGAGGAATTCATCGCCTGGGCCGGGTGCAAGGTTCGCGCGAAAACAGCGGGTGGAAAACTGTTTTGAACAAGTAGGCGAAACCTTTTCGGCATTCGGCGGAGGATTCTGACCGGCTTCCGGGACTGTGAGGAGGTTCTGCGTGCTGGCAGAGCCATGAAACTTGGGCTGACTTTTGGATGCGAAAGTAAGGCACGCTGCCCAGGTGTAAAAAGCAGCGTGCCTCGGTATTCACTTACAAAAAATGAAATGGATTGCCGAGGAAGCTATCTTATGGCTTGGTCTGTAGCCGTGGCAATTTGTTTCCGATGGAACGGCAAACCTTCCCAACCCGGTCAATTCCCATGCGCCCAATTCAGAACCACGGGAAGAGTTTACCCGGGTTTCTGGGAAAATGCAAGCGCTCATGCAAAACTGCAAGAAAATCATGTCAAATTGCGGAATATTTTCTGCTGGCCTTGACTGCGGCTCTGTTTCAGAAAGCCCGCCAGAAGCAGCAGACCTTCCAGTGCAACGCTCCAGGGAATTACCCACAAAAGAAGGGGAAATCCTATTTGCGCTGCGAAAATGGCAATCAGGGCGGAACCAAGGACAAGCCCTTTGGAAATCCTGCCATAGCGCCGCTTTTCTGATGTGGTCAGCGGCTTTTCCGGAACATCCAGAGGGCTGAATATCCAAACAATGGGCCCAAATACCAACAGCATGCCCCAGGCGATTGCACTCAAACCGAAGGAGCGCAGCCATCCCATTCCCGCAATCGCCAGACAGAAGCAGAAGGTTGTCCAAAAGGTGCAGATCGATTCCTTGGATGCATGTACGCCTCCGGCATATCCGCGCAGCAGGGAAAAGTGCAGATAAAAAAGGATGCACTCCCAAAACAAATCGCAAAGCAGCCCCAAGGTGCATACCAGGACAAAGAATACTGCCCGGGAGATCAGCAGGAAGAAACCGTATTCATACAGCTCCGATTCCTCCTGGGAAACGACACCGGCGCAGACCAAGAAACCACAGATGCGCTTTGCCGCTGAGGAGATCATGCGTTCTCCTTCTTGAAGCGGTTCAGGCCGGCAGGAGCCTTGGGCTGAAAGATGATGTTGCAGGTGGTCTGATTGGCATCACGGCGCAGAGCGCTCTGCGCAGTCTTCTTTGCGATCTTCGCAGCCAGGGTGGTTACCTTTTTCATGTTTATCACCTCCTTGCCAGCACAGTAGCACAATGGAGAATCCTTTTCAAGGTAGCCTGCAGAAAAAGGGGAAAATAAGGGAAAAATGCCGAAAATACATAGGATACAGAACAATACATAATTTTCATGCAGATTCCATCTGGAAAGAAAAAACAGCTGGAACAGCAGTGGTGACGTTACATGGAAATGAACAAACGAGAAATCGGCAAACGGATTGCCCGGATGCGCAATGCCTGCGGCCTGACCCAGGAGCAGCTTTGCAGTCAGATCGGCTATTCCAAAAATCATTTATCCGGGATTGAGCGGGGGACGTATACCATCACCGCACCCATGCTTTTTAAACTTTGTACCGTACTGGGAAACACTCCGGATTACTATCTGATCGGCAGAATCAGCCCACAGGCCGATGAAATTACCAGTCTGATTATGCGCCTGTCACCCCATGAACAGGGGGTACTGGCGCAGCTTCTGAAGATATATGTGCAGTCGAATGACAGGGAATAGCAAATATTGCCGCTTGGTTTTTGCGCAATTTGCTTGCGGGAAAGACGCTCGCTATGGTAGAATAGACCCGCCGTGCCTGGCGGTCAGTTCTGTATTATTGGGAGGGGATACTCCATGAAAATATTGATCTGTGATGACGAAGAAGCGTATGTGGAAATTCTCCGTGCCCATGTGCATGAATATATGGCCAACCGGTTTGTTGCCCATGAGATCATTACTTCTACAGATCCTACGTCCGTTTTGCACAGCGGTACCCGGTTTGACCTGGCGTTTCTGGATATTCAAATGGCCCAGACGGACGGCATTACCCTGGCAAAAGAGCTGAAGAAGCGAAACAGCAAAATTGCCCTGTTCTTCGTAACCAACTATGACGAATACCAGGACGATGCCATGGATTTGCACGCCTTTCGCTACTACTCCAAGCCCTTTGACGTATGCCGCCTGTATTCCGGTCTGGACAAGGCCATGGAGTATATCGATGGGGCCTATGTGGATATTTTCCTGTACGGCGACAATGTGCAGCAAAGAATTTTAATTGATGATATCTTATATCTGACCCGTTCCAACCGGAAGAACTACATAAAGACGAAAAATCAGAGCCTTCCCATCCGGGAAAGCTTTGAGCAGATCAGCGAGAAACTGCCGCCGTTATTTTTCTACCAGGTGCACAAGTCCTTTGTGGTGAATCTGCACTATGTCAATCAGTACTCCTATTCCGAGCTGTACTTGACAGACGGCACCCGGATTCCCATTGCCCCCAGAAAGCAGGCCCAGTTTCACAAATACTGGTTTGAATACTTAAGGAGAAGATAGTATGCTCAACCCTCTGATTTCCTGCACCGTCTATGGATTTGAAATGCTGATTGTGTATATTTTCTTTTCCAGAATCTCCACCCGGCGGTGCGCAGCCTGGAAATGCATTGGCGTTGGGCTTGTGCTGTTTGAGTTGGGCTCCGGCATCAATTTGCTCTTTCACAATAACGTTTTCATCAACACCCTGGTTTCCATTGGCATCAAAATTGTATTTACCTCCGTCTGCTTTGAGATGCGGTGGATTTCCAGGGCGTGTTATGCCATTGTTCTGGATGCGCTGAATTTTGCATTGGAAATCGGCTCGATTTTGTTTCTCTCGGCCCTTGCCGGAGCGAATGCCGGAGAAGTGAACCGCAATTTGCCCCTGCTTGCCATGGCTGCCTTTGTATGCAAGACGCTGCTGCTTCTGACCTGCTTGATTTTGTCCAATATCATCAATCCCAAAGCCAATTTTACCAAGGCTCCCCTGCTGCTGTTTTACTACCCGCTGTCCGTGGCTGCCTGTATGAGTGCATTCTGGTATATCTGTGCCCAGGACAGCATTACATACAAAGTGCAGCTGCTCCTTGCGGTGTGCAGCGCCATTATCTTTGGCGCTACCTTGCTCCAGTTTATCACCTATCAGCAGCAGATTGAGGAAAACGGTGAATACATTCGATTGAAAAGCGAATACGACAAGCTCCAGACGGAGAAGTCCTACTATGATATCCTGGAACGGCAAAATCAGAACCTGATGCTCTACGCCCACGATGCGAAAAATCATCTGGCAGCCATACAGGCGAGAAATCAGGACCCTGCCATTGCCAGCTACATTGCCAAGATGACAGATCAGCTGAATACCTATTCCAAAAGCTGCCGAAGCGGCAATCTGATGCTGGATGTGATGATCGGAAAATACGTCCTGGACTGCGAGCGGCGGGGGATTTCCTTTGACTACAACGTAAGAAGCTGCAACCTGAAGAAGATGGAGGACATGGACCTGGTGGCGGTTCTGGGGAACCTGATGGACAATGCGGTAACCGCCACGGAGCAATCCGCCCGGAAACAAATTTCCCTGGAGACCACCATTCGCAACGGGTTTGACATTATGATTCTCTCCAACAGCTGCGCCGCACCGCCCAATACCTGCTCCGGAATGCTGGTTACCTCCAAGGAAGATAGAAAACTCCATGGATTTGGGCTGAAAAGTGTGAAAAAAGTGCTGCGCAAATACCATGGCGACTTTGAATGGACATATGATGAAAGGGCGGGGATTTTTACCGTGACGGTTATGATTGCCCAGCCAAGCAAACTAAGACCCGGAAAGGCACAGATCCAGACTTGAGCATCCCAATCAGCAAATAAGCGCACCGCCTTTGGCGGTGCGCTTTTCGTTTCGCTGGGATTCCTGGGCCGCCGGAAGAGGGATTCTCCCTTGGGGCAGCTGACAGATTATTTTGGGAGAATGCTGCCCTTTGCAAATTCCAGAATGCCGTCGGCTCTGCTGAGCACCAATTCACTTTTGCGGTGGGTAATCAGAATCGCAGTGCCGGGCCAGTCCATCAACAGGCTTTCGATGTCATCGGCAAGGGCGCTGTCCAGGTTCGCCGTGGGTTCATCTGCAAGGAGAATAGACGGTTTTCGCAGCAGCGCCCGGGCAATGCCGATGCGCTGTGCCTGTCCGCCGGAGAGGCTGTTTTCCAGAATCTCGCTGTGCAGCCCCAGGGGAAGCGCAGCAAGCAAGTCTCCCAGCCCTGCCTGCCGGGCGGCGGACAGAACCTCCGCTTCCGTCCACTTGTCGCAGAAGAGGGTGATATTTTCCAGCACCGTGCCGTTGAACAGAAAGGGACTCTGGGGGATGATGGCCACGGTGTCCGTAAATTCCTGACGGGTCATCCTGCGCACGTTTTTCCCGCCGCAGGTGATCGTACCTTCAAACCTGCCATACATCCCGGCAATGACCTTGGCCAGGGTGGATTTTCCGGCACCGGAGGCGCCGACAAGGGCATACTTTTTGCCTTCTTCAAAGGTGCAGCAGATGTCGTTCAGCACCCACGGTCCGTTTTCACTGTAGCGGAAGCGAACATGCTTCAGCGCAAGGGTGCAGCCGTCGGCGGTGGTTTCTGTGTCGGCACTCTGGGCTGCCCGTTCACAGGCTGCGGCGAGACGACGGCGGATGTCCTTCGTAGCAATGATTTTGGAAACGCTCTGGGAGATGATCTGCACGGGCTGATTGGTAAAGTTGATGAGATTCGTCGCCGTCACCAGGTATCCGATGGTGAGATCCCCCCGAAACACCAGCACAATGCCGATGGCCAGCACCAGATAGAATACCACCTGTCCGATAAAGGATGTGGTGGCAATGTTGCAGTTGATGACCTGATTGTAGCGCAGCTCGGACCGGGCCAGAGCGGCGGCGGAAGCGTGGTGCTGCCGGGCGGCGTTTTCCTCCCCGCCGAAGCTGCGCAGAGTCTCAAATCCCTGCAGAATATCCTTGCTGACGGTGACGTAGGCAGCGTTTTCTTTGGAAAAAGCCCCGCGGCTTTTCTTGAGATGCCGGGCGAAGATGTGGGGGATCACGGCGGGGAAAACAGCCATGGCTACGGCAATGAGGAACATCAGCGGGTGAATGCGGTAGAGAAAAAACAGGGAGAAAAGCAGCATCCCGCCGTAAAGCACAATGTTATAAAGGGGGGTGAGAAATTCATTTTGGATGGCGGTGATGTCGTTTGTCAGCTGGGAGACATAGCTGCCCACGGTCTCCTGCTTGAACGCCCCCAAATCCCGGGAGAGCATCCCACCCAGCAGTTCCTGCCGGATCCTGCAGGCGACAGAGGTGTTGATGCGGGAAAAGATGTTGCGCCCCGCCCACTCCAGCAGGAAAACCGAAAGAAAGATACCGCCGCCAGCAGCCAGCAGCCGGGGAATCTGGGCAGCGGACTGGGCATCGATGAGCCATTGGATGACATAGGACTTGTAAGGCGCAAGAAAGGCCAGGGGCAGGGTAATCAGCACAAAAAGCCCGCACCACTTCCACTGTTTGGCAAGAAAGACGTTCACGAAATAACACGCCCCTTTCTTTCGGCATAAGTATGATATAAATGTACCGTAACATATCCTTTACCACTTCGTCAAGCCCCAAATTCCTGCCTGGGGATTGCCGGGAAGCAGAAAGTGCGCCGCAGTTCTGCCGTTGGAACGATGGATGCATTTCAGGGAAACCAATGGCGGAATCTGTGCCTGTCAGCAGGAAAGAACCATAAGAATCCCCCGCACATTATGGCTTACGTAATGTGCGGGGGTGTTTGTATTCGGGGATAGGGTATCGTTAACCTGCCGCTTTGACGGGGCCGGTTTACTTTCCTCCTGCGGAGCAGCGCTCCATTAAGTCGAAGAAGCGTTCATTGTCCATGCGATATACCACCTGAACATTCGGCTTCAAATGGGTTGTATTGGCATAGTCGCAAACCGTAGCGCCGTTGAGGAAATCTCCGCCGGTTTCAATATCCACATGCAGATAGCGGCTCTGGGTAATCAGGGAAGGATCGACCACGCCTGCCACAGCGCAGGCATCATGGATCGGGCAAGTGTCCGTCAATCCCAGCCATTTGAACGCGCCGTTATGTCGGTACATAAATGCCTTGAGCAGCTGGGAGACCATGTACGAAGTCTGGTTGTCGTAGGAAGCAATCCGGTCGATGACACTTTGATCGTACAACACGGTGTAGGTTACATCGTATCCGTACATGATGATGGGAACGCCGCTTTCAAACACGATTTTCGTGGCTTCCGGGTCTACAAAAGTGTTAAATTCCATAAACGGCCGGGTAAACACAAATTCGCTGGAGCCGCCCATCAGGGAAATCTTTTCGATTTTGGAAATCAGATGGGGATAGCAGCGCAGCAGCAGGGCCACATTGGTCAGCGGGCCAAGGGGGATGATGGTAACCTTCTGCTCGCTCTCCCGCAGCACATTCGCCATTGCTTCCACCGCGCGAATGCCGATGGGTTTCTTTGGGTTGTTTTCCGGGAAGGTGAATCCGTCCAGTCCGGATGCTCCGTGAGCGCCATTCTCGATGGAATCCGTATGACGCCGGAATTCTGCCAGCTTGGGAATGACATGGTCCTTCGGCCGAACAATTGGACGATCACATCCTTCTGCCAGAGGAATGTGGTCTGCGCCGATATAATGCATTACATTCAGTGCATTGCGGGTAACCAATTCCAGAGGCTTATTGCCTGCAACGGTCGTCACCAGCTTTACGTCCAATTCCGGACTGCAGCAAGCGATTACCAGCGCCATCATATCATCATGGCCAGGGTCACAATCCACGATCACAGGTATCTTACTCATAAAATAACCCCCCAGTTTACTGACAATTTGCCGCGGCGTCTACCAGCATCTGCAAGAAGCGCTGCGTATCCATATTGTATACTACCTCAACATTTTCCGGCAGGTTCAGACAGTGCGCATAGTCACAGATCGTAGCACCGTCAAAATATGTCCCGCCAATTTCTACATCCAAATGCAGCCGCTTGCTCTGGGTAACCAAGGTCGGGTCAATGACGCCGGCTACAGCACAGGCATCATGGATGGGCGTGGTATCGCTCAGCCCCAGATGACTCAGGTTTTTGTTGTGCCGCTCCATGAAGAACTTCAGCAAAGAGGCAGCCATGTGTCCCGTCTTGTTGCCCAGATGTTCCATCTGTTCGATGGTATCCTTGCCGCAGAGCACCCGGTAGGTAACATCGTATCCGAACATGGTGATGGGTACACCGCTTTCAAACACAATCTTGGTAGCTTCCGGATCCACGAAGGTATTGAATTCCATAAACGGACGGGTCAGGAAAAATTCGCTGGTGCCGCCCATCATGGAGATTCGCTCGATTTTTCCTACCAGGTCGGGAAATGCCCGGATCAGCAGGCCGATGTTGGTCAACGGTCCCATGGGAATCAGCGTCACTTTTTCCTCGCTTTCCCGGAGTACCTTGGCCATCATCTCTACCGCAGACATGGGCTGCACCTGCATGGGATTGTCCTGCGGGAAAGTGAAGCCGTCCAATCCGGTGATGCCATGGGCGGAGGCACCGACAATTTTCTCCTTTGGCTCCTGGCTGCCTTGGTCAGGGTACATTCTCCTGCGATTCTCCGCCAGTTTTTCCATTACCTCTTTGTGGGAGCGCACAATGGGATCTTGCAGGCCTTTGGCAACCGGAATGTGATCCGCACCGATGTAATGCAGCACATTCAGTGCATTTCTGGTTGTATTGTCAATGGTGTTGTTGCCGGCAACCGTGGTGACGGCCCGAATATCCAGCTTTTGACTGCCGTAGGCCAGAACCAGGGCCATCATATCGTCATGGCCAGGGTCGCAGTCAATTATCACGGGAATCTTTTTCATTGTTTATGCTCCTTTCACTTTTTTGGTATAACGAAAAACGGGCAGATAAGCAGCTGTTCCCAGGATAGACAGAACAACGCAAATCCAGAACATGGGCTGCATGCCAATTGCTTCCACCAGCTCGCCTGCCACATAGTCTCCAAGAAGTCCGCTGATGGCCAGCTGTCCGCTGGCTACCAGGGTAATTGCGGTGGAACGATAGCGGACTTCCGTCGTATCGCTTACCGCACAGATCATGGCCGGCTGTAAAAATCCGTAGGACAGGGAATTGATGATCTGCACTGCAATAATGCTGTTCAGGGTGGTGACCATGGCCATACTGGCAATGCGCAGAATGGTAAATCCGCAGGCAAGCATATACAGCGCATTGTTGGACATTACCTTCTTCCGGTATACCCAGCTGTAGACCATCATACAGGGCAGCATTCCGATGGTGTTGACTGCCATGGAATATCCTGTGTGGGCGCTGGTGCCGCCCAGATCTGCGATCATAACCGGTGTAAAGGTCAATGCGGCCTTTAATCCGATATTCAGAAGAATGGTGCTGAGGAAAATTGCCAGATATGTTTTGTTTTTGCTTAAATATTCCACGACGGTGGATAGTTTGACATCCGCTTTGCCCGGTTTCTCTTTCGGCAGGGCCGAAACGGCGCCGTCTGTGCACTCCGTTCCGGAAAAAGCCAGCAAGGCAATCAGCGCAATGAACAGCAGAATGCCATGGATGGGGAAGGCCCATTCCAGTCCCCACTGGTTCAAAAGTTCACCTGCTACCAAACTGGCTATGGCGCTGAAAAAGGAACCGCAGCCTCTGGCTATTCCGTAGACGATGTATTTGTTGCGGCTTTCCGCCTGATTGGTCATGCTGTCCAGCAAACCCCGTAGGGGATTTTCAAAACATGCAATCACGCAGCAGCCAATCATCAGCGAAACGGTTGTCCTTGCAAACAAAGGCAGCATGGCAACCAGAGGGATTGCAGCAGCCAGGCACAGCAAAATCGTGGTGCGCACGCTCATTTTTGCGTCTGCGATATATCCCCACAGAGGCTGCGCAATGACATTGAATATGGACATCAGGGCCATCACCAGGCCTACGTCCGCTGCGTCATATCCCTTCGCATACAAATATGTAATCAGGAATGTACCGAAAACTGTGCTTCCGGCCCAAAAACCGGCATGGGTTGTTGCCAGAAGCACGCTGTCCACTTTTGCTCTAACATTTTTCATGCTTCATCTTCTTTCTGGGGCTTTTGTTACAGCTTGTGCATATTTGCGATGAGTTTCTGCTTCCGGCCGGTCTGGCGCATATTCTCTCTGACGCTGTTGGATATCATAATGCCCAGCGTAATCACATAGGGGATAGCCATAACCAGTTCCGAGGGAAGCTGGAGAATCTGGACCGAGTTGGAAATTGCCTGTGCAACGGCAAACAGCAGCGATGCCAGCATAACCAGAATGGGAGAACCATGACCAATGGCGTTGGCTGCCACGCCGATAAAGCCGCGTCCGCCGGTCATTGCTCTGGTAAACCAGGAAACATAGCCCATAGACAGGAACATGCCGCCCAAAGCTGAGACTGCACCTGCAAGAATCAAAGAGATAATCTTGATACGATCCGTATTTTCGCCGACAGACCGGGCGGCTGTTTCGTTTTCGCCCACAGCCCGCATTTTCAGTCCGAAGGGTGTCCGATAAATTAAAATGTAGAGAGCACCAACCAGCAAAAATCCAACGTAGGTCAAAAGATTATGCCCGGACAGAATGGTGCCGAGAATGGGAATGTCTTTGATGACCGGAATGTCGATAATCGGGAAAGTCAGGCTGGAGAGCTTGGAGGTAGAGCCCTTATCTCCTGCCAGCAGGGCACACAAAAACACGGAAAAGCCATTTGCAAACAGGTTCATTGCCACACCGGTCAGGTTTGCCGGGGTTTTCATCTTCACATGGAAGAAAGCCAGGAATGCGCCCATGGCAATTCCGGTCAGCAAACCGCCCAAAAAGCCATAGAAAAGACTTTGCGTAAAAGCGCTGACCAATGTACCGACCAGTGCACTCATCAGCATGGTACCATCGATGGTAATATTCACGACACCGCACTTTGTGGAAACCATTGCCGCTAATGCAGCGAACAAAATAGGAGTACATACGCGGATCACGATGAACAAAAAATTCGCAGAAAATATGCTGCTCAGGAACATTTCCATTATGCTTCGGCCTCCTCCCGTTCATTTTGCTGCTGCAGACGCGTCTGTTTCTCGATCTTGCGCTGCTGCATCTTATTCATCATGGCTTTCGAGGCAATCATCAGAATCATAATTGCCTGAATCGCAGAAATCAGTTCCAGAGGAATGTCACTGCGCAAATTGAGGATCTGCGCGCCTGTCCGGATGTATCCCAGGAACAATGCGGCAAAAGGTACCAGTATCGGATTATAATAGGCCAACGTGGCAACCATGAATCCATCCCAGCCGTATCCGGGAAGTGCGACCCAGGAAAAACGGGGAGCCTTTCCCAGAATGTCCACTGCGCCGCCCATGGATGCAACCATACCGCCTAAAAAGCCAACCAACAAGCTGATCTTTGTAATATGAACGCCCACATATTTGGCGAATTTTTGGTTGGACCGGACCAACTGTGCCTGGTATCCCCACCGGGTCCGCTTTGAGAAGAACCAGGCTGCAACTGCCAGAAACAGACCGAAAATGAATCCGATATTCACAGATGTCTTTGCAATCAGCGGATCCAGTACCGCGCCTTTGGGGAACATTGCCGTAGCCACGCCGGAGGTATAGGAATAATCATGGAGGTAGTAATTCAGAAGGTATACGCACACATACAGAACCACATAGTTTAATAACAACGAAAAAACGAAGGAGTCGCAGTGATAGCGGCGCTTGGCCAGAACCGGAATTATGGACAGCAGTCCGCCCACAACTGCGGCCGCTGCAATGGCCAGTACTGCCAGCAGCTTGTTTTCAATGGGGGTTGTCACGGCAACCGCAGCCGCTACAAAACCGCCCAGGAATACGGCGCCTTCGCCTGCAAGGGTTACATCGCCTGCCGCAAACAGCAGGCAAGTGGCAATGCCGGTAAATAGAACGGGTGTGGCGTTTTCGATGATGTTGCCGAAATGCCGAACAGAATCAAACGGCCCGATGAAAAAATAGCCTAAGGCTTCCAACGGTTCGTCGGCAATCAGCACAACCACTACCACAATAATTAAAATCGCAATCAGCAGCGCTACCAGCATTTTCAGGAAATTAAACTGTCGTTGAATTTGCTTTGCAGAAGCAATTTTCGCTTTCTTAGTTGCCATGGCAAACCTCTCTTATCTGTTCCGGTTCCTGCTGTTTGATTCCCAGCATGTATTGACCCAATTCTTTCTCTGTCAACTTCTTGGCATCCGGGAAGTATCCTACAATCTGTCCGTCGTACAGGACAATAACGGAATCGGACAATTCCATTACTTCGTTCAGGTCCGCAGAAACCAGTAAAATCGCTGTTCCGTTATCCCGCATCTCCAGCAGCTTACGATGAATGAACTTCGTCGCACCAATGTCAATTCCGCGGGATGGCTGATCCGCCACTACCAGGGGGGGAGTCAATCTTGTTTTGCTGGACAGTTCTCGTCCGACAACAACTTTTTGCATATTACCGCCCGACAGCATAGATACCAGCTGATCGGAAGAATCGCACTTCACCAGGAAATCTTCCGCAACTTGATCGGCCAGTTTCCGCAGCCGGTCCATTTTCAGCATGCCATACTTGGTATAGGTCTTGCTGTGCATCAAAAAGGGAATCGTGTTGTGCAGAATATCCAATTCCGCGCACACACCGTATGTCAAGCGGTCCTGGGGGATATAGGCCATCATGTTTTCCCGAATGTAGCGTGTATCCTTGCCCTTAATGGATTGGCCCTGGACTGTCACATCCCCTGAGTCCAGGGGCGTCAATCCTGTCAGCATGGAAATCAGCTCTGTCTGACCGTTTCCTTCCACGCCGGCAATTCCCAGGATTTCTCCTTTGCGCACGGAAAAACTGATATCGCGTACTTTCGCTTTTCCGTCTTTGTCTACATAAAAGGCCTTATCCACGCGCAAAACCACATCGCCTGGGTTGGCCGGCTTCTTGTCGATATCCAGTACCGCATCTCTGCCTACCATGAGCCGGGAGATTTCATCTTCCGTAATATCTTTTGTCCCTTGAGCGGGATCGCCATGAACATCGTAAGTTCCCATGGTCTTGCCTGACCGCATGATGGTCACACGGTCGCAAATTTCAATGACTTCCCGGATTTTGTGGGAAATAAACACCAGAACGTGACCGTTGTCACGCAGCAGTTTCAGCTGCCCAAACAGCTTTTCTGTTTCTTGAGGGGTGAGGACGGCGGTGGGCTCGTCCAAAATCAGAATTTTTGCGCCCCGGTACAGAGCTTTCAGAATTTCCAGCTGCTGTTTCATGCCGACAGAGAGGTCTTTGACGGCAATGTCCGGGTCCAGATTGAACTGATATTTTTCAGACAACTCTCTTACGATCTTTTTTGCCTTCGGAAGATCAAGCAGCACGCCTTTTCTGGGTGCGCTTCCAAGGATCAGATTTTCGGTAACAGACAAAGACGGGACCAGCATAAAGTGCTGATGTACCATGCCAATTCCCAGAGACAGGGCTTCGGCCGAGCTGCGAAGCTTGACTTCGTTTCCGTTCAGGATTATTTTTCCGGAAGTCGGCTGCTGCATGCCGAAGAGGATATTCATCAAGGTACTTTTGCCTGCGCCATTTTCGCCCATCAATGCGTGAATTTCGCCTTCACGCAAATTAAAGTCCACATTGTCATTGGCGAGAATACCATTGCCGTAGATTTTGGTTATTCCCTCCATTCGGAGGATGTCGTTGCTCACCAGGGCACCTTCTTTCAAAGAAAATAAAGTGGCTGGCCGAATGGTATTCATTTGGCCAGCCGCACATATCACCTTACACGTTTCTATTCGTTTTTACTTTGTCTCACCAGCCCATACCTTGATTTCAGCAATCTGATCTGCGGAAGCGCCGATGGCGGTACCCACAGTCAGTTCGCCGTTGGTAATGGCTTCTTTTGCTTCTGCGATCTGATCCTGAACCTCCTGGGGAACCAGCGTCTTGTAATTGCCGTCCATGCACAGGTCTACGCCGCCCTTTGCAATGCCCAGAGCTTCCTGGCCCATCTGCAATTCACCGGCGGCAAACAAACGGACAGCACGTTCCACGGCTACGTCCACACATTTCAGCTCCGAAGTCAGAACCTGAGCCGCCCAGTCGGGGTTGCTCTGGGCATACTGCTTTTCCCGGTCGATGTCTACGCCGATGGAATAAATGCCTGCTTCGGCTGCGCCTTCATATGCGCCTTCCTGGGAAGGACCGGAAGCGGGGAAGACTACGTCAGCGCCCATGCCCACCTGTGTCAGCGTAATTTCCTTTGCCTTGGCGGAGTCCATCCAATCGCCGGTGAAGGAAATGGCAACCTTACCAGCGGGATTTACCGCCTTTGCGCCTTCCACATATCCCCACATGAAATCGCAGATGTTTGCATTTTCCATACCGCCGACAAAACCGATGACATTGCTTTCGGACATGCTCATTGCCAGCATACCGGCAAGATAAGCACCCTCATTCTGCAGGAAGTTGGCACAGTAAATGTTTTCGCCTTCGTAAGTGGTAAAATCAAACGTGGTATCAAAAAGTGCGTATGTAATTTCCGGGTACTCCGGAGCAACGGAACGGAAAACATCGGACATTGTGCCGGTAGAGAGAATCATGTCATATCCGTCGTCGGAAACATCCAGTACCGCAGCTTCAAGCTTTGCCATGTCGCCGCTGTTGTCGCCTTCGATGATTTCAATTTGCAGTCCGGTTTCATCCGCCAGTTTCTCGAGCGCGTTGCAGGCCATATCAATCGTGCCGCTGTCGCCCCGGGGACCGGTAAAGATGGCACAAACCTGCAGGCTGCTCATGTCATTGGGATCTGCAATGCTTGTCTTTGTTTCCTGAACTTGCTCTTCGGCAGGTTCGTTGCTGGTTCCGGCACAGCCGGCAAGCAGTGTGATGGACAGGACCAGCGCCAATACTAAAGCAATTCGTTTTTTCATTTGTTTCTCCTCCCAATTCATAATGTGCGAATTTGTGTCAGAGCACCGAACTGTACATTGTGAAAACATTTGCGGCAATGTGATGTGCCCCGGTAACCGGTAAGGGGGGCTGTCTTTTGTGTAGAACGTCTAAAAACGAGAGATTGTTTTTGACTTTTCAAACAATTGCTAAACCCTTTTATCTGTTACACTTATATAAGTAGCACACATTTATGTAAATGTCAACTATATTTTTCTGATAATTCTCTACGATTTTTATATAAAATTACTTGACAAACGGTGAATAAAACAATAGAATAAATATTGATAAAATGTTTAGCAAATCGTTACCGCAATATTCCGGCCGCTTGCGCTGCCCCGGCAGCATAACCGGCGGCACCGGACAAGGCGATCTTGACAGGTATTCTTTTGCTGATGGATGATCGATAGAATCTGCTAAATTTTTTTCCCATAGTCAGAAAAAATATGTTAAAATAAAAAGAACAATATCATCGCTATATTGCAAATTTCGCATGGATGCCCGCCTGAGTCTCTGCGCTTGCGGTCAGATGTGCAATGGCAGGAATCGTCTCAGCACTCCCGGCGCATTTTGCGGAAATCTTTCCGGCGCAGACATTCGATGCGGGAATTTGGATTATTCAGCTGTGGGAGGATTATATCGTGAAAGTGACAATTAAAGATATCGCCAAAGAGTGTGGTGTTTCTCCGGCTGCGGTTTCTCTGGTGTTGAACAATCGGGATGCCCGGATTTCCAGTGAAACCCGTAAAAAAATTCTGGATACTGTGAAAAAATACGATTACCGTCCAAATCGGCTGGCCATTGGCCTGCTGAAAAATCAGACCTCCACCATTGGCGTTATCGTCCCGGATATTGGCAACATTTTTTTTGCCGAATTATGCAAAGGCTGCGAATACGAGGCCAGAAAGCACAACTATACCCTTATGGTTACCAGTGCGGATGAATTTCCGGCGGATAATCTGCGTTACTTCAATGCGCTGATTGACCAGCAAGTGGACGGGCTTATCTATGTTGCGCCTTCCAACATTGACAATCAGACCATTCATTCCATATGTTCCAAAATAACGCAGTTAAAAATTCCCTTTATCGCAGTGGACCGGGCACTGGATTTTCCCTTTGCAAAGTCCATCGTCAATGATAATATCCACGGCGGGTACATCGCCACAAAGCACCTGCTGGAGCTGGGGCATCGCCGGATTGGCTGCCTGACCGGGCCGCTGTGCAACCAAACTTCTTCTGACCGTCTGAAAGGATATCAGAAGGCTTTGGAGGAATTTCAGGTTCCCTATGATGCGTCTTTGGTGTTGGAGGGAGATTTTACCGCAACCAGCGGGTACAACAGTCTGGCGTATATGCGCGGCTGTGATGCAAGCGCAATTTTTTGCTTTAACGATATGATGGCTTTGGGCATATACCGTGCGGCCAGAGACTATAAACTCAAGCTGCCGGAGGCCCTGTCCGTAGTGGGGTATGATGACATTTTTATTTCCGATTTGTTGGACCCTCCTCTGACAACGGTCAATCAGCCCGCATATAAAATCGGGGCAAGCGCCGTCCTTTCGCTGATAGCCTTGGCTCAGAAGGATACATCAGTCGATTCGGTTGTTTTTACTCCCAGTCTCAAGGTACGTTCGAGTACAGCTGCCTGGGATGCTGCAAGGAAGGAATCCAAACAAATCAGCTGTGTTTAAAGAGGTGTTTTTATGAAAATGTTGAATTTCGGCTCGTTAAACATCGATCACATTTATCATGTGGATCACTTTGTCACTCCTGGCGAGACCATAGCTGCGGCATCTTTGTCCGTAAGCGCTGGCGGCAAAGGACTCAATCAGTCTATTGCTCTGGCCAGGAGCGGCCTGACAACCTATCATGCAGGCTGTATCGGGGCGGATGGCATTTTCCTGAAAACACTGCTGGAAGAGCGGGGCGTACAGACAAACTACCTGCGAACCATTGACGGCGTAAACGGTCACGCCATTATCCAGGTCAATGCCCAGGGCCAAAACAGCATCATTATTTTCGGCGGTTCCAACCATGCCATTACGCCGGAACAGGTTGACCAATCCCTGGGCACCCTCTCGCCGGAAGATATGGTTTTACTGCAGAACGAAACAAATCTGGTGGGCTATATTGCCCGGCAGTGCCACAAACTCCATATTCCCGTTGCGTTTAATCCTTCTCCCATTTCCCAAGAACTGCTGGAGAATTTCCCCTTTGAAACGGTATCTTACCTGCTGGTCAACGAAACGGAAGCGGAAAGAATCACCAACTGTCACGACCCTGAGGATGTGGCAGCCTACCTGCTTGCACGATATCCCGACATGAAAGTGGTGATGACGCTGGGAAGCAAGGGAGCGTATTATGCCGACCGGGATCATGCTCTGTACCAGAGCGCTTTCCCCGTAAATGCGGTGGATACCACAGGCGCAGGGGATACGTTCACAGGCTTTTTCCTGGGTCTGGTGCAGCAAGGATATTCCTGCGCCGCAGCGCTGCGATACGCCTGCGCTGCTTCTGCAATCGCTGTTACCCAAAACGGCGCCGCTCCTTCCATACCAACACTGGATATGGTGCAGGCATTTTTGTCGAAGCGAAAACAGGAATTTGCGCAGATCCGTACTTAACTTCGGGATGCTTCGGTCTGGGCGCAGCAGCTTGGATGCGTCTGCCCCTTTATAACAGGGGACGGGTACGATCTGAACCGCAGTACCGGCGGAGAAACTGTATTGAGAAAAACAAATGCCGCTCCTGTTCGGAAGGGTACAAAATCCTCAGAAAACAAAGAAAACCCCCGCACATTACGTTTGGGTAATGTGCGGGGGTACTTGCTTGTTAAATAGGAATTTCCGGGCTTATGCCATTTCCTTGATGGCGGCCTGTGCGGCAGCCAGGCGGGCAATGGGGACACGGAAGGGGGAGCAGCTGACGTAGTCCAGGCCGATCTTGTGGCAGAACTCTACGCTGACAGGGTCGCCGCCGTGCTCGCCGCAGATACCGGCGTGCAGCTCGGGACGGACCTTCTTGCCCTTTTCCACGGCCATTTCCATCAGCATGCCAACACCGTTCTGATCCAGCTTGGCGAAGGGAT
>OERF01000134.1_pt1 | contig 22524 bp, 20 predicted proteins | sample 1539921 | NCBI WGS metagenome assembly OERF01 (sample SAMEA3891883, study PRJEB23780) | metagenome | biome: terrestrial biome; feature: animal house; material: Caecal content | place: Italy | collected 2015-05-05
CTCAGCGCTTCGCCCAGCCCCTGCAGGCGGGGCAGCTGATAGCGCAGCATGGCCAGTTCGGTCTGCAGCTTGCCCTCGTTGGTGGAAGCCCGGGACTTGAAGATCTCCAGGATCAGCATGGTGCGGTCCAGCACCTCCACCTGCAAAGCGGCGGAAAGGTTGCGGATCTGGCTGCCCGAAAGCTCCCCGTCAAAGATGGCGGCTTCCGCCCGGGTATTCATGCACACCAGTCGGGCTTCGGCCACCTTGCCTTCGCCCAGCATGGTGGCCGCTTCCGGGGTGGAACGTTTCTGGCAGACGGTGGCCACCGCCTCCATGCCGTTGGCCTCGGCCAGGGCCGCCAGTTCGTCCAGACTGCGCTGCGCATCAAATTTTCCCTGATCCAGACTCAGCAGCACCACCGGAATGGCACTGTGTTCTTCCTCCTGGTCGGAAGGGAAGGGGTCCAGATCGTCCAGCGTACTCAGAGGGTCGGATGTGAAATCCAGAGTAAAGTCGTCCATTTACATCTCCTTGATTGGTTTGATTTTATAATACGCGCGGCAGGGCACCGGGGTGCCGTCATACTTGTGGTATACCGCGTCGTGGTCATAGAGAAAGCCATTTTTTTGGATCACCCTGCCGCTGGCAGGATTCTCCACAGCATGGCAGATGGAAAGCCAGGGGCCGTCTACCCGGTTGAACCAGAAATCCAGTACCGCCTGCAGGGCCTCGGTGGCATAACCCCGGCCCCACCAGGGGCGGCCCAGCGCATACCCTGGCTCCCAGATCTCGGTGCCGCGCAAGGCGTCGGGCAGCGTCTGCCAGCCTTCGGCAGCGGCCCGCTCCGCCCGCACCACCCCGATGGTCCCGATGAGGGTCCCGTCCTGGAGGCAGATGCCCCAGTTGTACACGGTGGGATCGGCATAACACTTTTCCATCTCGTACAGGTATTCGGCGGTGACAGTCCAGTCCCGGTGGGCATTCCAGCGCAGATACCGGGTCACCTGGGGGTCTCCGGCCCAGTGGTCGAACATAGTCCGGCAATCGTCAAAGGTCAGGCGGCGCAGCATCAGCCGCCGGGTCTGCAGGGGAACGGTGCCCAGGTGGTCCATGGTATTTCCTCCTTACCGGTGCAGCAGCTTGCGCAGCAGGGTCATGCCCATGTGCCACAGTTTCTGCAGCTGGGGACGGTACAAGGTGCAGTAGATGAAGAGAATGGCTCCCACCAGCACAAACTTTACCACAAAATGCTGGTAAAATACAACCCCGACGGCTCCGGCGGCCAGCGCCAGCAGGAACCCGGAGATGGTGCGGGGGTAACTGGGGATGGTGCGGTAGTAGTACTGCCCGGTGAGGGTGCGGTATACAAACATCACCGCATTGCCCGCCACCAGGGCGGCTGCCGCCCCGGTGACCGAGTACAGCGGCACCAGCCAGATGCAGAGCAGCAGCTCCACCCCCACGCCCAGGGCCACCCCGATGGTATCGTGGTGGGGACGGCGGGCGATGGCGTTGCCGTAGACGGTGCCTTCCATCAGGATCAGGAACACCGCCGCCAGCATCATCAGCGGGAAAAAGCGCATGCAGGGCAGCTTGGAGGGGAAGATGAGGAAGATGATATCCTCAAACATGACCAGCAGGCAGAAAAAGCCGAAGATCAGGAAGTTCAGCAGGTCGTGGATCCGCCCGATACGTTCCTGTTCGGTGCGGTAATGGGCAAAGACATAAGGGCCCCAGTAGGTGGAAAATCCGGCCTGCACGGTGGTCACCAGCATGGACAGCTGGTAGGCAAAGGCGAACAATCCCTGGGAGAAGGTGTTGCTGGCCAGAAAGGACAGACACACCGACTGGAACAGAGGGGTCAGCACCGCGGCGGGGGACAGGGCGATGCTGTAGGGCACCATCTGGCGGTAGATGGCCTTGTAAGGCACCCTGCCCGCCCGGATGGGCGCCTTGGCCTTGAACCAGAAGGCGATGGCCACGCAGCCGAAGCTGGCCACCGCTGCCGCAATGAACACCCAGGTCTTGCTGGTGAAAAATCCCGGCAGCAGGTACAGCAGGTTCAGGCAGGCCTGCATCCAGAGGGTCTCGGCGGTGTAGGCCCGGACGTTGTTTTCCAGCCGCAGCAGCACGTTCAGATACCGCACCAGCATATACAGGGCGGCGTTGAGGAAGAGGAAGGGCACCAGAATAGCCCCGTTCTGCCCCAGACCGAAGGCGGCGGACAGCGGTTCCGCAAAGAAAGCGGACCCCACCAGCCCCACCACCGCCATGACCAGCAGGGACAGGCGGGTGGTGGCGGCGAACATGCTCCGGCCAGTGGCGCCTTCCACCGGTTCCCGGAAGAAACGCAGGAGTCCCTGGTCCAGTCCCAGCATGCCCACATTCATCAGGGAGGTGGTGTAGGCCATGAAGGAGGCAGGGACGGCGTAGCGGTCGGGGGGCAGAACGCCCTTCACGATCAGGGCGGCGCCGCTAATCAGAAAGCCCAGATAGGTGGCCACCGAATATTTCATCAGGCTGCCGAGAAAGGATTCCTGCTTTTTGGGTGTTTCGGGCATGGTGTGCTCCTTTGGTGCAAAAAGTGGAGACCGGTCAGCGTGCGGTCACATAAGGGCGGATGCGGGCTGTCATGGCTTCCACCTGTTCGGGGGTCACATGGGCCTTGTCCACATAGCCGTAAATGCGCTGGGCAAAGGTGGCCAGCGGCGGGCAGAAGGCAAATACCTTCCGGGGTTCCCAGCCGTGGCGGTACAAAAGATGGACGCCCCACAGGGCCACGAATTTCAGCAGATTGAAGTGGGGCTTGAACCCTTCCCCCATGGGGGTGTCCCGGGGCGGATTGCGGTAGACCTCCTCCAGCAGGTCGGCCATACGCAGGTAGGCCGGACGCTCACTGGGGTCAAAGTATCCCTCAATGACCTCCCGCGCAATGGGGAAGGGAGGATTCTCCTCCGCCATGGCGGCCACAAAGCCGTCGTAGCCGGTCACATACCGGGCGCCCTTGTAGATCACCGGGTCGTATTCGTGCTCGATGGGGGTGGGGCGCAGGATGTGACAGCTCTTGCCCGCCATGTAGACCTCCGCGATGGAGGTGCTCATCCAGATGGAGATGGAATCCGCCGCCACGATCCACTGCTTCACGCTGTCCGCAAAGATCACATGGAAGTTGGGGCGCTTCTTGGCCAGTTCGTCCAGGGCGGGACTGTTCCATTCGCTGGGATGGCGGCGGTAGACCAGTTCCACCTCCGGGTGCTCCCCCAGATACCGGTCAAACCAGTCCAGGGTCTCGGCCATGGAGAGGCGGTTGGTGCGGGCAAAGCCGGTGAAATCGGTGCCCGCCATTCTGGAGAGCTCGGCCACCTCCTCATCCGACATGCTGGCATAGCCGAAGCTGGAAATGTACAGATGCAGGTGCTTGTGCTCGTCCAGACCGAACTCCCGGCACAAGGCAGCCTTGTCCTTGAAGTAGCCCTTGAATTCCGGGCGCAGAAAATCCATCATCACGGCGCCGGTCACGGGGGTGTTCCTGGCTTCCATGCCGTGGGCCTGCAACCGGGCGGCAGTGCGCTTGCCCCAGCAGGTCTGTACGCAGCGCTTGGCGTTGCCGTTCATGTTGAACCAGTCGCCCTCCTCCTGGGTGTCGGAGAGCATCTGTTCCCAGTGCAGGTTCACGATTTTGTTGCAGCGGCCGATGTTGTTGTACACATGGCTGTTGATGGCTTCGTTGTCATACATGCAGCTGGCCACCAGTACTTCGGGCTTGTCCCGCCCGAACAGCCGCAGATGTTTGGGGTCCAGCAGCTGCCGGATCTCGGCGGTATAGCCACGGCGTTCCAGTTCCAGCTTCAAAAGCAGGTCGCTTTCATATTCCCGCACCGTGTGCTCGTACAAAATCAGAAAATCCAATGCCATAGGTTTGCTTCCTTACCGGGCGCCATCAGGCGCCCATTTCGGTGAACAGCTGCCGGGTCCAGTCCGGCAGACCGTATTTTTCGTCCAGATGGAATCCGTCAAAAAACTGGGTGTCGTCGTCGGTGATGCAGCTGCCGCCCCACTCGTAGTCCAGCACGGTGCAGCCGTAGTCGTCGCTCCAGTCATTCAGCAGGGGAAGCACATCCGCCTGCATCCGCTGGTCAATGCGGTATTTTTCGCACACTTCGGTGCGCACCAGGTCGGCCATGGGCGGCAGCACGATGGTGAGCTCCACGCCTTCCTCGCTGCAGCGGCGGGCCAGGTCTCCCAGCCGCACCAGCTCCTCCTCGTTCACCGACCAGCTGCGGCATTTTTCGTCGATCAGCCCGGGATACTCATACAGTTTGCGGTGCACGGGAATGGCGTTTCCGTCGGCATCATAGTAGTCCGCCGGCCCCCAGTCCCCGGATTCGATGCTGTCCGGGGTGTTGTTCACCTTGTTCAGGAACATGGTCAGGGCATTGACGTTGTATTCCAGATTCAGGCAGTAGGCCAGGGGATTGTTCAGGGTATCTTCCAGGGTGGAGAACCGGTCGGTGTCATAGTTGGCGTTGACGGTGTAAAAGGAAAGCTCAAACAGGATGGCATCCACCTGGTTGCCGGAATCCAGCACAAAGTCCGCCAGATCCAGGCTCTCCCGCAGGCTGGCCCCGCCGAAAGCCAGGTTCTGCCAGTCCTGCCCCGAAACCTCGCTCACCAGGTCCATATCAAAATGGGCCAGACGGCTGTCCCCGATGATCAGCCGGGTGCCAGGGTCAGTCTGGTAAGCCCGCACCCGGGCCACCGGCTGGGAGGAATCGGTCTCGCCCTTGAGTCCGAAATAGTTGTTGGGTTCAAAGGCCACAAAAAACGCCAGCCACAGATACACCGGGATCAGCAGCAGGGCAAGGCGTTTGATTATATGCAGCATGCCGTGGGCACCCGCCTTTCTGTTCGTCATCATCAGTACCCCGCGTACATGCCCAGACCGGCCGCAAACCCGCCGTTCTGCAGGATGTAGCCGATGAGGATCAGGGTGACCAGCGCCAGATACAGCGCCTGCCGCCGCCAGCCGGGGATGGCGGCCACCATCACTTCGGACCCCTTGTTCTTGAAGCCGAAGCAGCGGCGATAGTCAAGGAAAATGGCCAGTGCCAGCCCCACCGCCGCAAAGGCGTAGTAGGCCGCCACCATGATGCTGTTGGCGTAAAATCCGTTGTAGGCGGCGGTGTAAGCTTCGGAAACAAAGCGAGCGGGGGAGAGCCCCTGCACCATCCCGGCCAGATACCCGAAGCAGGCCCCCACCGAACCGTTGCCGGACCCCATACGGAAGAACACCATGCTGAAGGTCCACAGCACGAACACCCCGGCCCGCTTGGCCCACAGCACTCTGGCGGGGGCTTTCTTTTTGGGCTTGCCCAGGCGGCGGTGCAGCAGTTCTTCGCCCACCCGGTACAGCGCCTGCAGCAGGCCCCATACCACAAAGGGAAGGGTGTTGCCGTGCCAGAAACCGGACACAAAGAAGACGATGAACACGCACACCTCCGGGGGCAGACGGCGCAGCTTCCCGCCGGTCAGACGCTCGGTGTCGGCCCAGGCCAGAGGCATGAAGAGGTAATCCTGCAGCCAGGAAGAAAAGCTGATGTGCCACCGGCTCCAGAACCCGGAAAAGTTGGTGGCAAAGAAGGGCGTCTTGAAGTTTTCGGCCAGTTCCAGGCCCAGCACCAGGCCGGTGGCCCGGGCCAGCTCGGAATAGCCGCTGAAGTTGAAGTACAGCTGGAAGGTGTAAAAGACCGCCGCAAGGATCAGCATTCCGCCGCCGTAGCTCTGCCAGATGCCAAAGACTTCATCCACCACCATGCCCAGCACGTCGGACACCGCCACCATCTTGAACAGCCCCAGGGCGTACAGCCGCAGGGCCCGCACGGTGCGCTGGGCATCAAAGCGGTGCTCCGCCCGCAGCTGGGGGATCAGCGACCCGGCCCGGGGGATGGGGCCCTGGGTCACGGTTCCGAAAAAGGTCAGGAACAGAAAATAGTACAGCGGATTGCGTTCCGTTTCACAGTCCCCCCGCCCCGCGTCGATGAGGTAGGAGATGGCCGCAAAGGAATAGAAACTGATGCCCAGCGGCATGACCACCTGAAAAGGCAGCGGCAGGACCGTGTTGAGAAATCCGAAATACTTGAAAAAGGCCAGGATGGCAATGCTGCCGATGACCCCCAGCCGGACAAAGGCCTGCTTGTGGGCGCCCTCTTTCCAGGCAATGCCCAGGCCGCACAGGTAGGAGAAGGCTCCCACCCCCAGGGTGACGGCCAGATAGCCGCCGGACGCCAGGGCGTAAAACACCCAGGATGCCGCCAGCAGGAACACCGGCTGGATGCGGCGGGGCAGGTGGAGATAGACCCCGGCCGACACGGCCAGGAGGAAGAGATACTGGATGGTTTGCAAGCCCATGAAGTGGGGCTCCTTTCCCACTGAATTAGTGACATACTATCAAAACATTATACCTTTTTTTTCGCCTTGTGTAAAGGAAAAACCACCCGGCGCGCAATTTGGCGAAGCAAAGTCATATTGCACGTTTTTTACAGTTTGGAATGCAAATTTCCGTTGAAATCTCCGATAAAATCGAATACAATGAAGGTAACAAACACAAGCCGGCCGCCATGAGCCGGCAGAAACGAGGGAACGCTATGGAAAATTACAACCCCTTGCTGGTGGGCAATGACAGTCCGGCCAAGTTCATCACCATCGGTGAAGTCATGCTTCGTCTGACCCCGCCCAACTATGAGAAGATCCGCATGGCCACCAGCTTTGAGGCCAGCTATGGCGGCAGCGAGGCAAACATCGCGCTGGCTCTGGCCAATCTGGGGGTGGACAGCACCTTTTTCAGCGTAGTGCCCAACAACTCTTTGGGCAAGAGTGCGGTGCGCTGGCTGCGTTCCAACGACGTGCACTGCACCCCCATGATCCTCTCCACGCCGGAGGAGACGCCCACCCATCGCCTGGGTACTTATTATCTGGAAACCGGCTACGGCATCCGTCCCAGCAAGGTCACCTATGACCGCAAGCACAGTGCTTTCACCGAGTATGATCTGACCAAGGTGGATGTGGACGCGCTGCTGGAAGGCTATGACTGGCTGCATCTGTCCGGTATCACCCCGGCCCTGTGCGACAACTGCGCCTACTTTGTGCTGCGCTGCCTGGAAGCAGCCAAGAAGAAGGGACTGACTGTCAGTTTTGACGGCAACTTCCGCAGCAGCCTCTGGACCTGGGAAGAAGCCCGGGACTTCTGCACCAAGTGCCTGCCCTATGTGGATGTGCTCTTCGGCATTGAGCCTTATCATCTGTGGAAGGACGAAAACGACCATTCCCTGGGCGACTGGAAGGACGGCGTGCCGCTGCAGCCCAGCTATGAGCAGCAGGATGAGGTTTTCCAGCACTTTATCGAGCGGTATCCCAACATCAAGTGTCTGGCCCGTCATGTACGCTACGCCCACTCCGGTTCCGAAAACAGCCTCAAAGCCTTCATGTGGTACGAAGGCCACACCTTTGAGAGCAAGCTCTTCACCTTCACCATCCTGGACCGCGTGGGCGGCGGCGATGCCTTTGCCAGCGGCCTGATCTACGCCATGATCCACAAATACCGTCCCATGGACATGATCAACTTTGCGGTGGCATCCAGTGCCATCAAGCACACCATCCACGGCGATGCCAACATCACCGATGATGTCAAGAGCATCCGCAATCTGATGAACATGAACTACGATATCAAGCGCTGAGTATTCGGCACCGGAAAGTCCTGCCCCGGCACGGGTTCCCGCGTGCGGTGCGGGACTTTTTTGACCAAAGGAGGAATTCCGGTGGAATACAATGTGTTGGAGTACGGCGCCAGGGGAGACGGCGCCGCCAACGATGGGCCGGCCATCCAGCGGGCTCTGGATGCCTGCGCGGCAGCGGGCGGAGGCAGGGTCCTTCTTCCCGGCGGGCATGTGTACAGCGCAGGGACCATCTTCCTGCGCAGCCATGTGGAGCTGCACCTGGAATCCGGTGCTGTGCTCAAGGCCTGTGCCGACCCGGACGCCTTTTGCTCACGTCGGGCGGACGGGCAGGCCCCGGCCGAGCAGATCCCCTACTATGAAAACTGTGATTATGACGGCGAACCGCCCCGGTGCTTTGTGGTGGCCCAGGAGGCGGAAAATGTCCGCATCACCGGTTACGGCAGCATCGACGGTTCGGAAGAGAATTATTACGGGGAACAGACCCACGATTTCATTGAGGGCACCTACTATCCCCGGGTGCCGCTGCTCATGCTGTATAAAGTGCAGCACCTGACCATCACCGGTGTCACCCTCATGCGCAGCGCTTTCTGGACGGTGCATATGGTGGGCTGCAGCGATGTGCAGATCGACGGCATCCGGATCCTGAACAATACCCGCATGGTCAACTGCGACGGCATTGATCCCGACCATTGCCGCAATGTGCGCATCACCAACTGCCATATCGAATCGGCGGACGACTGCATCGTGCTGAAAAACACCGGCAAGTATACCGATCTGGGCCCCTGCGAGAACATCGTCGTCAGCAACTGCACACTTATGTCCACCAGCGCGGCCCTGAAGATCGGCACCGAAAGCGAATCCGACTTCCGCCGTATCTCGGTGAGCCACTGTGTCATCACCGGTACCAACCGGGGCATTTCCCTGCAGCTGCGGGACAAGGGAAACATCGAGGATGCCGTTTTTTCGGACATCCATATCCAGACCCGCCGGTTCGGGGAGCATTGGTGGGGAAAGGCGGAGCCGGTCACCATCACGGTGCTGCCCCGGCACGACGGCACCGAAGTGGGGCGCATCCGCAACGTCCATTTTGAAAATATCACCTGTGAAGGAGAAAACGGCATTTTCCTCTATGCCGAAAAACCGGGCATGCTGGAAGATGTGAGCTTCCGCCGGATACGGGTGACCCTGCGCAAGACCAGCAAATGGCCGGCAGGCAGCTGGGACCTGCGCCCCTGCGGCGGGCAGAGCATCCGTCCGGCAAAGGTCTACGGCTTTGCCTGCCTCAATGGCCGGGACATCCGGCGGGAGGACCTGCGGGTGACCTGCGAAGAGAGCATGGCTCCCTGGTATGGAGGCGAGCTTCTGTCCCAGGATGCCGAGTGAAGAGCGCGGCATAAGCATCATGAAAAAGGACCGGGAAGTGATTCTTCCCGGTCCTTTTGTTCTGCCGTATGCCTTACTCGTTGTCGGTGGGGTCTTCCTTTTCTTCGTCCCGGTCCCGCTTGCGGTGGCGCCGGCGGGATTCCTCCTCCTCGGGAGTGGGTTCGGGAGCCAGCTTGCGCACGATGGACCACAAAATTTTCCTGTCCTCGATGGTCTGCACATCAAACTGCAGCCCGCACACCTTCACAGTGGGGGTGGTGCCGTCCACCGGGATGCTGGGCAGTACGCTCAGGATCATGCCGGCCACCGTGTCGTAGTCCCTGTCTTCCGGCAGGTCGAAGTCCACCTCTTCGGCAAAATCCTCCACCCGCATGGAGCCGGCTACCCGCCAGATACCGTCCCCCACCTGGGTCAGGTCCTGGGGTTCGGCGGGGTCAAACTCATCAAAAATATCCCCCACGATCTCTTCCAGCAGATCCTCAATGGTGATGATGCCGGCGGTGCCGCCGAACTCGTCCACCACCACGGCCAGAGGCTGTTTCTGGGCCTGCATATCCTTGAACAACTGATCGGCATGCACGCTCTCCGGCACAAAATAAGCCGGACGCAGCAGGTCTTTCAGCGGGCGGGGCTGTTCCTCCTGCAGGTTCAGCAGGAAGTCCCGGGCATTCAGGATACCGCAGATATCGTTGATGTCCTCCTCATACACCGGATACCGGCTCAGACCGGTGCGGCGGATGGTTTCCATGATTTCCTGGCTGCTGTCCTCCAGGGAAAAGGCGGTCACATCCGGTTCGGGGGTCATGGCGTTGCTGGCAGTGGTGTCCCCGAAGTCGAAAACATTCTCGATCCATTCCTGTTCGTCCTGGTCGATGGTGCCTTGTTCACCGCTGGATTCCACCATCAGCCGCAAATCCTCCTCACTGGCAACGCCGTCCTCGGCCTCGGTCTTCATCCCCATCAGCCGCAGGGACCCGTTGGTGCACAGGTCCAGCAGGGCGGTCATGGGGGCAAACAACACGCTGACCACCCGCAGCACCCTGATGGCCGGCACCGCAAAGAGCATGGGCTTCTGCATGGCCACCCGCTTGGGGACCATCTCCCCGAAAGCGATGGAGAAGAAGGAAATGATGATGGTCACCAGGACGGTGGAAATGACCGAAACCACCCCTGCCGGCAGGGGAAGGGCCAGGGTCTGCAGCATGAAGCTGTCCAGAGATCCGGAAAAGTTTTCGGTGCCGAAAGCGGCAGACATGAACCCGGACAGGGTGATGGCCACCTGGATGCCGGACAGGAAACTGTTGGGATTTTCCACCGCCTTCAGCAAGGCGGCCGCCGTCTTGTCTCCGTCCTCCGCCTGTTTGGACAGCTTGATGGGGGACAGGGACAGAAAGGCGATCTCAGACCCGGCAAAAAAGGCGTTCAGCAGGATAAAGACCACCTGCAGCAATATTTGGGCGGGAAGATTTTCCACGGAAAAAACACTCCTTCAATTCATTCATAGTATGGATTATGGTCTGGTTTATGCAGCAAAAAAAAGCAGAGCCAGTGCCGCAGCGGGGCACAAGCTTTGCCTTTTTATTCTCTCTGATTCAGTTTTCGTCGGGGGTTACCGTCGCCGTCGGCGTTCATAGAAAACGAAATTCCTTTCCGATTCAAGAGGGGCACTGTGTGCCTCTGCATAGACAAATTATAATAACTAACTATATCGTAAACCGGATGCGCTGTCAAGACGCAGGCATTTTGCGGGGGCACGGTTGAAATTAAGCGCCCAATCGGGTATACTATTTTGTAATATATTGGAATTCCTGTGCCGGGTGCCTGTCGCCCGTGCCTGCTTACAAAGGAGAACTGTTCTATGTCTCACACTGTTCTTGTTACCGGTGCCGACGGGTTCATCGGCAGCCATCTGGCCGAAGAGCTGGTCAAACGCGGGGAAAAGGTCCGCGCTTTCTGCCTGTACAACTCCTTCGGCAGCCTGGGCTGGATCGACACCCTGCCGCCGGAGATCAAAAACGAGATGGATATCTTCATGGGGGACATCCGGGACCCCAACGGCGTGCGTACTGCTATGCGCGGGCAGGAGCGGGTGTTCCACCTGGCTGCGCTCATTGCCATTCCGTTCTCCTACCATAGCCCGGACAGCTATGTGGACACCAACATCAAGGGCACCCTGAACGTGCTCAATGCCGCCCGGGAACTGGACACCGCCCGCGTCATGGTCACTTCCACCAGCGAGGTCTACGGCACCGCCCAGTATGTGCCCATTGATGAAAAGCACCCGTTCCAGGGCCAGAGCCCCTATTCCGCCACCAAGATCGGCGCCGACCGTCTGGCGGAGAGCTTCTACCGCAGTTTCAACCTGCCGGTGTCCATCGTGCGTCCCTTCAACACCTACGGCCCGCGTCAGTCCGGCCGCGCCATCATTCCCACCATCATCACCCAGCTTCTGGCCGGTCAGACCGAGATCCGTCTGGGCAATCTGACCCCCACCCGGGACTTCAACTACGTCAAGGATACCGCAGCCGGCTTCATGGCCATCGCGGACTGTGACGCCGCCATCGGCCGGGAACTGAACATTGCCACCGGGGTGGAGCACTCCATCGGCGATCTGGCCAACGAGCTCATCGCCCAGATCAACCCCAGTGCCAGGATCGTCTGCGAGGCCGAGCGCCTGCGCCCGGAAAAGAGCGAGGTCAACCGTCTGCTGGGCGATTCCACCCAGCTGCGCCAGCTCACCGGATGGGCGCCCAAGTACACCTTTGAGCAGGGCCTTGCCGAAACCATCGAGTTCCTGCGCGGTCATCTTGATTCGTATAAAATCGGACAGTATATTCTGTAACTGTCCGCCCACAGGGGCCGGCGGGGCCTGGGGCACGGCGTGTTTGCCGGCCCGCTGCAGCAGCTTCCGCCGGCCCGATTTTATATAGTAGGAGTTTCCGTCTGATGAAGGAACCGAATCACTCTTTCCGCATTCCGCTTTTCCCGCCGCTGCGCTGGGCACTGGCTGCCGCCGCGGCGGTTGTGACCGGTGTGCTGTGGGCATACTACTGGCGTGTGTTTTTCTACCTGGACAGCCGGGTCTCGCCCCTGGTGCCCACCCTGGGCTGCACGGCGCTCTGCCTGGGGGTGGTGGCAGCGGCAGCCCTGCTGCGCCGGCTGCGGACTCTGCCCGCCAAAGGGGCGGCCTGCCTGCTGTTGTGTGGTCTGCTCTTCTGCTTTGCCAACCCGCCCTTGCAGACCCCCGATGAGTCGGAACATTATCTGCGCACCTACGCCATCTCCACGGGACATCTGGATTTTGACTATGAGCGCTCCTACCCGGACGATGTGGCAGCGCTGCTCAGTGCTTTCCCCGGCGCATGGACCAACAGCCACACGTCGGTGGGGGTGGGCAATGACCCAGATACGGGGGAAGAAAAGCCCTACGACTCCGCCGGCTATGCCCTCAAGCAATACGGGGATGATGGCCGCATCGAGAGTGTGGCCGACAGTTTTGCCGATTATTTTGCCAATCGGGACACCCCGGCCGAAGAACCGCTGCACGAGCCGGTGAGTTTCCTCATTCTGCCCTTCCTGCCCGGGGCCATCGGCATGGCCCTGGCACGGCTGTTCGGCTTTGGGGCCCTGGGCTGCCTGTACGGAGGCCGCCTGGGCAATCTGCTGGCGTACACCGCCATCTGCTGGCTGGCTCTGCGTCAGGCACAGAAATACCGTCCGGCCCTGTTGGGGGTCATGCTGCTGCCCATGTCGCTGTTCATGGGGGCTTCCCTGAGTTACGATGCCACCCTGCTGGCCGGTTATTATCTGATGATCGCCCTGCTTCTGCGGGAGCGCTGGACCACCGGAACAGCGGGACTGTATCTGGCGGCCTGCCTGTATGTGAATGTGGCCAAGCCTTATCTGAACCTGCTGTGGGTGGTACTGCTTCTGCTGGTGCCGGCCGGAAACTGGCGGGCAAAGGGCCGCCGGTGGCATTGGTGCCTGGGCGGTCTGGCGGGTGCCTGGGCGGTGATCTGGGTCACCGAGACCTATGCCCGGGTGCTGCGGTACAATTACCCGGTCATTGCCCGCCAGGGCGGCGAGGCCGTGAACGGGGGACAGCAGCTGGCTTTTGTGCTGGCCAACCCTCTGCGCAGTGTGGCCACCTTCTGGGGGACCCTGTGTGAAAACCAGTTCTTTGTGGGCCAGCTGGGACTGTTTGGCTGGAAGGATATGCCCATCCAGGCACTGAACCTGCTGGGACCGGTGGCATTGCTGGCAGCCGCTCTGCTGTGCGCACCGCAGCCGCCGGCGCTGGACCGCCGCCGCAGCGCCGGTCTCGGGGGATTTGCCGTAATCTATGCGCTGGGTGCCATTGCCGCCATGTACATCACGTACACGCCGGTGGCCATGGTGCGCGTGGTCGGGTTGCAGACGCGGTACTTCCTGCCGGTGTTTCTGATTCTGGTCCTGCTGACGGCGCCGCTTCTGTGCCGCGTTCTGGCACCGTCCGTCCCGGCTGCCCGTGGGGAACAGCTGGCTGTACCGCTGTTCGGACTGCATGCGCTGTTCGGTGCGGTTCTTCTGTTCCAGCACTATTTTGTCGGTCCCATTTATACCATCCACTTGTAAGGCGGAACACCCGGTCGGGTTTCCGCCTGGTCTGAGAAAGGATCTGCCCTATGCCGTTGATACCCATTCTGACCGGCCTGATCGCGCTGGCGTTTCTGGGGGCGTTCTGCGTCTGTTTTTCCGCCTGTACCCGGTATGATGCCGCCCTGCTGCCGCTGCCGACTCTGTGCGGAGCGGTGCTGGTGCTGTATGTGTCGGCCCTGCCCGGTATGCTGCACGTGGGCCTGTTTGCCGTTATTGCCATCCTGCTGGCGGGCGGTGTTTACTGCGGTGTGCGTGCCGGCATCCGCGCCGTCCGGGATGCCATGGGCAGTGCCGGCTTCTGGCTGTTCCTGGGCGGTGCGGCCTTTCTGTGGGTGCTGTTCGGCATCCTGCAGCCCATGTTCACCCAGTGGGATGAATTCACTGCCTGGGGTCTGGCTCCCAAGATGGTGGCCGAGCGTTCTGCCTTGTATGTGGCCGACCCGGTCAATCTGACAGCTTCCTTTACCTATCCGGGCACCAGTCTGCTGTCCTATCTGTTCCAGCGCACGCCGGGACAATTCTCCGAGTGGCAGTGTCTGGCCGCCATTGACATTCCGGCCCTGGCCGCACTGGCCCCGGCGACGGTCCTGCCCCGGTCCCGCTGGGCACAGGGGGTGCTGATCTTTGCCGTGGGGGCGGTTCTGCCCTTCTTCTTCAGCACAGCAGCCATCGGCACGGCCAGCACGGTGTATCAGAACGCCATGGCAGACCTGCCCCTGGCCGCCTTGTTTGGCGGCAGCCTGTGCCTGTATTACGCGGGCGGCGGACGGCGGGGCGGCTTTTATGCCACGGCCCTGCCCCTGGCCATGCTGGCCTTGACCAAGGATATCGGCATGGCCTATGGCCTTATGGCGGTGTTCATCATCGGCATCGATCAGCTGTTCGGCACGCCCCTCCGGGAAAATACCGCCCTGGCACGGCATGTGGGCGGACGGTTCCTTCGCACGGCCCTGCTGGCCGTACCGGTGCTGGCGGCATTTCTGAGCTGGAGCCGCTATACCGCCGCCATGTCGCCTGATTCCGGCGCGGCCACCGTGGGCAGCGGCCAGATGGGCTATGGTGCCGTTCTGGCAGGGGGGATCCGTCAGCTGCTGGGCATGGGGCGGGAGGAACGCTTTGCCCAGATCATGCTGGCGGCGGCAGCGGCAGTCACTGCACCGAAAGGCCCGGTGCGCCGCCGGATCATTGCTTCTTATCTGGCCATGGATTTCTGCTTTACGGCCCTGTACTGTTTCCACCTGATCCTGTACTTCTACAATTTCTCCGAAGCGGAAGGCAGTGCGCTCAAGGATTACGAGCGGTATCTGACTCCCTACCTGCAGGGCTGGGTGCTGGCGATGTTCTGCCTGCTGGGGCAGGCGGTCAGCGCTGCGCCGGTGCGGGTATGGCGCCGCCGTGCGGGCAACCTGCTCCTGGCGCTGGCCGCCGCCGGCGTTCTGGGGATCTTCGTCTGGCGCGGTGTGCCCACGGCGGGATTCTGGACCCGGGCAGACAGCATCTACTCCACCCGGCAAGATGTGAAAAACCGTGCCTCCGTCATGAATGAGGTGCTGAACTGGGGGGACCGGGTCCTGGTCATCAGCCAGGGCGACGACGCCACCCGATGGTACTATTACAAGTATGAACTCACCGCCAAGGTGGTCAACGGTTACGGCGGCGTCTGGTGGGGAGACGATGATTACTCCAACCGGTGGGATTCGGATTTCATGAATCTGGTGGAAAGCCTGAACTGGGATCTGTATGAACACGAGGCCGTCTGCTCGGTCAACTCTCTGGCAGCCTATATGGAAGAAAAAAACTGTGATTATCTGGTGCTGGACCGGGCTGACGAATATCTGGAACGGGATTTCAGCGATCGGTTTGAAGGCGGCATCACCGCCGGACAGCCCGCCACCCTGTACAGATTCATGGGCCGGGATGCCGCGTACGCTTTTGTGCCGGTGGCCGTGGCGGAAAGCGGGGTGACACAATGAAACGGAAACCTGTTTCGGATCGTTGGTCGCTGGTGTTTCAGCCCCGCCGGCTGCTGGGGCTGTGCTATGCCCTGGGCGTGATGCTGTGGGTGGTGTACGCCCTTGTGGGCAGTGCCCTCATGCTGAACCACAAGATGAACGGTACCATGCGCCACCAGACCCTGACCCCGGATGAACTGACCTATGAAAGCTTCCGCAACTACGACGATGACCCCTGGAGCACGGCCCCCGATGACCGGGACAACTGGTATCTGTCCACCGACAATGATCCTCACATCCTGTGGGAAGGGGAGCAGGCCTATGTGGAAACGGTGCGCCTGCAGGTGGAACAGCTGCTGCCACCCGGCAGTGTGACGCTGTATTACCTGAAACCGGGCCAGACCGACTACCGGGAAACCCAGAAGATCTTTGCTTGGCAGGATACGGACGGCAGCTATGTGTTTGAGCTGGGCGGTATCACGGTGAGCGGGCTGCGCATCGACCCGGACAGTGTGGGCGGCGTTCCCACCCGCCTGACAGGGGTGGAACTCAACCGTCCCACGGCGTGGTATCTTCGTTTTGTGCCGAGCGGCGGGCAGTGGATCCTGCTGCTGTTCGGTCCGGCGGTGGCGGCCGCTTTTCTGTCTCTTCTGCGTCAGATCCTGCGCGGCGAGTGATTGTTTCCATGATTCACCGGACCTGCCTTTCGGGGCGGGTCCGGTATTTTTTTGCCGGAACCTGTAACACCCGGCCGCGGAAAGGGACATATAGGCAAAGAGCAGGGAAGGAGGCAGAACACCGCCGTGAAGATGATGGAAGAACTGTACACCGCCTACCGCGACGATGTCTACCGCTACCTGGTCAGCCTGACCCACGACCCTGCCCGGGCGGAGGACCTGCTCAGCGAAACATTCCTGCAGGCAATACAGAGTATTGACCGGTTCGAGGCCCGCTCGGGGGAAAAGACCTGGCTCTTCGGCATTGCCCGCCATCTGTGGCTGCAGGACCTGCGCCGGCAGCGTCCCACCGTCTGTTATGATGACCTTCTGGGACTGTATGTGGAAGACACATTGCCCGACACCGCCGTGCAGCGGGAACTGCTGGGGCGAATCCGGGAACTGCTGACCCGGAAGGATGAGCGTACCCGGCGGGTGGTGGCGCTGCGGGTGCAGGGGATACCCTACGACCGCATTGCCGCCGAACTGGGCATCAGCCCGGGATCGGCCCGGGTCATCGACTGTCGGGCCCGCCACTGGCTCAAGGAAATATTGCGAAAGGAGGGGTTGCTGTGACCCACGAATACGATCTGCCTTGCGACATCTGCCGTGACCTGCTTCCTTTGGTGCGGGACGGTGTGGCCAGCGAGGCATCCCGTCGGGCGGTGGAGGACCATGTAGCCCACTGTGAGGCCTGCCGCCAACTCTGGGGCGAAGAAGCCCTGCCGCCGCCCCTGCACCGGGAACAGGTGCTGGGGCGTATCCGCCGCCGTCTGTACGCCTGGCAGGGGGCCATGACCGCCGCCGGACTGATCCTGGGCATGGTTCTGGCCAACACCGGGCGGGCGGGCTACAACATCCTGCTGCTTCCGGTCCTGGGGGCTGCGGTGCAGTGGCTTTCGCCCCGGCGGGCGCGCTGGCTGCCGCTGCTGGTCTGGGGGCTGATCACGGCTGTGACTCTGTGCCCCAATGCCCACTATCTGTTGGGCTGCCTTGCAGAGGGCGATTGGTACAACTTTTTTGCCATCCTGGGCCTGAGCGTTCTGTACGGCCTGTTGCTTGGCGCCCTGTGTGCCCTGGGCACCTTGGCCGCCGCCCTGTTCCGCTATGCACTGAGAAAGGAGGAATCCCGTGATGCATTGGAAGAAGACATCCGCCGGGACCCCTGAACGGCCCCGCACCAAAGGACGCCGTGCCGCTGCCCTGGCGGGCGGTATCCTCATCGTACTGCTGCTTCTGTTTGCGGCCGGTTATGTGCTGGGGGACCCCGTCAGTCTGGCCTGGGCCCGACATCACGCCATGGACTACGCCGACGAACACTGGCCCGGCAACAACTTTACCGCCGTCTATGCCTATAACGAGATGGGGTACCGCTACCGGGTGCGGGTACAGTCCATGACCAGTCAGGACACCAGCTTCGACGTGTACCTTTCCTGGGGTGTGGTGCGCAGCACTACCTATGAGGAGGATGTGACGGGCCTGAACAACACCCGGGTGCGCATCATCGCAGCCGCCCAGCAGGACATGACCACAGCGCTGAACAACGCAGGAATGAACCCGGACGGGCTGGATGTGCAGCCCGGGAAAAGCTGGGAGGGCACCCCGGAAGACTGGGGCCTTACGCTGGATATGCCCTACGATCCCGGTAACCTGCCGCCCCTCACTGCCAGTTTCTACCTGGTCTACACCGACCGCCTGCCCACTGAAGCGGACGCCAACGCCTTGCTCAAAAATGCCAAAGCTGCCTTTGAAGCTGCCGGCCTGGACATTGCCTACTATCAGGTGGATCTGGTATATTCCGGCGGGGAAAAATACGAAAATGACATCAACCTGGGCCCGCTGACCGCCGCGGAAGTGGACGCCCTGCCCTGACAAAACAAAAGGCCCTCTGCCATTGACCGGCAGAGGGCTTTTTCCTTTGTGTTACGCTTTTTCATCTTCCTCACGGCTGACCGGCACCCCACGGTGTTCCACCGGGGTGGAGAAGACGATCTGGGTGCGGGTGCGTCCGTATTGCTGCAGCTGGTTGATGAAGGTATCCAGCTCCTGGGTGGTGGCAAACAGCACCTCAATGAGCATGCTGTAATCCCCGGTGACGCAGCAGCATTCCACCACCTGGGGGCAGGCCTGGATGTAGGGATAAAACTCCGGCTTGCGCTGGGGGTCCATATCCAGGTTGATGAAGGCCTTGACCAGATACCCCATCTTCACCGCGTCCACTTGGGCCTGGTACCCGGTCAGACAGCCGTCTTTTTCCAGTCTGGCAATGCGGGCAGACACGGCAGGGGAGGACAAAACACCTGATCGGCAATCTGCTTCAGCGGTGCGCGGGCGTCCTTTTGCAGAATATCAATGATTTTGCGGTCAATATGGTCCATTCCCAAACCCCTCCCAGCGTGGCTTAACTATGTTCGGTATTGTATCACAGTCTTGCCGAAAGGTAAAGCCGGGAACCGAATATCATAAAGTTTTCGGGGGGCTGTCAGTGAGGGATATAACTCATGGCGTTGACCCGGCTGCCGTTGATGCGCAGTTCCAGGTGCAGGTGGTAGCCGCCGTTTTTGCCGCTGACATCCCCGGTGTTGCCCACATATCCGATGACCTGTCCCTTGGTCACCGTCTGGCCTTCGCTCACCGCAATGGAAGACATATGGGCATACAGGGTGGCATAGTTGTTGTCGTCGTCGGCGGTGCCGTGGCTGATCTGCACACAGTTGCCGTAGCTGGGCATGGCCCGGGCGGCGCTCACCACCCCGTCGGCCACCGCATAGATGGGCGTTCCCTTGGCAGCGGGAAAATCGGTGCCGTGATGGGGCGAGCCGTCAATGCCGTCCGGGTCCCCGTAGTTGCAGCTGATACGCATGCCGGGGGTCAGGGCACAGCCGAAGTCCAGGCTGCAGTACAGTGTGGCGGTGGTGTACTTGCTGTTCTGGCTCTTGGCGTAGGCATCCAGCTCGGCGGTGGCCTGCTGGTAGGCTTTTTTCGCCTCCTCGGTGATCTGGGCCTGGGCTTCCGCCTGGGCCTGCTGTTCATCCAGGTCGGCGTTGGCAGCCATCAGGGCATCGGCCAGCTGATTGGCGGTATCCTGCAAAGCCTGTTCCTGGATCAGCAATTCGTCCTGGGCGGCCTTGGCATTGTCGGCGGCGGCCTGGGCCTGTTCCCGTGCTTTCTCCAGCTCGGCGGCCTCGGTGTCCAGCCGGGTGAGGACCTCGGTGTTCTTGTCGGTGATATCCGCCAGCGCCTGGGAAAAGTTCAGGAGCTGGAACAGGTTGGTGGCCTGGCTCAGAATCGAAAGACTGCCGTTTTAGTGCAGCTTCTGCATGGCGGCCAGCTGCTCTTTGGATTCCTCCCAGCGGGTGTCGTATTCGGCCTGTTTTTGTTCCAGGGCTGCCTGGGCTGCCTCCGCCTCTCCCTGCGCTTCATCCAACCGGGTCTGGGCTTCGGTCAGGGCGCTGTATACCTGACTCAGCTGGGCAGAGATCTCTTCCGACCGGTCATTCAGTTCACCGATCTGCTCCTGTGTCTGCTGGGCCTGGTTCTCCATCTCTTCCTGTTTCTTGGCGGCTTCATCGTAAGCGTCTTTGGCATCGTTCAACTGTTGCTGCAATTCTTCTTTGGTGGCAGCCAGAGGGGCAAAAAGACCCCCGAACAGGGAAAAAAGGATGCAAAAAACCAGCACCGCCGCCAAGGGGGCGGTGCCGCTGCGGTCATTGTGTTTCATAAGATGCTTTCCTCAACGGATCCAGGACTGCGGATCAACAAAGGTGCCATCCAGCAGAACGGCAACGTGAAGATGAGGACCGGTGGAAAATCCGGTGGTGCCCACCTGCCCGATAACCTGCCCTTCGGTCACCAGCTGCCCCATCAGGACGGAAGGCTCATCCTGCAAATGGGCGTACAGGGTCATCAGAGGCTGCCCATCGCCGTTGTTGCCGTGTCCGATGATCACGGTCCAGCCGTAGCGGTCATCCCGGCCGGCAAAGAGCACAATACCATCGCCCATAGCCAGTACATCGGTGCCCTCCGGCTGTTTCAGGTCTAGTCCTTCGTGGATGCCCGCTTCGTATGCAGAGGTGACCTTGCCGGTTTCCGGCAGGGGATAGGATAGGGTGGCCGGTGCCTGACTGCCGGTGGCCCGCTGGGCAATGGCGTTGGCAATGGCGGGGTCCTCGGTCATGGCTTCCAACAGCACGCCCTGTTTTGCTGCTTGGGCGGGGATGGTCTCGGTGTAGGGCAGATACATTGTGGGCGCCAGCAGGGTGTCTTCGCAGCGCACTTCAACGTGCAGGGCCATGCCGGTGGCGTTTCCGGTGGAGCCTACCGTGCCGATCTCTTCTCCCTGCTGCACGGTCTGGCCTACCTCCACCAGCAGGTCCCGCAAATGGGCGTACAAGGTGTACCAGTGCCGCCCCTGCCGGTCTGCTCCGTGGTCGATGACGATAACATTGCCATAGCTGTAATGAAATTGCGCGTTGGTCACGGTGCCGCCCGCCGCAGCCAGGACGGGGGTGCCCGCCTCGGCGGAGATGTCGTCTCCTTTGTGGTAGGGGCCCATCCCGCGGGAGAAGTACCGGTAATCGGACAGAGGCAGAATGAAGCCGTCGGCCGGATCAAAGACGCTCTCCTCCACGGTATCCTCCGATGGGGTGAGAGAATCGGTCAGAGGTTCGCCTTCTGCGGCAGTGCTCTCATCCGTTTGCGGGGCGGTGTCCGGTGTCTCTTGCTGTCCGGCGGTGGCCGGCGCCGGATCGGTGGGGGCGGCTTCCACTGCCAGAGTCGGCCGCGCCAGCACCACCAGGGCGGCCAGCATGGCGACCGCCATGCACAGGGCCAGAACCGCCTTGCCGGGGGTCCGGTACCGCAGGGCGTGCAGGATGCGCTGCCCCGCCTTGGGGGCGCCGAAAGCCAGGGCGCCGCCCGGTGTCCGCAGGGTGGCGTAATGCAGCAGGCTTTCACAGTACTGGCTGCGCTGGGCTGCGGTACAGCCGCGTACAGCGGCTTCGTCGCAGGCTGTCTCCATGGCGTGCTCAAACTGGGAGAAGGCCAGCCAGACCAGCGGGTTCCACCAATGCAGGCAGACCACCAGATAGTACAGCGGCTTTGTCAGGCAATCTCCCCGGCGGATGTGGGTCTGTTCGTGCAGGCGCACAGCGCGGCGCACGTCCCCCTGCAGATCATCCGGCAGATAAATTCTGGGCCGCAGCAGGCCCAGGGTGAAGGGCGCGGTCACCTGGGCGCAGGTGTAACAGCCGTCCGGGGTTTTGCAGGCCAGCGCCACACGACGGCGCAGCTTTATGCCGGAAAGGACGGCCCGCCCCAGCAGGAAAACGGTGCCCGCCGCCCAGCAGCCGCCTGCCAGCAGCATCCAGTCCACAGCCGGAACCTGTTCCGGCTGCATGTCCACGGCCAGACCGGCGGCGTCCAGTACCTGCACCGCCTGGGCCGCGGCCTCCTGGAGGGCGGCCAGCTTCTTTTTCTCGGGGGCCGCCTGGCTGCACTGGAAGATCACGGTGGAGAGATAAAACTCCTTCCGGCCGTCGATGTCGTATTTCTTCTCCAAAAGGCGGATGCTCCCGTCGGAAAGGTCCACTAAGGCGCCCTCCTCCACCCGGCCGCTCTGGGCGGGCAGGCCGGACCGCTGCTGAATCAGGGAGTTGACCGTTTCTCCCTCCTGCTGCTCGGTGAAATGGGTGTAGCCGTTTTTGTAGTTCAGCTTGAGGACGCCCAGCCAGGGGGTGCCCTCCCGGGTGAAATCCACCACCGCCAGGTCTGCGCCGGGGATGGTGGTGTGGGCGTGCATGTAGTCGAACATCACCCCCGCGATCCGGCAGGAGAGATCCACAAAGTCCTGGTTGTGTTCCAATTCATATTTAAAAGAGGATTCCGGCAAAAGCTGGCACAGCCGGATCTCGTCGCTGGCCAGCATCTTCTCGAGATGGGATTGAAGGTAGGCGGTCTTTTCGGCCGTCAGCTCCATCACCCCGCCCGAGAGCACCGGCGCGTCCAGGGTGGTATCCAGCACGTGCAGAATGGCCTGATGAATCACAAGCTCCATGGGTTAAAACCTCGTTTCTCCGGGATTCGGCGGGAAAATCCCCGCCGTGCCAGTGTTTATTGTAC
>OERF01000139.1_pt1 | contig 21710 bp, 21 predicted proteins | sample 1539921 | NCBI WGS metagenome assembly OERF01 (sample SAMEA3891883, study PRJEB23780) | metagenome | biome: terrestrial biome; feature: animal house; material: Caecal content | place: Italy | collected 2015-05-05
GTTTTTGTCGCTTGAAAGATTTCAGGCGTATCTCTACACGCTATGATAAGAGAGCCGATTCTTTTCAGGCCTTTCTTTTCCTTGCTGCTTCTGCTGTCATTTTCTCCATTTTGCACATATGAGCCGACTTCTCAGATACACCCTAAATTTTCAGTCGAGTTTTGATGGGTAAAACGGTGGTGTAGTTATCATCTGACTTTTGCGATTTATTGTCCGATAAATCACCCTTTTACCCCCTCTAAAAACCTATATTTCCGGGAAAATTTTGGGTCGAAGTTCATAGGTGATGATAACCTCATTTTTCATGCGGTATATAGGATAACGGACGAAAATAAGGAGAGTAGAAAAAAGTTATCTTTCCGGGAGAGCTTTGGGTAGAGGATGATGGAAGATGATAAGCTCATTTTTCTGGGGTGGTATAGGGTGAGAAAGATAGAAGATGTACAAGTTATACAAATAAATGAGGATGATTATTGAAGATGATTGGAATAAATGAACAAATCATCAGCAGAGAACGACCTCGACAATAAATGAAATTGTTTTGATGAAAATGAGACTTTAGGGCAAAAGGATGGTCGAGAGGGTAGAGGATGATGAGATCGTTGGAATGCTGAGCGTGGTTCAGATGATATACACATCGCAGCAGGTCTACCCTATAAGAACACAGATAAGTTCAGTTTAGACGATTCCGCGCTGTGGAAAACGGATGAGGATGTCATAGCAAGATGAGAACATCATTCCAGATGATAACCACAGCTTTACATAAAGAAATCAGATAGGAGTTACGAAGAATGAGCAAGGTTGATTTAAAAGGTAAAACGATATTGGTCACAGGTGCTGCTGGTTTTATTGGCAGCAATCTGGTTAAGCGCCTGTACAACGATGTGGAGGACGTGACTGTCATCGGCATCGATAATATGAATGATTATTACGATGTTCGACTGAAGGAGGCACGGCTGGAGGAACTGTCTGCTCATCCTTCTTTTGTTTTTGTAAAGGGCAGTATCGCTGACAAAGCGATTATTACGGAGATTTTCGAGACATACAAGCCGCAGGTTGTTGTGAATCTGGCGGCGCAGGCTGGTGTGCGGTATTCCATCACCAACCCGGATGCGTACATAGAGAGCAATCTCATTGGTTTCTATAACATCCTCGAGGCCTGCCGCCATTCCTATGACAATGGTGCGACTGGAGTGGAGCATCTGGTCTATGCTTCTTCTTCCAGCGTGTACGGCTCCAACAAGAAGGTACCGTACAGCACGGATGACAAGGTGGACAACCCTGTGAGCCTTTATGCGGCGACCAAGAAGAGCAATGAGCTTCTGGCACATGCATATTCCAAACTCTACAACATTCCGTCCACCGGCCTGCGGTTCTTCACAGTATATGGCCCTGCCGGTCGGCCCGATATGGCGTACTTTGGCTTCACCAATAAGCTGAGAGCCGGGGAAAAGATTCAAATCTTCAACTACGGCAACTGCAAGCGTGACTTCACCTATGTGGACGATATCGTCGAGGGTGTTGTCCGGGTGATGCAGAAGGCACCGGATAAGGTGACCGGTGAGGATGGTCTGCCGCTGCCGCCGTATGCCGTCTACAACATCGGTAACAACCAGCCGGAGAATCTGCTGGACTTTGTGACCATCCTGCAGGAGGAACTGATTCGTGCCGGAGTGCTGCCGGAATATTACGATTTTGATAGGCATAAGGAACTCGTTCCGATGCAGCCGGGTGATGTGCCTGTGACCTATGCAGATACGAGTGCTCTGGAGCGGGACTTCGGATTCAAGCCGAGTACCAGCCTGCGTGATGGCCTGCGGAAGTTCGCTGAATGGTACAAAGAGTTTTATATGTAAGACGGAGGCAAGAGAATGAGTACGGTATTAGAAAAAGACATTGCTCGATATGGTAATAGAAAGGAAATGCCTTTATTTCAGGTGTATTATAGAAGACTCCAAAACTCTCGGGGGGGTTAATAGAATCATTTATAAGATTCTATTCAAAATATGTAGAAACAGAAATCATGTTGAACTTTATGAGAATACGAAAATAGGCGAAGGTCTTTATATTGGACACCCATATTGCATTACAATCAACCCCAAGGTCATTATTGGAAAAAATTGCAATATCCACAAAGGTGTTACAATCGGTCAGGAAAACCGAGGCCGAAGAAAAGGAACACCAGTAATTGGCGACAAGGTGTGGATTGGAATCAATAGTACTATTGTAGGGAAAATAATAATTGGAAATGATGTTCTGATTGCACCAAATACATATGTTAATACAGATATTCCAGATCATTCAGTTGTATTTGGCAACCCATGTATTGTTAAACACAAGGAAGATGCAACAGAAGGTTATATAAACAGAATCGAATAATAGCATCAAAGTAGTACTTACCATTTTACACAGGATTACTTTGGAAAGGAAAATCCACTTCATGAAATGTACGGAAGTTTACGAACAGTTCTACCATAAGTCACCCGAAGCGGTGGCGTTCTGCCCCTATCGCATCAGCCCGCTGGGTGCTCACATCGATCATCAGTTCGGAAAGATCAACGGACTGGCCATCGACAAGGGAATCCACATGGCGTATCGCCCGAAGCAGAACGGTATCATCGAGTTGCAGTCGCTGAACTTCCCGAAGCGGGCACAGTTCCATGTGAACTCGGTGCCTGAGTACAAAGAGGGGGATTGGGCAGACCATCTGCGTGGCGCGACGAAGATGCTGGGGGAGAAGTATCCGCTGCACGTCGGTCTTTCCGGTGTGATCGAGGGCAGCCTCCCGATTGGTGGTCTTTCTTCCTCCGCAGCAGTGATTATTTGTTTCCTTTCCGCACTGTGTAAGGTCAATGACATCCATCTCACGCCGATGGAGATGATCATGACAGCAAAGGCGGCAGAGAACCAGTATGTTGGCGTGAACTGTGGCAAGCTGGATCAGTCCTGCGAGGTGCTTTCCAAGAAGAACCATCTTCTGTATCTGGATACTAGGGATGACAGCTATGAGTTGATTCCTACGGCAGAAACCATGAAGCCCTACAAGATTGCGATTCTGTTCTCCGGCTTGGAACGATCCCTGGTCAACTCCAAGTACAACCTGCGTCAGGATGAGTGCAAAGCCGCTGCTTATGCGCTGATGGGCTATGCCGGAATGGACTACGGAACCTTTGCAGAGACTCGTCTGCGCAGCGTGCCGGTGGAGGTATTTGAAACCTACAAAGATAGATTGCCGGAATTGTGGAGGCGTAGAGCGACACATTATTACACCGAGTTCGCCAGAGCGGAAGCAGGCGCGGAGCTGTGGCGCAAGGGTGATCTGGAAGGATATGGCCAATTGGTGTTCGCTAGCGGCAAATCCTCCATTGAAAACTATGAGTGCGGCTGCGATGAGCTGAAGAAGCTGTATGAAATCATGGTCAGCACCAAGGGAATCTACGGCGGGCGTTTCTCCGGCGCAGGCTTCAAGGGCTGTTGTATGGCGCTGATTGATCCGGATTATGCAGATGAAATCGAAGCAAAGGTGACAGCCGAATACTTGAGAGCATATCCGGCGCTGGAAGGTAAGTATTCGTTCCATCTATGTGAGAGCGCCAATGGGGTGGAACTATGAAACTGAATTCGGTTCACCATATTGCTATTATCGTTTCAGACATTGAATCAGCCAGAGAATTCTATGTCAATAAGTTGGGCTTTGAAGTCATTCGGGAGAACTACAGACCAGAGCGTGATGACTGGAAGCTGGATCTTCGTGTGGATGAACACACTGAGTTGGAGATATTTGCTGAGAAGAACCCGCCCAAACGAATAAGTCGTCCAGAGGCTTGCGGACTTCGGCATTTGGCATTCCGAGTGGAAAGTGTGGAGGAAATAGTCCATGAGCTGGAGGCAATGGGGGTCCCCTGTGAACCGATTCGGACGGATACCTACACAGGAGAGAAAATGACCTTCTTTGCTGATCCGGATGGGCTTCCCATTGAAATACACGAATAGAGGATAAAAGATGAAATGTTTGATTTTAGCAGCCGGATATGCTACCCGCCTCTATCCGTTGACCGAGAATTTCCCGAAGCCGCTGTTGCAAGTCGGGGAGAAGTCCATCTTGGACTGGCTTGTGGATGATCTTGTCGATACGACAGATATTGATGAGTTTGTGGTGATCTCGAATCATAAGTTCGCCCAGCACTTTGAGAGCTGGAAAGAAAACAAGGCAAAGACACGGCCGTATGAGATCACAGTGATTGACGATGGTACCAGCACCAATGAAACACGGTTGGGCGCGGTTAAGGATATTCAGCTGGCAGTTGAAACGCTGAACCTCTCCGATGATCTGCTGGTCATGGCGGGCGATAATGTGCTGGATTTCAGCCTTTCCAGTTTCGTGTCCTTTATGCGGGAGAAGCAGACCTCCTGCGTGATGTGCCACGAGGAAAATGAGCTGAAGAAGCAGCAGAAGACGGCGATTATCACAGTCGATAAAGAGAGCTTGATTACCTTTTATGAGGAGAAGCCGAAGGAACCAAAGGGAAATTTGGCTGTGCCGCCGTTCTACTGCTATCGGAGTGCTGATGTAAAGCGCATCCAGGAGGCTCTGGATGACGGCTGTGGATATGATGCGCCGGGGAGCTTTGCAGCTTGGCTGAGTAAACAGACACCGATGCATGCGTATGTTATGCCGGGTAAGCGGTATGACATCGGCGATATCAATAGCTATGAGTATGTGAAGAGTGTGTTCTCGAAGTGAATTCCGACGGACACACGGATAAATATGAGGGCCGACAAGCATGATCGGCAATACAAAGTAGAGGAGTACAGATTATGAGAGATTTCAAAGACTTAAAGATTGCGGTTGCCGGTACTGGCTACGTTGGTCTTTCGATTGCCACTTTGCTGGCACAGCACCATAAGGTGATCGCTGTAGATATTGTACCTGAAAAAGTGGAGATGATCAATAACAAAAAGTCCCCGATTCAGGACGAGTACATTGAAAAGTATCTCGCCGAGAAGGAACTGGATCTGACCGCAACGCTGGACGCGAAGGAGGCGTACACTGACGCTGATTTCGTGGTAATCGCTGCGCCCACCAACTATGACAGCAAGAAGAACTTCTTTGATACAAGCGCGGTTGAGGCCGTGATCAAGTTGGTGATCGAGTACAACCCGGACGCCATTATGGTCATTAAGAGCACCATCCCGGTTGGTTATACGGCGAGCGTTAGAGAAAAGTTCCACTGTGACAACATCATCTTCAGCCCTGAATTCTTGAGAGAATCCAAGGCACTTTACGATAACCTGTATCCCAGCCGCATCATCGTTGGTACGGATGTGGAGAACGCAAGACTGGTGAAAGCAGCACATACCTTTGCAGAGCTCCTGCAGGAGGGGGCCATCAAGGAGAATATCGATACGCTGTTCATGGGCTTTACCGAGGCTGAGGCGGTTAAACTGTTCGCCAATACATATCTGGCTCTGCGTGTTTCCTACTTCAACGAGCTGGATACCTACGCTGAGATGAAGGGCTTGAACACAAAGCAGATCATCGATGGCGTCTGCCTCGATCCTCGTATCGGCACTCATTACAATAACCCGTCCTTCGGATATGGTGGCTACTGCCTGCCGAAAGACACCAAGCAACTGCTGGCCAACTATCAGGACGTGCCGGAGAACCTCATCGAAGCTATTGTGGAAAGCAATAGAACGAGAAAAGACTTCATTGCTGACCGTGTACTCGAAATTGCAGGTGCATATGAAGCGAATGACAGCTGGGATGAGAGCAAAGAGAGAGAAGTTGTGGTTGGTGTGTACCGCTTGACTATGAAGTCAAACAGCGACAACTTCCGGCAGAGCAGTATTCAGGGAGTCATGAAGCGCATCAAGGCAAAGGGCGCAACGGTCATTGTGTACGAACCGACCCTAAAGGATGGCGAGAAGTTCTTCGGAAGCGTGGTAGTAAACGATTTGGAGAAGTTCAAAGAAATGAGCCAGGCGATTATCGCCAACCGATATGATAGCTGCTTGGATGATGTGAAGGACAAGGTTTACACGAGAGACCTGTTCGGCAGGGATTGAGAGGGAAGATTATGAAAGTTGTTATTCTTGCTGGTGGCTTTGGAACAAGAATTTCCGAAGAATCTGCGTTTAAGCCAAAGCCGATGATTGAAATCGGTGGAATGCCGATTCTGTGGCATATCATGAAAACCTATGCTGCGTATGGGTTCAATGAGTTTGTGATCTGCGCTGGTTATAAACAGCATGTTATCAAGGAGTGGTTTGCAGATTATTTCCTGCATACTTCCGATATTACCTTTGACTACACCAATGGCAATAATGAAATGATTGTTCATAACAAGCATGCCGAGCCTTGGAAGGTTACCGTGGTGGATACGGGTCTGAATACGCAGACTGGTGGACGTGTGAAGCGAATCCGGGAGTATATCGGAAATGAGCCCTTTATGCTCACCTATGGTGATGCCGTGGGCGATGTCAACATCGCTGAACTGGTGGCCTTTCACAAGGCACATGGGAAAATTGGCACCATGTCCATGTACAACTTTGGCCAGAACAAGGGCGTGGTGGAAGTGGGTGCCAATGGTGTCATTGATGCTTTCCGTGAAAAATCCGATATGGACGGCGACCTCATCAACATCGGTTTCATGGTGTTCCAGCCGGAGCTGTTTGATTTGATTGAGGGAGACACCACGGTCTTTGAAAAGGGGCCTCTGACGAAGCTGGTCGAGCAGCGTGAGTTGGTCGGCTATGTACATAAGGGGTACTGGCAGTGTATGGATACCCTGCGGGAGAAGCAAAAACTTGAATCGTTGTGGGAATCCGGTAAAGCGCCTTGGAAGATTTGGGAGGACTAAATGAATTTCGATTTGAGCTTTTATAAAGGAAAAAAGGTATTCGTTACCGGTCACACGGGCTTCAAAGGCTCCTGGCTCTGCAAGATGCTGGCCAATGCTGGTGCGATTGTGACGGGTTACTCACTTAATCCTCCAACGAATCCGTCCTTGTTTGAGATTGCGTCGATTGAGCAGGATGTACATTCTGTCATTGGCGACATCCGAGACTATCCCGCACTGAAGGCAGCATTTGATGAGGCACAGCCTGAAATTGTGCTCCATCTCGCTGCGCAACCCATTGTTCGCGACAGCTACAAAGACCCTGCCTATACATATGAGACCAATGTTATGGGTACGGTAAACATTCTTGAGTGTATCCGTAACAGCAGCTGTGTGAGATCATTCTTGAATGTGACCACGGACAAGGTTTATCTGAACAAGGAATGGGCATGGGGCTATCGTGAAAATGAGGAGTTGGATGGATATGACCCCTACTCCAACTCCAAGTCCTGCTCGGAACTGGTGACGCATTCCTACAAGAACAGTTTCTTTGCGAATGGTCGTGTTGCGATTTCCACGGCTCGGGCTGGCAATGTCATCGGTGGCGGCGACTTCGCCAACGACCGTATCATCCCAGACTGCATCCGGGCAGCGATGAAACATGATGACATCGTGGTACGCAATCCGTTCTCTACTCGACCCTACCAGCATGTTTTAGAGCCGCTGTATGCTTATCTCATGATTGCGGCGATGCAGTATGAGGACGGTAAATACGCCGGTTATTATAACGTCGGCCCGGACGATGTAGATTGCTTCCAGACCGGCGCACTGGTTGATCTGTTCGTCAGTAAGTGGGGAGAGGGAATGAAGTGGGTGAACCGCTATGATGGTGGTCCTCATGAAGCGAACTTCCTGAAGCTGGACTGCTCCAAGCTGAAGGCGACTTTTGGCTGGAAGCCCCACTGGAATCTGGATACCGCCATTGAGATGGTCGTGGAGTGGAGCAAGTGCTGGGCCGATGGCGACGATATCCGGGCTTGCATGGATAGGGAAATTGATGTTTTTCTGAAAGATGGGGAATAAAGATGAAGAATGTAATTGTAACAGGAGCGAATGGGTTTATTGGCAAGACCTTAGTTAACGCTCTGCTTGAAAAAGGCTACCATGTGGTGGCGCTGGATATTCGTTTTGATGGCGTTCTGGCGAAGGACGACCGAGTCACCTGCGTAAATGTACTGAATAAAGAAGTTACAGAACTAGTGGGAGAGATTCCCCAGCAGAAATATATGTGTTTCTTCCATCTGGCGTGGGCAGGCACTTCCGGTCCGGCCCGGGCGGATTATGAGGTGCAGCTGAATAACGTGAAGCTGGCCTGCGATTATATCAAACTGTGCAGCGAAATTGGCTGTAAGCGGGTGGTGTATGCTTCCAGTATCAACGAGATGGAGACCTACGAGTATCTCCAGTCCGACGATATTGAACCTGCTGGTGGCTATATCTATGGCACCGGCAAGTTGGCTGCCCACCTGATGGGCGAGACGGTGGCCAAGCTCAATGGTATCGAGTTTATTCCGGTCATTATCACCAACATCTACGGTGTAGGTGAAAAGTCCGCACGGATGATTTACACTTCCATCAACAAGCTGGTGCATAAGGAACACTGCTCCTTCACAGCGGGTTATCAGACCTACGATTTCATCTACATCACAGATGCCATCAACTCCATCATCGCTGTGGCAGAAAAGGGCAAGGCATTTAACCGCTACTACATCGGCAGCGGAGAGCCGAAGCCGCTGCGTGAGTTTTTGCTGGAGATGCGGGATATTGTCGACCCGGAAGCAGAGCTTGGCTTGGGAGACATTCCGTTTAAGGGCGTGGACATTTCCTATGACCAGTTCGATTTGAAGAAGGTCGAACGGGATACTGGATATCGGAATGAGGTTCCCTTTGCAGAGGGCATCCGCATGACGGCGGATTATATCAGAGGAGAGGCATAATGGTACAGAAATTTGATTTTCAAGAGCTTGATTTGAAGGGGGCTTATCTCATCAAGCCCTTCTACGCCACAGACAACCGAGGTGGTCTGATTAAGGACTACAACGTGGATACCTTCAAGGCCAATGGCATTGACCATGACCTCAAAGAGGTATTCTATACTATTTCAAAGCGAGGCGTGATTCGGGCTACCCACTTCCAGCTGGTAAAACAACAGCCCAAACTGGTGCGGTGCATTTCCGGCCATGTTTACGATGTTATCGTTGACCTGCGCCCAGATTCTCCCACCTTTGGTCAATGGCGCGGTTTCCACCTGACTGGGGAGAATACCAATATGCTGCTAGTTCCCAAGTTTTTTGGCCACGGATATCTGGTGATTGAGGACTCCGTTGTCAGCTATAAGTGCGCGGAAGTTTTCTATGGCGAGGGCGACTCCGGCATCATGTACAATGACCCGGATATCGGCATTGATTGGCCTTATGAGATGATCGGAGGGAAAGAGAATCTGATCATCAGCGAGAAGGATCTGAATTTGATGAGTTATAGAGAGTACTGTGATACAGTTCGCTGAGAAAGGAGTAGATATGCCAGCAATATCAGTTGTTATGCCTGTATATAACACAAAGGATTATGTGGCGAAGGCAATTCAAAGTATCCTTGATCAGACCTTTAGTGACTTCGAGTTTTTAATCATTGATAATGGCTCTACGGATGGCTCCGGCACAATAATCAATCAATTTGCGCAGAAGGATGCCAGAATACGTGTGATTCGGAACGAGAAAAATGTGTTCATTGCGGAGGCACGAAATCGTGCATTAGCGCAAGCAAAGGGAGAATATCTCTACTTGATTGATTCCGATGACTGGGTTTTGCCGGATATGCTGGAAGTGATGTATGGCAGAGCAAAGAGATTTGACGCACAGTATGTGGTGGCAGGATACTACATGGATTACTTCGTAAACGGGAAAAACGAGAGCTATGCAGTCTGCCCGGACGATCGAGACTATCAGCAGCAAGAATTCCGGGAAAATGCAATACGGTATCTAGTACACACTATCTTGACAGTCCCTTGGAACAAACTGTACAGCATTGCCTATTTGAGAGAACATAACATAGCTTTTCGGAATACGAAGTTGGAAGATCACCATTTCAATATGGATATTATTATGGATGTGGAACGGGTGTCGATGGTCAGCAGACCGTTTTATCATTACTACCGTTCCAGACAGGGCACGGATTCCGAGCTGGTTTACAATCAGTTCCTCAATCAGAAGAAGCGGGATCATATCGCACATACCCTGGCGGTCTATGAGCACTGGGGAATCCAAGATAAGAACACGTTGGGGCAGCTGGCGGATTACCATTTGGGAAGGCTGATACAGTGTGTTATGCAGACGGTTGCAAATAAACAACTCAGTAAAAAAGAAAAATATATAGAGTTGCAGAAAATTGCAGATGACGAATACACAGCCTTTGCAACAAAGAATGCGTTGAACCAGTCTAAGAAGATTGCACTTATGAGTATTCCTATCAGAATGAAAAACGTCAAATTGTGCTATCTGATGGGTTGGGCAATCGCCAAGTTTAAGGAGAAGTTCTCCGGAGTGTATTACACGATGCGAGCTTCTGTAGCGCAGGGCGCAATACGAGTAGAGAATAGAGGAAAATGATGAAGGTTCTGGCGGTATTAACTGGCGAGATGTGCTTTGACGGCATTACAAATTCCATACTGAACTATTACCGGGCGATGGATCGTAGCGGGATGGAGATTGGTATCGTATCTTCACGGGGCACCAATCCGACTATGAAGAAAAACTTTGAGGAGATAGGATGCATTGTATATCCTCTGGAGAATCGAGATTCCAGTCCGGTACAGTATTTTGTGCAACTGATGCGAATCATCAGAAGCGAGAAATACGATATTTTGCACGCCCACGGAAACAGCGCAACGCTGGCGATTGAAACAACAGCGGCGTTTTTGGCGGGCTGTAAGGTGAGAATAGTCCATAGCAGAAACTCCTTTTGTGAACACACAAAGGTGGATAAGTTGCTCAGGCCCTTAATGTATGCGACTTACACGGATGGGTTTGCATGCGGAGAGAAAGCAGGAAAATGGCTCTTCGGAGATCGGCCATTTACTGTTATCAATAATGGAAAAGATATTGAACGATTCCTGTTCAAGCCGGATGTCCGTCAGTGTTACCGAGAAAAGCTGGGGGCTTCTAATGACACCATTCTGCTGGGACATGTGGGCCTTTTCCACAGGCAGAAGAATCACCCTTTTCTAATTGATGTATTCGAAGAAGTGTGTAGGCAGGCGAATAACTATCGATTAGTGCTGATTGGTGAAGGTGAGGAAAAAGAGAAAATTGAGGACCTTGTTCGAGAAAAAGGACTGGTAAACAAGGTTATCTTTTTGGGAAGCCGATCTGATGTGGATGCTTTGATTCAGGCTTTGGATATTATGGTATTCCCTTCCTTGTTTGAGGGGATGCCCAATGTTGTCTTGGAATGGCAAATTGCTGGTCTTCCGGCGCTAATCTCAGATACTATTACAAGAGAGTGTTGCATCACAGACAACGTTTCCTATTTGCCGCTGGAAAAAGGCCCTACATACTGGGCAGAACAAGCCTTGAACACACAACTGGAAGATCGTGAGAGCACTAGACAAAGCATTCAGCAGCGTTTTGTAGAGACCGGATTTGACATCCGGGAGAACGCAAAGGCACTGAGGGGAAAATACATCGGATTATTGGAGAACACACTATGAAGTTGGGAAGCCTTTTAAAAGAATTCAAGGAGCCTCGGCAGCTATTCATGAAGGTTATCCATCGTTATCCAGAATTGTTCAAGTGGATGGATGATGAACTTTACTTGAAGTTTTTCTATCGAATTGTAATGGGTAAGAAGTTGAACCTTGATAATCCTCAGACATTTAATGAAAAGCTCCAATGGCTGAAGCTCCATGATCGTAAGGACATTTACACGACTATGGTCGATAAATACGAGGCAAAGAAGTATGTGGCGGAGCATATAGGCGAGGAATATATCATTCCCACATTGGGAGTTTGGGACAGCTTTGACGATATTGATTTTGACTGCTTACCAATGCAATTTGTTTTGAAATGTACACATGACTCCGGTGGACTTGTCATTTGCAGGGATAAAAGCACATTTGATAAGAACAGTGCACGAAAAAAAATTAACAGGAGCCTGAAAAGTAATTTCTTCTGGTTTGGGCGTGAGTGGCCATATAAAAACGTTAAGCCCCGCATCATTGCGGAGAAATATATGGAAGATACTAGAAGTTCCGATCTGAAAGACTACAAATTCTTCTGCTTTGGCGGAATGGCAAAGTGTTATAAGGTGGATTTTGATCGATTCAAGGAACACCACGCAAATTATTTTGATATGAATGGTAACTTGCTACCGTTTGGAGAGCAGATTTGCCCACCGCTAGTTGACAGAAAACTGGATACCCAAAAGAATACGGAGGCAATGCGCCAATTGGCTGAGAAATTGTCATCCGAGGTACCGTTTCTCCGTGCAGACTTTTATGACGTGGACGGAAAAATTTACTTCGGCGAATTGACGTTTTTTCCGGCATCGGGTTTCGGACAATTTACTTCTGATGAATGGGATCAAAGATTAGGAAAATGGATTCCTATCGGGGGGGTATATTCTAGAAAATCGTGATTCGGTGTTTGTTTTTTCGAATATGTCCCCCAATAGTAGTTCTATCAATGATTACGGATGTGGACTAAAGGACTATAAACTGTATTGTTTTGGCGGAAAGATGAAGTTACTTCTGATTACTCAAGACCGTAACAAGAAAATGACAACAGGTGACTATTTTGATGAGAATGGGAATCATCTTGATATGACATGGGGATTTCCAAATGCAAACACAGTTCCCGAAATTCCTAAGAACTTTTCTCTGATGAAAAAACTAGCGGAAGCATTATCCGCAGGAATGACAGAGTTGAGAGTAGATTTTTACAATATTAATGATCATATTTTTTTCGGCGAATTAACATTTTATGATGGAAGTGGCTTCGAAAGAATTGAACCAGAGCATTACAATAAAACCATGGGTGACTGGATTGATTTCCCTTTGATTTAGACAGTGGGTGCGATAGTAAATCTGAGTGACCCAAAGGGTGATTAAAATTTACATTAGAGAAGAAAAAGCAGGTTTTTATTAGTTCATACAGAATTAGGTAGCAGTATTTGGATGACACAAATGGCCAGCGGAGAAGGCCCTTTCGGCGAAAATCTGGAAGGAATTCTATGTTGGATTCATGAGATGGAAAGAAAATGGCGTGTGTAAAGGCATAATCCATTGCACAGCCTAACAAAAAACAAGAAGGCGGTGCAATATGAATATAAAGAAGAGAATTGCTGAGTTCCTGACACTCAAAAAAACATTTGGATATCCTTTTGCGCTAAAATGCTATTTCTTGCGGTTGAAGTCCTTTCCAGAATATGAGCAGTTTGTTTTCGATTTTTTGGAAGAAGAATTTGCACCCCTTATCCGAAAGTATGAGCTGCTCCCGGATGCAGAGGTTTCGGAATCCGGAAGCAAACATATCTGGACTCTTTGGTGGCAGGGTGTCGAACAAGCCCCAGAAATCGTGAAAGTGTGTCTGAAAAGCCAGCAGGATAATATGGCTTCAGATGGGTTCCAGTATACGATTATTACTAAAGACAACTGGAAACAGTACATGAAGCTGCCCAAACATATTACGGAGAAGGTTGAGAATGGGCAGATTACACTTACCCACTTCTCAGACATCATTCGGGCAGAACTAATTAGACAATACGGCGGTGTTTGGATCGATGCGACTGTATTCTGTAATAAGAGAATTAATTTAGAGCCGGTGAGCAAAATCTACACGGCAAAGTGTTCACCAACACCCAAGTCTTTGACACTGGGCAGGTGGACAGGATTCCTGTTCGGGGACAAGGAGGGGTCAAAGCTCTTTTCTTTCATGTCCGAAGCATTTGATCAGTATTGGAAAAAATATGATTCCCTTGTGGCGTATTTACTTATTGACTATATCATCGCCATTGCGTATAAACATTTTCCAGAAGTAAAGGAAGAATATGAACAAATCCAGGTAAATCAGACTGGATTGTGGCATATGCTGCGGAAAATGAATGCGCCATACAATGCTGACGAATGGACTGGTGCGGTTCAAAATGCGGACTTCTGGAAGTTGTCTTATAAGGATGAGTTTAATGGAGGCCCATTGCAGGAAAAAACAGTACAGGGAAAACTGACAAATTGGGGATATCTAAACGAATTGGTGAGGAAGGTAGCTAATGACTGAGAGAAGAATTAAGGTGTTGCACATTGTGGGTGCGCTGAATCTTGGTGGCGCGGAAACAATGATTATGAATATATTTCGGAATATCGACCGTACTAGATTCCAGTTTGACTTTTACCTGTCTGGAAATACCGGTGGGTTTTACGAAGAAGAAGCTAGGGAATTAGGCGGGCGGATTATAAATGTTGGCCGAAGAAAAAAACATCCGTTTAGATATTGTATAGAATTGTTTAGGCTGATTCGAAGAGAAAAGTACGATGTCATTCAGATTCATGCTACAGATGCACAGGACGGTCTCCCGGCAGTTGTTGCAAGGATTGCAGGGGCGAAGAGAGTGTGCTTGTTTAGCCATAATACTGCAGGGCAAAGCTTACAGCGGCAGAAAATAATGCGAAAGCTATTTATGTGGGCGGTTACAGATCCACAGGCGTGCTCCGATTTGGCAGCGCAGTGGATGTTTGGAAGTGAAGCGGCAAAGGCGCAGTTGATCCCGCTTCCCATTAACTGTGAAATCAGTAGATATGACGATAGTGTCAGACGAGATGAACGCGCAGCATGGAACATCGAAAGCACAGAAAAGGTTATAGGTCATATCGGACGTTTTCAGACACAAAAAAACCACAGGTTTCTTCTGGATGTTTTCTCTGAAGTAGTGAAGCGAGATTCCAGATATAAACTGGTTCTGATTGGAGACGGTAATCTGCGTGACGAAATTGATGAGAAAATCAAGGTACTCGGATTGGAAAACGCTGTGATAAAAGTGGGACAGATTTCCGATGCCAGTAAAATGATGAGTATGTTTGATGTATTCTTGCTGCCATCTTTATATGAGGGTTTTCCCACTGTATTGTTGGAAGCGCAGGCAAATGGATTACCTTGCATCGCTTCATCGGCAATTACCCCAACAATTGCGCAAACAGATCTGATCCAGTTCCTTGATTTGGAATTGCCGCCTGAGGAATGGGCCAATTGCATCATTTCTCTTCATAAGAGGGAAAATGAAGAAATGTACAACCGTATTATCGCTGAGCGGTATGACGTAAAGAAAGTAACGGCGTTATTTGCAGAAATATATTCAGCGAGGTAAGATAAGACAATGAGGATAGTGTTTGTTATCGCAAGTCTGAATTCAGGGGGAGCAGAGCGTGTAATTGCAAACCTTGCAAATTGTTTTGCAGCGCAGAAGGATGAAATTGAACTCATACTATTTAATGACGTTAGGTATTATGAGTTAGATGAACGTGTAAAGGTTCATATTATTAAAGAAGAAAAACGAGGCGTCCTTTATGTATTGGATGCCTCTCGCAGGCTACGTAAAGAGCTCATGAGAATTGACCCTGAAGTTGTAGTATCCTTTTTGACAGAGATCAATGTTCTCTCTATTTTGGCCAGTATAGGAGCAACATGGAAATTAATCGTTTCAGAAAGAAATAATCCGTATATTATGCCCAGAAAAAAATATTACAGATGGCTTCGTTCGGTATTATATCCATTTTGCGATGCGTTTGTATTTCAGACAAAACAGGCACAGGAGTATTTTGTAAAATCTATTCAAAGAAGAAGCCGCGTTATACACAACCCGATTGGGCACGTCGAGGAAAGCCATTCTTCCGTAAATAAGAAAACATTTGAAATTGTATCGGTTGGACGTTTAGAACCACAAAAGAACTTTGCTCTTTTGATAAATACGTTTAAGCAATTTCATGATAAATATAGTAATAGCACATTGACGATTTATGGTGAAGGGCATCTGCGTGATGATCTGGAAAATCAAATTAAATCATTGTCTTTGGAAGAGGCGGTGACTTTGCCAGGTAATCAGAAAAATGTAATTGAGCTAATTTCTGATAAGTCTGTTTTCGTGCTATCATCTGATTATGAAGGTATGTCAAATGCACTAATGGAAGCGATGGCTGTCGGTCTGCCGTGCGTTTCAACAGATTGTCCTATTGGAGGATCCTCAGAACTAATACAGGATCATGTTAATGGGTTGCTTGTATCAGTGGGGAATTCAGAAGAACTGTTGCAGGCGTTGATGGAATTGTATGAGGATCATGAATTAAGAAACAAATTGGGCAATAAAGCACGAGAAATCTTATCTACACACTCTCCTGAAAAAATCTCTTTGGAGTGGAGACAGTGGATTGAGAACATCAATAAAGGAAGAAACTGGAATGAAAATACATTTGAATAGAAAACTGATTGTACGAATTATTTTCTTTCTGTATTTTATTTACTTTGTAATGTCATACATGGGTGGAGTGTGGACATTTTCAAACTCGAAATACGGAATGATGCCAATATACACACGTACTGTAAATAACTTAAGGCTCATATATCTGCTTTTAGTGTTAGCACTTGGATTATATGAATTGCTATTACAATTTAAACTAAAAAAAATATCGCAGATTGATATGCTGCTATTTATCATATTCCTTTCTGCTTCAATTATGCATTTGTATACGGTTTCCCAAATAACAGATATACAAACCCTACTTTTTCAGTCTGGTACGCCAATGATGTACTTGGTTTTTCTAGCTTTTTTTGTTGGGATGGATGACAAGGTTAAGGAATTATTGCCAAAGACAGCAAAGGCATATGGACTAGCATTTCTGACTTTAGCAATGGTTTATTTCCTTATATTCTGTATCGATATTGGATATAGTTTTGGTGTTAGGTTTTCTTCTGGTCCGATACTGTATGCCTTCAACAATGGTTTTTTTCTGATTGTATATGCTTTGTATCAAGAAATAGATTTTAGCAAGCGCCTTTACTGGAGAATAACATTGCCTCTCTGCCTAATTGCATCTTTTATTACGACTAGTAGAAGTTGGGTTGTACAAACAATCCTATTATTTATGATGTACTATATTATACAAAGGCGTGCAACTCATATTATTCTAAACATTCTGAAGACCGTGGGCGTAGTCTTTTTTGTCCTTGTTACGATTAACTTGTTTGCTTCGGATTTAATTGGGAGCCTGGTAGCACGCTTAGGCGAATCAACAAGATCCTCACAATTAGAAACCTTTTTTGAGCAAATACCTATTTCTAGTCTAATATCCGGATTAGGATACAATGCTTCATATAGATTTCTTTCTTGGAGTAATTATCAGTATATCGACAATCAGGTGATATTTAGTTGCTTCCGCTATGGAGCATTGGTAACGGGTTTGTTTCTGTATTTTTTGATTAAACCTATAGTGGGAGCTATATCGTATGGAAAGGAGGCTTTTTTTCGCTCAATAGGTATACTTCATTTTGTTTTTGCAATGCTGGGATTGTCAATATATTTTTCACTATCCATTGATATGTGGTGTATTGTTTCGTATATGCTTGCTGGTAGAACCTATGCTAATACAAGAAATACGTTAGAAAGGGATTGAGTAACTTACAGTATGGAAAGTCAAGAGAATAGAATAAAGAAGAAAGTATTTTCAGGAATGATATGGGCCTTTGGAGAACAATTTGCAGCTCAGGCTGTTTCATTTATTTTGTCAGTCATACTGGCAAGATTGCTAATGCCAGATGAATACGGTACGATTACAATGGTGTTGGTATTTATCAACATTGCGAACGTATTTGTTACTAATGGTTTTGGAGAAGCTCTTGTTCAGAGGAAGAATGCAACCGATGAAGATTTTACGACAGTTTTTTATTGTAGTCTTGCAGTCGCGGTATTTTTATATAGTGTGCTGTATATTACAGCTCCACTCATTGCTACTTTCTATGATTCGCCTGAGTTAGCATTGGTACTTAGAGTTCTTTCACTTAAATTACCTATAGCCAGCATCAATTCCATTCAGCGGGCCTATGTACAAAAGAATATGCAGTTTAAGAAATTCTTTTTTTCTACACTGGGGGGGACGATTCTTTCAGGGGTGCTGGGCATTTTCATGGCATATAAAGGGTTTGGCGTCTGGGCACTTGTTGCGCAGTATATGAGCAATTCGTGCGTTGCTACTATTGTGATGTTTTTTACAGTTAGATGGAAGCCAAAACTGATTTTCTGCAAGAGTTCTGCAAAAGAACTAATAAAATATGCTTGGAAATTGACGGCCGCCAGTTTGATTAATACGGTATATAACGAGTTAAGAAGTCTGATTATTGGGAAAAAGTATTCTTCTTCAGATTTGGCCTATTATAATAAGGGAAACCATATTCCAAGTTTAGCTATAACCAATATAAACTCGGCCATTAGTACTGTGATTTTTCCCGCAATGTCGCAGTGCAATAATGCCCCAAACAGATTAAAGGCAATTACCAGACGTTCTATGAAGGTGGCCGCATTTGTAATTTTTCCTGTAATGGGAGGAATAATTGGAGTTGGGGAGTCACTGATTCGATTGCTTCTGACTGAAAAGTGGATACCTTGTGTTCCATATTTGTATATGGCATGTATGTACTGGGCTTGTCAGCCGGTTCAGACTGCTAACTGGCAGGTGATTAAGGCGATGGGGCGCAGTGATTTAGCATTGAGACTGGAAATCTACAAGAAAGTCATTGGTTTTCTTCTGGTTTTTGTATCGATACCTTTTGGGGTAGAAGCAATAGCGGCCTCTAATGTGTTATTTGCCATAATTTCAATGTTGATTAATATTATCCCGAATAAGAGATTAATAAACTATTCGATTAGAGAACAGATGCTGGACTTGGCACCTTCGTTTATTTCGTCTGTTGTAATGTGTCTGGTTGTTTTAGAGGTTGGAAACATTGTATTACCTGACATTGTTTTGATTCCTGTGCAAGTGGCAATTGGTATAGGGATTTATGTGTTTTGTTCTGTCCTTTTGAGAAATGACAGTTTTAGTTATATCCTAGATATTTTGAAGGGCTATACTGCCAAAAGGAGAAAGAAAATATGAACCTTTCAATCAATTACAGAAAACTAAAGCACAAACTTGATGGCTATCACAGGAAAGCTGATAACATAATGAATAAGGTGATTTTACGGATTAATGGGGTGGAATTCGATAGATCAGTTTCCGTCTCTGGAAGGATTTTCATAAGGAATGACGGAGAAATCGTTATAGGGAAAGGCGTAAAGATAAATAGTGCAAGCTGGTCAAACCCTATTGGTGGAAATGATAGGACCTATCTTCAAATTATGCGGGGGGGGTCTTAACAATTGGCAATAATTCGGGGATAAGCAATACAGCGATTACAGTTGCAGAAAGCGTTAACATAGGAAGACATGTTTTTATTGGAGCCGGATGCAAGATATATGATACTGATTTCCACCCAATTGAAGCAGAGTTTAGATTTGGCTCCAATGCTGATATTTGCAGGACGAAAACAAAACCAATTATTATTGAAGATGGAGCGTTCATTGGCGGGCACTCCATTGTTTTGAAAGGGGCTCATATAGGACAGAATTCTGTAATCGGTGCGGGTTCGGTTGTTACTGGAAATATTCCTGCTAACGAAATCTGGGCTGGAAATCCTGCAAGATTCATAAAAAAGATTAAGGATGTTATGTATTGATGAAACGAGTTTTTATTTTGGGATGGTTTAGCTATCCAAGAGGAAATGCAACAGCAAATTATGTGCAGTACCTAGCAAAAGCCTTGCAAGAGGAAGGATTTTGTGTGACAGTAATGAGTGCTTTGAATTCCGAGTTTGAACTTTCAGATGGTGACGTTATCGGTGGCATTACAGTTCGTAATATCCGCTGGGAAAGTAAATTCTCTTATATCAGACGCTTATTAAATGGACGATTATTTCCATTTGTTTTAGCCGGAAAAATTGTCAAATTGAAATTGACCTCAGACGACATTTTAATTGTACCAACCTCGTTACCTGCTATAAGTATATTGTTTCGGCTAAAGAAAAAGTACAAATTTAAGACAATTGGATATCCATTAGAATGGTTTGGCGTAGAACAATATAAAACGCCAGGAGAAGCGAAAAAAGGAGAATTTCAATTTCAACTTAATGCAAAACATGATTTACTTTTTCCGATAAGTTACCACATCAGGAATCAGTTTCCTAAAACGCCTGCTTTAGTACTGCCAATAATGGCAGATGTAACTGAGTTTCCATTTGTTCCCAAGGAGATGGATGTGTGCAGGTTTATTTTGCCAGCAAATGGAATGATGAAAGATGCATTGCCGGAAATGCTTCATGGTTTGGCGTTATTGACCAAAGAAGAACTGTCAAGACTTGAATTTCATTTTACAGGAGTCACAGAGAATCAGATCAAGTCAATCTTAAATGACTTTGAGTACGAAAAAATCAAAAATAGTGTAATACTGCATGACTGGATGAAATATGAAAACTTGATTTCGCTCTATCAGAATATGCATTTTTTGCTACTTGCTAGAGATACTAATCAAATGACTTTGTCAAATTTCCCCAGTAAGGTTCCGGAAGTCATGACTTACGGTGTCGTTCCAGTGGTAAGTAGAGTGGGCGATTATACGAAGTACTATTTGAAAGATGGCGTTAATAGTGTTGTTTTTGAAGGATGTGATGCTAATTCCTGCGCAAAAGCTATTAGAAGAGCGATGTCATTCTCTGAAGATGAGTATATAGAGATTTCCTCTAAAGCAAGGGAATGCGTTGAAAGGCAATTCGATTATCACAATTGGACAAAAAAAATCAAACAGGCAATAGAAAGTATGTATAGTGAAAATGAATAACAGGAAAAAGAAGCGGTATTCTTGGTATTATAATAGCAATAAAAAGTCCTTTGTTTTTATCGCTGAAATTTTCCTGTTCTGAATCGGATGTTAACTATTTCGATTTTTCAGACTTGTCATCGAGGTTAGACAAAAATTATTTGTTAATTGGAAATGTAAATTCATTGAATGGAAACATGCACATGAAAACGCCTGAGTAGAGATAGATAATGGGGTTAAGAAAAGGAGAAAAAGAATATGAGTCAATATAGTTTTTCTATATTTACGCCTGTTTATAATCGGGGGAGAGTACTAGAGAGAGTATACAACTCCCTACAAAGACAAACATATAGTGACTTTGAGTGGATAATTGTAAACGATGGAAGCACAGACAATACAGATCTGGTCATAAAAGATATTATCAATCGGGCGAATTTCCCTATAAAGTATATTTTTCTTGAGCGCAACAGTGGAAAGCATGTTGCGCAAAATCGAGCAGTGGATGCAGCACGTGGAGAATTCTTTGTGCCTCTTGATTCTGATGATTATGTTATTCCAGAAACCTTGGAGGTTTTCTGGAAGGCGTGGAATTCTATTCCTGATGGCGAACGTTCAGAATACTGCGGCGTCGGAGTACATTGCATGGATTTAGATGGAAATATGATAGGCGATCCATATCCGGCGGATCGAATGGTATCAAATGATTTGGAAATGTGCTTTAAATATAGAGTACGAGGAGAGAAATGGGGGATGATTCGAACAGATATTATGCGTGAATTCAAAAATATTGAAGTCAAGGGTCATTTCCTATCTGAATCTACCGTATGGTTTAGAATTGCACAAAAGTATCCCAAAAAGTTGTTCTTGCGTAAGCGCCTCACGAAACAGCGTACTTGTCAAACCCGGTCTCCAAGTGAGAGAAT
>OERF01000142.1_pt1 | contig 21469 bp, 23 predicted proteins | sample 1539921 | NCBI WGS metagenome assembly OERF01 (sample SAMEA3891883, study PRJEB23780) | metagenome | biome: terrestrial biome; feature: animal house; material: Caecal content | place: Italy | collected 2015-05-05
GGATGGGCCGGTCGGCTAAACCGCTGGCGGCGGCGTTCTCCTTGCCCCACTGGACCATCCCTTTCGAGGCGTCCACGTGGCAGACGGTGGCCCCCGCCGCGGCGCAGGCCAGGGTGGCCCCGCCGGTGTAGCCGAAGAGGTTCAAAACCCGGACCGGCCGCCCGGCGGCGCGGATTTTTTTGGCGTACCAGGCCCAGTTGACGGCCTGCTCGGGGAAAACGCCGGTGTGCTTAAAGCCGGTGGGGCTGACGATCAGGGTCAGTTTATCCTCCCCTTCGCCGCAGGTGATCTGCCACTTTTCGGGCAGGCGGCGGCGGTATTCCCACTGGCCGCCGCCCTTGTCGCTGCGGTGATAGACCGCGTCCGCCTTGGCCCAAAGGGGGCTGGTGCGCTCGTTCTTCCAGACCACCTGCGGGTCCGGGCGGCCCAGCAGCGTGTCGCCCCACCGTTCCAGCCGGCTGCCGCCGGTGGCGTCGATGAGTTCGTAGTCCTGCCAGGTATCGGCACAGCGCATAGATTCAAGGCTCCTTTCGGGCGTGTAAGGGTCACAATATCAGTACATACTCTGCTGGCCGTCGTCCTCGTCCTCCTCGCGCAGGCGGCGGGGCACCGGCAGATGCAGATGTTCATAAGCCAGACGGGTGACGCAGCGCCCCCGGGGGGTGCGGGTCAGATAGCCCAGCTGCATCAGGTAGGGTTCGCAGATGTCCTCCAGGGTGACGCTCTCCTCCCCCAGGGCGGCGGCCAGGGTCTCCAGACCCACCGGCCCGCCGCCGTACAGTTCGATGATGGCCCGCAGGACCCCCCGGTCCAGCTCGTCCAGGCCCATCTCGTCAATGTCCATCTGTTTGCGGGCCGCCACGGCGGTGGGGCCGTCGATGGCGCCGTCCCCCTGGACGGTGGCAAAGTCCCGCACCCGCTTGAGCAGCCGGTTGGCGATACGGGGGGTGCCCCGGCTGCACCGGGCCAGTTCCAGGGCGCCGTCGTGGTCGATGGGGATGCCCAGGATACCGGCGCTGCGGGTGATGATCCGGGCCAGCTCGTCCGGGCTGTAGGGTTCCAGCTTGAGCAGGATGCCGAACCGGTCCCGCAAAGGGCCGGTGAGCTGGCCGGCCCGGGTGGTGGCCCCGATGAGGGTGAAGTGGGGCAGGTTGATGCGGATGCTCTGGGCACTGGGGCCCTTGCCGATCATGATGTCCAGGGCGTAGTCCTCCAGAGCGGGGTACAAAACCTCCTCCACCTGGCGGGACAGACGGTGGATCTCGTCAATAAAGAGGATGTCCCCCTCCTGCAGGTTGGTGAGCAGGGCGGCCAGGTCCCCGGGCTTTTCGATGGCCGGACCGGAGGTGATGCGCACCTGGACCCCCATCTCCTGGGCCACGATGCCCGCCAGGGTGGTCTTGCCCAGGCCGGGAGGGCCGTACAGCAGGATATGGTCCATCGCTTCGCCCCGCTGCTGGGCCGCCCGCAGATAGATGCGCAGGTTGCTCTTGGCCTTGTCCTGGCCGATGTAGTCGTCCAGGGTCTTGGGGCGCAGGCTGTTTTCTTCCACTTCCGCCGGACCCAGGTCAGGGCTGACCAGACGGCTGGGATCGACGGTGTATTCCTGATTCTGTGCCATGGTACTTTCCTTTCAGGGATTCAGGCGCGGGACAGCCCGCGCAGTGCGATCTTGATGATGTCCTGCACCGGCAGGGTATCGTCCACCCGGGCCACGGCGGCGGCCGCGTCGGAGGTGCTGTACCCCAGGCTGACCAGGGCGGCCACCGCCTGGGCAGGGGCGCTCTGGGGCGCCGGGGCGGCGGACACATTGCCCGCAAAACCGGTGCCGGCGGCCAGACCCTTGCCCACCTTGTCCTTCAGTTCCAGGGCGATGCGCTGGGCCAGCTTGGGGCCCACGCCGTTGGCGGCGGTGAAGGCCTTGTGGTCCCCGGAGGAGGCCGCCAGGGCCACCTTTTCCGGGCTCATCACCGACAGGATGGCCAGCGCCGCCTTGGGCCCCACGCCGGACACGCCGGTGAGCATCTTGAAGCAGGCACGCTGGTCCTCGGTGGCAAAGCCGTAGAGGGACACGTCGTTCTCGCTCACCGACATGACGGTGTACAGGGTGGCCTCCTTGCCCGGGGCGGGCAGGGCTTCGGCGGTGGACAGGGGCACCTGGGCCAGATACCCCACCCCCGCGCAGCTGATGACGACGGTATCCAGGGTCTTTTTCAGAACTTTTCCGGTAAGACAATAGATCATGGTGCTTCCCTTTTCTTCTCTATATTACGGCGGTGAACGCCAATCAGCGGGGCTGGGTGCCCATCAGGCGGCTGCGGCTGCAATGGCAGTGGGCCACCGCCATGGCCAGGGCGTCGGCGGTGTCGTCAGGCTTGGGGATCTCGGGCAGGTGCAAGAGCATCCGGGTCATCTCCTGAATCTGCTTTTTCACCGCCTTGCCGTAGCCGGTCACCGCCTGCTTGACCTGCATGGGGGTGTATTCATAAATGGGGATGCCGCACTGGGCGGCGGCCAGCAGGATGACCCCGCGGGCTTCCGCCACCCCGATGACGGTGGTCTGGTTGTGCTGGTAGAAGAGCTTTTCCAGCGAGATGGCTTCGGGCTGATACCGCCTGCACACGTCCAGGATGCCGTCATAGACTTCTTCCAGACGATGCTCAAAGGGGGTATCCTTGTCGGTCATGACCGCGCCGTATCCCACCGGGGCAAACCGGTTGCCCACATATTCCACGACCCCCCAGCCCACAATGGCATAGCCGGGGTCGATGCCCAAAACTCGCATTTCGTTACACCTCTCCATTTTAACCGTAACAGTATACCACAAAAACGCTGCTGCGGCAAGATTTTGCCCGCCGCCCCGCCGTTTCAAAGGCGCGCTGCACCGTTTATTTTTCCACAAGGCGCAGAGGTTTTACAGAATTTTCGGATTTTTTTGAAAAAAGGGCTTGATTTTTTCCGCAAGGTTTGGTATAGTATACAAGTCGCAAGTCGACATGCGCGGTTAGCTCAGCTGGTAGAGCATCTGCTTGACGTGCAGGAGGTCACAGGTTCGAGTCCTGTACCGCGCACCACATCAAAAGCCGGACAGTTGGTCCGGCTTTTTCTTTTTGCTTTACCATCGCAAAAGCCCGCCCGTTCCTGATAAGAAACGGGCGGACTTTTTGGTTTATGGCCGCAGCTTGGTGAAGACCTCCCGGTAATAGGGCGCAAAAGCACTGTTTTTCTGCCACAGGAAGGTGAAATCGTGGGCCAGGGTGAAATCCGGCAGGTCGATCCGGCAAAGGGTGCCCGCCGCCAGCTCTCTGGCCACCACTGACCGGTAGCAGAAGGTGATGCCGCAGTTTTCCAGCACCAGGGCCTTGATGGCGTTCAGGCTGCCCAGCTCCGCCAGATGGGGAAAATCCGCCAGAGACAGGCCCCGCTCCTGCAGTGCCCGCTGGAGCATCTCCCGGGTGCCGGAGCCCTCCTCCCGCACCAGCAGATGGGCGTCCAGCAGGTCCCGCAATTCGTGGGTGCCGGCGGCCAGGGGGTTGGCGGGGGCACACACCGGGAACATCTCCTCCCGGGCAAAGACAAGACCGTCGTAGTCCTGCCGGGGAAAGAAGCCTTCGATCACCGCAAAGTCGATCTCCCCCCGGTCCAGCATGGCCAGCAGGGCGTCGGTGTTGTTCACCACCATCCGCAGCCGCAGGTCGGGGTCGGTGCGCAGCAGACGGGACAGCGACCCGGGCATCAGGTACTCCCCGATGGTCAGGGTGGCCCCGAAATGCAGGGTGTGCCGCCCTGCCTGGGCCCGCAGCAGTTCCTTCAGGTGCAGGTCGTCATGGCGGGCCGCCGAGGCGGTACGCAGAAACAGGGTGCCTGCCTCGGTCAGGGAGAGCTGTTTGCCCTCATAGGCAAAAAAACGGGCACCGTACTCCGCTTCCAGCGCGCGGATGTGCTGGGACACCGCCGGCTGGGTGATGTGCAGCTGTTCGGCGGCGCGGGTATAATTCATGGTCTGGCACAAAGCCAGAAAAGTCTCCACCTTATGGTCCAGCATGGGGATTCCTCCTGTTCGGATAGCGTGGCGCAGTTGATGGCCTTATTATAACACGCAATTATATATAAATAAAGAATTATAATTTTACATGATACTGAAAATGCCATATACTGGTCCACGGAGAAAACAAAACCAACGATATCAGGAGGAGAACCATCCTATGGAAACCATCAAGAAACTGCTTCCGGGCGTTGCGGCCTGCCTGGGCATTGCGGTGCCGTCCTGGCTGCTGGGCAAGGCCTTCCCCGTCATCGGCGGCGCGGTGTTTGCCATCCTCATCGGCATGGTCATTGCCCTGTTCTACAAGGACAAGACCCTGACCCAACCGGGCATCACCTACACCTCCAAAAAGATCCTGCAGTACGCGGTCATTCTGCTGGGCTTCGGGCTGAATCTGTCCGAGATCGCCCGGGTGGGCGCCCAGAGCCTGCCGGTCATCGTGTCCACCATCACCACCTCCCTGGTGGTGGCCTTCCTGCTGCAGAAGGTCCTGCATCTGCCGGGGAACACCTCCACCCTCATCGGCGTGGGGTCCTCCATCTGCGGCGGCTCCGCCATTGCCGCCACCGCCCCGGTGGTCCATGCGGATGATGAGGAGATCGCCCAGTCCATCTCGGTCATCTTCCTGTTCAACGTGCTGGCGGCCCTGATCTTCCCCTGGCTGGGCGGCCAGCTGGGCCTGTCTAACGAGGGCTTCGGCTTGTTTGCCGGCACGGCCGTGAACGACACCTCCTCTGTTACCGCCGCCGCGTCCGCCTGGGACGGCATGCACCCCGGCGCCAACACCCTGGATCAAGCTACCATTGTGAAGCTCACCCGCACTCTGGCCATCATCCCAATTACGCTGGTTCTGGCCGTCTGGCGGACCGCCAAAGTCAAACGGACCGGAGGGACTCAGGAGAGCAGCTTCTCCCTGAAAAAGGTCTTTCCCTTCTTCATCATCTTCTTCCTGCTGGCCTCGGTCATCACCACCGTCTGCGTGTCCGCGGGCGTGGATGCTTCCCTGTTCCAGCCGCTGAAGGAACTGTCCAAGTTCTTCATCGTCATGGCCATGGCGGCCATCGGCCTGAACACCGATCTGGTCAAGATGGTCCGCACCGGCGGCAAGGCCATCGTCATGGGCTTTGTGTGCTGGGTGGCCATCACCGGCGTGAGCCTGGGCATGCAGCACATCATCGGCATCTGGTAAATAAAAAAATGCAGCCCCTTCCCGTATTGTCTGCGGGAAGGGGCTGTTTTTGTTGTATGATTACTCGTGGACTTCGTTCACCAGTTTTTCGCCCCGCTCAAAGGCACGGGCGTTTTCCATGGTGGTGATGGCGATGCTCTGCAGCGCCGTGCGGGTGAAGAAGGCCTGGTGGCTGGTGACCACCACATTGGGGAAGCTGAGCAGCACCGGGACCACCTCGTTCTGCAGCACGTCGTCGGAGAAGTCCTCGAACACCTGGCCGTCCTCGTCCTCGTACACGTCCAGACCCACGCCGGCGAACTTGCGGGCGCGCAGGGCGTCGATGAGGGCGTTGGTGTCGATGAGGCCGCCCCGGCTGGTGTTGACCAGGATGGCGTTGTCCCGCATCTTGGCGATGGTCTCGGCGTTGATGAGGTGGTGGGTGTCGGCGGTCAGGGGGCAGTGCAGGCTGATGAGGTCGGCGGCGCGGAGCAGCTCGTCCAGTTCCACATAGCGCACGATGCCTTCCAGCTCGGGGTTGTGGTACTGGTCATAGGCCAGCACGGTCATGCCGTAGGCGTGGCAGATGCGGGCCATGGCCGCACCGATGCGCCCGGTGCCGATGATGCCCGCGCAGGAGCCGTAGAGGTTGTAGCCCAGCAGGCCGTCCAGGGCGAAGTTGTTGTTGCGCACCTTGATATAGGCCTTGCAGATGCGGCGGTTGGCCGCCTGGGCCAGGGCCATGGCGTGTTCGGCCACGGCCTCGGGGCTGTAGCCGGGGACCCGCAGCACCGTGATGCCCAGCCGCTTGGCGGCGGCCAGGTCCACGTTGTTGTACCCGGCGCAGCGCATGAGCAGCAGCCGGATGCCCGCTTCATGGAGGGCTTCCAGCACGGGGGCGGAGCAGTCGCTGTTCACAAAGGCGCAGGCTGCGTCCCCGCCCTTGGCCAGGGGCGCGGTGTCCACGTCCAGGTTGGCGGCCAGGAAACGGATGGAGCAGCCGTAGTCCGGGTCGGCGGCCAGCAGTTCAAAGTACAGGCGGTCGTAATCGCGGGTACCGTAAAAAACGATCTTCATATATATACTCTCCCTTATCTTGATATCCGTTGTTAGTATACCCAAATTGTGGGCTGTATTCGGTTGCTTGCGCAACGGATATGACGCCATAAGAGAATATCACATTTCCTGCGTCACGTCCACACAGACGATCTCGGTGCGGCCGGCGGTGCGCAGTTTGTAGCCCCAGGTGCCGGTGCCGCCGCTGACCACGGCGGTGCAGGTGGGGGTGATGCGTTTGCGGCCGTAGTTGACCTCATTGTACTGGAAGAGTCGGGCCACCAGTCCTGCGGGCCAGATCTGCCCGCCGTGGGTGTGGCCGCTGAGGATCAGGTCCGCCCCGGCGTCGGCGGCATCCCGCAGTTCCCGGGGTTCATGGTCCAGCCAGAGGGTGAACACCCCGTCCGGACCGCCGGGCTGCAGTTCGGCGGGGGCCAGACGCCTGCCCTTGGTATCCAGCCAGTCCCTGCGGCCGATGATGCGCACCGGCGCCCCCTGCCGGTCCGGCAGGGAGAGGAGGCGGGAATCGTCCTCCAGGATCGTCACCCCGGCGGCGGCGAATCGCTCTTCCAGTTCCGCCCGGGTGTAGCTGGGGGTGTGCCAGTAATGGAAAAGATCGTGGTTTCCCGGCACGAACCATTTGCCCCCGGGCAGATCCCACCGGCCAAAGAGGGCGCAGAAGGCCTCAAAGTCCTGCCGGGAGGTATACTCATCAAAGATGTCCCCGGTGAGCACCAGCACATCCGGATGCAGGGCCGCCACCCGCTCCTCCAGTTCGGGGATGCGGGTGTGGTTCATGGCGCCGGTGCCGGGGTGCAGGTCACTGAGCTGCACCACCCGCAGCCGGCCACCGGGCAGGGGCTTTTTGGTGGATACGGTGTAGCAGGTGGTGCACAGCCGCACCGCCTTGCGCCAGCCCCACAGGAGCAGCACCACCGTGACCGCCCAGGCCAGCAGTCCCCCCTGCCATACCAGCCGCCAGACCTGCCACACCGGGCCGTCCAGGGCATGGGCCAGCAGGGTGACCAGATCCCCCGCCGCGTACACCCCGCACAGCTGGGCGGCGGCGGCCAGCCCCACCCCCAGGGGGTCCCGGGCCAGCCAGACCAGGGCGACCAGCAGGACCAGGGGCAGGCCGAAGAAGAGCAACGGCTGTCCGGCCAGAGGCTGCAGAAAGGGCAGGGCGAGGAAATTCAGGTACAAAACCAGGGCGATGAGCCCCTGGCCGATACGGGGGATCACGAACTGGATGAAACGGTTATACATGGCGAAAGAAAATCCTTTCCTTGGCAAAAGGGCGCAAAAAGCCGCCGCGCCGCGCCCGGAACGGACGGCGGCGCGGCGGCCTGCTGTTAGTATACGCCGGTTGGCGGCAGGTATGCGCGCTTACTGGTTCTTGGCCTTGATGGCTTCGTCGATAGCCTTGGCGGCCTCCTTGCCGGCGCCCATGGCCAGGATGACGGTGGCGGCGCCGGTGACGGCGTCACCGCCCGCATACACGAAGGGACGGCTGGTCAGCCCGTCGGGGCCGTTGGTGATGATGCAGCCGTGCTTGTCGGCATCCAGGCCGGGGGTGGTGGAGCGGATCAGGGGGTTGGGGCTGGTGCCCAGGGCCATGATCATGGTATCCACGTCCAGCTCGAACTCGCTGCCCTCCTTGACGATGGGGCGGCGGCGGCCGGAAGCATCCGGCTCACCCAGTTCCATCTCCACACAGGTCATGCCCTTGACCCAGCCGTCCTCGTCGCCGAGAACTTCCACCGGGTTGGTCAGGGTCTTGAAGATGATGCCTTCCTCCTCGGCGTGCTCCACTTCCTCCTTACGGGCGGGCAGTTCGGCCATGCCGCGGCGGTAGACGATGTAGACGGTCTCGGCGCCCAGGCGCTTGGCGCAGCGGGCGGCGTCCATGGCCACGTTGCCGCCGCCCACCACGGCCACCGCCTTGGACTTCTTGATGGGGGTGTGGGAGTCGGGCAGGTAGGCCTTCATCAGATTGACGCGGGTCAGGTACTCGTTGGCGGAGTAGACGCCCTTCAGGCTTTCGCCCGGGATGCCCATGAACCGGGGCAGACCGGCGCCGGAAGCAATGTACACGGCCTCATAGCCGTACTCGTTGAGCAGTTCGTCGATGGTCAGCACCTTGCCGATGACCATGTTGCACTCAATGTCCACGCCCAGGTCCTTCAGGCCGTCCACTTCCTTCTGGACGATGTCCTTGGGCAGACGGAACTCGGGGATGCCGTACACCAGCACGCCGCCGGCGGTGTGGAAGGCCTCGAAGATGGTCACCTCATAGCCCAGCTTGGCCAGATCGCTGGCGCAGGTCAGGCTGGCCGGGCCGGAGCCCACCACCGCCACGCGGATGCCGTTGCTCTGGGGCTTGGCGGGCATGGCGTTCACGTTCTCCCGGTACCAGTCGGCAACGAATCGTTCCAGACGGCCGATGGCAACAGGCTCACCCTTGATGCCGCGGACGCAGCGGGCTTCACACTGGGTTTCCTGGGGGCAGACCCGGCCGCTCAGAGCGGGCAGGGCATTGGTGGAGGTGATGATTTCATAAGCGGCCTTGAAGTCGCCTTCCTGCACCTTTTTGATAAACTCAGGAATCCGGACGTTAACCGGGCAGCCTTCCACACACTTGGGGTTCTTGCAGCTCAGGCACCGATTTGCTTCTTCCACAGCCTGCTCAGCGGTGTAGCCCAGGGTAACTTCCTGGAAGTTCCGGGCACGAACCTTGGGGTCCTGCTCAGGCATGGGGACTTTCTTCAAAGACATGTTAGCCATTTCGCAATTCCTCCTGTTTATTTAATCAGAGCCTTGCCCATGGCTTCCATGCGGCAGGTATGGGTTTCGCTGACCTTGGCTTCCCGATCCCGGTATGTACCGTTGCGGCTCATCAGCTCGGCAAAGTCAACCTTGTGACCGTCGAACTCGGGGCCGTCCACGCAGGCAAACTTGGTCTCGCCGCCCACGGTAACACGGCAGCCGCCGCACATGCCGGTGCCGTCGATCATGATGGGGTTCAGGGAGACGCTGGTATGGACACCGAAAGGCTCGGTGGTCTTGCAGACGAACTTCATCATGGGCACAGGGCCGATGGCCAGAACTTCGTCAAACTGCTCGCCGGCTTCCAGCAGCTCCTGCAGAGGCTGGGTAACCAGACCATGACGGCCGTAGGTGCCGTCGTCGGTCATCAGAATCATGCGATCGGCAACAGCCTTGAATTCGTCCTCCAGAATCACGATGTCCTTGCTCCGGAAACCAACGATAACGGTGACTTCTGCACCGGCTTCCTTAAAAGCAGCAGCAGAGGGCAGGGCAATGGCGCAGCCTACACCGCCGCCAACCACGCAGACCTTCTTCTTGCCTTCCACAGGGGTGGGCTTGCCCAGAGGGCCAACGAAGTCGTGGATGTAGTCGCCCTCGTTCAGAGCGCCCAGGGCGTTGGTGGAGAAACCAACTTTCTGGAAAATGATGGTTACGGTACCGGCTTCTCGGTCATAACCAGCGATGGTCAGGGGTACACGCTCGCCCATTTCATCAATGCGGAAGATGATGAACTGTCCGGCCTTGGCCTTCCGGGCGACAAAGGGGGCTTCCACTTCCATCAGGGTGACGGAGGAGTTCAGCTCCTTCTTGCGAACGATTTTATACATGTTCTGATCCGTCCTTTTCAGAATTTTCATAGCATCCGGGCTTTTTGCCCGTACAGATTCATTATATCGCTTATGACAGGTTTTGTCAAATAGTATAACGGCTGTTTGGGTGGTTTTTCCATTATTTCCCCCAATTTATGCAAAAAAAGGGGAGAGCCGAAGCTCTCCCGCATTGTTTACTTCTTTTCAATGACCTCGATGCCGCCCAGATACTTTCTCAGCACTTCCGGCACCACAATGGAGCCGTCAGCGCGCTGGTTCTGTTCCACCATGGCGGGGAAAATCCGGGAGGTAGCCAGGCCGGAGCCGTTGAGGGTGTGGAGGAACTCCGGCTTGCCGGTGGCTTCCCGGCGAAAGCGGATGTTGCCCCGACGGGCCTGATAATCCCGGGCATTGGACACGGAGGATACTTCCTTATAGCCGTTCATAGAGGGAATCTGAATCTCAATATCGTAGGTTCTGGCCATGGAAGCGGAGCAGTCCCCTGCAGCCAGCTTCACAGTACGGAAGTGGAAGCCCAGGCCCTTGACCAGGTTTTCTGCCTTGCGGACCAGTTCATCAAAGGCTTCGTCGGAATCCTCGGGGCGGGTGAACTGGAACATCTCCACCTTGTTGAACTGATGGCCACGGACCATGCCCCGCTCGTCGGCACGGTGAGAACCGGCTTCCCGACGGAAGCAGGGGGTGTAGGCAAAGTACTTCTTGGGCAGCTGGTTCTCCGGCAGAATCTCATCCCGGAAGATAGAGCACAGAGCAGCTTCTGCGGTGGGCAGCATGTAGTGAATCCGATCGTCGGTGGGGTTTGCGATCTTGTAAACTTCGTCGGCAAACTTGGGGAACTGACCGGCAGTCTCACCGCACTGGTACTCCAGCATGTGGGGCGGCAGGATGAAGTCGTAGCCGTCGGCGATGTGGGTATCAATGAAATAGTTCAGCAGAGCCCACTCCAGACGGGCGCCCATGCCGGTATACATCCAGTTGCCGGAACCGGCCAGCTTCACGCCCCGCTCGTAGTCGATCAAGCCCAGGTCCAGACACAGGTCCACATGGTGCTTGGGCTCGAAGTCAAACTTGTGAGGCTCGCCGAAGTAGCGCAGAGGTTCGTTGTTTTCCTTTCCGCCGGGCTTCAGGTCGGGATCGGGGAGGTTGGGCAGGCTCAGCATGGCGGTGCGCAGTTCTGCCTGGCAGGTATCCAGCTTTTCTGCATCCTCGGCAAGGCCCTTTTTCAGCTCTGCCATCTCGGCAAAGATAGCGGACACGTCCTTGCCCTGCTTTTTCAGCAGAGGAATCTCCTTGGAGACCTTGTTCTGCTGGGCTTTCCGGGCTTCGGTGTCGGCAATCAGCTGACGGCGCAGCTCGTCCAGTTCCAGAATCCGGTCAACGGTGGCATCGCAGTCCACTTCCTTGGCCCGCAGGCCGGCCTTGACGGCATCGGGATTTTCTTTGATTTTCTTGATATCCAGCATGGTTTTCTTACTCCTTCTCGTTTTCCAATTCTATTATCATTTAATAATACAGGGGATTTTCCGGGATAATCACGGCGCAGATCAGATACAGCAGCAGTCCCGTGCCTCCAAACAGACAGAAAACTGCCCAGATGACCCGAATCACCGTGGGATCGAGGGTCAGATATTCTCCCAGTCCGCCGCAGACACCAGCCAGCATGCGGTTATTCTGGGAGCGGTAGAGTTTTTTCTCCATAGTCTCCTCACTTTTCCAGGCGCATGAGAATCTCCAGCAAATGCTGCAAATCCTCCTGGCCATAAAATTCCAGTTCAAACCGGCCCTTGCGTTTGCCGTTGACGATTTTCACGCCCCGGCCCAGGTGCTTGGACAGGTTTTTCTCGCACTCTGCCACATAATCTACGGCAAAGACCGTTTTCTTTTCCGGCTGGGGTTCCTTGTTCATATTTTTGCACAGGGTTTCCGCCTGCCGTACGGACAGTGCCAGGGCAATGATCTTCTGGGCAGCTTCCAGCTGCTTTTTCTCGGTTTTCAGGGTGAGGATTGCCCGGGCGTGTCCGGCGGACAGCTCCCCCTTCTTTACCTTTTCCAGCACTTCCGGGCACAGGCCCAGCAGCCGGAGGGCATTGGCCACGGCGGGGCGGGATTTTCCCACCCGGGTAGCTGCTTCTTCCTGGGTCAGGCCGTACTGCTCCATGAGCACCTGATATCCCAGGGCTTCTTCCACAGGATTCAGGTCCTGACGCTGCAAGTTCTCAATCAGCGCCAGCTCCATGGCCTTTAGATCGTCGGCTTCCATCACCACCACCGGGACTTCACTCAAATTGGCAAGGCGAGCTGCCCGCCAGCGCCGTTCACCGGCGATGATCTGGTAGTAGCCGCTGGGCAGCTGGCGCACGGTCAGGGGCTGAATCACACCGTGCACCGTGATGGAATCCGCCAGCGCCTGGAGTTCTGCTTCGTCAAAGTCCTGCCGGGGCTGATCGGGATTGGGTTCTACTTTATATATTGGCAAAAGCTGATAGGCGCTGTTTTCTGCGGGTTCTTCTGCAAAGTCACCCAGCAGAGCGCCCAGACCCTTGCCCAGACCTTTGTTTGATGCCAATCAAACCATCCTTTCCTTTCTGTAATACAGTGCACCGTATTACAGCTTCTTCACAATTTCCTCCGCCATGGCTCGATAGGCAACGCTGCCCCGGCTGCTGCGGTCGTAGGATGTCACGGGGATGCCGTGACTGGGTGCCTCCGCCAGGCGGATATTTCGGGGAACCACCGTGGCAAAGACTTTGCCGGGGAAGTGCCGCCGGACTTCCTGGGCCACCTGGGTAGAGAAGTTGGTACGGCCGTCGAACATAGTCAGGGCCACGCCGAAAATTTCCAGACGGGGATTGAGCCGCTTTTTTACCATCCGCAGCGTAGACATGAGATCACTCAGACCTTCCAGTGCGTAGTACTCGCACTGCACCGGCACCAGAATCCCGTCGGCGGCGCACAGCCCGTTCAGCGTCAGCAATTCCAGGGAAGGGGGGCAGTCCACGAAAATCACATCGTAGCGGTCTTTTACCTTCTGCAATGCTTTTTCCAGCTGCAATTCCCGGTGCTGAGCGGAAATCAGCTCCACCGCTGCACCTGCCAGGTCTGCAGAAGCGGGGAGTACATCTCCGTAGTTGGTAGAGACGATGGCTTCTTCCGGCGCTACCTCATTGATGACCACATCATAGATGGAGTATTTGATTTTCCGCTTGTCCAGACCCATGCCGGAGGTGGCATTGGCCTGGGGGTCAAAGTCACAGAGCAGAACCTTCTGTCCCAGTTCCTTCAGGGCAGCCGTCAGGTTCACGGCGGTGGTGGTTTTGCCCACGCCGCCTTTTTGGTTGACTACGGCAATTATTTTACCCATTTCTCTCTCCTTCTGTACGTTAATGTTTCACGTGAAACACTTGGATAGGGGAGGGGCAGCATATGTTTCACGTGAAACATTCACTGCATTTCCACCTCAGAGGTTTCCACAGTGGTGGTCATGACCACGCTGCGGTAATTCTGTCCTCGTGGAAACTGATACCGCTGATATACCAACGCCACCGTGAAAATCATGGCAGCCACCAGTGCAAACAGCAAAACCGTCAGCACTGTCAGCAGCCGAACCTTACGCTTCAGCATCAGAACCTGTTCTTCCGGGGAGCGCTGGCGTTTGCGGGGTGTTTTCCTCTGATTGGACGATGTTCCGGTTTTTGGAACAAACACCACCGCATTGGGATCAACCGGGTGCCTGCCCATATCCAGCAAGCAATCCTGGCAGAAAACCTGGCCTTCTTCCATCTCCCGCCCACATTTCAGGCAGTGCATACCCACACCTCCCATTTTCTGATATGGTGTATTGTACAACACTTTTTCCCATTCGTAAAGACCAAAAAACGTCCCTCCGGGAAAAAGAAGTCTGCATTATTTGTACAATTTCCAGAAAATGGAAATCTTTGAAATTGCACAAAATCTTATAATTCCTATTGACAATCACTTAACCATATGGTATTATCATTTTACCCAAAGATGCAGCCTAAAAACCAAAATCACTAAGTTATTTTTTACAAAGGAGGGATTGCTGTGCAGTGGACCATACCCGGTACCACCCTAAGTGCCCAGCGGCAGGAAGCAGATCAAGTTGACAAACTCTTTCAGTCTATGTTTCTTGCCGGGGGACTGACCCTGAGCCAGGTAGCCAGCATTACCGGACTGGAACCTTACACCATTCAGAACTGGGTCAAGCGGGGATTTCTCCCCCCACCTCAGGGAAAACGCTATTGCATGGAGCAGCTTTGCCGGATCATCAACATGAACATCCTGAAAGGCAACATGAACCTGGATCAGATTGTCCGGCTGATGGGCTACCTCAATGGCAACCTGGCAGACGAAAGCGACGATCTGGTGGATGACACTATGCTGTTTTTCTGCTTTGTCCGGCTGGCAGCCCGGATTCCCGATCTGCGGGAGAACTGGGACCAGGCGCTGGAAGCAGTCACCTCCACCTACCGGGAGCCAATCCCCGGCGCCCGGGAAAAACTGGAGAAAGTTCTGAAAATCATGCTCACCACCTGGCGGGCCAACCAGCTCAAAGCCCAGGCAGAGCAGATGCTGGCGAGTTTATAGGAGAAACTATGAGAAGAACCATAACCTGCCCCAAATGCGGCAGCCACGATATCCTGAAAATTCCGGGATACTCCGGTGCCTACGGAACCGGCAATAATATCCCACTGACCTTTTCCGTGGTGAAGGTACACCGCTACCTTTGCTGCGGCTGCGGATTCAGCGAAGAATGGATTGATAAAGAGGATATCCCCCGGCTGAAGAAAAAATATCAAACTGACAAATTTTGAAAGGAGACAACAACCATGAATGAAGACGGAACCTACAGCTGGCCGGGAAACCAGCCGCCTAAGAAGAAAAAAATGCCCGATTTTAAAAAAGCGGGCCGGAATGCAGGTCTGATCATCCTGGCACTGATTGTGGTGGGCCTGGCGGCAACCTGCTTCTACACCGTAGATGACAAACAGCAGGCCGTGGTCACCACCTTTGGCAAAGTCACCGATGTCACCGACGCCGGCGTGCACTTCAAACTGCCCCTGGGAATCCAGAGCGTGCAGAAGGTGGATGTAAACGTCTATCAGAAAATCGAACTGGGTTACGATCAGAACGGCGAAGAAATGACCGTCAATCCGGGAGAAAGCGCCATGATTACCGGCGATTACAATATCGTCAACGTGGATTTCTTTGTGGAATACAAGATTTCCGACCCGGTGCAGTATCTGTATTCTTCCAACAATCCGGAGCTGATTCTGCGCAATCTGATTCAGAGCCAGGTGCGCAATGTGGTAGGCTCCTCCACGGTAGATGCGGTGCTTACCGACGGCAAGGAAAACATTCAGATGCAGGTAAAAGATCTGGTTTCCCAGATTCTGGAAGAATACCAGATTGGTCTGACCCTGGTGGATGTGAAGATTCAGGACGCTGAGCCGCCCACGCAAGATGTGATTGAAGCCTTCAAAGCGGTGGAAACTGCCAAACAGCAGGCGGAGACTGTGATCAACGACGCCAAAGCTTACCAGAATGCCCAGCTGCCCGATGCCCAGGCCCAGGCGGACAAGCTGATTCAGAATGCCGAATATCTGCGGCAGAAGCGAATCAACGAAGCCAAAGAGCAGGTGGCCATGTTCCAGGCCATGTATGCAGAATACGCCCAGAACCCGGCAATTACCCGTTCCCGGATGTACTATGAAACCATTTCCCAGGTGCTGCCCGGTGTGAAGCTGTACATCAACTCCGGCTCCGGCAGCAATTCTGATGTGCAGATGCTGCTGCCGCTGGAATCTCTGGTAAATAACAACGGAGGTAACGCCCAATGAAAAAAAGCGGTTTGATTATCATCGTGGTATTTTTACTGGCGATTCTTGCCATGAATGCCACCTTTACCGTCCGGGAAGATGAATATGCCTGCACCGTCCGCTTCTCCAAGATCATCGGCACCACCGATCAGGCGGGACTGCACTTCAAAATTCCCTTCCTGGACAATGTGAAATATTTCAGCAAAGCCACCCAGTTTTATGACATTCCCCCTTCCGAGGTTCTGACCTCCGACAAGCAGAACATGACCGTGGACTGCTACATTCTCTGGAGCATCTCCGACCCCAAGCTGTTCTACCAGACCCTGGGAAGTAAGACCGTTGCCGAGCAGCGGCTGGATGCACTGACCTACAATGAGCTGAAAACCGTCATGGGCACCCTGGCTCAGTCGGACATCATCAACATGGAAGACGGAGCAAAGCGCAATGAAATCTATGAAAACATTTCCACCGATGTGGACGCCCTGGCAAAAACCTACGGCATCCGGGTGGAGGATGTGAAGATCAAGCAGTTCGACCTGCCGGAGAGCAACCTGAATGCCGTTTACAACCGGATGATCTCCGAGCGGAACCAGATTGCGGAAATGTACACCGCAGACGGGGAATATGAGGCGTCCATCATTCGCAACGACGTGGACAAGCAGGTGAACATCATCGTCTCCGACGCCGAAGCGGAAGCAGCCAAGCTGGAAGCAGAAGGCGAAGCCGAGTATATGCGACTGCTTGCGGAAGCTTACGATACCCAGGACAAGAAGGACTTTTATGAATTCACCCTTGCTCTGGACGCTCTGAAATCCAGCCTGGATGGCAGCGAAAAGACCGTGATTCTGGACGCCAATTCGGAACTGGCTCAGATTCTCATGGGGGAAGGGTAATCCTGCCCCAAGCGGAAGGAGAAAAGTATATGAAAAATCTGTGGAGAGTCCCTGTTTTATGTTTGGCAGGCAGTTGGATCGGGTACTATCTGACCGTATATATGGAACGGTTCTTCTTCCTGGTAAAAACAGTGGGAGAGAACGGTATCTCGGAAATTTCCGTCGACCCGGTGCGCAGTCTGATTTTCAGTTTGGTGTTGTTTTTTCTGATTCTGGTTATAGGAGGGCTTTTCCTTCTGCGGGGCATGACCAAAAAAGAAATTGCCCTGTCTGCTGCCATCATATCTGGAATTTACCTGATTCTCACGGTAGTGCAGATAAATTTTCAGCTGTACTTCGGCAATATCAATGGAAATGCGCTCCTTTCCATATTTCAGACTTGGCCAAATACCCTAACCAAAATACTGTGCCAAATCACAGGTAATGCTACAATTTTGTTCACTTTTCTGTGCTGCTTCAGCCCCTTCCTGTTTGTATTCTTCGGAAAGTCCAAAGAATAAATACATAGTAAAACCCCCGGAAAGCAATGCTTTCCGGGGGTTATTCTTTATTATTTTGGAAAATTACTCCCACAGACCGGCGGGGTATTTGCCCTCATCGGTCATCTTCCGCAGCTCGGCAACCACCACCGGCTTATCTGCGGCGTAGGTCACGCCAAACCAGCGGTCGGGGGAGGTCAGCACCTTGACGGAAGCCTTCTTCTCCTGAATCAGCTGAGCAATGGGAATGGGCAGGAAATACTCGCACTTGAGAGGATTCTCAGGCAATGCCTTGTCCAGGAATGCGGAGAACCGGGCATTGATTTCCTCCAGGAAGCTGGGCATAAAGCCCCACATGTTCATGGACACGGTGGTATCCGCCGGCACATCCACCCAGTTTTCCCCATCTTCGGTAAAATGGATGCCGCCGGAATACTTCTCAATCCGGGTTCGCTCGGTGACCACAGTCAGGAAGCCCTTGTCATCGGTCTCGCAGATGCCTCGGGCAACACTGCCGTTGTCGGTAACGGTTTTTCCCAGTTCATAGCCCACCATGCAGTAGCCGTAGGGATCGGTGATCTGGGACAGATAATCATACATGACTTTGTAAGCGGATGCTCCGTAATAGTCATCGGAATTGATAACCGCAAAAGGCGCTCCGTCGATTGCTTCCGCTGCACAGAGCACTGCATGGCTGGTACCCCAGGGTTTGGTCCGGCCTTCGGGAACGGCATAACCGGCAGGCAGCTTGTCCAGTTCCTGGAAGGCATACCGGATTTCCACAGGAGCGTTTTTCAGCCGCTTGCCCACAGTCTCCATAAAGTCCTTCTCAATGGCCTTCTTAATGATAATGACCACGGTATCAAAACCGGCCCGATGGGCGTCATAAATGGAGTAGTCCAGAATGGCCTCTCCCTGCACACCAACAGGGTCGATCTGCTTCAGCCCGCCATAGCGGCTGCCCATACCGGCGGCCAATACAACGAGCACAGGTTTTTTTCCCATGTCTATATCTCCTTATGGTTTTTTTTAATGGATACCTACAGTATACCCCGGATTCCACCCAATAGCAAGAGACAGTCTGCACAAAAAGTCAGTTTTCCGCTTTTTCAGCAAAATTACCGGATTACAGTCCAGGTATTCTTATCAAAAAGGGAAGCATCCAGGCATATATCTGTTTTTTTCACCTTTTCCCAGGAAAATTCCCCGATCAATTCCTGGGCACTTACGGCGCAAGGCCGGTCAATCACCCCAGCGGCATGGGCCAGGGTGCCCAAAATCTGCTCCGGCTGGAAGTGCAATTTCAGCTGTCCTAAGTCCAGATCCCTGTCCCGTTTGCTCAGCCGCCGCCCGTCGGGGGCCAACAGCATAGGCACATGGGCATAAACGGGATGGGAAAATCCGAACAGCTCCTGCAAATACATCTGCCGGGGTGCGGAGCTGAGAAGATCCATTCCTCTTACCACTTCCGTGACCCCCGCTTCTCCATCGTCCACCGTCACCGCCAGCTGGTACACATATACCCCATCCGCTCTGCGCACCACCATGTCTCCGCAGTCGGTGGCAAGGTTCAGAGAATATTCCCCCTGAACCAGATCGGTAAACTGCCAGATTTTATCCGGCACCATTACCCGCCAGGCTGGACTTCTGGAAAATGCCGCCCGCTGCCCATCCGTCAGATTCCGGCAGGTGCCGGGGTAGACATAAGTACCGTCAGACAAGTGAGGAGCATTGACGCTGTGCAGCTGACTGCGGGTACAATAGCACGGATACAGAAGCCCCAAATCCCGCAGTCTTTCAAAATATCCGTCATATACCCGGCTTCTGCTGCTTTGGGCCGGGGTCTCCCGGTCATAGGTAAGGCCCAGCCAGGCAAGATCCTCCCGCAGAATCCTGGCATTTTCTTCGCTGGTGCGCAGAGTGTCCAGATCTTCCATCCGCAGCACCATTTCTCCATCTTGCGCGCGCACCGACAGCCAGGCCAGCAGCGCCGCAAACACATTGCCCAGGTGCATCCGCCCCGAGGGGGTGGGGGCAAACCGTCCCGTTACCCCAGCCATTGAATCCACCACCGTACCACCGCCAGAATGCCGATAATTTCCAGAATTGCCAGAAAAACCAGACCGCCGATGCCTTTTTCCTTATAATCTTCGTCAAAGACCGCCGCATCCTCGTCCAGCTGCTCGTATTCTTCCTCTTCGTATACCGGAGCTTTCTTTGCTTTCTTGGCTTTCTTTTCCTTCTTCTTGGAAGCTTGGGAAACTTTCTTCTGGGGCGCTTTCATCCGGGTGCCGTAGCCGTTGGCGTGATTGCGCACCTCCGGCTCTTCCGACAGAAGTTCGTCTAAGTTATCCACCCATCCCTGGTCGGAGCCGTAGAGGGCATCGTTCAGATCGTCCTCGTCAAAGAATTCATCATATTCTCCGTATGCTTCCTCTTCGCTGGGCTCAAATTCTTCTTCCTCTTCTTCTTCCGCCAGAAGCTCTTCTTCCAGCCGGCGCAGTTCCCGGCTCGGATCATCAAACATAGACTTTCCCTCCTTTGCTGGCTATTTTACCCGATTGGTTGGGGAAAGTAAAGAGAATTCCGCCCTGGAAGCAGAATTTCTCCGCCGGTTGGGCTGCCCATTACCCTTTCGGCAAAATACTGAATCTTTCCCATTGCTATTCTTGGAATATTACCAAAAACCACTTGTCTTTAATAGTAAAATGTGATAAAATTTAAGGTGATATATTATGTACAAACAGAAGCCGCCTGTTTTTATTTTTTGGCTTGTGAGAGAGATGGAAAGGAGCCATAGTATGTATTCATCCGCCTACGTCTGGGCCAAGGTGCTGAGCCATATGGAAGAACGCCTGGGCGCCGTTACCGTGTCGGCCTGGTTCGACGATGCCGAGGTGGTGGAGCTGAATGAGAACAATCTGATTCTCTATTCCCCCTCGGACTTCCGCCGGGAGATCATCCGCCGCCGCTGCACCGACTACATCCATGACGCCCTGAAAGAGATTTTCAATTCCGACGCCAAGCTGCTGGTGTTCGGCGACGAAGAGCTGGCCGCCCGGAAAAATAAGGGTACTCCTCCCACGTCTATGGATTTTAACCCCCAGTTTACCTTTGACAATTTTGTGGTAGGCCCCTCCAACCGGTTTGCCCATTCCGCTGCCATTGCCGTCAGCAAGACCCCGGGCCAGGTGTACAACCCCCTGTTCCTCTATGGCCCTCCCGGCGTTGGCAAGACCCATCTGCTGTATGCCATTGCCAACGGCATCCGCAAGGAAAATCCCAATGCCAACATTGTCTACATCAAAGGCGACCAGTTTACCAACGAGCTGATTGACGCCATTAAAAACGGTAAAAATATCGAATTCCGCTCCAAATACCGGGAAGCGGATCTGTTCCTGGTGGATGATATTCAGTTTATCGCCGGTAAGGAATCCACCCAGGAGGAATTTTTCCATACCTTCAATAAGCTTTACGAAGAGCACAAGCAGATTGTGCTGACATCCGACCGCAAGCCTGACGACATGCTCACCTTGGAAGAGCGTCTTCGCAGCCGGTTCCTCTGGGGTCTGATTGCGGACATCAATCCCCCGGATTACGAGACCCGAATGGCCATTATCAAGAACAAGGCCAAGCAGCTGGGATTGAACCTCAGCGACGAAGTGTGCAACTACATTGCGGTGAATATTACTTCCAACGTCCGGCAGATTGAAGGCACGGTGAAAAAGATTCTGGCCTACCGGGATCTGAACAACATGCCCCTGGATCTTCCCAACATTTCCCGGGCCATCGACGACATGTTCAAGTCCGAAGGCAACGCCGTACCCACTCCGGCTTTGATTATCACCCAGGTCAGCAAGTTCTATAATGTAGATGAGCAGGTGCTGCGGGGCACCCAGAAAAACAAGGGCACTGCCGAAGCCCGGCAGGTTGCCATGTATCTGATCCGGAAGCTGACCAATCTGTCTTTGCCGGACATTGGCAAGGAATTTGGCCGGGATCACTCCACGGTGCTTTATGCCATCCGGAAAGTGGAAGTGGCTCTGAAAAACGGCGACGCCAACATGCAGAACAACGTCCGGGACGTCACCTCCAACATTAACTCCAGCCTCTAACTTCTTTTTCTTGAAAGAAAAAGAAGCAAAAAGAACTTTAGTGGCGCACGGGGTCTGGTGGTTCGTTGGGCTTGGTGCCCGGTAACCATGGATGGTGCTATGGGGAAGGCTTTAGTACCTCGCTTGAAAAAGAGGGCTGGTGCTATGGGTTCGCTTCGCTTTGCTCGCTTGTTTTTCTCTCTTTTTTTACGCTGAATTTTTTCCACAGGGGCTGTGG
>OERF01000145.1_pt1 | contig 21202 bp, 24 predicted proteins | sample 1539921 | NCBI WGS metagenome assembly OERF01 (sample SAMEA3891883, study PRJEB23780) | metagenome | biome: terrestrial biome; feature: animal house; material: Caecal content | place: Italy | collected 2015-05-05
GCTTTTCTCACCCTTGCTGCCGCTTTGATCGCTTTTCGGTTTTGTTAGGTGTTCTTAATAAGGAGAGCCGGTGTGAAGCCTACGATGTGCGGATGGACGAAACGATAACCAAGCTCCGCGGGGAGCTGGCAGCAGAAATTTGTAAGGCAAACGAGGCGGCCAGTTTATTCCCGCAAATGGTTGGGAGTGCGTGGTATCAGGAAACTTTATCCCAACTCAAGGCGCAAAACAGTACAGCGGCAGCCAAAATACTGGATCGTTCCTTAACCAAAAGGGAAAGAGATGATCTATATAAGGAATTGCTGCGCCAGAAAGAAAAACTTCAAAATTTTGAAACCGCCTTTAGCTTGGATAATCCCTGGGTAAGCCTGTTTACGGGGATTGGAGATGCAGCAACGATTGAATTTGACCGGCAGCAGGTGCGGGCAATTTTCCAAAAGATTGAAGTATATAGAAATGGAGAAATAAAAGTCCATTTTGTCCATGAAGAGTGGCGAGCATACATAGATGCGTACCTGGCGAGAGTTGGAGAGAAAGGCGGTGTAGATAAATGGGTAGACGAAACCGAACAATAAAATCAGAAGAGCGTGTGGAGGCAAGACGGTTGGATCAGGAATGGCGTACCGCCATTTATGCGAGACTGTCGATGGAAAATAACGGTCTCGAGGATGAGCGGTCGCTGGACAATCAAATCCGGTATGTGGAGGAGTATATTCAAAAGCACCCCTCCCTAAAACTCGTGGATGTCTATGTTGATAATGGATTCAGCGGTACGAATTTTTCGCGCGCCCAGTTTTTACGATTGATGGATGACCTTAAAGTTGGGCGGATTAACTGCATTGTAGTCAAAGACTTATCGCGCTTTGGTAGAAATTATCTGGAAGCTGGATATTACCTTGAAAAGATCTTCCCGTTCCTGAACATACGGTTCATTGCCATCAACGACAATTATGACAGTATGGATGAAACCAAGAAGGATAGCCTGATCGTTCCCATTAAAAATCTTGTGAATGACATTTATTCCAAGGACTTGTCCCGCAAAATCAGCGGTACAATGCGTATGAAGGAAAAGAAAGGCGAAATCTGGTACGGTGTGCCGGCTTACGGATATTGGAGAAAAGCGGATCAGCCGTTCCGCATGGAAACGGATGAAAAAACAGCGCCTTATGTAAGACTCATGTTTCAGTGGACGTTGTCTGGTATGAGCTATGCAGAAATTGCGTTCCGGCTCAATCAGCTTCAAGCTATTACGCCCACGATGCGTTTGGCGCAAAGAGGACATTATAAAGAGGAAAGCGCTCGCCTTCATACAACATGGGCGGTCACTTCGGTGAAGACCATCTTGCACAATCCAGTTTATATGGGGGATACCATATACAATCGCAGTTATCAGTGCGTCAGAGACGGAACCGCACATGCAAAGCGCCCAAGGGATCAATGGTTTGTGATTCCCAAAACACATGAAGCACTGGTTTACCGCAAAGATTTTGAAAAGGTTGCACAACTCCTTGATAAACGGAATGAGGCCCAGGCAAAGAAAATCAAGAACAATGCGGAAGTACGGGCTACTTCGCCGGACGTTTTAAGCGGGCTGTTCTACTGCGCCGATTGCGGAAGGAAAATGTTTTATTATCGGGATATTCGCAAAGGGAAGGTGAAGTTCTGTAATTGTTACTGTAGCGGTTACCGCTATGGCACCAGAGAAGTGAGCAAATGTGAAAAAATCGAAATCCCGGATCGGCTTGTCCGACTGCTCGTTTTAGACCAAATCCGCTTGCAAATTCAGGCCGGCTGTAGGGTTATGGAATTGAAAAGGCTGGCGGCAAAGTCGGATAAGGTTACCGCGCAGAAAAATGTGCTTCAAGAGCGAGTGAACGCATTGAACCAGAAAATGGTGGCTCTGTCCGCAAAGCGCCACCGCTTATATGAGGATTTTGCAGATGGCATTTTGACAGAGGAGGACTATAAAGAAATCAAGAGTAAGTATGACGGAAACTTCAATCGGGTCAGCAGTGAGTTGTTGGCGGCCGAGAAGCAGTTAACTGAGTTACAAAATATTGAAAAGCCGGATCGGGATTTTCAAGCACTGGTCAATCGGGTTGGAAATGCAGAACGTCTTTCTTACGAGCTGGCCCACGAAATGATTAAGCGCATCGAATTTGGTCAGGAGAAAGTTCTCCACATCACATTTCGCCATCATGATTGGGTTCAAGAATTGCTGGAAATGGAGGGAAAGATTTGATTGCGTTATATATCAGGCTGTCTTTATCGGATACGGATTTGGATGAGAAAAAGGAAGAAAGCAATAGCGTTGTAAACCAAAGAAGTTTACTGCATGATTTTGTAAAAGAACATCCAGAGTTTTCCGGTGAGGAAGTGGAAGAATTTGTAGACGATGGATATAGCGGCACCAATTTTGAGCGTCCGGCATTTCAAAGGATGATTGAACTTGTGAAACAAAGGGTCATCACGACGGTCATCGTAAAAGATTTTTCAAGGTTTGGGCGTGACTATATAGAAGTCGGCGATTATATGGAACGTATTTTTCCCTTTATGGGAGTTCGTTTTCTTTCGGTCGGGGACGCTTATGACAGCGATTTGCACCAGGTGGGCGATGATAAAGATTTGGAGATTATTATGAAAAATATCATCAACACCTATTACAGCCGGGACTTGTCCAATAAAATAACATCCACTATATGGTCGCGAAGGGCCAGAGGTGAATTTGTATATAGTGGACGTCCATTCGGATATTTAACTGATCCGAAAAACTCCGGGAATATTGTGATTGACCCAACGGCTGGAAAATACGTCCGACTGATGTTCGACCTTGCCCTGGAAGGCAAGGAAACCGGTCAGATTGCAGACGAACTGAACAAGAGAAATATTCCCACCTGCGGAGTCTATAACCATGAAAATAATATAGCAGGAAAAAGTAGAAGCTGCGGCAGAAGCAAATGTGAAAAATATTTCTGGGATGCACAGAAAGTGGCCAGGGTAATTTCCGATCAGGTATATGCGGGAATTTATGTTTCAGCAAAGTCGCGGGTTATTGTTCCGGGTTTTAAGAAACGGCGCAAAACAACACCGGATGAGATTGTCACTATCCACAATCATCACGCAGCGATTGTGACGGAAGCGGAATTTGATAAAGCACAGGAGATATTTCAGCCGAAAAGAATCAATTATGCAGCTCCGTATAAACGGAATCCACTCGGAGGAAAGATTGTCTGCGGCAACTGTGGCCACATTATGCAGTATAACGAACGCAAAATTATTGACTGCTTTTATATTTGTACCCTACAGATGAAAACGAGGAAAGATGTAGGATGTTTCAAGGATAGAGTCAATGAAACCTCAATCAATAATTTGGTATTCCGTGAATTGAAAAAGTGGTTCCAGATTTTACATTCTATGGATACGCAACTCAAAGAGCGGGAGCAAAAGACCTGGGAAGAAATCCAGATTATTGGAAAGAAAATCGGCAGCGCGCAAGCAAAAGTGAAAAGTCTGCAATCCAAGAAAGTATCACTGTATGAAGAGTATAGCGACGGAAAAATTACCAAGGAATATTTTTTATCCGCAAAGGCTGAGCTCACGGATCAAATAAATGTATGGAGAAATACCTTAAATGAATTGCACGGTAAGGATGCCGCTTTACGAAAAAGCCATAGCAAGCACCAACCGGAGTTTCAAGAACTGATTCAAAAGGTCAACCTGTTTGAAAATGAAATCATATTGACGAGAACTATGACCGATACTTTTCTGGAAAGGGTTGTGGTGTATGACCAATATCATATTGAAATCCAGTGGAAATGGAACGATCTGATTCAAGAATTGGGACTCCAACCGGCTGAACAGCCGGAGAAAAAAGAATAATAGAATATCTGAACAGAATCCCCCAAGTAGCTTTGCGCAACGGCTGCTTGGGGAATTTTTTTATTGGTAGAGACATTTTGGGACGATATGCTATCCAGTCCCCATAAGGTGTCAAGTGTTGAACTGCCGGTGTTCCTCAAAATTTATTTTGATTTTTTCCCGTTCCTATCTTGACAAATTCATAAGTTTTATGTGGGGAGGGTAAGCCCCCAAAAGATCCACGAGATTGAAAAAGCGGTGGAGGCACATTTGGGATTGGCCTTATCCGGCACAGGGTAAGCGGTGCATGATGCCGATGTAGGCTGCTGGTGTTGAGTTGACGGTGCAGCAAGGCTGCCAGTTCCGGTCAATCCGGTCACCTCAAGTTACCCATGCGCAGTCTAAGATCAACTTCTAAGGAGCGTGAAACAGATGAGTACCCATACAAGTACAGTAAATTTTGTGAACATCCCGGCGGAGCTAAAGAGTTCCTGCCGGTTTTGCACCTGGAAGATGGAGCGCGGCGCCAAATCTTCCAGACTGACCAAGATTCCCTATAACCCGGGGACCAACCAGAAAGCACAGACGAACAACCCGGACACGTTTTCGGATTTTACAGACGCCATGAAAGCCTATGCCATGGGCGGCTATGACGGGATCGGTATCCGGGTGGCTTCCGGGATTGGGGCCATTGACATTGACCATTACATCCGGGAGGACGGCACATTGAACGATGTGGCCGCTTCCGTGCTTGGAATCTTCAAAGACGCCTATTTTGAGCGTTCCCCATCCGGCAGCGGCCTGCGGGGATTCTTTCAGGTCGATGCGGATTATATCTTTGACAAGACTGTCTACTACATCAACAACCGGACACACGGGCTGGAGGTCTATCTTCCGGGAGCGACCAACCGGTTTGTGACCGTCACCGGCAACCAGTACCGGTCAGGCTCCGTTCCGCATGACATGACGGCGCTGCAGACGGTGCTGGACACCTTCATGAAGCGCAAGAGCCAAGTGACCAACAGCCACATCGAACCATGCTCCTATCTTTCCGATGAGCAGGTGCTGGAACACGCGAGAGCATCCACCAACGGTGAGCGGTTCATGGACTATTACAACGGGGACTGGCGGAAATATTTTGACAACCAGTCCGACGCGGACATGGGGTTTGTCTCCATGCTGTGCTTCTGGTGCGGCTGCGATGAGGAGCAGATCGACCGCATCTTCCGTTCCTCCGGCATGATGCGCCCCAAGTGGGACCGCCGACAAGCCGGCACGACGTATGGCGCGATCACGATCCGGAATGCTATCGCATCCTGCCAGACTATTTATCTGCCTGTCCGGGCAAGTGATCTTTCTGATCCGGCGGATGAGTTTGATGATATTGAGGAGCATCAGGCAGCAGATTTTAAGGCAGACGTCTCCCGTATCACTCTGACGCTGGAGGAGATGAAGCCACACTCAAATCCCCGGTATGGACGGGATGAGATTGGAATCGGAAACGCCTTTGCTGATTTCTTCCGGCCGATTGCCCGTTTTAACCGTGACCGTGGGATCTGGTATGTCTATGACGGGCGGATCTGGCGGCCGGATGAGGGCGGGCTTAAGGTGGCAGAGCTGGCAAAACTGCTGGCGGATAAGCTGTATACCTTTGCCCTTCAGATCAAGGATGAAGATGTGAGGAACCGTTATATTAAGCGGGTCCAGAAACTGCAGCTGAGAAAGAACCGCAGGACCATGGTGGAGGATGCCAAGTCTGTCCATCCGATCCCTATGTCGGCATTTGACCAAAACACGGATCTGTTTAACTGTCAAAATGGGACGCTGAACCTTAAGACGCTTCAGTTCCAGGAACACAGGCCGGAGGATTTTCTGACAATGGTATCCGGTGTAACCTATGATCCCGCTGCGTCCTGTCCGCGTTGGCTGACCTTTATCAGAGAGGTCATGTGCGGAGATCAGCAGCTTGCGTCTTATCTTCAGCGGGCGCTTGGCTACGCCCTGTCCGGTGATACCACACTGGAATGTCTGTTCATCCTGTACGGCGCCACATCCCGTAATGGCAAGGGAACCACCATGGAGACATTTTTAAAGATCATGGGGGATTACGGCAAAACATCCAATCCGGAGATGCTTTCCACAAAGTTTGGGAACACCAATGCTCCCGGCCCATCTGAAGAGATCGCGAGGCTGGCCGGCATTCGTTTTGTCAACATTTCGGAGCCGGAAAAGAAGATCACCTTCAATGCGGCACTCGTAAAGCGACTGACCGGTAACGATACCATTAACGCCAGATACTTGCATGAGAATAGCTTTGATTTTAAGCCGGTGTTCAAGATCTTCATCAACACGAATTACCTGCCAAATGTATCTGACATGACACTGTTTGACTCAGGCCGGCTGAAGATCATCCCATTTAAACGGCATTTTAAAGAGACCGAACAGGATAAGGGGCTGAAAGCGTTGTTTGCAGAGGAGGATAACCTCTCCGGTATCTTTAACTGGTGCCTGGAGGGTTATAAAGCTTTTCGGCGGGAAAGGCTGGAATCTCCGAAAGCTGTCATTGATGCGATCCAGGAATACAGGAACGATTCTGACCGTATCGGCCAGTTTATCGAAGCGTGGCTGGAGGAGGGAGATGCTTTTGAAGTGCGGTATTCCGCAGCTTATAAACTTTACTCAGACTGGTGCAAAAAGTACAACTACAATGCAGAGAACGTGAAGAATTTCAAAAACGCTATGGAAAAGCGATTCTCCATTGTACGACGCAGACCTAAGGACGGTGGTGAGAAGACATCCTTGATTATTGGCTGCCGTTTCCGTGAGCAGGAGCTCGGTGAGGATGCGGAGGAACCGGAAGTTCTACAGGGGGCCAAGTCCGACTTTAAAGCGTTAAGATGCACAGAGTAAGATACTGGTGAAGAGTTCGTTTTTTGTACTGTGCAGAGGGATTTACAAGGTGCTTTTAAGGTTTGGGGCAGGGAGTGGCAAGTTAAAACCGTATTTTCTATATATATTTTAATGTTTTTAATTGCCACAAGTTGCCCCAGATAAAAAAGAGAACAAGAGAAAAAGAAAAGAAGTTTAGAACAGTGCCCCGCTTTTGGGGAAGCAAGGATAAAAAATCACTGTGGGCATCCATTGTGCCGGCCTGGATTGTGGCAAGTACAAAGGGCGCCTGCTTTGATACATATGATCATGAGGAGGAGAAAGCCAATGAGTAAAATCTACACCTGTGAACAGGTCAGCAACGGCCATCCCGATAAAATCTGCGATCAGATCGCGGATGCTGTCGTGACCGATTGCCTGCAGCATGATAAGGACAGCCGTGTAGCGACTGAGTGTCTGCTGAAAAACCATCGCCTGGTTATTGCCGGTGAGCTGACCAGCAAACATAAGCCCGATTACCGCAGACTGGCGGAGGATGTCTTTGACCGGATCGGTTACGAGAAAGGTGGACCGCTCCGGTGCGTATATGGCGAGGAAGATTGCGAAGGATATTGTCCGTGCCGGGTATGCTGACCGGTGTGAAGTCCAGCTGGCCTATGCCATCGGCGTTGTGGAACCTGTATCTGTGGCAGTGGATTGCTTCGGCTCTGAGTACCAGAACCCGGAATTCATCCGCGCCTATGTCCGGGAGAACTACGACCTGACACCCAGGGGCATCGTAAGAGACCTTCATCTGCTGGATGTGGACTACAATGCGGTCAGCGCCTACGGTCATTTTGGAAAAGGACTTTTGCCGTGGGAGGAGTAATTCATTCGTCCAGTCATTGACTTTTCGTCCAAGAAAGAGTATGATGTGGACGAAAGGATAATGGGTCGGACGAAAATTAAAGGCTATTTTGACCCAGGTGTGAAATGAGGAAATTTGACTATACGAAGCTGTCAGAAAAGATGTGGGATACAGAGATTGTATCCTACATTGCTAAAATCCACGAATGCAAGGGAAGGCAGGATTTATATATCCGGCAGAAACCGGTCGAGTTGGAACGGCTTGTTGAAATAGCCAGGGTGCAAAGTACGGAATATTCTAACAAGATCGAGGGTATCGTTACGACAAGCTCGAGGATAAAGCAGTTGATGGAGGATAAGACAACACCTCGTAACCGGGACGAAAATGAGATCATGGGATATCGTGATGTGCTGAATACGATTCACGAGAGTCACGATTTTATTCCGGTCAGGCCGACTTATATCCTTCAGCTGCATAGAGATCTGTTAAAGAGAGCCGGCTTATCCTATGGAGGGCATTTCAAAAATGTGCAGAATTATATAAATGAGACCAGACCAGATGGTTCACAGTTTACCCGATTTACTCCAGTGGCACCATATGAAACGGAAGCAGCGATAGAAGCGATATGTGCAAGCTATGAACAAACGCTTTCTGTAGAAGCGGTAGACCCTCTGATCCTGATACCAGCATTTATCTGCGATTTTCTTTGTATCCATCCTTTCAACGACGGAAACGGAAGGATGAGCAGACTCCTGACGCTGCTGCTCCTCTATCAAAATGGTTATGAGGTAGGCAAATATATCAGTATCGAAAAGCAGATAGAAAGTACAAAGGATGCTTATTATGACGCGCTCCAGAGGGCTGATTACGGTTGGCATGATGAACAGAATGACCCCACTCTGTTTATAAGGTATATGCTGAAGGTGATACTTGCCTGCTATACTGAGTTTGAGGAGCGAGTTGGCATGATGAGCACCGAAGGCGCAAAAAGCACAGCTTACGATATGGCTAAGGTATACGTTTCCGGGAAAATCGGGAAGTTTACAAGTGCGGATGTGATTGCAGCCTGTCCGGGTGCAGGTCGCTCTGCGTTGTTGGCGGCTTTAAAGATGTTGACGGAAGAAAATGTTGTTGTGAGGATGGGTAGCGGAAGAAGCACCTATTATGTTCGAAGCGATGCGTTCAAGTAAAGTTTTCATCCAAATTAAAATAGTATCGTCCATAAATCAATAAAAATGGACGAATAAAGAAAAGCATCTGTCTGCAATATGGCGGGTGCTTTTTTATGTGAATGAAGGTGGTGATAACCATTCCGAAGAGACCAAGAGTTCCTTGTGGACACCCTGGCTGCCCGGAACTGATTGAGCCAGGGACAAAGTTTTGTGAGAAACACAGGCCTCTCCACCCGGAGGTAACACGGCCGGCCGCAAAGCGCGGCTATGGCAGCCGCTGGCAGAAGGCAAGTAAAGCGTTCCTTCAGAGCCACCCGCTGTGTGCGGAATGCAGAAAGCAGGGACGCTACACCAAAGCAACGGTTGTGGATCACATTGTCCCCCACCGTGGCGACCAGAAGCTATTCTGGGATCGGAGCAATTGGCAGCCACTCTGTAAAGCGTGCCATGACCGAAAAACCTGGCGTGAGGATAACCGTCCGACATACACTTATTGATTTTTCTCCCAGGAGAAACCCTTTTCTCCCGAAATGTACCTGATTTTAGGAGAAAGCGGCCAAATACTGTGCGATAATGCATCTGTCAGGCTGGTATCTCTTGACTTTGTACCTCCTTTGAGATATAATAATCTCAGAAACAAAGAAGTAAAGAAACAAAGAATTATGAATAGAATTACTGATTTCGGATAGAATAGTAAGGAGGTGGCGGGTATGCCTACAGCAGTAGCAGAAAGAGGTGGATCCAAGATGAATCGGAAGATCCTTAGCATTTCATCAAAGAGACAAATCACAATTCCACAAAAGTTTTACCAGACTTTAGGGTTTGGTGATGAAGCGGAATGTGTGATGCGTGGTAACGAACTGATTATCCGCCCTGTGAAAACAGTTGCCGGTGGTGAATTTGCAGAGCAGATCCTTGCGGAGTTGATTGCGGAAGGCTTGTCGGGCGAGGAATTGCTTTCTAAGTTTAAGGAAAAACAGGCGCAGATTAGGCCGGCTGTTGAAGCAATGCTGTCTGATGCAGAAGAAGTTGCTGGGGGAAACGGTGAATTTGCAACATATGACGATGTCTTTGGAACGGAGGATTAACGTATGCTGCAAGTACGCTTCCTTCCTCCGGCTGCAAAATTCATTAAAAAGCTGAAGGATAAGAAATTAAAAGAACTGTATAAGAAAGCAATTGATGAGATCTGCGAAGATTATACAGTTGGAGAAGAAAAAACCGGCGATTTAAGTGGCGTTTTTGGATATGACATCTATTACAATAAAACAAACTACGAATTGGCTTATACGATTGAACGTGTTGATGAAGAAATTGTAGTTGTGATCATGGCTGGCACGAGAGAAAACTTTTACGACCAGTTGAAGCGCTACATGAAAAGCTGACGAACGAATTTGATTAAAGCATCTGCCAGAGAAATCTGATGGGTGCTTTTTTCGTGTCCCGATGCCCCGCCGGGGCCGGGTTCACTTCACTATGGAAAAGTCACAGGAAGACCGGCGGCCCCTCTTCTGTGAAAATCCGCGAAATTGACAGGCCGGGGGTCTTGAGGGTCCGGCGCGAAACCAAAACACATGAAAAAGAGGCGCGGCAAGTATCCTTCAAGACCCCGGCATATCTGTCCGGAATGAACCAAAGCACATGAGAAACCATGATTTGTCCAATGTTTCCCATGTGTTTTTGCTTGTTCCGACAAAATATCGGACAGGGACATCAAAAAAACAAGCTGAAATCATACAAAGATAAAATCTTACCCTTGGAGCCGGACAATGGCTCTTTCTTTTTTGCCTGTTTTTTGAACATTTTTATGAAAACAGGTTGCTTTTGCTGCGCTACGGGAAAGGAGGAGGAAGATGCAGGAAAAGAAAAACAGTAAGGATTGTTTTGACAGTACCATGGCAGAGTTCCTGCCCCATGTAGCGGAGCGGTTCTGTCCGCAGTGCGGGGAAGCCGTGGCAAGGAACCATACCGGCCGGCCAAGAAAGTTCTGCTCTGCCACCTGCAGAAAACAATGGTGGACCGAGCATCCGAAGCCAGAGCACTGGAAAGCGGCGCGGATGAAAACCTGCCCGGTCTGCGGGAAGGAATTCCTCTCAGCCAAAGATGCATACCGGCCGCGCACCTACTGCAGCCGCGCCTGCGCCAACCGGGGACGGGTAATAAGAGGCGGTGTTGCGGATGGCTGAAAGGAAAAATCCTGGTATCCCGCTGGGCTGTGTTTCAGACGGCGGAGCCTATCTGCCGGAGCGTGAAAAAGTACGGGAACTGCGGATGCGCGAAATGGGCTGTGCTGAGATTGCCGGGAGGCTTGGCATCCCGGAAGGGACTGTCATTCTCCACTGCCTGAAGCTTGGCCTTCCGGTCACCGGACCGTGCTGGCGGATACCTCTTCCGAAGGAGGATGCGGCGTGGCTCCGTTACCACAGGCGGGAACCAAAGTACGCCAACTGCCCGGTATGTGGGAAAAAGATCATCCAGCCGCTCATTGGCCGGCCAAAGAAGTTCTGTTCCCGTACCTGTAAGAACAAATTTTGGAACGACCGGTGGCGGGCGGAAAAGGAAAAGCACGGTCGGCGGGCCGTGTGTGAGAATTGCGGGGAGATTTTCTACGCAGTCAATGAGGGGAAGAAGCCGCAGCGCTTCTGCTGCCAGGACTGCTATTTTGAATTCCGCTATGGGAGAAGGGAGTGACGGATTTTTGGAAGGATTGAAGGTCATCGGTGTATTTGCGATCTGCAATACGGGCGGTATCTGTGTACATGCCATTGACCATACAGAGGAGAAAGTGCTGGCATCCATGAACGGGAAGGATCCGGAATGGTACCCCATTACGGAACAGCCGCTGTCAGAGATCACTGGCGAAGAAAAGGATGCAAAGACCATGGAGCCGGGATTCTTCTTAGGCTCTTTTTTCGTGCCCTTCTCTGAGGTCATGCGCGTGTAAATCTTTACATGGAGGCGCGTACACATGAAACCTACTGCGGAACTGAAGGTGCTGCCGGTTACCGTACTCAAGCCGGCCGCCTACAATCCCAGGAAGAAATTAAAGCCTGGGGATAAGGAGTACGAAAAAATCAAAAATTCCATTGAAGAGTTCGGATTCGCTGACCCGCTGGTGGTCAACGCCGACATGACGATCATCGGCGGACATCAGAGACTTAATGTTGCCATTGCCATGGGCTACACGGAAGTACCCTGCGCCGTGGTGGACATCGACAAGACCAGGGAGAAATCGCTGAATATCGCCCTCAACAAGATCACCGGTGCATGGGATGATTCCCTTCTGGCGGATCTGCTGAAGGATATCGAGAACAGCGATTTTGACCTTGGCAAGACGGGCTTTGACCCGCCGGAGATTGAGACCCTGTTCAACAAGGTACACAGCAAGGAAGTCAAGGAAGATGATTTCGATGTGGAATCGGAGCTGAAGCAGCCTGTATTTTCCAAGGTTGGCGACCTGTGGGTGCTGGGGAAACATAAAGTCCTCTGCGGGGACTCGACCCTGCCGGAAAGCTATTCGAAAGTGCTGGACGGCGTGAAAGCGAATCTGGTCCTGACTGATCTTCCCTACTTCGTGTCCTATGAAGGGACTGCCGGGACGATCCCAAATGACGACCTTCCGGATGAGGAAGCGTACCAGTTTACCGAGAAGGCCATGCGCTGTATGCATGACAACCTGGCGGATGACGGCAGCATCTATGTGTTCCACTCGGATTCCAAAGGCCTGATCTTCCGCCGCGCGTTTGATGCCGTGGGCTTTTACCTTTCCGGGCGCTGCATCTGGAAGAAGAACGCGCTGGTCCTTGGGCGGAGCCCTTACCAGTGGCAGCACGAGCCATGCCTTTATGGTTGGAAGAAAGATGGCCGGCACCAGTGGTATTCCGACCGGAAGCAGACCACCATCTGGGAGTATGACCGGCCGAAATCCAATAAACTCCATCCGACCATGAAGCCCATCGGCCTGATGAGTTATCCCATCAAAAACAGCACCATGACCAACGCCATCGTGCTGGACCCGTTCCTGGGTTCCGGCTCCACGCTGATCGCCTGTGAGGAAACGGACCGGGCGTGCCGGGGCATTGAGCTGGATGCCAAATTCATGGATGTGATCGTGAAACGGTACATTGAGTACCGGTCAGGCCACTATGACGATATATATGTCATCCGCGATGGACAGAAGCTGAAGTTTGAGGAAGTGGCCAGCTTTGAACCGGAAACGGAGGGCGGCTATGAAGAGTAGGGAGACCAAACAGAGGAAAACGCTGACCCTCGGAAGCCTGTTTGACGGCTCCGGGGGTTTTCCTTTGGCGGGGATCCTTGCGGGGATAAAACCTGTGTGGTCATCGGAGATCGAGCCGTTTGCTATTAGAGTAACCACAAAAAGGTTGCCGGATGTGAAGCATTACGGCGATGTGTCTGCACTGAGCGGCGCGGATCTTGAGCCGGTGGATATCATCACCTTCGGAAGCCCATGTCAAGATCTCTCTATCGCAGGAAAGAGAAGCGGCTTGGATGGTTCACGGTCCGGGCTGTTTTTTGAAGCAATCAGAATCGTGAAGGAAATGAGGGAGAAAACCAATGGAGAAAAACCAAGATTCGTCGTCTGGGAAAACGTGCCGGGGGCCTTCTCCTCCAACAAAGGGGAGGACTTCAAAGCCGTCCTCGAAGAAATTGTCCGGATCAAAGAACCGGAAGCGCCACCGCTGCCTCCGCCTGAAAAAGGCAGATGGCCCTACGCCGACTGCTGCCTGGGAGACGGATGGAGCGTGGCATACCGCGTTCTTGACGCTCAATACTGGGGCGTCCCCCAACGAAGGGCAAGAATCTTTCTTGTCGCAGATCTTGCAGGCGGATGTGCCCCAGAGATTTTATTTAAGTCGGAAGGCGTGTCTAGGTATTCTGCGGAGAGCTTCCGCGAGAGGAAAGGCACTGCCGGAGATCTTAAAGAAGGCATTGGAGCAGCAGGCCGAGCGGATGAACGGGGACGGGTTGTCCTGAACGACCAGGGAGGTTCCCGGATGGATGTGTCCGAGGATGTGGTCAGCACTCTCAGGGCGGAGGCGCACCACCCGCCTGTGGTGATGGATGAGGGGGAACCTGCGGCTGCTGGTTTCTGTACCGAGCACAGCGCAAATGCCAGAAGCATCGGCTATGAGGAAGAGACCTCCCCCACTCTTCGGGCCGGCGTGGTGCCGGCTGCCATTGCCATGGACTACCATCCGGCAGATTCCCGCATCGGCATCGGGGAAACGGACACGATCCAGACCCTGACCGGCCGGATGGGTACCGGCGGGAACAATGTGCCGCTGGTGATGGATGGGGCCCATCAGGAACTGCCGCCGCAGACCTTGAAGATCCGTTCCGGATGCGAGGGAGGCGGCAAGGGGGCGCAGGTACAGGTGGAGAAATCCGCTACCCTCGGCTGCAATAATGACCAGACGGTGTTCGTGCCCTACGGCATCTGCTCCAAAGCCAGCCACGCCATGCTCTCGGCTAACCCGCATACCGGCTTCTACGAGGCGGATACGGCGAGGACGCTGGACCAGAACGGTGGGCGGCCGGACTGTTCCCAGGGCGGGATCGCGGTTGTGGCCTTTTCCCAGAACCAGCGCGATGAAGTCCGGGATTTGAAAAATGTGTCTGGGACGCTGGCGGCAGAGCCCGGGACAAAACAGCAGACCTACGTCCTCCAGGGGTCCATGATCGGCCGGGCTGATAAGAACGGGCCGCAGGGGGACGGCGTCAATGAGGATGTGTCCTTTACACTGGATACCAGCGACCGCCATGCGGTGGCGTACTGCATGACGGCCGGGGAATTTACCAGGGTGGGCGCCGAACAGTCCCCGCCGATCATGGCGAGGGACTACAAAGACCCTAATGTAGTCATCAAAGAGGACAACGGGCGGGATACGGACAAGGAAGCGGAAGGCGGGCCGCTCTGCATGGCAACCGGACAGGCAAATGCGGAGATCGGGGAGGACCTGTGCCCGACCTTAAGCTGCAACCATGAAGCGCCGATCATCACGGAGCCATATTATATTGTCCGGCGGCTGACCCCGACCGAATGCGCAAGGCTGCAGGGTTTCCCGGATGACTGGTGCGCGGACCTTGGAACATCTGACCCAGCTGACGCGGAGATCGCTTTCTGGACGGATGTGTTTGAGACACACCGGAAGGCTGTCACAGGGGCAAAAAAGCCGAAGACGGAGAAGCAGATCCGCAAATGGCTGGCTGACCCTTATTCGGATAGTGCGGAGTACCGTCTGTGGGGGAATGGCATCGCGCTTCCATGCGCTTACTTTGTCCTCTCCGGCATCGTCTGGGCGGCGGGGCTTGATGAAACAAAATGAAGCATGGCAGGGGCCGGCTTTACCGGAAGAGGTATGGCTGGCTCCTGCCAGGGTACATAGGAAGGATGTGGGATGGTGAAAACTTTTGTCATTTTTCTATGCGTATCCGCGCTCGTTCTGACGGCCGTGGTGACGTATTCCCTTTGCGTGATGGCAAAGGATGAGGATGACGCGGAGCAGGTCAAGTGGCTCTGTAAACAGAGAAAAGGGAATAAAAAGAGTGAGGATGGCAAGCGAAAGTAAACTGCACAGTTTCCTGCGCTGGGATTGTGTAATAGGTCGAATCTGAACTTTATCATGAAATGGCCTTGCTATTTTGCCCCGTCTGAGTGATTAATACCATACCGCCAGGAAGAAAAGCGGCGGGAACGAAAGGAGAGAGAACATATGCTGAAATTCAACAGGAATACGGAAGAAAGAAAAACTATCGCCACCCGCCTGGGTGAATTGACCGGGTTGCAGCCGTTCTATACAAGGGCCCCGCGATACGCTTATGAGATTGGCCCCTATACCGTTGACCGGGACGGCGACCTGTTTGTGGACGAGGAACAGGCGGACGCCGACATTCTGACCGCCCTCATGAATGAGGGACTGATCACCGGCGGTGAGGTAGTGGGGGAAGCGGATGACCGGGAACCGGATGCTGAACCGGACGGGATGCAGGAAGCACGGGAGATCCAGGACGGAGCATGTGGATCAGAAGAAACCGAGGATTCTGAAAGCATAGAGCCTGACGTGACGGTTCCGGACAGCGTCTCTGAAGAGAACACTTCCGAAGAGAGTGTTACCGCGGAGCCGCAGAGTGCCGGACCAGACACAGAGGGGACAGGCTGTGCGGATCCCGAAAATTCGGAGAATACGGACGGCGATGCCACGGGAGAGGAAACTCTCGATATGAACATGAACTTCGAGATCCCTCTTGGAGCCCATACAGGCGCCACCCTCCGAAACCTGGTCAACCTGATCTACAGCCGGGGACCCTTGGTCAACCAGGCGACCGGCGGGCACTTTGAAGCGGACGCGGGGCTGATCGAAGCGCTCAAGGATGACCGCTGCACCTACACGCGGGCGAATTTCTTCCGGGCAGTTGCGGATTATGAGGACCAGCATGGGAAGAGTCTTTACGGCCTAACGATCACGCTGGAATCGGTGAGCTTTACGGGATTCGGGGAAGCGGCGGATGTGGATCACCTGCGGGCCTTTGGGCACCTGGCGGTAATGATGAACAATCAGGCGCTGCACCAGAAACGGATCCAGGCAAAGGCGGTGGACGCTGCCAATGAGAAGTACGCCATGCGCATCTGGCTGGTCCGCATCGGCATGGACGGCGATGAGTTCAAACAGACCCGGAAGATCCTGATGAAGAAGCTTACCGGACACAGCGCCTTCCGCACCCCGCCGGAGGCGGAAAAGGCGAAAGCCAAGGCACAGAAAAAGCGGGACGAGCTGCGGGCAGCCAAAGAAGCGGCAAGGCTGGCAGCGGAGGCAAGGGAAACCGGATCTGCGGCAGAGGCCTCCCCGACGGAGCTTCCGCTGATGGCGTCAGGCGCATGAGCGCCTGTCCGCCCGAAAATGGGGCCGGATCCTATGCGAGGCCCTCTCCCATTGTAGCCATATTAACTCTGAAATGTGTAAATAGCAACGCCGTTTCCCGGCATAAACTACACGATCTTTGGCCGGAATGTTTGTGTACATTATGGTTCGATATTGACTTGCTATTATGGGGCACTGACGGTAATATGCACATACCGAAAGGGAAAACAAAAGGCCACAGAGCAAAGGAGATAAGGACTATGAAGGAAGCAACGAGGATCCAGATTGAGAACATGAAGAACCAGACATTCGGGGTCGAGATTGAGGGCAACAACATCACCCGCCAGAAGGCAGCCGAGAAAGCAGCCGCCTACTTTGGCACCGGACGGAGCGAATACACCGCTTACAGGAACGGTTACATGACCTGGAGCGCCTGGGATGCCCAGGGCAGAGAGTGGAAGTTCCAGAGAGATGTGAGCATCAGCGGCCCAGACGACCAGAAATGCGAAATGGTCACGCCGATCCTGACCTACGCGGACATGGAACTTCTTCAGGGGCTGGTGAGGATCCTGCGGAAAGCCGGGATGAAGAGCGACGCCGAAAGGGGCTGCGGAGTCCACATCCACATCGGGGCCAAGGGGCGTACGCCCCAGACCATCCGCAACCTGGTGAACATTATGGCGAGCCATGAGAACCAGATCGCCAAAGCCATCAAGGTGGATTCCTGGCGGCAGCACAGATACTGCCGGACGGTGGATCCCCGATTCCTGGAACAGGTCAACTGGAAGAAGCCATCGACTATGAGCCAGCTTGCAGATGTCTGGTACGAAAGCCAGCATTGTGAGTACGGAAGAAGCCACCATTACAATGACAGCCGGTACCATATGCTCAACCTTCACTCAACTTTCACGAAAGGGACGATCGAATTCAGGCTCTTCCAATTCGACGCACCGGCGGATGGCAAGCAGAACGGACTTCACGCGGGGCACCTCAAGGCGATGATCCAGCTTTGCCTGGCCATGAGCCAGCTTGCCAAGCAGGTACGCTTCGCAAGCCCAAAGCCGCAGCAGACCGAGAACGAAGCCTACGCCTTCCGGTGCTGGATGCTCCGCCTCGGGTTCATCGGGGAGGAATTCAAAACGGCGAGGGACTTCTTCCTTGCCAACATGGACGGCAACTGCGCATGGCGGCACAGCGAACGATAGGGACACCACCCAAAACGGGAAACCGGAACCCCTCCGGGCGGCATGGCCGCCCTTTGGGTGGTAGAAGAAGGAGGTAGATACCATGAAGAAAAAACAGGAACACCAGACACAGCCAACAGGCCGGGCATACCAGGTGACGATCACGGAAACACGGCGGCGGACGGTCACCGTTTATGAATCGGAACTGAAGGTCCCCACGCCGGATGATGCCGAACAGACGGTCAGTGACTGGTGGCATAACGGCCAGATCATCCTTGTGGCGGAGGATTTCTCCGGTGTGGAGTTTGAAGCCAGGGAGGTTTCAGAGACTGAGGAAGGCGGTGACGGGAATGGACGCATGGAATAAGTTCAGCATTGAGGTCTCCCACCGGCCGGCCATCTATTACCTGGCTTATGGGAGCAACCTTTCCCTGGAACGGATGGCAATAAGATGCCCGGATGCCGTGGTCGCCGGGACTGCGAAGATCCCAGGGTACCGGCTGCTTTTCAAGAAAAGCGGCAGCGGGTTTTACGCCACCATCGAGCAGGACGCCAACTGCTTCGTGCCGGCCCTGGTCTACAAGATCAGCGAATTTGACGAAGCGCTGCTGAACCGCTACGAAGGGTATCCGAAATTTTACTACAAGCGGTATTTCCAGCTGGCGGTCAAAACCCTGCGTGGCGGGCGGCTCAAGGGAAACAAGCAGTGCATGGCGTATGTGCTCCATGAGGAGCGGCAGCTGGGCGAGCCCAGCATGGAGTACTATAAACTCCTGGATGACGGGTACGCCCGCTGGGGCTTTGACGTGGAGATCCTGGACAAAGGTCTGTCGGACAGCGTCGGTGTCAAGGCCGCGAAAGCGTACCTTGCTGAGTTCCAGAAGCTGTAACCTGCACAAAATCCCCCACACATCTTTGTGGGAAATATGGGCGGATATGACTTGATAATAATCAGCTTTAGAGCGAATATACCACTACCGAAAGGGAAGAAAAAGAAAAGGAGTGAAGATTCATGAAGAAGAGATACTACATTGCCTACGGCAGCAACCTTTCAACAGAGCAGATGGCATTCCGGACGCCGGACGCTAAGATTATAGGGCGGGCGATCCTTTACGGATGGCAGTTGCTCTTTAAGGTACACGCCACCATTGAGGAAAACCCGAAGAAGAACACACCGGTGCTGGTGTGGGAAATTTCCGAAGTGGATGAGAAACGGCTCGACTGCTATGAAGGCTACCCGGTCTACTACCACAAAAGGGAACTTCCGGTGGAAGTGTTCCCCATGGATGGGGGCGAGCCGGTACAGCTTACCGCCATGGTCTACATCATGGCAGACGGGCATGAACTGCGGGAGCCAATGCCGGATTACTACAGGGTATTGGCGCAGGGTTACCATGATTTCCATTTCCCGATGCACATCCTGGAGCAGGCTTTACGGGAAAGCCGGAAGAAGATCCGCGTTACCTGCTATGGGAGGATGGAGGAATGGGATAGCCGTGCGGTGGCGATGGCATTTTATAAGAGAGCCATGACCTGCAGTGAGGGAAGCGAACAGGGCCGCTATACGAGGATTTATCTGCAGCTTGCGGCCGGAAGAAGTGAATGTACGGATGAGGAGGAATACGATGAGGATTCCCACGAAAAAAGAACTTGAAAAACTGAGAAAGGAATTTCCCAAGGGCTGCCGGATCGTCCTGGACAGTATGGATGACCCGCAAGCCCCTGCGGCGGGGACACAGGGCGTATGCCGGGGCGTGGATGACGCCGGGAATATCCTAGCCAGCTGGGACGGCGGCTGCTCCCTGAATGTTGCCTACGGCGCCGACACATGCCACCGTGTGGCCTCCGAGGCGGAGGTCAAGGAAAGCCTTGACTGGCTGGGCAGAAGCCGGCACAGGGGCGGACGTTGCCCCAGGTGCGGCGCATATGAGGAAGCGGGGAACCGTCTCCTTGCACTCAGCCGCAGGGCAGACATCACGGTGTGCGAGGACTGCGGGATGCTGGAAGGGCTTGAAGACGCGGGGCTTTTGGAACGCCTACCTTTGGCGGAGTGGTGGGTTGTAAAAAAGGAATGGAGAGACTAATTTCCACGATACATGGGGGCCTGAAATCATCAGGCCCCTCCTCCAGTTTCCTGTATCTTACCTCCCGTTTTCAAGGATAGCAAGCGGTATGCGCGAAATACTCTGCACAAAGATACGGTGATGGAATTGGTTATATAGACACACACGAGAGGAAACCACGAGGGACAGGCCCCATGCGGGGCTTCCTCTTCTTCCTCGTCCTCAAGGGGGAAGGGATCGTAGCTCCATCCGTTTTCCCGGTAGGCTTCCGTCCGGATCTCCTCAATGTCATAGCGGTCAAGGTCGTATTCTTTGGAAAGTTCTGCGATGCGGTTTTCAATGATCTCTTCGATTTCGGTAAAATTCTTCTTCATGGTGGTTCCCTCCGTGTGGTGTGTGTTTTCTTTTGTTGTGTGTATATTCGCTCTAAAACCGGTATTTATCAAGTCAATCCGGGGCCATAAATGTACCAAAGATGAGGGCGGATGATCGTGTACATTAGCCGCTTGCTATACCCCGCACATGACGGTAATATGCACATACCGAAAGGGAAAACAGAAACGAAAACCAGAAACGGAGGAACGGAACATGACGAAGAATCACGAACGGATCAATCAGCTTTTTGAGGAACTGGTGCCGGCGAGCGGCAAGGCGGAGAACCTGGCCGGGGAACTGGTCAGGGCGATGGCAAGGATCGGGTACCGGTGGTACAACGATGGCGACCAGGTGGGCATCGGTTACGGCAGGGAGACCTGCAACCCGGCAGCCCGCTTCCTGATTCACAAAGGGAACAAAGAGGTCAGCGACCTGGCGGCATCCATTTGGGGCATCTACAGCGAAGAGGCATATGAAAAGCTCATCGACCTTCTTGCCGGGGCGGTTGCCGACTACGTGGAAGACCACCCGGAGCTTCGCACCCTTCCGACGATCGACATGTGGGACTTGCGGGATCCCGACGAGGACGTGGATGACTGGGACGAGGAGGAAGAGGACTGGTAAGCCGGACACACCGGGAGCTTCCGAAAGGAGGCTCTTTTGGTGCTTCAGAACTTGCCTCCGCTGTAATATACACAATTCACGGCGATTATCTTTGTGTACATTATGGCCGCGATACGACTTGCTATATCCGGTCGCTGACGGTAATATGTCCGTAACAAAAACGAAGGGAGAAAAGACCATGAAAACGACATTTTACCTGGACGGGAAGAAAACCACAAGGAAGGCGGTCAAGGAACTGCTTGGTGAGGAGCGGCTTAGAACACCTAACAAAACCGAAAAGCGATCAAAGCGGCAGCAAGGGTGAGAA
>OERF01000146.1_pt1 | contig 21172 bp, 15 predicted proteins | sample 1539921 | NCBI WGS metagenome assembly OERF01 (sample SAMEA3891883, study PRJEB23780) | metagenome | biome: terrestrial biome; feature: animal house; material: Caecal content | place: Italy | collected 2015-05-05
ATTCAGAGTGAAAACCGGGGAGTCCTCCCAAATGGGCTCCCCGGTTTTTCCTATGCAGCCTCCGCATCTGCGAATCTCTTTGCGAATCGGCCGATTGCATCCTGTCTGACTGACTCCTGCAGGTGAAGGTAGTGTTCTGACATATCACTATCTGCATGTCCTACCAACCCTAGGATGGTCTCCATGGACACGCCAAGAGCCTGCATCTGTGATACAAATGTGTGGCGGCGGCGATCTTTCTGTGGAATTTTAGCGTCTCCAGATCAGAAAGAACCGCATCTTCCAGTGCTTTTAAATCCACCGTTTCCACAAAACCACCTCCCAAAATATGGCACATTCATCTAATTTTCTGCATTTTTGGCTTCATTTTAAAATAAATACCCGAAAATGGCATGACTGACATTATAAAAATCAGTTCCCTGACATATAATTCTTATCCTCTGCCACAATCTGAACCTGCTTTCCCGAGAAGGCAATTCCATACTCCAAGATCCGGACAATTCCCTGGGCAGTCATATCCACATGATACTGCTTTTCCTGGATCTGAGTCAGAGCAGTATAGGCCAGATCCTTCAGTTGTTTCTCCGTACAGTCCTTACCTGCCTTCAATTCCATCAGGATGCCAGGAAGCTTTTTATTCAGTGGCAAGAGTTGAATATCAAACCGGCCATCCCCGGATTCACGGTTGGATGTAATGCGGTAGCGATTATTCAAAATGGCGCACAACCCCAGAATCAGCCCGTGGTAGAAGGTCTCCCGGGCCGCATCGTGGAAGCTGATCGTCTGAAGTAAAAAGGTTTCCAGGTGCCGTTGGAGGGTAGGCACATCCATAGTATAAACTGCCTCCTGAATGGCGATAGCTGTGGAGGGCAAGATCTTTTCCTGGAACTGAGATAGAATTTCCTTGCTATATACAGCAGCAATTTCCTTGTTTGGCAGAGAAACACTGCACATATAGTCGCTGCCAAACGGCTGGTCAACAGAGTTGAATTTCAGATAGCCGGTTACGAGCAGAAAACTGTAGATTGAAGAGGGATCGTTTTTGATCTGAGGATAAATGACACTGGTATCAATATGGGAAACAAAAGACTCCCCTTTCATCAAAGCTTCCAGCCGATCCATTGTCTCCGGTGTGGCAGCAGCCAGAACCTCGCTGATGATTTCGTTGCTGCCGGTGGACTGCCAAAAGGCCTTTGGTTTGCAATCATTGCCAAAATAGCTGATTACAGACCAGGGATTGAATATCTCTGTACAGCCGAAACGATAGCCATCGTACCACTGGCAAATCTCCTCATACTGATCGAAAGCCCCATAATATCGTGCCATCTCCTGGACTTCCTCCGGGGTAAAGCCGAAGTATTCACTGTATCGGTCATCCAGGATGGAATTGATCTTCAAATTGTTTAGCCCACTGAAAATGCTCTCCTTCGCCACCCGGAGAATACCGGTCAGAAAGCCATAGGAAAGGTGGGGATTATCCTTCAACCCGCCAGAGAACAGCGTACGCATAAAGTCAATGACTTTGTCATAATAGCCCCGGACATGGCCCTGCTGAATGGGCGTGTCATATTCGTCAATGATGATGATCGGAGCCACCCCATGATGTACATGGAGCATCCGGGATAGATTCAGAAATACCATAGACACATCATTTTCGTTGGCACTGCCGTTGATAACGCTGGTAAGATATTCCTTATCGTATTGGCTCAGTAAGTTGCTTTCCAGCAATTCACTATGGCGATTGATCTCAATTCGCAGAATTTTGGAGATCATATCGTAGGTTGCCTCCCAGGTCTCACACTTGATATCCTTGAAGGTAACGTAAATGACCGGGTACTTACCCTGATAGTCCTGATACTCAGCTCCACATCTCCAGATTTTCTTATTTCGGAAGTAAGCGGCAGTATCCTCGTTCGTCTTTTCAAAAAACACCCGCAGCATGTCCATATTCAACGTCTTGCCAAAGCGCCGAGGACGTGTGAAAAGAGACACCTGAGGCCGCTCATCAATAAAATCCCGGATCATCAGGGTTTTATCCACATAGTAATATTCACTGGAAGCCTTGCGGTAATCGGAAATACCAATGGGCAGGGGCAGTTTCTTGACTGAAGCCTTAATTTGTGCAGCCCCTTGCTTGCGCCGCTTATCCGCAGGCTTTTGTACCTCCTGCGGAATAAACCAGCGGTTCCCTTCTTTATAAGCTCCCGGTAATCTCCCTTCCGCACAAAGGGTGTTGATTCTTCTTTCCGAAATGCCCCAGCGCTCAGATGCTTCCCTGGTCGTCATCACGTTTGCCATACGCATCACCTCCGTATAATCTCTTACGAATAGTATAGCCATTATTCGGAATAAAATCAACAGTATCATTCCGAACAATAGCAGAACATTCGGAATAAAAGAACCAAACATACAGCCTTGTCCAAAACCTCTTTCCAGGGAATATGCTGGCAGTGGTAGTCTATCGTCATGGGATAGCTGACGATCTCAAAGCCCTCATTCAGGGAGCCGTCGTACTTGCAATAGGCCCGTTCCTCTCCATTGTTGACCAGCCGGAGAATCTACCGTGCATTGCTGTCTGGCCAGATGTGCTGACCGCACCGCTGGTAGCAGGTGGTTTCCCTGTGCAGGCAGAAACTGCACAGCAAGGAACCATCAAATTCCGTCAAATCTTCCGCCGGATACAGGCTGCCGCAGTCGCTGCAGAGAACAAAATTTTTTAAGGAGTTACCTCCAAAACAAAGATAGCCCGGAGCAGAACGCTCCGGGCTTCCGGGAGATACTATGTGGTTGAAAAAAGGCGAATTTACAGTCACTTGATTCTTTATGGCGTACCCGCTCTGCCTTCCGCGACTGTTAGCTCCATTGCACTGTAACATCCCGGTACGTTTCCGGATCTGCTGGTTCACTGGTGCCCGTCAAATTCATTGTAGCCCCTTCAATACCATCTGTGTTAATGACTGGGATCGTTGCAGCGATGCAGAGATCCCCGGTGGCCGCATCAATGTAAGGCATGGCTTTGCTTTTATACTCATCGGATATCGATTGGTTCCATAATTTGAAATACCAATCCTGTGTCCATTCATCTTCCTGCGTAATATTCTCAGAAACGGAGAACATACCGTTATTCATGAAAAATTCGTGGGTTTTGCTGGTAAGTGCACCGGTGATATAGTCCCGGAAAGATCCCGGTGTATAACCATAGAGTTCCAGAAGTTCCGCATCTGTCACATATTCACCGGTCTTGCGGTTCACGTTGTACACGGTATAGTAATGCTCGTCAACATATTGCACATACTGGCCATCTTCCGTATAGCCCGAATACGCTCTGTCATAGGCGCATACCAGGATGGAGATGATATCCTCTTTTTCTCCCACGCTGTAGGCCAGGCAGCGCGTGAAGGGCGCCTGCTGGGGAAAACCGTCTACCGAAAGCATTTCATACAGCTCCCCGTAGATCTCCTCATTGATTTTCTGAATTCCCGGCAGATTCAGATTGATCTGGGGGATGTGGTAATAAAAAGCCTCCCCCTGTGCACTGAAGCCAGTTCGATCAGAACCTGCAAAGGTATCGTCAAAAAACGCATCTGTCACCAATGCCACCTGGGGCCACTGCGCAATTTGGGTGGTTTCCGGGACAGTTGATTCCTCCATCAGCGCAGGGGCAGCTGCCTTGGAAAACGCAAATATCCCCACGATTGCCAAAGCAAGGATCAGCAACATCGGAAGCAACCATTTCCGCTTCCGGATCCTGGCGCTGTCACATTTTGGGCAAAGGCCGCTTCTGGGATCCAGCCTGCGACCGCATTGGCCACAGAAATTTCTCATGTTCCCTCTCTCCTTTTCCGCTTTTTGGAACATACGACTACTGCGCAAAAGTCTCCTTCGTCAGTACGTCTGGAATCGGGTGACAGCGCCAGCAAAGGGATCTGAGTCATAGTCTTCGTAGTTTCGCATCATCTGTTCCCACTGTTCCCAGGTTCCGCCATAGAAAACAAAGTCCAGATGGCAATCTTGAAAAGCGCCTGACTCAATGGTTGTCACACTCTCCGGAATGCGGACTGTTTTCAAACTGCTGCAGTTAAAGAACGTACTCCAGGAAATCGACTCCACGCCTTGCGGAATGGTGATTTCCGTCAGCCCAGTACATTGGGAGAAAGCGCCCTGTCCAATGGTTTTCATGGACATAGGCAAGTCAACTTTGGTTAACTTCTGACACTTGAGAAACGCAGTATCAAAAATCCATTCCACACCTTCCGGAACCGTATATGTTCCTGTCAGCACCGGTGGTGCAGTAATCAAGTACTGCTTATTTTTATCAAAAAGGACGCCGGAATCGTCGCTGCAGTAGGCAGGATTCTCCGGGTCTACCCAAATACCCTCCAGCGTATCGATAAAGCCAAACGCCTGATACCCAATTCCTGTCACGCTGGCAGGGATGAACACATTGGTAAGGGAAGTCATGCCAAAGGCTCGATCGCCAATTCTGGTGATATCTCCCTGAAAAACAAGGTTGGTCACCGGTATATCCTGATAGAGCCATGGTGGGCTTTCGTCCTCGTAGTAATCATACATTTCTCCCGTTCCGGAGATAACCAGTGTGCCCGCACTGTCCAGGGTCCAGGTCATGGTCTCTCCGCAATCGCCGGAATAGACCACTACGGCGGCCTCCACTGCTGGATCCGTCTGCTCCGGATAAGCAGCCTCGTTCAGGGTTGGAATGGGAATCTTCTCCGTCTTTTTCTCCGACAGAGAGAGCCAATAGACAATTCCGCCTGCCAAAACCGCCAGCAGGCAAATCAACAGAATGATGATGTCGGCATTTCCCCTGTGCTCCGGCACTGCTGCGCCGCACCGGGGGCAGAAGCGCATTTCTTTTTTCAGCTCCGTGTTACAGTTTCTGCATTTCACCCTATCGCCTCTTTCTTCAGCCGTTCACCCGGGACACAGCCAGAAACTTACATCCGTTTTCCGCACTCAGTGCAAAACAGCACATCCTCAGCAAGTTCTGCGCCGCAGTCGGGACAGCGCCGTGGGATAGACACTTCCTGCACAAGAATTGTCTGTGCAGCAGGCGGCGCCTGCGTCAGAGGTTTTCCGCATTTCGTGCAGAACAGATCCTCCGGCTTTGCCTCTGCGCCACAGTGGGTGCAGGTTCTCATCGCCGCCGGCTTTGGCGTTTCCTTAGGGATGGCCGTGCCGCAGCTGCTGCAGAAGTTCGCATCTTTCGGCACCTCTATCTGACAGTTGGGGCACAATCTCGGTGCAGTTTCCGGAGATTCCGGCTTTGCCAGCTGTGTGCCGCATTCGGTGCAGAAATTCAGCCCCTTTTCCATTCTGGCACCGCAGTTTTCGCAGACTACATATCCTGCAGGCACCTCCATCCGGGCGCCACAGCTGCTGCAGAATGCAGTATCCTGGGGAACCTCCGCACCGCATGCCTTGCAGAGGGTCATTCCTTTGCAGGCTCTGATCTGATTGCGGAAATCGTCAATGCAGGCTTCCGCCTGGAGGACCTTGGCGATGGCATCGGCAAATTCCGGCTCCGGATCTTCCCGGTGCACATCGGCATATGCCTTACCGATTTTGAGATGGAGAATCTGGATCATTTTTTCCTGCTCGGCAATCAGAGCCTGCAGTCTGCTGATGTCTGAATGCATCTTTGCCTGCTGGGTAATCTGGTTAGTAACAGATGCTGTTTTTTTACTGAAGTAATCAAGCAGTGGCATCGAATACTCCTCCTATGTTTTTGGATGTTGTTCGCCGCTATATCCTGCAAATCCATCTTACGTCATGGCACAGTATCTCAAAGCGCTGCATCCCAGCGGCGTTCTGCAGGAAAGCAAGAATATTACCAATGATGCAATTATAATATCACACGGAATGGATATCAAGGCCGCACCAGAAACTTTGGATAATATTTTTATTGCGCCTAAAATAGGATCTGTGCATCCTTTCTGCCTGTTACAGAAAGAAATTTGGAGGACTGTCTTGAAATAACATGCACATCCGATTCAAGTTAGGCCTGCGGTACCCTTGACGAAAACAGACTATTGCACTTTATGAAAATAAAGAGTATCACCGCCAGCGCTTTCAATAATCAGCGTATTGCCATCTCTTTTAAAGTTCAAAGAGATTGTACCATACGATGGGTTTTCCATATTCAGTGTATTTCCCTGGACGGAGTACTTTCCGGAAAAAGAATCCATGCTGTAACCATAAGATGACCATGTAAAGGTTCCATCCCGGAAAAACTCCACATTCGCTGACTCAGAGTATCCATTTCTCGCTTCCCATTGACCCACGACCTTGTTGGAGCCGGAGCCCAAAGTCAGAATCAGAACAACCGCCAGCACAAGGACAGATACCGTAATTGCAGCCGACATCCACTGGCTTTTTTCTACTACTTTTTTGGATTCAGTTTTGACCATGGGCTTTCTCGTATTGGTGTGACGCACAGTTCCGCAATTGGGGCAAAATTTTTCGCCTTCCAGTTTTGTCCCACAATTTCCACAATATGCCATGATGGATTCCTCCTTTTCTGTTTCCCAATTCTCTTGGTTACTTGAAGTATAACAAGCAACATTCCCGAGTTTAGCACCTAAAGTTTCTTCCGGATTCTCGTATAAAGCAACTCGTCTCCCAGGAAGAACAGGTGGCAGTCCTTCAGTCTGACAGCATCACCGGGCTGGAGGCGCACAGGGGCAGCAATGGGCCTGCCGTTGAGGTATACAGCAGTCTGACTGCAGCTGGACAAGAAATACTGCCCGTTGATATTCAAGAGCTTGGCGCTTTTTTCGCCCAAAGAAAATCCCTGAATGATAAGTTCACAGCTTTTGCCGGAACCAATGGTAATATTGCGGTCATTGAGGGTAAAGTGTGTCCATTCTCCCTGAACAGGGGTGGTGACAAAGAGCATGGTCACACCGAGCACGCTGTGTGCAGGCCCGCCCACCTGCAAAACATCACCGTTTTCCAGAAATACCGGCTGCCGGATACCAGTGAGGGGCCGGGGAATCTTGATGCCGTTATGGAAGGTTCCGTTTTTGTTTCCGGGATTGTCCACATAAAACCACTGATCTTCGATATTACGCAGCTGTCCGTGCTCACGGCTGACAATGCCGGAGGAAAGATTGATTTCATCGTGTTTTCTGCCTGTTTCACTCCTGCCCAGGGACCAGGCAGTATATGTATCCAGCAGGAAGGAAAAGACCTGCTTGTTTTCCAGGATCATCAATTCTGCCATAGTCTGTTTTACTCCTTTCGTTTTTACAGGTCGTCAATCAGATATTCGCTGTCCGCCAGATCCAGCTGAATCAGAATATGTTTTACAAACTGGCTGAGGTCTTCCAGAATCTCCGCTCCTTCCACATCGCCGCCGTCAGATACCAGTTTGGCCTCGTTGATTGCCCATTGGATGGAAGCTTCAATGGGATTTTTGCTGTACAGAGGTTCCATCTGGGCCAGCCGCAGCATTTCATTGATGGCAGAATCGTCCATATTCAAATGCAAGCCCAAGGAAATGATCTTATTGCGCTGGGGAAACCATTTTTTGTTCCGCACCTCGGAAACACAGTGCCGGAGAGAAGAAGGCCACTGGCCTTCTGAAGCCAGCTGATGAAAGCTGGTTTTTCTTCCTCCTTCCTCTGGGTTTTCTGAACGGAGATTGATGGCCAGAAATGCTATGATGTACTTGTATAGACGCAAATAACTCTGCCGGTAAACAGGTGCATGCTTTTTGGCAAACTGCACCATTTCGTCCAAATCTTTCAGAGATGAGAATTGCTCTGTAATGACTTGGGTAGTGTAAGTAGTGGCGACTGCAGCACCCGCTTCCACTAGCTCCTGCCGGACAATCTCCAGAAGCCGAAGATATGTAGCATAGGAATGATCCAGTTCCCTGGATTGCAGGACAAACATACAGACACTGTCTTCCAGGGATTTGACGTAAAGCTGCGGACATCTTCCAAAACGCTTCAAAAAAGCATTCATTTCTTCAAGGTGATATCCTGCTGCAAAACCAATGCGAAGGTACATATCCCGGCTTTGCGGCAAAGACCCATTACGCCATTTCCGCACAGCCGGCTCGCTGACCCGGCAAAGCTGGGCAAACTGCTTGCAGGAATAACCGGTATCGGAAAGAATCTGGTTGATTTTCTCTTTCCACAAATTCCGCTGGCTCTGGAGTTGGGGCAAAATCTCCTTTTTCAATTCTTCAATGGAATCACAGTGTTCAATCATCCCGGAGAAAACCTCTGTGGAATAATGGCACATAGCAAACACCTCATTCAGAAAATGCAACAAGCAGGCAAGTAATGTTATCCAAACCACCATGATTTTTGGCTTTTTGCACCAATGCAGTGGTTTTGGTTTGTATATCTTGCTGCTTGTCCAGGATTTCAATGATTTCCTGTTCCGGACACATATCATACAATCCGTCACTGCACAAAAGCACGGTATCTCCGGGAGCAGCTGCATACCAGGGGCTTTCCTGTGGAAACAAACGATGTGCGCTCAGATCTTGGCCGATATAACGGGTCAGTTTGTGGCGCTCCTGCTCATAATCCGGAACATTGGATTGGTCAATTCCCATGTCCAATTTCAGCTGGGCCAAGGTGTGGTCGTGGGTTAACATCCGCAGCTTACCACGTTGGTATAAATAGGCGCGGCTGTCTCCCAGATGAAAAACCTTGAATTTCCTCCCGTCGGTACAGAAAACAGTTCCCGTTGTTCCCCAGACGCCCCATGAACGGCGCAGTTCCAGAATGCGGTTATTGGCTTCCTGAAATGCAGCAGTAACCGATGAATCTATCGCTTCCTCGCCGGTGATATTTTCCAGAGACGCCGCAAAGACCTGGGCAGCTGCTTCTGATGCGACCTCTCCAGCCTCACCGCCGCCGATGCCATCAAACACAGCCATAAGCTGCCACACCCCCGGCGGTGCGGAGAAATTATATGCGGCGCAAGGTGCGGAAGCATCCTTCCAGTGACCATTCAGGAGAAAATTGTCCTCGTTATTGGCACGAACATAGCCCTGGTCACTGAACACACTGGAGATTATGTGGAAATTACGATTTTTGATCAGCAACATAGAAAACGCCTTTCCGGTTATCACCAAGGAAAAATTAGAAGCAACTCGTGGTACACGTTCCAGAATACCATGGAAAACGCACCGGTTTAACAGGTAAAGTTTCGTTGCTGTTGAATCGCACAGATTTCTTAAGCTCAGAGTGGCCCTCTGGGCCTGTTTTGTGATAGTAACGATATTAGTTCATACGAATCCACATTGCGGGCCGAATGGTGCCAGTGGAGGAAATTACAGAACCATCACTGAAGTTAATGGAACCATCCCCACTGATGCTGGCAGCATCTTTGGAAGAAGAACCGGGCGTTCTCAGCCACCACCAGCTTCCGCCGGTGACTTTGTCAATATAAGCGCCCTGATTTGCGGTATATGCGGTGGGCAAGCACACTCTTTGAGCATCCTGAGGAAAATATTGCAGGACTTCAGGGATGCTCAGCAGGAATACTTTATCCTCAGTATCCACGCCGGGGTTTGTGCCGTAGCTGGGGTTGGGATCTGCGGTTACCGCAGTGGTCAATATCTTTTCCTGTTCCGATGGCGTGAAAGCGCTCACATAGAAATTGCTGTTCAGCCATTGCCGCAGGGAACTCTTTTCCCAGGTTGTGTCTTCATATTGGGTACTGTATTGCATGCAATCCATGGCATTTTCCGAAAGAAGGAAACAGCGATTGTCTTTGATCTCCAGAATTCTCCACCGAATCGGCTCCGGTCCGTTATCTTGGTTGCCGTCCTGCTCGTAGGATCCAAATTCCAGAACATCCCCGATGTTCCCCCATGTTTCCGTTATCCCTATGGGCTGGGATTCTGCTGCCTTCCGGCCCCCGGACTTTCCATAGATCAGAAGCCCCAGGCATAGGAGCACCGCAAGGGGCAGCAAGAACCATCCCCGGCGCTTTTGGGAAGGTGCTGCCGGGGGCGTTTCCTTCCGGACGGCGCATTGGGGATTGGTGCATCTTCCTTTATCGTCCAGCCTTGCGCCGCATTTTCCGCAGAAGGCCGCGCTGCGCTGCGGCGGGACATACTCAGGCGGCAGCACAGGAGCAGAAGCGGCAGCACCTTCTGACGCTTCATTCAGCGCATTCAGAAATGCCTGCGCCGTCTGATAGCGGTCCTGGGGACGATAAGCGCAGGCTTTCCGGATCACGCCTGCCAGCACGCTGCTGGCATTCCTGGGATCTGGCAGCGCTACGCCCCGAAGCCTGGGCAGGATCTCCGCATCCGTAACGTACCGGGAAGATGCAAAGGGCAAAAGTCCGCCATTGCTCAGTTCGTACAGGACCAGGCCCAGGCTGTAAATGTCTACCCGGCTGTCATAGGTTCCGGAAATTTGCTCCGGGGCTAGATACTGGAGGGTGCCAACGCTGGTGCTGGCATGGGACATCGGCGCATTGCTGAGGATCCGGGAGATGCCGAAATCGCCGATCTTGTAGTTTCCATCCTCGTTAAAAAAGATGTTTTCCGGCTTGATATCCCGGTGAATAATGTGCTTGCTGTGACACAGGATCAGGGCGCTGCAGATGTCTTTTCCGATTTTCAGAATTTCAGCTTCCTGGAATCCGGTCAGATCTCTGCGGTTGATTTCACTGCGCAGATCACGAAGCAATTCCATGCGGACCAACATATCGCAGCCGCAAAAACCGCCATCTTCCCAGTTGACAAAGGTATGGTCCAGATAGTCAACAATATTGGTTCGTCCCCGCAGGGCGTTCATCATCAGAACTTCCTGTTCCGCCTGGGCTTTGCATGTTTCACAAGCGGCATCATACTCCCTTTTTAAGGAAGGAGAGAATTCATCCGGCAGACACCTTGTCTGGGTCAGATTCACGACTTTGAGAGCACTCTCTACAGACTGGGAATCCGAATGTACCAAACGGAAAACAGCGCTTTTTCCTCCGGAGCCAAGGCCGATCCTTTCCCGAATTTGCCAATGTTCAAAGACCTTTCCATATTGTTGACACCGGGATTCCATCGACATAAAACGCCCTCCTTTCCTGCGCTATTAACCGTATTATGGCGCAGAAAGATGGAGTTTGTCAATCCTATTTTCATCAGATGAAAAGCAGTTTCTATGGTGTGCCTGCAAGTTTCCCAATGCCGCCATGAAAAACCAGAGGCAGAAAACTTTGCCTGATAAGATGCCAAGTTCCCTGTACTATACTGAAGACACCCCACCAAGAAAGAAGAAAACGGCAGGAGGTTCTCATTATGGAAAGTACACAATTACAGGCATATTTGGAACAGGTTCTCACTCTGGAAACACAGTATCAGACAGCCAGACAGGCGTATCTGGTCTGCGCCAACAAGGTTGCGGATCTGGGACATCCCGGGCTGCTGAAGGAACCCCAAAAGCCTGCAGAAGAGGGCGGCGGATTTTGCTCCGGTTTGCTTATGGGAATTATCGGATTTGCTATATGCGCGGTTATCTCACTGATTTTGAGCAGCCTGCGCAATTACACCGGTGATGGTTGGATCTTGGGAATTCTATCGATCCTGAGCCAACTTTTGGCACCGCTTCCCATTCTTGCAGGTTTTCTCTGGCTGGGTTACTGTGTAATCACGGGAGTAGGGCTCTCCGTTGAGCAGGCAGAAAAGAACAAAAGAAACAAATGTAACTATGAGCAGGCATTGCAGCGGTACTATTTTCAAAAATCGCAGGATGAGGAACGGCTGAAGAACGAGCTAAGGATTCTGCCGGATTTGAAACGGAATGCAGAACTTCTTCGCCAGCGGGCGCAGAAAAACAAGGAAATTCTGGATCAGTATTATGGCCTGAATGTCCTCGCTCCCAAATACCGCAGCCTAATATGCGTAGCAACCTTTCTGGAATATCTGGAAACAGAACGCTGCTACAAACTGACAGGTCACGAAGGGTGTTACAATCTGTTTGAAGCTGAATTGCGCCAGGGCATCATTATTGCGCAGCTGACAAATATTTCCCAGCAGCTCGAACAGATTCGCGCAAACCAGGAGCGGGCCGCAGATGCTTTGGAGTGCATCCAGCGCACTTGCTCTCATTTGACGGAAGGAATCCAAAATCTCAACGAAAAAATGGATATGGCTCTGGAAAATCAGCGGGTCCAGACTTACTATGCAGAGCAGACAGCCCAGGAGCAGCGGTTCCTGAATGACTATGTGGTGATGCGGGACATTTTGTGGAAAAAACATACCTGCAATGTCTGACAGCGAAAACCGATCCGCAAAGATATCTGGGCAGATTCACAGTTTCTCCTGCCACCAAAAGTTTCCTGGTGTATGCTTGATATCTCGGATGCAGCGGGTTATAATTGAAAAAAGCAGAAGAAATACAGAATAATGGGAAAATAGAAATCATCCTTCTTTCCCCAAGCCCCAAAAACCAGGTTCACGGTGTGTATCGGTGAAACAGGAGAGTACCCAACCGAAACACAGGAATGAGAGGAAGAGAACATGGAATTTTTGAATGCTTTTGGAAGAAAAACAGCGGATGCCACTGCCAAACTCACCCAACAGGCGAAGGTTCTCGCGGAGACAACCCGCCTCCAAGGGCTCATCACCGAGGAAAAGCAAAAAATGGTGGAACAGTATACGCAGATCGGCAAACTGTACGTGGCCAATCACCGGACTGACTACGAAGAAACATTTTCCGATATGGTGATCAGCATTGCTCGATCCGAGGACAGCATCGCTGGATACAAGAAGCAGATCCAGAAAGTCAAGGGCGTAGTCGTCTGCGAGAAGTGTGGCGAAGAAGTTTCCAAAGATACTGCTTTTTGCTCCTGCTGCGGTGCTCCGATTATGGATCCAGAGAAATATGTCAGATGCGCCCATTGCGGAGCCCCTATGGAAAAGCGCATGAAGTTCTGCACAATCTGCGGAAATCCCCGGAAATCCGGAAATGCGGCCAAACGTACCTGCCACAAGTGTGGTGCAGAAGCACCGGAAAATGCCGCTTTCTGCGCTGTCTGCGGCAATGCACTCACAGAAGAGGAGCTTGCTGCTGGAGAACGGCAGCTGCTTCATGCAGACAATGAAGTCCCTGATCTGTCTACTGCGGAAACCATCCCGAACCGTCCTCATCGCCTCAAAATCTGTCCGGACTGCGGTGCGGAATTAGCGGATGATGTACTGTACTGTATGAAATGTGGCAGGCAGCTGTGACCTGCGGTGACGGATTGCATGGATACCGATGCCGGGCAGAAAAGGAGTGACATATATGGCGAAATTTTGCGGGAAATGTGGTGCGAGTCTGGATGTGGAAACGGGTATGTGCCCGGTTTGTCAGCGGGAGCAAATTCTTGCCCAGCAGAAAAACAGCAGAACACGCACACGGGCAAATAAGCGGCACCCTCTGCGCACAGTGGTTTTCTGCATCCTGATTTTCATAATTGCGGTGACATTGGCTTTTCTGGCGCTGCGTCACAAGAAACCCATCCCCGAAGAACTTGCACAAACAGCGCCATCCGCCACCCAGCCAGAGCAGCGGGAGGAGATTCCCCAGCGGATCCAGGCCATCGTCACAGATGAATACTTTGACAATTCCTATGTCAGCCCGGGTCTGTCGTCAGCAACGCAGAAAAGCCTCACCGGCAATACTTACTGCTATCACATACCCAGAGTCAATCTGGATGCTCCCGACATTGCCCGAACCAACCGGCAAATATATGAGGATCTGTACTATGGCGTCATGATGCCCTATGTGTACTCCATGGCGGAGCCCCATCTGAAGCAGATGGCCTATACCTATGGCGAAAAGGGAGACATTCTCTCCATTCTCGTTTGTGCGTATGACCTTTCTGCAGAAACCTACCACGATAACCGCCAATACTGGTTGTACAACATATCCAAAACCACCGGAGCCCTTGTGTCCGACGAGGAAGTTGCCGGAGCATTCGGGATTTCTCCGGAAGAATATGATTCCCTGGTGAAGCAGGCGGTAGAAAAAAAGTCCTGGGAGCTGTACATGGGCAGCGGCGCAGCGGTTTCCCCCAGCAGGGAGGATGCAGCCTATCGACAGTGCTTGGATGAAACCTTGTTTCAGAACTGTTTCGCACCTTACATCGACGAAAAAAGCGGTGATCTTTGCCTTGCGGGGATTATTTTTACTGTTGACGCAGACGGGGAGGATCAATTCACCTTGAATCTGACCGGAACCGCAGAACCTGTGGATCCGGAGCAGCAGCGGGACATCACCCAGCGCTGGGGAGAATCCCAGACATTCTGGAATGAGATACGGGTTGCGGATTTTTACGAAATCCGGGATCTTCTGGGTGTTCCCGCAGGGCACAATATGACTGTTTATACCGGCACACCATACTATCGGGACGGTTGCCCCCAGTGGATCCGGCGGCTGGATGTGGTTATGGATGGAAATTTGGTAGCAGGTGCCGCCGTAGGCACGGATCCTTGCCGGCTACGCAGTGAGATTGAAATGTACCATCCCGACAGCGGCACGCCGTTTACCTATCGGGAAGATGGCGCCCTGTGGCCCATTGAAGGGGTTTGGGTATTGAACAACGAAGAGAACCGGCCTGCATTCCAGAAGCTGACCTTCGGAAGTGACGGCTATGCCGATGTCCTCCATGCCGACGGCACCGCTGAAACACTGCCCTACCGTACAGACAGCATCAATACCACCCTGTACCTCGGCTCTGAGAAATACTTATACAGCGTGTGGCCCGGAACCGGAAATCTGTATCTGTTCCCCAATGGTCAGAAGAGCGATCCCATCGTATATACGATACAGTATTGAGGAGCGCTGCAAAGATCGGGAGGCAGAAACAGGAAATACCGGTATTGTAAAGCCGAACCGAAGCATGAGTTCCGTTTTGCTGCGGCGAAACATCCCCCACAGTAGGGTCAGCTTCAGAGCATACATAAAAAATCGATCAATGTACCAATCGTGCAGAAGACATTTCTTGGATTGGAAAAAACTGACAGCAAAGGAGAGAGAAAATGGCGAAATTCTGCGGAAAATGCGGTTCCAGGCTGGATAAAAAATCCGGACTGTGTCCGAGTTGTGATAAGCAAAGATTAAACGCACTGTATCGAATTGAGATAAAGAGACACATCCCTAAACGAATGGTTGCCATCATCCTTTCCGGGAGTCTATTGGCAACCATTGTGATTGGCGAATTCGGATATTTAGGAAAGCGATTTGGTTCCAAGGTCAAAAATGCCGAGGATGCTATTGCCATGGCAAAAACGCTAGGGCAGGAATATGGTTATGAAAATGCCATGTCGGAACTGACGAAGGGAAATGAAACATACGTCGATGGTGACTGCTATTACCGTCTGCAGCAAAATTACCGGGGGATACCTGTCTACGGCAGAACAGTCATTTGTGCCGTTGACAAGCAGGATACTGTCACATCCATCACGGGCAATGCTCTGGATGTAGACGAAGCGCTGGATTTGACTCCACAGGTTACAGCAGGTCAGGTAAAAGAAGCAATTTGCACCTATTTGGCTGATGAATATGGTGTTGATGGGGCAGAAAGTATAGAAATTGGAAATGTAAATGACGAAAATCTCTGCATCTATAATCTGAGCAATACCGGAGAGTCCCGACTGGCATATTGTGTCTATGCCGGCGGATATGCATTTGTAGTGGATGCACACACTCCGGGGACAGTGCTTTTGGCAGACTGCTATCTTCGTGCCGAAGATGTAGTAGGGAGCTTACAGGGACAACTGACGCAATACCAAAATATGCATTATACCAGAAATGGAGAAAACTTCTTTCTTTTTGATCCGCTGAGGAACATTGAAACCAATTATGCGATTCATGAAAAAAAGTGGAAGTGGGTGGATACGCCTTTGCTGTTTTATTATGCGCAAGTCAATGTACTGAAAGATTCAAAATTGGTGCAATGGAAGCAAGGAGAAAAACCTGATGCTTCTGCAGTAGATGCCTATCATAATGTAAAAATTGCATATGATTATTTCGATCAGGTGCTAAAAAATAAGGGTGCTGACGGTTTTGGCAAGGTAGGTATTGATCTTCTAACCGGTATTGAGTGGTTTTCCCGAGAAGAAAATGAGAAAATAATAGATAAGCCTCTTTCCAATCAGGGAGCTCTGAGTCTGACTATTCCGGATACTGATGGAAATTTAACAACAATCTTATTCTTTGAGGCCGCAAAGGATAACAAAGTATCGTGTGCAGCTTACCTGGATGCTGTTGCACATGAGTATATGCATTCTGTGGAAAAGCTTCATAGTGCAATGGTATACAGCGGAGAATCCGGAGCGATTATGGAAGCCTTAAGCGATATCTTTGGAGAGCTCGTAGAAAGCTGGGATAGTGCAAAAGCTCCTGATTGGACACACAGACAAATACGAAATCTGAAAGATCCCGGAAGTACCAATTGCCCATGGGTTTATCAGGGGAAGTACTGGGAATCTACTGTTGATAAGGGCAGTAAAAATGACAATGGTGGTGTGCATAAGAACAGTACAGTTATTTCCCACGCTGCTTATCTCATGTGGAATGGAGGGATTGACGCTGACGAGAACAAAAAGATTTCCAACGATGACTTGGCAAAAATCTGGTATCGGGCTATGCTGATGATGCCCTCTGACTGCAATTTTCTCGAATGCAGAAAGTTGGTAGAATTGGCTGCCTCCTCGTTGAATCTGAATTCGTCACAAATTCAGTGCATTCAGGAATCCTTTGATGCTGTGGGAATCCAGAACGCAAAGGATATTTTGGTAGACTATCATCTGAAGCCTGGATGTAAATTTTTTGTCATAGGAAAAAACGGAAAACCCTATGATAACTACACCATTACAGTTTCTGGTAAGTATCTGGTAGGCTTGAATGAAAAAAATACTCCGGGATTGGTGTATCATATAAAAGACTATCGCAAGACTACAGAAGTGACCACAATGGAACCGTTTATCATGCCATCTGTGGAAGGTGTTTATACCGTCGAAATTGCGGACAATTCAGATAAATCGCAGGTCGTTACATTTGTGGTAGGCATTAGCCCTAAAAATACTAAGGATAGTTTGACGATTTTTACGAACTTTACCAAAGAATTTGTGGAAATAAACACGGATCCCATCTACGCAACCATTACATCGACCACGATATTTAGTGATGGTAGGCTGGAACCACACAATACGCTTCAATGGGAAGGCGGTGCCAACAATCGACAGATTTATCGAAAGAAATTTGAGATAGACGAAAATAAAGAACAGATTATCTCTGTATCTGCAGAGAAAGTAAACGAATCCATTTCACTTAAAATATCGATATCATATATGGAAAACGGCTTCCATCGTTTGACTTATTCCATTTGTGCCTCAGGCCTGAGTACAAGATCTAAAGTGCGCTGTATCATGCACAGAGACTATGTAATTGTTGTAGAACAGAAGGAGGAAACGCGGCAGTTCAATGATGGGTATTACTATATGTCCTATGATTTTATCACGAATCCACCGAGCACAACAAATCATGTCAACTGGAATTATACAGAACGGATCAGCGTATTTGACATACAACGTCAAGATGAGGTGCTGAACATCGATCGACGTATCGTTTCTGGGTATGAGACAGCCACATTTTCCTCAGAACCTAGCGTACATTGTTCCATTTGGCCAGATAATGGCGATGCCTTGTTTTATTCAACTGCGAGCATAGAGGGAGACAATGTAGATTTTGTCTTCTCCACGGAACAGGAATTCCGAGAAGAGGCGAACAGGCTTTTAAAACCATATACAGGGTCTAGTGTAAAACTGGAAGAACTGTCCTGGGATAGACGGTGGGACAGTTTGAAGGTGGACGAAAGTGGCATCCCCAATGATATGGTGAAGGTTGACGCGGTTTGTTCTTACGGCGTACCTGTTTCGGAGAATACAGTAAAAAGTGATATCGTGATAAAAATCAACGAGACGGAATAGAGATGTGGTTTTTCCCCCCGACTGCGCAGTTTCGGAGGCATTTGGCTCCGGGTGGTCCTCACGGATGCGTTCCGGAAAATCTATTCCCGCTGCGGTCTGACAGAAGAGAAATCTCTGGGAAAGGTGGGCGATATCGTTGAATTCAGGTGCTGCAAGCAGAAGAAAAGTCCCTCAGGTGATTCTATCTCCAGATATTGGCATAGGCCTGCCTTGGTTCACAGTCTTACCGGTGGGCAAAAATTTGTGCTGCAACCTTGATATCTAAGTAGTAACGGAGGAGTATGCTCTGAATATGAGTAGATATAAATGGTACAGCGGTAAAATGGGAGTTGTTCTCTATGTCAAAAACCAAACATATATGCAAAACCTGCGGCAGGGAATACTCTGGAAATGCAAAATTTTGTGCTGCCTGCGGCAGCAGGCTGGTTGCCCGGAAATCTGCGAACAGAAAAACAGTGTATTTTGTCCTGGGGATTTCCCTTTCGCTGATTCTTACTGGAGTGCTATTGGCCGGAGTGTTTTTCGACTGGAATAACATCGCGCAGATGGTTCCCGGAAATACCCTTGCGCCGGATACCCAAACTCAGGACCAAACAGTGCCGGCTGTGATCGAGTCTGCGGAGAACACCATTCTGGATCAGTTTGTTTTTACCAGTTTTGTTCCCAATGACACAGAACACACAGATGGTTTTTGGGCTTTTGCAACGAGTGGTGAAAAAACCGTACTTGTGGGTCTGGATAAAGATATGAATTATTTGTGCGCTTTGGATGCGGAGCAATACGAAATCTATGACGGCCCGTATGATGGCTACTCCTACGGAATGGATCTCAGCAGCGGCAGAAATGTGATTTTGGACCCAGAACAAAAGGATGTTACCGCCCGCTATGTCAGCACGCAGGCGAATGGTTCTGTCCTTTCTTTGTACAGGGATGCCACCGGCGTTACCGTCTGGACCTGTGAAATCATGGGAAGCGGAGAAAGTGCTGCGTTCATGGTGTATGCCAAGGATCTGCGAGGGAACACCAAATATGCATGGAATCTCCCGCAGATGCTGGAAACCAGAGATAATCCCCCGCCGATGCTGTGCAGCGGAAACTGCTATGTGTTTGGTTCATATGTTTTGGATGTCTCCACAGGGCAAATGGTCGACCTGATGCAATCAGAGACTTTGTCAGAAGGGGAAAATACCGTGCTGGGAATCGACAAAAACGATCATATCTTCGTAAAAAGCCAGACCGAAACCGAAATACGGCTGGTGATCGTAATGCCTTGGCTTGGCATCAACAAGGGGCTGTTCCTGAAAGCGGGAGGACAGCTCGGACGTTTTTGCAACGGCGTATGCTACATACACGGAGTTCAGGTGGAAGATAACAGCCAGGTACATGGCATTCTGGACGCGGAAGGGAATTATACCCCCTGGCCGGAGACAGACAGGGAATACCGGTATCCCCCGGAATTCAAAAAAGGCTATGCCCTGGTTGAGTTCGAGAATGAAGCCGGAGAACAGGTCGTTACCCTGCTGGACAAACAGGGAGAAATGCTCTTTGAACCAATTCCCGGAACGGCGATCCCCAGCACGATGCCTGGGCACGAGGATATCACGGTTTTCTCCTGTGTGGATTATCCCATTATGACAGACAGAGGGAAGGAAAGTCTGAACCTGGATGGAAGTACCACGCTGCTGGAAGCAGGCAGCGTCTTCCACCAGCTCTGTGTGACAAAGTGCGGGACAAATTACTTTCGGATTGAGAACGGAAAGGTCTTTGCGGATTATACACTGAAGGAAGCGCTTTCTATGGCAAACTAACCACCTTTCAGGATGCTTCGGATGCTCGGGATTGCGTCATATGCTACCAATACCATAGAAACGGGGGCAAACACCATGAAAAAGAGAATATGTGAAAAATGCGGGACAGAATATTTCAAAGGTGAAAAGTTCTGTGCCGCCTGTGGCGGCCGTGTGATTGACAAAAAGAAAAGGGGGATTTTTCCGGTTCTTGCCGCCCTGCTGCTGGTGGCTGTGCTGGGTATTTCTCTGGTTCTGTGGGGCGGCCTGATCCCGAAAAACGACGGCTCTTTGCCAGAAAATTCCAATGCGCAAACATCCCGTCCCGAGGGCACTGAAGCGGTCAAAGATCTGAACCCCGATTATTATATCTCCCTCGTGGGCAATCCGTCCCCCACTGCCGATGGCTTCTGGGCAAGTGCTGTCCCCAGGGATTGGAGCCAGGGCGGAGGAAAGCGGTACGACGCTTTTGACGAAAATCTCAATTACTTGTATTCGTTGGATGGGGAGCGGTATGAGGCCTACGGTGGAATCTTTGAGGGGTATGCCCTGGCCAAAGACCACGAAAATGACGAAGAACTGGCAGTCATCGACCCTTCAGGCCGGGATATCACCGATCGCTTCGTGGTTCCGGATTCCTACGGCTGGATTGTAGGGCTTTGCAAAGACGAAACAGGCGTGACTGTGTGGAATTGTGAATACCGAACCAATGAAGCGGGAATTGGTGTTGCATTGTGCGCAAAAGATATCAACGGCCGGGAAAAGAGTATCTATACTGTGACGGATTATCTGTCAGGCGGACGGGGAAACCTTACGTTTTATGGCGGAAGCGTTTATCGCTTCAACACATGTGTGCTGAATGTTTCCACCGGAGCTGGCAAAGCATATTTGGAAAGCGAAACACCCCATACTTTTTTGGGCGTGGATGAGGAAAACAACTATTTTATCCAGTTTCTGGAAGAAGACTACACTACAATAGAGAAGTTCGATACTGCAGGAGAAAACCTCTGGACGATTGCATTGGAAGCCGGCGCAGAAATTGGGACTCTTCACAATGGACACATGTATGTAGACGGAATTCAGATGGATACCCACAGAAAGCTTCATGGGCTGCTCACCCCACAATGCCAGGGGTTGGATTGGGTGCCCAGTGACGTGGCGTATAAAAACACCCCGGTATTCACTGATGGCTGTGCCCCGGTGGAATTTAAAAATGAAAATGGGGAAAGTGTTGTAACACTGCTGAATTTGAAAGGAGAAATGATGTACCCTCCCATTCCAGGTACTGTAGTCCCCAGGAATGAAGAGTATGCCAATGAATTTAACATAGCGGAACGCCTGGTCTTGACCGATGAAGGACTTGCAAATCTGAATGAAGACGGTACTACCACGGTCCTCAACAGCGTTGACACAAAACTGC
>OERF01000148.1_pt1 | contig 20949 bp, 16 predicted proteins | sample 1539921 | NCBI WGS metagenome assembly OERF01 (sample SAMEA3891883, study PRJEB23780) | metagenome | biome: terrestrial biome; feature: animal house; material: Caecal content | place: Italy | collected 2015-05-05
TCGGTTGATGTCTTTTCCTCGCCCTACTTAGATGTTTCAGTTCAGGCGGTTCCCCGCGTACGCCTATTTGATTCAACGCACGCTGCTGGAGTATTGCTCCAGCGGGTTTCCCCATTCGGAAATCCCCGGATCGATGGATATTTGCTCCTCCCCGAGGCTTATCGCAGCTTGTCACGTCCTTCGTCGGCTCCTGATGCCAAGGCATTCCCCTTGCGCTCTTTCTAGCTTGACCTAGCAGAACTTCCCTTGATAGTTCAGTTCTCTGGTGAATTATGCAGGCAATCCTTTCGAGATTTTCTTTGGCTTAATTGTATCTACCCTCACCTTTCGGTGTTGTTCCACAATCAAACTAGCTTCCTTCCAGACTTCTGCCTGGAAGACCTCTCTGTTGCCTTGCTTATCACTTTTCTTCCTTTGTTCAGTTTTCAAGGTGCAATCTTCCAACCTCTTTCAAGGTCAGAAATAAGCTCTTGATTCCCTCAAAAGCTTATTTCTAAGCTTGACTTAGATGGTGGGCCCGAGTGGGCTCGAACCACCGACCTTACGATTATCAGTCGTACGCTCTAGCCAGCTGAGCTACGGGCCCGTTCGTCGGCACAAGTTCCGCATCCCTCGCTTCCGCCTTCCGGTGAAAGCTCGCTCGCTCCACTGCGCCTCCTCTTCAAATCAAACCCGCTTCGCTGGGCTTTGATTTGAGTACGGGAATTTTTCAGTTGTGTGGTGGAGATAGTCGGGATCGAACCGGCGACCTCCTGCTTGCAAGGCAGGCGCTCTCCCAGCTGAGCTATATCCCCTTCTATCTTCACAAGGGCCAGTGCCCTCTAAATTAAACAATGTAACAAACTTCCGCGACCAGCTGACCTAGGATATTACCCACAAGCCTCAGCTTGCGAGAGGTCTCCTTAGAAAGGAGGTGATCCAGCCGCACCTTCCGATACGGCTACCTTGTTACGACTTCACCCCAATCACCAGTTTTACCTTCGGCGGCGTCCTCCTTGCGGTTAGACTGCCGACTTCGGGTCCCCCCGGCTCTCATGGTGTGACGGGCGGTGTGTACAAGGCCCGGGAACGTATTCACCGCGGCATGCTGATCCGCGATTACTAGCAATTCCAGCTTCATGCAGGCGAGTTGCAGCCTGCAATCCGAACTGAGATGGCTTTTAGGGATTTGCTCCACTTCGCAGTCTTGCTTCCCTCTGTTAACCACCATTGTATTACGTGTGTAGCCCAGGACATAAGGGGCATGATGATTTGACGTCGTCCCCACCTTCCTCCGTTTTGTCAACGGCAGTCTCGCTAGAGTGCTCTTGCGTAGCAACTAACAATAGGGGTTGCGCTCGTTGCGGGACTTAACCCAACATCTCACGACACGAGCTGACGACAACCATGCACCACCTGTCTCTCTGTCCCGAAGGAAAAGACTGTTTCCAGCATCGCCAGAGGATGTCAAGACTTGGTAAGGTTCTTCGCGTTGCGTCGAATTAAACCACATACTCCACTGCTTGTGCGGGCCCCCGTCAATTCCTTTGAGTTTCAACCTTGCGGTCGTACTCCCCAGGTGGAATACTTATTGTGTTAACTGCGGCACGGAGGGGGTCAGTCCCCCCACACCTAGTATTCATCGTTTACAGCGTGGACTACCAGGGTATCTAATCCTGTTTGCTCCCCACGCTTTCGCGCCTCAGCGTCAGTTGTCGTCCAGCAAGCCGCCTTCGCCACTGGTGTTCCTCCTAATATCTACGCATTTCACCGCTACACTAGGAATTCCGCTTGCCTCTCCGATACTCAAGGGCTACAGTTTCAAATGCAGTTCCGGGGTTGAGCCCCGGGATTTCACATCTGACTTGCAGCTCCGCCTACACGCCCTTTACACCCAGTAAATCCGGACAACGCTTGCAACCTACGTATTACCGCGGCTGCTGGCACGTAGTTAGCCGTTGCTTTTTCTCCAGGTACCGTCACGTCCTTCGTCCCTGGTAAAAGAAGTTTACAACCCGAAGGCCTTCTTCCTTCACGCGGCGTTGCTGGGTCAGGGTTTCCCCCATTGCCCAATATTCCCCACTGCTGCCTCCCGTAGGAGTCTGGGCCGTATCTCAGTCCCAATGTGGCCGTTCATCCTCTCAGACCGGCTACTGATCGTCGCCTTGGTGGGCCGTTACCCCACCAACTAGCTAATCAGACGCGAGGCCATCTTTCAGCACATAAAGCTTTGACTTCTCAGGGATGCCCCCAAGAAGCGTCATGCGGTATTAGCAGTCGTTTCCAACTGTTGTCCCCCACTGAAAGGCAGGTTCCTCACGCGTTACTCACCCGTTCGCCACTAAAGTAAATACCGAAGCACTTACTTCCGTTCGACTTGCATGTGTTAGGCACGCCGCCAGCGTTCGTCCTGAGCCAGGATCAAACTCTCAAAAAATTGTATCTTAAAGCCGAAGCTCTAAAATCAAGTTTCTGAATAATTTGCTACTAGCATTTATTACTCAAGAATTTTCGTTGGCTGTTTTTTCGCTTACGCTTAAACAATCCATATAATTGTCCAAGGTGTTTCTTGTTCGTCTTTGCGTTATTCAATTTACAAGGTACAGAACTCGCTGTCCGCTCTCGCGGTTAGCTTGTTTATTTTAGCACGCTCAGTTCCATTTGTCAAGAACTTTTTTCAAGTTTTTCCAAATTTCTTCGAACTTTTTCGCTTGCCGTTGCTCGCTCGAGCAACTTTTATATCCTAGCACATCTTCCAGAGTTTGTCAAGAACTTTTTTCGAACTCTTTCAAACTTTTTCGTTGTGCTCTTTGCTGTCTTTCGCTCGGTTTGTTGCCCTCGCCAGACAGCCTGCGTAGTATATCACCCCGTTTCCCTTTTGTCAAGCACTTTTTTACAAATTTCTCCATTTATTTTTACATGGTTTTCCAGCCGTCTTTTTATACCATTATTCCTGCTTTGACAAACGCTTCTATCATAAAATTCAAGCGCGGCAGGATGACCTTACCGCGCTTGAATTACATTCTATTACTCCTCAGAGAACTGGTCCTTGCCTACAGAGCACAGGGGGCACTCGAAATCTTCAGGAACATCCTCCCACTTGGTGCCGGGAGCAATGCCGCCTTCGGGATAGCCTTCAGCCTCATCATAGACCCAACCGCAAACTTCGCATACATATTTCATTGTTATACACTCCTTAAATTTTATTAGGTATCTGCTTGATGCTTACAGGATACCCAATTTCTCCATTGTTTACCGTGACAAAGTCACAAAAGATCAGTGCTGACCGCAGTTATGACTGCCGCAGCCATGCTCACCGCAGTGATGCCCTTCTCCATGATGGTGTTCCCCATGATGAGAGCACTTTACATTGGGATTATAAGTCAGATTTCCTTCTGCCAGTGCCTGGGCAGCTTCATCAGCACTGCCGGACACGCCGCCATAGAGCTGGATTCCCGCAGCAGCCAGCGCCATCTGTGCACCGCCGCCAATTCCGCCGCAGATCAGCGCATCCACGTTCAGTGCGGTCAACACACCTGCCAAAGCACCGTGGCCGCTGCCGTTGGTATCTACAACTTCAGAAGAGACAATCTTTCCATTCTGAACATCATAGACCTTAAACTGAGCGGTATGGCCAAAATGCTGAAAAATTTCTCCGTCTTCATAGGTAACTGCAATTCTCATAATGGTTTCTCCTTTCGGTTTTTCAAGCAGATGGTGGTATCGGTATTTGTAGCAGTCGCTTTGACCGCAGTCCGGTACGCATCCATCACACAAACGGTACTCGCCGCCCCGAATCACCAGTGGCCGTCCCTCTACCAGGGCATCCGCCAGCTGTTTCCGGGCATCGGCATAAATCAGCTGCACCGTTGTACGGGCAACGCCCATCCGCTCGGCGCATTGTTCCTGGGATAATCCCTCCCGGTCAATCAAACGGATGGTTTCATAGCCATCCACCGTTAAAATCACAGGGTCCTGCCGCTGGCTGTCACCGGCAGGCCGGAAGCCCTCTGTCCGGGGATAATCACAGACCCGGCGGCTTTTTCTTGGTCGCGGCATGGGCATTCCTCCTTTGGGATATCCGCACTGTTATTATAACCCATAAATGGCATATGTCAATAAAAATCAAATTGACACAATCCGCAATTGGGATTATACTGTACTATGTTAAAAGGGGGCGTGTGTGTGGATTTTGCAAGCTGCTTTCCGATCTGGGACAAACTGACCGAGGATCAGCAGAATCAACTGCTCAGCAGAGCCGAAAAACGCAGTGTCAAAGCCGGTACCGTTTTACACAATGGTAATTTGGATTGTCTTGGACTGCTGGTAATCTGTTCCGGTCAGCTGCGGGTGTACACCCTTTCCAGCGAAGGCCGGGAGGTTACGCTGTACCGACTGTTTGAGCGGGATATCTGCCTGTTCTCCGCATCCTGCGTTATGCCCAATATTCAGTTTGAAGTCATTGTGGAAGCAGAAAAGGACAGTGCATTCTGGATTCTCCCTTCCTGCCTGTTCAAAGCAATGATGGAGGAATCTGCCGTTGTGGCCAACTATGCCAATCAGCTGATCAGCAGCCGCTTTTCCGAGGTAATGTGGCTCATGGAGCAGATTATGTGGAAAAGCTTCGACAAGCGACTGGCCGCCTTTTTGCTGGAAGAATCCCAACTGGAGGGAACTTCCGTTCTGAAAATCACACACGAAAAAATCGCCAACCACATGGGTACCGCCCGGGAGGTGGTTACCCGGATGCTGCGATACTTCCAGAATGAAGGAAGTGTGCATTTAACCCGAGGTACTGTGGAGATCCTGGACGAAAAAGCTTTACAGCAGCTGGCCCAGTAAAAAACGGGCATTGCCTGCAGTCCTGTGTACATCCATAAACCATATTATTTCAGATAAGGAGAAAACACTATGTTCATTACCGATGATATCCGTTATGTTGGTGTCAACGACCATCAGGTAGACCTGTTCGAAGGTCAGTATGTTGTACCCAACGGTATGTCCTACAACTCTTATGTCATCCTGGACGAAAAGGTTGCTGTCATGGATACCGTGGACAGAAGCTTCACCCACGAGTGGCTGGATAAAATTCAGAAAGTTCTGGAAGGCCGCAAGCCGGACTACCTGGTGGTACAGCACATGGAAATGGACCACGCCGCCAACGTTGCCAACTTCCTGAAGGTCTACCCCGACGCTGTGGTTGTCTCTTCCGCCAAGGCTTTCGGCATGATGAAGAACTTCTTCGGTGACGACTACGCTGATCGCCGGATTGTGGTTGGCGAAGGCAGCACCCTGACTCTGGGCAAGCACACCCTGACCTTTGTCACCGCTCCCATGGTTCACTGGCCCGAAGTCATTGTGAGCTACGATTCCTGCGACAAGGTACTGTTCGCCGCTGACGGTTTCGGCAAGTTCGGCGCTCTGGATGCCAAGGAAGACTGGGCTGACGAGGCCCGCCGGTACTATATCGGCATCGTCGGCAAGTACGGCCCCCAGGTTCAGGCTCTGCTGAAGAAGGCTGGCGGTTTGGATATTGCCAAGATCTGCCCCCTGCACGGCCCGGTGCTCACCGAGAATCTGGGTTACTATCTGAATCTGTACGACATCTGGTCTTCTTACCGGGTTGAGAGCGAAGGCATTGTGGTTGCCTACACCTCCGTCTATGGCAATACCAAGGCTGCTGTGGAGCTGCTGGTTCAGAAGCTGCAGACCAAGGGCTGCCCCAAGGTGGTTGTTCACGACCTGGCCCGGTGCGATATGGCCCAGGCTGTGGCCGATGCTTTCCGCTACGGCAAGCTGGTGCTGGCTACCACCACTTATAACGCAGATGTCTTCCCCTTCATGAAGGAGTTTATCCACCACCTGACCGAGCGGAATTTCCAGAACCGCACCGTCGCTCTGATGGAGAACGGCTCCTGGGCACCTCTGGCTGCCAAGGTCATGTGCAAGATGTTCGAGGGCAGCAAGAACCTGACCTTCACCGACACCACTGTGCGGATTCTGTCTTCCATGAACGATGAGAGCAAGGCCCAGATTGAGGCTCTGGCTCAGGAACTGTGCATGGACTATCTGGCTCAGCATGATGCCACCGCCAACAAGAACGACCTGACCGCCCTGTTCAACATCGGCTACGGCCTGTATGTGGTAACCTCCAACGACGGCACCAAGGACAATGGTCTGATTGTGAACACCGTTTCCCAGGTCACCAACACCCCCAACCGGGTTGCCGTGACCATCAACAAGGCCAATTACTCCCACCACATCATCAAGCAGACCGGCGTTATGAACGTCAACTGCCTGGATGTTTCCGCTCCCTTCTCTGTATTCCAGAACTTTGGCTTCCAGAGCGGCCGTACCGCCGACAAGTTCGCCGGCATCGAAGAGCTGCGCTCCGACAACGGCCTGCGGTTCCTGCCCCGGTACATCAACTCCTTCATGAGCCTGAAGGTTGAGAGCTATGTGGATCTGGATACCCACGGCATGTTCATCTGCTCCGTCACCGAGGCCCGGGTCATTTCCGACCGGGAGACCATGAGCTACACCTACTACCAAAACAACGTCAAGCCCAAGCCCCAGACCGAGGGTAAGAAGGGCTTCGTTTGCAAGGTGTGCGGCTGGGTCTACGAAGGCGACACCCTGCCCGACGATATCGTCTGCCCCCTATGCAAGCATGGTGCTGCTGACTTTGAACCCATTGCTTAAAATAGGCGTACATAGAAATTCCCCGCCAGTTTTCACTGGCGGGGAATTTTTCTATTGTGTTTTTTCTTTCCAAAAACCACGGGCATCCTTCAGGAAGCTGGCAGTTATGAAAACAATCACTGCTCCGATGGGAAATGCAGCGATAATGCTCACCGACTGCAAATTCTGCATGGAACTTTCGGAAAATACCAGCACAATGGGCAGCAAAATCAGCAGGATACACCACATCAGCTGAATCATTTTATGGGGCTGAGCGCCGTTTTCCAGTCTGTGATAACTGTAACAGGCGCCAATGAGGGCAATGGCATCAAAGGAAGTGGCGTAAAACGCAATCATGGTCACCAGCAGCAGCCCCAGAACAAAGGGTGCCCAGGGCAAGGTCTGAATCATTTCAATAATCACCCCGTACAGATCACCGGACTGAAGGTAATCCGCCAGGAAATCCATTTCCCCGCACACCTGCTTTCCCAAGGAATAGTTGCCCAGAACCACAAAGCTGATGATGGTAGAGCCGACGCCGAAACCATATCCTCCCAGGATTGTCTGCCGAATGGTGCGCCCACGGGAGATGGAACCAATGAAAAACGGAGCGGCAATGCACCACACCATCCAGTATGCCCAGTAAAAAATAGTCCAGTTCTGAGGAAAAGAGGTACTTCTTTGGGGGTCTGTAAAGGTAGCCAGCTCAAAAAAGTGCTGCACCATGGTACCCAGGGCGGAAAATCCGGTTTCCACAATATACTTCGCTTCTCCCCCGAAAACAAGAACAAATCCCAGCAGGGTCAGGAACAGATAGATGCACGTTTTGGCCAGCAGACCGATTCCCTTGATCCCGTGCAGCAGAGAATAGGTATATACCAGGCAAGTCAGCAGCAAAATCACAATGGTGACGGCATTGCGGTCCCAATTCACGCCGAATAAGGTACAGATCACATTGGCCATCAAAGGCGTTGCCAAGCTGAATGTGGTAGCCGTTCCTGCCAGCAGCGCAAACACCGCCAGCAAGTCGATCAGCCGCCCCGCCACGCCGTCGGTATGCTTTCCCAGAATGGGACGGCATGCTTCCGAGAACTTCTGACGGGACCGGTTCCGATTATGGAGCATAAAACCAAAGGCCACAGCCAGAACCAGATAAAAGCTCCAGGGAATCAGGCTCCAATGAAAAATGGGATAGACACTGGCCCAGGTCTGCATACTGCCCAGCTGGGCAATGTGGGGGTCCGCAGCGTAGAGAATCCACTCAGAAAAGGAGTAGAACAGAATATCCGCCGCCAATCCTGCCGTAAACATCATACTTCCCCAGGTAAAGAAGGAATATTGGGGCTTTTCCTCCTGTCCTCCCAGGACGATATCGCCGTATTTGGAAAAGGCAATGTACAGTGACGTCAAAAAGATTCCCAGGCCAATCACCAGGTAGTATACTCCCAGGGTATCTCCCAGGAAAAAGCGTATCTGGCTCAGCACCTTATTGGACTGTTCCGGCATTCGGAAAAACAAAATACACAACCCAATCACACTGATTAAGGGAACCAAGGTAATCATCCAGTCAATTTCTTTCCATGTGCCCCGAGGTGTACCTTCTTTCTTCATTCTGCCCCTCCCTCTGCCATGCTGCGATAGCTGCTGTCCAGGGCTGCCAATTCGGAAAAGCTGTCGATTTCCCGAATGTCTTCCTCCTGCATTGGGTAAATCCCCAGGGAATATTCCCCGGGATAGCAGAACATGGCTACATCGTCCCAGTAGATCTGACGGTTTTGTTTTTGAATAAACTCCACTTCCAGGTGGTGTCTAAGCTTGTTGGCATCCGCTTCATTCCACCGGGAAACGCTGTATAATTTCCAGCCTTTTTTTCCTCCGGTACGGCTGCAGCTGGTGACGCTGCCGTTGCGCACCGTCATCAGCCATTCCTCCGTCTGTTCTTCTGTCCAAACCGCATTGTATCCAGAGCGGGTAAAGCTGGGATTCAGAATGTCGGGATTGTAGATCATCTGATCTCCATCCAGAATCATGGCGTTGGTAAGGTGTTCCCTGGCCACATAGAGAGACGAAATGTTGTTGCAGCTGTCGTAATAGGGGTTTTCAATCAGTGTCAGCCCGGGATACTGGTTCGGCAAGTCGAAAAACTGCTCTTTCAGATATCCCACCACCACATAGATCTCAACAATTCCATTCCGGTGCAGGGCATCGATCACGGTATCAATCATTCTGCGGCCGTTGACACAAATCAGTGGCTTCGGCGTATGAAGGGATACCGGCTGCATTCGCTTTCCCATGCCTGCGGCCATAATGATGGCCCGTTCAACTGTGCTGGTCTGCATTGTCTGCATGCGCTTTCATCCTCTCTGCGGCAAGTTTATAATAGTCTTTGGCGTAGCGATATTGTTTCAGAGAATAGGCGCCAAATTCCACGCCAAGATTTCGCTTGTATTCACACCAGTTGCTCCACAAAAGGCCGCATACCGCCATGTAGCAATAGATTTTAGTACGAATTTCCTCCGGACACTGATTTTCAAAGTAGAGATCAATCAGTCGGTCAGTCTCTTCCCGGTCATACATGGCGTACAGGCAGAACATGGCGATATCCACATGGGGGTCCTGCATTCCGGCGTACTCCCAATCAATCAGGACCACCCGTTCCTCTCCGTTCCCATCGGGGACAAAGAGGAAATTATCCGGCACCGCATCGATGTGGGTCAGGGTCCATTGGGAAATATGGCTTTCAATATACGGCTTCAGGGACAGTACGTTTTTCTTGGTATTCTCATAATCCGGGTAGACAGAGCCATTTCCATTCCACAGCGATTCGTAAAAATCAATCTGGCCAAACAGGTCAAAGCAATGCTCCACCCGGCAGTGGCTTGCATGGAATCTGCGCAGCAGCTGCATGGCTTTTTTCAGGTCAGGCAAGCTATGGGGGTTGCAAACCCGGGCATTTTCCAGATATTCCGTGATTTTATATCCATTTTCCGGATTCAGATACACCACCGTGTCGCAAAGCTGCTGGTTGGAAATCTTTTGATAAACAGCTGCTTCCTGTCTGCGATTAATCATCCGGTCCGTACCTTCCCCGGGAATGCGCATTATGTACTTTTTTTGCCGGCAGGTAAAAAGGAACGAACGATTGGTCATTCCCTTTTTCAGAACCGTGATATCCACAATTTCCGGATTTTGCACCTTCAGCGTCTGCATAATAGCCCCAATGGCATCGGATTTCAGATGGTTGGAGTCCCCGTCCAGTTCCCGCAGCTGCTCATAGGTATTGATCTCCACCACCGCATCCGAGGCCGCCACTCTGGCCCAGACTGTCATCCGGTTTCCCTCATACAGCGTTTCTTCCCAGAAAAGGCCGTCATTTCGGCTGTCCTGGCACAGCCGGCTCAAGTTTTTCCGGATTCGATCGGCGTCTTCCCGCAGCAGGTAGCAAATGCCCAGCATTTCATTTCCGCCGGAGAACCGGGGAACCGTCACCAGTTCCATCTTTCGATTGACCCGCACCGTACTCTCCGGGACAATCCGCTCACTGACCATGTACCAGGAGTACAGGGTATTGGCGCAAAACGGATTTTCCCTGCACCACAGATCGCAGGGTACGATAAAGGAATTGCCCAGTTTCTCCCCCACCAGAGCCAGGGAATGGAGGTTGTTCTTTCCGGCATATTGGGAGTTCACCACCAAGGTAACACCAAACTGGTCAATCAGGTACTCAAACTGTTCTTTCATGAAGCCCACAACCACATAGATTTCCCGGATGCCCGCTTCCTGCAGCTGCAAAATCATGCGCTCAATCAGCCGCTGACCGTTGACTTCCAGCAGCGCTTTGGGGGTTTCCAAATTGATGGGAACCATGCGCATGCCAAACCCAGCCGCCAGAATCACCGCATTTTGGCGGAGGCACCGGCAAAACAGCTCTCGTGCCTGCTCCGTCAGAGCGCCGCAGGAATCCAGGTATCCCGCCTGGGTCAGGTCCTTGACGCACCGGTTTACCATTCCCAAGGAATGCCCGCTTGCCTGGGCCAGGGCACGCTGGCTGGAAAAAGGCATATGCTTCAGTGCGTTCAGGATATCGTATGCTTGTGTGTTCATGTACTTAATCACCGCCATTTTTGTGAACATAGGAACAGTATAACACATTCCAGGAAAATGGCAAGTATTTTCTCAAAGTACCGCAAACCCCCAGGAATCTTCTCCCGGGGGTTTTGGCAGCGGATAAATCAACGTTTCTTTCCAGTAAACAGCAGGCCGCTGGTAATGGCAGTCAACGGCGCAACGGTTACCAGCCCGAAGGAACCTACAATGGTGTGAATAATCTCCGCGGCAACATATTTGTAGTTGAGAATAAATTCCACCGGCGTGCCCTGAGCCATAAACACCATCAGAAGCGCAATATAGCTTCCGGAGTAAGCCAGCAGCAGTGTGGTCGTGGTGGAGCCGCAGGCCGCTCTTCCCACTGCAAAACCGGAGAGAATCGCTTCCCGGGCTGAAATATCCGGGCGTTTCTGTACCACCTCGTATACCGCCGAGCAGATATCCACCGACAAGTCCATAACCGCACCGGCAGACCCCAGGAAAATGGACGCCACAAAAATCTGGGTCAGGTTCAGGTGCTGATAACCGGCATAGAGCAGGCTTTCGCTGGACTCCATAACGGCACCATGGATTTTGAACAGGTCCGTAAACACATATCCCAGAATCGCCGTGACCAGAATGCCAAGAATCGCGCCGCCGGATGCGGCAACGCAGCGTTTGTCCCATCCGTAGATCAGGCTGAGCACCAAAAAAGTCAGAACCGTCACCAGGCCCAATGCAATCCACACCGGGTTGTACCCTTTCAGAAGACACGGAACCAGAATTTTCCACATCAGCAGAATGGTCACCACAAAGGACAATATTGCTCTGAGTCCCGTTTTTCCCGCAAACAAAACCAGAAGCAGCAGAAACAGCCCCGCCAGAATTGCCTCTTTGTCCAGCCGGTAATGGTCAGTCATGGTCACAGCTGTGATTTCTCCACCGCTGTGGCTGATGGCCACAAAAGCAATATCTCCTACAGAAAACAGTTTGTCCTGCTCCAAAGAGCCGTTGAGCCGATTTACGCCATCGGTTTCCTGCCCGGCGAATTGTCCTCCCAGAATCCGCAGGCGGCATCGCTGCTCGCCGGAGCGAATCAATCCGGTATCCACGATATAACTTTCGTCTGTAGCCAGCACTTCTGCCTTCACCCGGTCCGCGTTCTGATAGGTCAGCGCCCCTTCAAATCCGGTAGGCAGCATGATAAGCCCCACAAGCAGAATCAGCGCCAGAACCACCGGCAGCAGTGTGGGATACTTTTCCCGCAAAGATGAAAAATGCATAGTTCCTCCAATGAGAAAGCAAGAGGCGGCATACACCGCCCCTTGTTTTGTTCGAGATTCGTTTGTTGATTACTGAACATCCAGCATAGCAGCCAGCTTGTTGAAGATATCGGTATTGTCGTAGTAACCGTTGAATTCTTTTGCACCGTTGCCGTCAGCAAAGACCGCTACCGGCAGGCCGGTGTGAGAGTAGCTGGTAAAATCAATGCCGGACTTGTTGTTCAGGATGTGGGTAACGGTGACGCTGAAGGGGTTGTAAGTACCGTAGAGGACATACTGTTCCTGGTCGTACTCAGGAGTTTCCTCGGCAACAGCCAGCTCGTAAGCAGTGCGCAGCCGCTCCACTTCGTACTCGGTCAGCACCAGACGGTCGCCTTCCTCGCCGGTCATCTTCAGACCGAACAGTTCTTCCACGTCTTTCATAGCGGTTTCAAAGGGGGTCTTGTTCTCCTTGTAAGAGGCAACGTACTGCTCGTCGAACTGAGCGTAGGAAATCTTCTGGTTGGTCAGGTTATCCAGGTAAGTATCGTAGTCGGTGCCGGCAAAGCCGATGGTCAGACCGCCGGTTTCGTGGTCGCCGGTGACCAGGATCAGGGTTTCTTCGGGGTGCTCCTTGGCAAAATCCACAGCAACCTGAACGGCATCCGCCAGAGCCAGGGTATCGGTGACGGTAGCGCCGGCGTCATTGGCGTGGCAGGCCCAGTCAATCTTGCCGCCTTCGCACATCATGAAGAAGCCTGTATCGTTGTCCAGAACCTCAATGCCCTTGGCAACATAGTCAGCCAGTGCCCACTGATCGCTTTCCCGGTCCATGTCATAGCTCATGGCATCGTCATCGGCCAGATGCTCATCAATCAGGATGACCTTTCCGTCTTCTGCAGTCACCTTCTCAGCATCTGCCTGGGTGAAGGTAACCTTATAACCGGCAGCTTCAGCCAGGTCGTACAGACTCTCCTGGTCACCTTCCGCACCGTTGGCTTTCTTCAGAGCGCCGCCGGCAAAGTACTCAAAGTCGGATTCTACCAGTTCCAGGCCGATTTCATAATAGTCGTTACGGCTGGCCTGATGGGCGTAGAAAGCGGCGGGGGTAGCATGGTTCAGGTTGACGGAGGAAATCACGCCTACCTTCCAATCCTTCTGAGCATGGAGCTTTTCCGCAATGGTCTCGAAGGACTCGGTGCCGGTAACATCCACGTTGATCATGCCGGAGTAAGTTTTCCGACCGGTAGCAATGGAAGTGGCAGTAGAAGCGGAGTCCGGAGCGAAGGAGCAGGAATCGTAAGTAACAGCAGAACCGGCAGCCTCAAAATCCATGAAGCACAGCTTTTCGGGGCCGTCCAGCACAGCGCCGCCGCGATTTTCATAGTCCACGCTGGGCAGTGCCTGGGCGTAGTCCTCGTCAGCGATGGCACCCAGGTAGTCAGCAGCTGCCTGGAACTGGGGGTAGCTCATACCGTCGCCGATGAACAGGAACACATACTTGGGTGCATTCTCTGCATCCACCTGGGCCGCAACGCTGCTGGCAGGAACCGTTTCCGGAGTGGTTTCCTGTGTTGCCTTTGTGGTCTCACCGGTCTGGGCAGGCTGTGCGCAAGCAACCAGGCTGATGCAAAGAACAGCAGCAAGTAAAAGTGCGATTGTTTTTTTCATGTTTTTACCTCATTTCCTTTTTGGTCAAATGATCCTTTCGCATGTTGCCAGTGGTTCTGGCCACCGTGCGCTTTTATTGTAATGGGGATATGTAAAATCAGAAATCGCAATCTTGTAAAATAAACCACAGGCTGCCTTTGGGCGGAAGCAAGAAAATTGCGTGTTCTTACAGCTTGTCATGCGCTGTAAGAACACGCATATTTTCATCTATTGGACACTTTTCAATCTAAGCCGTTTGGTCAACCGCATTGCGGTATTCCTTCTCAATTTCTGCGCTTACCACATCCGGGTCCAGGGATACAATAGACTCTGTCATAGTGTAGACGTTTTCCTGGTTCGGATTGACCTGGTAGACAACTTTGAGGAACTTTCCGTCCTTGTCAAAGTAATAGTCCGCTAAGTAAGAATCCGGCGAACCTTCTGTATCCTGGAATTTCTTATTGATGCGGTACTTGTAGCAGACGCCTTCTTCCGTTTCCACAGTATCCACATAGGTAACATAAGCCTTAACCCACATGAAGCTTGGCAGGCGGGGCTCATCGACAATGTCCAATGTCTCGGTCTGCGTCCACTGGATTTCTCCAGGCTCTGTCCAGTGGCCCTCGTTGGTGAAGTAGGCATCACCATATACCAGGCGGGCCTGCCGGCTGTAAAATTCCCCGTCTCGGGTTTCCTTACCGTTCACCAACATCCGGCAAATCCCCAGATAAGTACCATCATGCCAATAGTGGACGCTGATATAGCCGCTGGGGTTGGCTCCTTCGGCAAACTGTTCTTCCACCACAATCTGGCAGCTGGCATCGTTTTGCACTGCGTTGTATACATCCCGCACTGCCTGGAAGGCGATATCCTCCGCAGTAGGCGCCTGGGTTTGCTGGGGTACTTCCGCTTCCGGAAGGTCTACAGAATGAATAAGATCAAGCCCCTCACTATGCTCCAACTGAAGCATATCATACCAAATATCATAGACCTTGTCCCCAACCACCCGGAAATAATGGTAGCGCTCTACTGTGGGTTCCTCTCCTTGGGGGACATTGCTGGCAAACTGGGCAAGCCATCCCCCAGCTGAACCGGTCATCCCACCGGAGTAAAACAGGCTGCTGTCGCCAAAGTCAGAGATTCCTGCCTTCTCCAGCCAGAAAAACGTGGTATCCTCCGGATCGTACAATTCCATGGGCACAGCATACGCATCTACGCCGCCTACGATCTTATCCTTCCGGATAAAGAAAATACCGCCATCTTCGTTGAAGATTCGGGAATATCCCGAAGGAAGTGCCGAAATTTCCACATCACCAATGGGAAGTTTCTCCCCGGCCGACGGCCCTGCTGTTTCCGGAAGTTCACCAATCTGTACCGATTGCAAAATCTGTGTCTGCAAATCCTGGCTGAAACGGTTGTTATACAGCCACAAGTCATAGACATTGTTTCCATCGACGAAGAAATAGTGGGTCACTTCGTTGTCCAGGGCATAGGCACCGTTTTCATCCCGTATAACCTTTCCTTCTTCATCATAATTCAGTGGTATATCCGGGAAATAGGTCATCTCCCAATCACCGTACAAGGAACTTCCTCCTATGTATGCCATAGAAGGGTCAGCAGCTTCCGGAACGCCGATGGATTTCTCCCACTCCTCATCATAGTTTCCAGAATCTTCCTCCTGGTGCCGCAGCGCAAGGCCGCCAACTACCTCGTCCCCGGAATAGAAGGTATATTCCTTAATCACCATGCTGCCATCGAATTTATCAGATTTTTGGGATGTAATTCCTTTGGGCAGCACCAGTTTGAGATCGGCGCAGGTAACCATCTCGATATCCAGACTAACGATTGTCCCCTGCACAGTTTCGTTGTCATCCGTGGTGGTTTCCGCAGGGGTAGTTTCTGCAACGGTAGTTTCCGTTTTGGGGTTTACCGCACATGCAACCAGTACAATCACGCACACTGCAATGCAGATTGCACTGGCCAAAATGGTGGGCTTTTTCCACCTTGCCATATTCAGCACACGACCTTTCGTATCTCCCTCGCCAAAGGCCAGGGGCGTACCGGCGATGATGGTGCGATGGGCAGCCAGCCGGAGCAAAGCAGCGGAATAATCCGCCCGTATCTCCGGCCCCAGTTTGCGCAGCACCGCCTCATCGCAGCTCATCTCCATATCTTTTCCGGCGCACAGAAACGCCAGCCACACCAGCGGATTGAACCAATGGATGCACAATGCTCCATAGGCCAGCAGCTTAAAGATGTGATCTCCCCGGCGGATGTGGTGCCGCTCATGGGCCAGTATGTAGGGGCGCTGGGTGATGGGAATAGATGTTGGCAGATAGATTTTGGGAAACAGCACCCCCACAACGAAGGGCATGTCCAGATCATCTGTCAGATACACATTTCCGTTCAACGGGCTGGAAACAACCAACTGCTTTCGCAGCCGGACATATTGCCCCACGGCACACAAAACCATTACGCAGCAGCCTGCCGCCCAAACCCAAACAACAACGGCGTCCCCATCCACCTGCTTGGGCGCTTCGGTTTCTGCAACAACAGGTGCCTCGTCCGGCAGATTCTGGGCTGTCTCCTGGGAAACCGTCGCAACCGTATCCCGTTCGTAAGGGACAAAGGCCACCGTATTTGTCCGTTCCGATGTGGTGGTAACCTCCGGTTCCAGCCAGTTCAGCAGGGAAATCGGGCCGGAAAATGAGATTGGACACAGCAGCCGGAACAGCACCACCGACCAAAGGACATAGGCATAGATCTTCGGCAAGCGTTTCAGCAGGAGCCGAATGAGCAAAACCGCCGCAATCACAACGCTGCCGGTCATACTCATGTTCAGAATGTTAGAAAAGAATTCCGCCATGGAATCACCCCCTCATAGCGTCAATGACCTTCTGAAGTTCATCAATTTCCGCATCCGACAGCTTCTTGGCGCTGCCGAAAGCCGCCAGGAAAGCAGGAAGCGAACCATGGAAGGTTTCCTCCACAAAGATCTGGCTTTGCTTTGCGTAGAATTCTTCCCGGCTTACCAACGATGTGACGGTTCCGCCGTTGTTCTGGAACAGTCCCCGGTCGCAAAGCCGTTTCAAAACCGTGTATGTAGTAGTGCGTTTCCAGCTAAGGCGTTCCTCCGCCAGCCGGGACAGATGGCCGGAGGAAATCGGCTCATTCTTCCAAATCAAATCCGCAAACACGGATTCCAGTTCTCCCATTCGATATTCCGCCATATTGGCACCTCCTAAATTCTACATTATGTAGACAAATATATTCTACATCATGTAGAATTTCTTGTCAATAGAATTCGGGAATTTTTCTCTGAATTCCGTATCATACAAAAATAAAGATTGCCAAGAATCCCACGAACGGTTTCTTGGCAATCTCACTTTTTGATTTGGTTATTTTCCGTGCAAATTAGAGGCAATGAATATACGGAGTTTGCTATCAGTGGTTTCCGTACCGGGCCGCTCCATCCCCATCTTGGGAGTCAATTTGTTTAAAGAACAGCTGCACGCTGGGATAGTCCCCCTGCAGAGCGGGTAAGGTATAGCCGCCGTACATCAGAGCCGCACCGGAGTAGACCATGCCGCTACCTTCTTCCCGGTACATTCCTTCCGGATCCAGGCCCTTCAGGGTAACGTGGATGGGATACGGATTGGCCTTCGGAGCCGTCACAACCAGATTCAGCAGTGCCTGGGTGCCATCTTTGGCGGCAAACTGCCAGGCAGTGAAGTAGTCATCCCGCAGCGGATTGGTCAGGCGGTAGTAATTTCCATGGAAAATCAGGCTCTGCCACCGTTTGTACTTCGGAATCTGCCGCCGGATTTCTTCCTTTTCTTCCGCACTCAGCAGCTGCAAATCCAGCTCATAGCCAAAGGTGCCGGACATGGCTACCACTGCCCGGGTATTCAGCGGTGTTTTTCTGCCGGTCTGGTGATTGGGCGAAGCGGAGACATGGCTGCCCACGCTGCGAATGGGATAGCCGAAGGAGGTGCCGTACTGAATTTTCAGCCGCTCGATGGGATCGGTATCATCACTGCACCAAATCTGGGGGAAATAATACAGCATTCCGGCATCAAACCGTCCGCCGCCGCCGCTGCATCCTTCAAAAAGCACCTGAGGGAATTCCTGGGTCAGCCGTTCCAGCAGGTCGTAAAGTCCCAGCATGTACCGGTGGAACACCTCTCCCTGGCGCTGAGGCGGCAGTTCCCGGCTGAATACATCGGTCAGGTGCCGGTTCATATCCCACTTGACATAGGCAATGGCATTGCTGCGCAGCAGCTGAGAGAACGTGGCATACAGATAGTCCACCACATCCTTCCGGCTCAGATCCAGAACCAGCTGTCCTCTGCCCAGCGTAGGATTGCGTCCCGGCACAGTCAAGGCCCAATCCGGTTGCTGGCGGTAAAGCAGGGAATTTTGAGATACCATTTCCGGTTCAACCCAAATACCGAACTTCAGCCCCATTTTCCGAACCCGATCAATCAGCCGGGGCAAAGTGCAGCCCAGCTTTTGTTCATTGACAAACCAATCTCCCAGTCCGGAGGTATCGTCATCCCGCTGGCCAAACCACCCGTCATCCAGAACCAGCATCTCCACGCCCAAATTTCTGGCCTGCCGGGCGATGCCGCAAAGGGTTTCTGCATTGAAATCAAAGTAGGTGGCTTCCCAATTATTGATGAGCACCGGACGGCTGCCGTCTTTATACGGTCCCCGGCAGATATTCTCCGCCACAAAGTCCTGATAGCACTGAGAAAGAGCCGTCAGTCCCCGGTGGGTGTAGCTCAGCAGCAATTCCGGCGTGTAAAAGCTCTCCCCGGGCTCCAGATGCCAGCAAAATTGCTCGTCGCTGATACCGGCAACCAGACGGGTGCTCTGCATCTGGCTGCACTCTGCCTCTATCTTGAAATTTCCGGAGTATACCAGCATCGCGCCATAGCACGAGCCATTGTCTTCGCTGGTTTCCGGCGCTGCCAAAATGGCGAAGGGATTATGCTGGTGGCTGCTGGCGCCCCGACCGGAGGAAATGTTCACAGTGGCATGGGGAACCGGCGTCCGCTCCGGCATCCGTTCCATACAGTGGCGGCCCTGGAAATGAATCAAATCCCAGGTCCCGAAGGGCAGATCCAGACAGGCGGAAGCCGCCTTATACAGCTGGATGGGCTGCTTGCCGCAGTTTTTCACCACCGCGCTGCGGGCAATCATGTCCTGCTCCGGGAAAACGCCGTAATATAGCGATACAATCACATCGGATACGTCGTCTTTCAGGTCAATGCGCAGGGTCTGGCATTGACCGCCGTTGTCATAAGAGGCTGGAAGGCCAGGGATGCGGTACTTCCCTTCCCGCAGTGAATGGCCCACATACCGCAAATCCGCGCTGAAACTTCCGTCACCGTTGGTCAGACGGACACAGCCCGGGCGAAAATCTCCAATGCCGCATCCGGTATACTCCATGCTCCGAGTATCCAGAGAAAAGTCCCGCTGGGTTTGCAGTTCGTAGGGGTTGGGAGAAAATCCACAGTCAGAATAATACTCCCGATAGCGCATATCGAAGGAGCCGATTTTTCTGCCATAGTAGATATGACGCAGAAAGCCATGGCTGTCTGCCACCATCTGATAGGTGGTGTGTTTGGTATTCAGAGAGAACAAGCGTTTCTTGTTGTCGATTTCAATGCACATACAAAATAGCTCCTTCTATAGGAAACGCGGTGCCCGGCAGTATGCGCCGGGCGCCACAGATCATGGATTATTTGCCGCCGGTCATGGCAATGCCTTCGATGAACTGCTTCTGGAACAGCAGATACAGGATTACCATGGGGATCATCGCCAGCAGGCTGCCGGCCATCAGGACCGGGAAATTGGTGGTGTACTGACCATTGAGGGTGGAAAGGCCAGCGGACAGGGTCATCATATTCAGATCCGTATTACAGATCAGAGGCCACATCAGATCCGCATAAGCAAACACAGCGGTGAAAATCGCCAGAGCCGCAATGCTGGACTTGGTCAAAGGCAGCAGGACCTTGGTAAAGGTCTGCCATTTGGTGCAGCCGTCCAGGTATGCCGCTTCCGCCAACTCATCCGGAAGCCCCAGATAGGCCTGCCGGAGGAAGAAGGTACCGAAGGCACTGACCAGGCCCGGGAATACCAGGGCGAAAATGGAGTTAGTCATGCCCATATCCGCCAGCATCTGATACTGAGGGATAATGAAGATCTGGCTGGGAAGCATCATCTGCATCAGAACCAGGGCGAACAGCAGATTCTTGCCGGGGAATTCCAGCTTGGCAAAGGCATAACCGGCCATAGAGCTGAAAACCACCGCACAAATCACCCGGAACAGGATCAAAAGCAGAGTATTCAGGTACAGGTTCCAGAAAGGCAGGCTTTCCAGAGCTTTTGTGAAATTGTCAAAATTCCAGTTCGCCGGGAAAATCTGGGGCGGAATCGCCATGGACTCGGCCTGGGTTTTGAAGCTGGTCAAAAACATCCAGGCGAAGGGGAAAATCATAGTAATACTGCCCGCAATCAGCGCCGCATAGGTCAGCGCCATAGTCATTTTACGATTGGTACTGAGATTGTTTTTCATGGCTTACACCTCATAGTTGACCCATTTCTTCTGACCGATGAACTGCACGATGGTGACAATGCCGATCAGCAGAACCGTCCAGATGACAATGGCAGATGCGTAGCCCTTATTGCCGGCGATGAAGCTTTCCCGATAGAACAGGTACATCAGGCTCTGGGCACTGGTGAGGGCGGGGTTATTCTGATCTACCATCATGTAAATCAGATCGTAAACTTTCAGCGAGGCCATCAGCCGCATGATCAGCACCACGAACAGCGTGGGGGAAACCATAGGCAGGGTAATGTGGAAGAACTGCTTGATTTTGGAAGCACCGTCCAGATCCGCAGCCTCGTACAGGGATTTGGAAATATTCTGAATACCAGCCAGCAGCAAAACCGCATCATAGCCGATGGCACTCCAGATGGCAACCACAGCGCAGGTTACCAGAACCACATTGGAGTCGGTCAGCCAGCGGATATTCATGCCCAGAAGGGTATTGATGATGCCGTACTCGGTATTGAAAATCCATTTCCAAACCATAGCAACCGCCGCCGGAGCCACAACCATAGGCAGGAAATAAATGGCGCGGAACACAGTTTTGCCCTTAATCTTGGCGTTGAGCAGCACCGCCACAATCAGGGACAGGAACACACCGATGGGCACTGTCAGAATACAGATGTGCCACCGGGAGGGGCTTTACCAAATCGACCTCTTGAACGGCAGCAAGAA
>OERF01000149.1_pt1 | contig 20798 bp, 22 predicted proteins | sample 1539921 | NCBI WGS metagenome assembly OERF01 (sample SAMEA3891883, study PRJEB23780) | metagenome | biome: terrestrial biome; feature: animal house; material: Caecal content | place: Italy | collected 2015-05-05
CGCTTGGTTTTACAAACAGGATAAGCAGTACCTCAACTTTTACGTCTACACCCACAGCGAAAACCGCAAGCTCAACTGGGGCCTGTTCGAGCTGGATATGCCCACCGTCGATATTTCGACGGCGACGTATGAAGAAATTGCCAAGACCTATGCCGCTTCCGTCACCGAAAACGCCGCCCGCACCGACGCCTATACGTTTTGGGAAAAATACATGGAGGGGACGCGGAAATAAAGCCCGCCTGCGCGATCTCATCTTTCGCACGGGCGGCAAATTTTTTTGCAAATCTTGCAAAAGGGAAAAAGATGTGGTATAATGCCCTCGGTGATACCATGGATCGGAAAAATATCGAAAAAATTGCCCATACCAGCGAAGATAAGCTGCTGCTTGCCAAGCTTTGGGACAAAATCACTGCCGGAATGCAGAAAAACATCCCCGCAAGCACCTGTTTTCTCTCTCCCCGGGAGCTGGAAATGGCGAAATACTTGTTTGGCGAAGCAGAAGGACTGTTTTCCTTCGGCGGTTACCCGGAAGCGGAGCGAAAAATGCTGGTGTACCTGCCGGAATACCTGGACGAAAGCGCCCTGATGGACGAGGACAGCCCCTGTGTGTGCCTGCATGCTGACTTTTATCAAGGGGACACACCCACCCACCGGGATTTTCTGGGTGCCCTGATGGGGGCCGGAATCGGACGGGAAACCGTGGGCGACATCTGCGTGGGCAAGGGTGCGTGCGATTTTTTCGTTACCGCGGACATCGCCCCCTATATTTTGCAGAATTTCACCTCCGCCGGACGGGTAAAGCTGCACCTTTCCCAGATAGCCCTGGAAAACGCCCAGATTCCCGAACCGGAAATCCGGGAGATCCGGGACACGTTGGCATCCCTGCGGCTGGACAGTGTGATTTCCTCCGGTTTTCGGATGGGCCGGAGTCTAGCAGCTGCCCACATTCAGGCGGGGAAAGCTGCCGTGGATGGGCTGCCCTGTGAAAAGTCGGACAAACTGCTTGTGGAAGGGCAGAAAGTCTCCCTCCGGGGCTTTGGAAAGCTGAAGCTTGCCAGTGTCGGCGGGAAAACCAAAAAAGATCGAATTTCGGTGGTCATCCACCGCTATGTGTGAGGAATTGTATATGAAAATGGATGAAGTCATCGCCCGGATCAACGTCCTGGCAAAAAAAGCAAAAACCGCAGAAGGCTTAACTGCCGAGGAGCTTGCCGAACGGGACAAGCTCAGAAGAATCTATATTGACTCCGTCAAAGCCAATCTGGTAGGCCAGCTGGAAAACACCTACATCATCGGCACCGACGGCGTGAAGCGGAAAGTTCAGCACAAATAATGTTTCCCCGGGTTGCCCGAATGGCGGCAACCCGGGGCCTTCTTTTGCCTGGGGGCAAAGGGGGTGAAGAAATGAAACAAATGCTTTGTACCCTGGTGGGAATTCTGGGCAGCAGCATCTGCGCAGCCTTCGGCGGCTGGGATGCGGCCCTGTCTGCGCTGATCGTATGCATCAGCATTGATTATATCAGCGGCTCGCTGGTTGCGCTGGTGTTTCACAAAAGCACCAAGTCCGAAACCGGCGCATATAACTCTTCCTACGGCTTTCAGGGGCTGTGCCGGAAGGGGCTGATGCTGCTGTTTGTGGTAGTGGCAGTTCAGGTAGACCGTCTGGGCGGCACGGATTTTGTCCGGGATGCGGTATGCATCGGTTTTTGCAGCAACGAGGTACTGTCCATTATGGAAAATCTGGGTCATGCCGGCGTTCCCATGCCGGAGGTAATCAAAAAGGCCCTGGAACAGCTTCAGAAACAATAAAGTGTCCTTTCAGTCAGCGTGCGCAGTTTTGCGCACGCTTTTTTTGCTTCCCTTTCGGCAAAAAATCTGCTATAATGAGAGAAAATGGTTCTCAGGAGGTAGAATATGGATTTTCTGCCCATAAATAAGCAAGAAATGTTGGATCGGGGCTGGCAGCAGTGCGACTTTGTGTATGTCATCGGGGATGCCTATGTGGACCATCCCTCCTTCGGGCATGCCATCATCAGCCGGGTTCTGGAAAGCCACGGCTATTCTGTTGGCATCATCTCCCAGCCCGACTGGAAAAATCCCCAGTCCATCCAGGTTTTTGGCCGGCCCCGGCTGGGCTTTCTGGTCACAGGCGGCAACATGGACTCCATGGTCAACCACTACTCCGTCACCAAGCACCGGCGCAAAACCGATGCCTTTACCCCCGGCGGGGTCATGGGCAAGCGGCCGGACTATGCCACCATTGTCTACTGCAACCTGATCCGTCAGAGCTACAAGGATGTTCCCATCCTCATCGGCGGCATCGAGGCCAGTCTGCGGCGGCTGGGACACTACGACTACTGGTCGGAGAGCATGAAGCGCTCCATTTTGCTGGACAGTCAGGCAGACCTGCTGATGTACGGCATGGGTGAAAAAAGCATTGTCGAAATTGCCGACGCTCTGAACTCGGGCCTGGATGTAAAGGACATTACCTACATTGACGGCACGGTGTTCAAAACGTCCCAGCTCGACGACAGTCTTCCCACCATCGTTCTGCCTGCCTTTGAAGCGCTGAAAGCGGACAAGCGGAAATATGCCGAATCCTTCCGGATTCAGTACGGAAACTGCGACCCCTTCACCGCCAAGCGGCTGGCGGAGCCTTACGGCAAGGAGTTCATGGTGCAGAACCCGCCCCAGAAGCCTCTGACCACGGAGGAAATGGATAGGGTCTATGCCCTGCCCTACATGCGCACCTGGCACCCCAGCTACGCCAAAGCCGGGGGCGTGCCTGCCATTGAAGAGGTGAAGTTCAGCCTTGTCAGCAACCGGGGCTGCTTCGGCGCCTGCTCCTTCTGCGCCCTTACCTTCCATCAGGGGCGGATTATCCAGGCCAGAAGCCATGCGTCCATCCTGAAAGAGGCTGAGCTTATGACAAAGGACCCGGACTTCAAGGGCTACATTCACGATGTGGGCGGCCCCACCGCCAACTTCCGCCACCCGGCCTGCGAAAAGCAGCTGACCAAAGGCGCCTGCGGCGGACGGCAGTGCCTGTACCCCACCCCCTGCAAAAATATGAAGGCCGACCACAGCGACTACATCGCCCTGCTTCGCAAACTTCGGAAGATTCCCGGGGTGAAAAAGGTCTTTATCCGCAGCGGCATCCGCTTTGACTACCTGCTGGCGGACAAAAAGGACACCTTCTTCAAGGAACTGGTGCAGTATCACATTTCCGGACAGCTGAAGGTGGCCCCGGAGCATGTGGCCGATGCGGTGCTCAGCCGGATGAGCAAGCCCAAAAATGCGGTGTACAATCAGTTCGTGGACAAATACTTCGCCCTGAACCGGCAGTACGGCATGAATCAGTACCTGGTTCCCTATCTCATGTCCAGCCATCCCGGCTCCACCATGAAAGAGGCAGTACAGCTGGCGGAGTACATCCGGGACATGGGCTACAATCCGGAGCAGGTCCAGGACTTCTACCCCACCCCCTCCACCTTGTCCACGGTGATGTACTATACCGGACTGGACCCCAGAACCATGGACAAGGTCTACGTTCCCACCGACCCCCATGAGAAGGCCATGCAGCGGGCGCTGATTCAGTACCGCAACCCCAAGAACTACTACCTGGTGCGGGAAGCCCTGCTGGCCGCCCACCGGGAAGATCTCATCGGTTCCGGCCCCAAGTGCCTGATCCGGGCAGTCCCTCCCAAGGCGGGCAAATCTGCCCCGCCTCCGAAAGCGGCAAAAGGCCGTCCTGCCGGAAAACCTGCCCCCGCTTTCGGGAAAAAGCCTGTCCCCGCCAAGCCAAAACGCACCCGAAAGTAAACAATCAGCCCGGAGCTGGTACCGTGTGTACGCTCCGGGCTGATTCTTTTTATTCTGTTTCCGTGGGGCCGGTCCAGGTGTTGATGCCGCCAAACTCCAGCACGTTGGTATAGCCCAGATCTGCCAGCTTCTGGGAAGCCTGCTTGCTGCGGTTGCCGCTGCGGCAGTAGACCAAAATAGTAGCGTCCTTATCCGGCAGCTGGGGGATTTCCTCGGTGCCGATGGTTTCGTTGGGGATGCAGATGGCGCCGGGGATATGACCCTGGGCAAATTCCTCGGTGGTACGCACATCCAGCAGGATGTAATCATTCCCGCTTTCCATCATCTTTGCCGCTTCTTCCTGGGTAATCTGGCGATAGCCGCCGCTCTCGCTGCCGCCGCAGCCGGTAAGCATCAGCGCAGTCAGCAGCAGGGAAATGAGATATTTCATAAAACGTCTCCTTATTCTTGATTTTTTCTCCGGTAGAGGAGCATTTCATAGCCGATGCCGTTTTCCTCACCGGATTGGATGGTCTCGGACAGTTCCCACTGGGGGTCCTGATCCAGGTTGGGGAAAAAGGTATCGGAAGGGGGGCAAACATGCACCTTTGTTACATAGGCACAGTCGCAGTAAGGCAGCATCTGCCGGTAAACGCTGCCGCCGCCGATAACCATGGCCCGTTCAACATTCCGGGCCAGTTCCAGGGCCTGCTCTGGGGTCTGGCACACCGTAAAGCCGGAAATTTCCTGGCAGCTGCGGCTCAGAGCCACATTGACCCGGCCGGGAAGAGGCTTCTGTCCCGGAAAATCCTGGATGGTGCGCCGCCCCACAATCACCATGGCACCCCGGGTGGTTTCCCGGAAGAATTTCCGATCCGCAGACAGGGCAATGGGCTGGGTTCCGTCCCGGCCGATGCCCCAATCGTCATATACCGCTACAATCAGTTCCATCGTTTCTTCCTCAAATCGCCATGGGAATTTCAAAATCAAAGGGGTGATACTGGTAATTTTCCATGCGGAAGCTGTCCTTGGTAAAGGCGTAGAAATCGGTAATGCTTTCGTCCATAGTAAATTTCGGAGCCGGGTAGCCTTCCTTTTCCAGCATGGCCTTCACCGCCGGGATGTGCCGGTCGTAAATATGGCAGTCGGCAATCACATGCACCAGCTCGCCCACCTTCAGTCCGGAAACCTGGGCCATCATGTGGGTCAGCACGGCGTACTGCACCACGTTCCAGTTGTTGGCGGTGAGCATGTCCTGGGAACGCTGGTTCAAAATGGCGTTCAGGGTGTCGCCGGTGACGTTGAAGGTCATGGAGTAGGCGCAGGGGTACAGGTTCATCTCGTGCAGGTCTTCAAAGTTATAGATATTGGTCAGAATCCGCCGGGAAGCCGGGTTGTGCTTCAGATCATACAGCACCCGGTCCACCTGGTCAAACATGCCCTCTTTGTACTGGTGCTTCTTTCCCAGCTGGTAGCCGTAAGCCTTGCCAATGGTGCCGTCGGGGCCTGCCCACTCGTCCCAGACATGGCTGCCCAGGTCGCAGATCCGGTTGGACTTCTTCTGCCAGATCCACAGCAGTTCATCCACGGCGCTTTTCCAGTAGGTCCGGCGCAGGGTCATAATGGGAAATTCTTCCGCCAGGTTGTACCGGTTCACCACGCCGAATTTTTTGATGGTGTGGGCCGGGGTGCCGTCTGGCCAGTGGGGACGTACTTCCAAATTCTCATCGGAAAAGCCGTTTTCCAGAATGTCCTGACAGGTCTTTTTGTAAAGTTCGTCCGCTCTGCTCATAAGATCGTTCCTCTCTGTTTTTTTCTTGGTGTATCATAGCATACCTTTTCGAAAAAGTCCATGCCCGAAGCTTGGAAGCCAATCTTGCTTTTTTCCACAATATCCACTATAATAATATCAAATTACCGGAAGATTGGAGGAACCGTGATGGCAACCATGGAAGATATTGCCCGGCGCCTGGGCATTTCCAAAAGTACCGTCTGCAAAGCCCTGAACGATGCCGCTGACGTCAGCAGCGCCACCCGGGAAGCTGTGTATCAGGTTGCCCGGGAGGTGGGCTATATCCAGGTTTCTCCCTCCGACGCCGGAAAAATCGCCCTATTCCTGGAAAACATGGCCTATACCTCTCCCAACGACTACGTCTGGTCCATCATCGCCGGGTTCCGGCAGATGGCGGAAAGCAGCGGCTACCAGATTGACGTGATTCCCCTGGACCCACTGATGCAGGCTCAGGTGATGTACGATGCCTATATGCAGGAGCGGGGATATGCCGGTGCCCTGTTTCTGGGGCTGGCCCCGGGAGATCCCTGGCTTCAGGATTTTCAAGTCTGCCGGTATCCGGCGGTGGTTTGGGACATCCCCGTTCCCGGCAATCCCCGGGTCGCCCAGCTGGGCGGAGACAATGAGGAAGCCATGTATCAGGTGGTTACCTGTCTACAAAAGCTGGGACACAAGAAAATCGGTTATCTCAGCGGAGATTTGAATTCTTATGTCAACCAAATCCGGTATTTTTCCTTTTTCCGGGCTTTGCGCAAGTGCGCCCTTCCCAGCAATTCCCGTCTGGCAGGCCGTTCCAGCCATACCAGCGAGTGCATCGACAAGCATCTGCCCCGGCTGCTGGAGGAAGGGGTCACCGCCATCATTTGCAGTCAGGATCTGCTGGCCCATGCGGTGATGATTCACTGCCAGGAACTGGGACTGCAGGTGCCCCAGGATGTGAGCATTGTGGGCTTTGACGATTCTCCCTTCTGCGCCTACACCGTCCCGCCCCTGGCCTCGGTGCGGGTGGATCGGATGCAGCTGGGAAGAAGCGGTTTTCTGACCTTAAAAGCATTGATGGACGGATTCCCTCTGGGGTCTGTTCTCCTGCACACCGAACTGGTGCGCAGAAAGTCCATGGGCCGCTATCCCAACAAAGACAAGGTCACCTTCCAGGAAACCCAATTCGCCACTGTGGAAGAAGACCCTGCCGCAGCAACGGAAGCACAGCTGCAATTTGAAGTTTAACCAGAAAAATACGCCCGCAGACCTTCCTGCATGGAGGTCTGCGGGCATTTTGCTGTTATTCCTGGGCCAGTTCCCCCAGCGCCTGGATGGCGGCATCCACTTCCTGCTCTGTGTTAAACCAAGAAAAGCTGAACCGGACGGCTCCCTGGGAGGCGGTGCCCAGAGCCTGATGCATTCTGGGAGCACAGTGGGCGCCGGAGCGAACGGCAATGCCGTAATCGGCCATCAGCGCATCCGCCACCGCAGCGGAATCCACATCTTTCAGATTCAGCGCCGCAATGGCACACCGCCGGGGCTGGGAAAAATCACCATACACCCGGACACCGGGAATCTGTCTGACTCCCTCCAGGAAACGGCTCAGTAGCCGTTTTTCTTTTTCGCCGATGGCCTCAATTCCCACCTCCTGCAAAAAATCCAGGGCAGCGGACAGTCCGGCAATGCCGTGACCGTTCAGGGTTCCCGCTTCCAGATGGGTGGGATATTCTTCCGGGTGGGTGCGGCTGTAGGAATGAAAGCCGGAGCCGCCCACCTTCCAGGGCCGCAGCTCTACCCCCGGAGCAACGCACAGTCCTCCGGTGCCTTGGGGCCCCATCAGTCCTTTATGCCCGGTAAAGCAGAGAACGTCAATGCCCCAATCCTCCATAAAAATAGGGATGCTTCCTGCAGTCTGGGACACATCCGCCACCAGGAGCAAGCCGTGGGCTTTGGCGAATTTCCCCACCCGCTCCAAATCCACCAGATTGCCGGTGAGATTGGAAGCATGAGTCATGACAATGGCCCGGGTATTGGGCCGGAGCAGAGATTCCAGGCACTTGTAGTCCGGATTGCCCAAGGCATCGGTGGGAAGGAAGTCCAGGGAAATCACCCCCTGGTCTTCCAGGCGGTACAGCGGCCGCAGTACGGAATTGTGCTCTAAGTCTGTGGAAATCCCGTGATCTCCGGGCTGAAACAGGCCGTTGATGGCAATATTCAGCGCTTCGGTGGCGTTGGCGGTAAACACCACCCGCTCCGGGTGAGAAAACCCGAAAAGGGCGGCAACCTTACACCGGGCATTCCAAATCACCCGGTCTGCCTGCAGGGCTCCCGAGTGGGCGCCCCGGGAGGCGTTGCCCAGGGTCTGCATGGCCTCGGCAACCGCCCGGATAACCTGGGGCGGTTTTTGTATGGTTGTGGCTGCATTGTCCAGATAAATCATTGTTTTTCCCCTATTTTCAAAGCTCCAGAATCCGCAGGTCCTCCCACTGGATTCCGGCCTGGGTCATGCTCTGGGTCAGCTGCTCCTGAGCATCCGTTGGCGCTTTCCAGGCAAGACCGCAGCCAGCGGTAATCTCCCGGGGGACAGGAATCATCCGTCCGGGAAGGTTATTTTCCAGGCAGAATGCTTCCATCCGAATGGCGGCGGTGGTGGAAGAGAAGGTAATCACCAGTGCCGGTTTCTTCTGTCTCATAGGCTTGCTCAGGGTCTTACGATACAGTCTGCCAGCATCATTTTTTCAGCAATCACATACATGTTGGTGACCTGGCCCACCCGGAGCTTCTCCGTCAGGCCGTAGTAATTCAGGCAAGTGCCGCAGGTGAGAATCTCCACTCCCTGGGCTTCCAGAGATTTGAGGTCCTCCAAGCTGGCAGAGCCTTCACAGGACAGAGCCGCACCGCCGTTGTAGAGAAGTACTGTGCTGGGCAGGGTGTCCTGCTGGCACAGGGCGTAGACAAAGCCTTTCATCAGCGCCGTACCCAGTTCGTCACTGCCCGTTCCCATGGCGGAAGCAGAGAGCACCACCACCGTGTTTTTCTTCTTGCCTTCCGGCGCAACCAGGCAGGTTTCTTCTCCGGCATTTGTTTCCTCTTCAGCCGGCTCCCCTACGGTCATGACCACCCGGAACTTTCCCGGTTCCAGCTTTTCCGAGCGGACGGCATAGCCTTTCTGATTGGCCATTTTCGTCAGGTTCTGTACGGCAATTTCGTTATCCACCAAAGTTTCCACCGCGCCGGGGCCGCCCAGCTGGGCAATGGCGTTTTTGGTTTTGACCACTGGAATGGGGCATGCATCCCCCATGGCATTGACATGAATCATAAGTCTTTCCTCTCTTTTACTTGGTTACCACGATTGCTTCCTGCATCTTTTCGGTAATGGTTCCCACAATGGCGGCAGGCAGTCCGGCTGCTTGAAGCTTCGCTTCCAGTGCCGGGGCGCTTTCCTTGGGCAGAGCGATCAATAGGCCGCCGGAGGTCTGGGGATCAAACAGGATTTCTTCCATGGCAAAGGGGACATTCTCAAACCGGACAGCCTCTCCTGCATGGTTGCGGTTGCGCTGGGCAGCCGCTGTCAGCAAAAATTCGTCGGCATATTCCAGCGCCTGGGAAAATACCGGCACCCGGTCTGCGTAAATTTGGGCAGAATACCGCCCGTCCAGCATTTCCAACAGGTGTCCGATAAAGCCGAAACCGGTAACATCGGTGCAGGCATGGACGGGAAAATCCCGGCAGATTTGGGATGCCCGTTTGTTCAGGGTGGTCATGGAAGCAATGGCGGCATCCATGGCTTCCGCGCTGGCCTGACCCACCCGATTGGCGGTACAGATAATGCCTACTCCCAGCTTCTTCGTCAGAATCAGGGCGTCCCCCGGCTGGCAGGCATTGTTGGGATAGATTTTCTCCGGATGGACAATACCGGTAACGGACAGGCCGTATTTGACGCTGTCATCGGCAATGGAGTGACCTCCCGCCAGGGTGCCCCCGGCTTCGATTACCTTCTCGCTGCCTCCTTGCAGAATCCGGCCCAGAATGTTCAGATCCATATTCTCCGGGAAGCAGACGATGTTCAGCGCGGTTTTCACCTCGCCGCCCATGGCGTAGATATCGCTGAGGGCATTGGTCGCCGCAATCTGCCCGAAAAGATAGGGGTCATCCACCATGGGCGGGAAAAAGTCCAGCGTCTGGACAACCGCCAGGTCATCGGTCAGTTTATACACCGCCGCATCGTCACGGCTGTCGTAGCCGATGAGCAGATTTTCGTCCGGCTGTCCCTTGGGCAGTTTTTCCAGCACATGGCTCAAAACCCCCGCTCCCAGTTTGGCGGTACAGCCGCCGCCCCGGCAAAACACAATGGATGGTTCCATATCCTTCTCCCAATTCGTTGTTTTTCTATAAGCATAACGCTTTCTTTGAAAAAGGTCAAGGATTGTTTCCCTCCGCCTGATTTTTCTCAGGCAAAAGCAGAACAAAGCCTTGACCGATTGATGGAATCCGAGTATGCTACAGAAAAGGATTTCTTCTTTCAGGAGGCGCTATGAACCCATCACCGTGCATCGCCATAATCGGCAGCGGCGGGAAAACCACCGCCATGCTGACTCTGGCAAAGGCCTGTCAAAGTCAGCGAGTGCTTGTTACAACCACCACCCATATCTATCCCATGACCGAGAGCCGGGAACTGCTGATCAATCCCACCCCAGAGCAGCTGCAAACCGCGCTGTCCCAGCCCGGAATTGTCTGCGCCGGAATGACTGCAAAGGAAGGAAAGCTATCCGGATTGCCGGAGGATTTGTTTTCCCAAGGCCGCAGCTGGGCCGATCTCACAGTATGCGAAGCCGACGGCTCCCGGCAGCACCCGCTGAAACTCCACCGGGAAGGAGAGCCGGTAATCCCAGCCGGGTGTGACCTGTGCCTGATTGTTTTAGGACTGTCCGCCCTGGGACAGCCGGTTTCCCAGGCGGTGCATCGCTGGCAGCTATGCCCAGCGTGGACGGAAGAAACTCCGGTATCTGCCGAAGTGCTGCTTTTCTGCGCCCGGGAGGCTTTGCGTGCTTCCTGCCTGCCGCCGGAGAATTGCCTGGTGCTTTTCAATCAGGCGGAAGGGCCTTCGCAGCTTGCCGCCTCCCGGGAGGTTGTCCGGACACTGGAGCAAGAAGGACTGCGCTGCCGGATTGGCAGTCTGAAAGAGGATGCTTCCTTCCTGGCTCCCTGGGTTCTGGGGCACCTTCACAGCAGCTGAATCTGCTTCTTCCCAGCCAGGAAAAGCATGGCTTCCACCACACCGCCGCCAATGCTGCGGGCCTTGTCCGATACCGTATCGCAGAAGGCCGCCTGTTCCAACCGGGGGTCGATGTCCGCAATTTTCAGTCCCTTGGTAACCGGGTATCCTTCCCGGATCAAACCCCGTAGGACGCCGGTCAGGCTGGCGTACACCGGCGTATCGCCTACCCGGGCGATGATTTGGCCCTCCGTTACGACAGCCCCGATATCGACGGTTTTCCCCGCTTCATCTGTAACGAATGTCATTTTTCCGCTGTCCGGGGCGTGGATGACCCGCTGGGAAGTAAATCCGCCGATGTTTCCCGGGATGCCGGTATTGGCAATGGCGCTGCCTTCCAGAATCACCCGGCCCAGATGATGGCCCCGCATGGTTTCCACCACGGCATCCACATCCTCCCCGGCGGTAAAGCCCGGGCCGAGGCCCACGGTGATGGGGGCCATTTTCCGGTTAGTTCCCAGGTTTTTCTTGGCGATAATGGCATCCACCACAGCGGCAGCCTGCAAAGCAGGAATTGCGGCTCCGGTTTCGTCCACCAGCAGTGGAATCTTCCCCTGCTGCCAGATGGTGTCCGATTCCTCAGGGCGGGCAATCCGCACACAGGTCAGGCCTTCCACCTGTGTACTTCCCTGCCAGACCGCTTCGCAGAAAGCCGCTTTTCGGCGGATGGCGGAAGGATTGCCGCATTCCAGGGCGCAGACCCGGAAGCCGCAGCGCACCAGCCGGACAATCACGCCGGTGGCCAAATCTCCCGCACCCCGCACCACAATCCAGGGTTTTTCCATAGAGTTTCCTCGTTTCTTTTTATTTTTCATTGTAGCATCAAAACGACAACGGTGCAACCGTTATAAAAACCGCAGAATCTTCCCGATTCTGCGGTTATGTTTTTTCTCAGGCTTCCAGGTAAGCCTTCAGGGCATCCAGCTGGTCCTTGCCGTCGTTGTAGCCCAGATAATAGAAAGCTCCCAATTTTTCCATATCCTTTTCCAATCGGGATACGGTAAAGTGAGAAGAGGGGCTGATGACAAATACTCTGCCGGAGCGGCGCAGCAGTTCCAGCTCTCCGCACAGTTGGTTATACCGCTGGGCAGTGCCGCCCAGGACTTCGGCAAAGGCAGGATATCCCCGGTAAACCCGCTGGGCCAAATGCCTCGACCGCTCCTTCACCTTGCTGCGGAATCCGCTGGGCCGGGTGCGCACCACCACGATTTTTTCAAATCCCTGATCCATGGCCCAGCGCAGGGGGATCTTCACCGAGCAGCCCCCGTCCAGGTAGGGAATGCCGTCCACGTCCACCGGTTCGGACACATAGGGCATAGAGGCCGAAGCCTGCACCGCCTTGCGGATATCCACGCCGGTTCCCTTTTCAAAATATTCCGTCTGGCCGGTCAGGCAGTTGGTGGCCACCGCCACAAACCGCCGCTCTGGCCGGTTAAAGGCGTCCCAGTCGAAAGGCTCCCAGGTTTCCACCCCATCCATCAGGAAATCAAAGCCGATAATACCCCGGTTGGCCTGAATGGCCTTCAATCCCACATACCGGGGGTCATGCCGGTATGTCAGATTGATGCGCCCGGAGCGGCCGATCTGTCCGGCGGTATAGTTCATGCCATTCATAGCTCCGGCAGAAACACCAATGGTACAGGCAATGTTGATATCCGCCTCCATCAGCGCATCCAGCACGCCGGAGGTATAGACCCCCCGAAAGGCGCCGCCTTCCAGCACCAGGCAGCCCTGGGTCAGATGGTCGGAGGCTTTCCCCCGGGGAAGATTGTCAATTCCGGAATACACTACATTTTTCATAAGAGTGTCACCTCGTTTTCACACAAGCACCTAAAACGTTCTTTTTCATTCTACTCTTGAATTGTTAAAAAAGCAAGCATTCCCATTCCTGCCCCAAAGGCAAAACCGCCGGAGCAAGCACCACGCTCGCTCCGGCAATCTCTTGTAGAAACGGTATTTTTGACGCAAGGAGGTGGAATTGCATCGATAAAACGTGCAGATCTTATTTCCATGTTATATTTGCTGCTGTTCCATCCACTTGATTTTGTTGGCTTGCTGTTTGGCAATAGGAAGATATTTTTTATAAAATTCGCTATTTTGGGCACCGTATTTATTCCCTACAAAGACCCATTCGCAGTATTCAAAGAGCAAAAAGTATTCCAGGGTATTTCGCCATTGCGTGTAGGAAATGCCCATCTGCTTCAGCAAGTTGTCATAATAGTAATCAATAGCAAAGGCTCTGTCTTCCGCTGTCATAAAAAACAAAGCGTTTTCCCTATCTTCGCCATGTGCAATCAAACGAGCGAATGCGGTTGGATACGGAAGGATGCCACCGCACTCCCAATCGATCAGAACTGCCCTGTTATCCGAAGCAATCACATTGAATGGAAGCAAATCATCATGGCACAGCGCTCTTGGAACAATGTGGTACATACGCATAAATTTTTGATACCCTTCTTCCAGAAGCGGATCATCTAGATAGTTACCTCGATTTTGACGGCCACGGAGACTTTTTTCAAACGAATATCCATAATTGGAAAGTGACTGATTATTCCAAGTCTTTCTCTGCAAAGACATCAAAGCGTTCAGCCCCAAAGTTAGTTTGCTGCGATTACAATTGCACAAGTTTTCTCCATCTACATATTCCATAAGAAGATAGATGTTTTCTCCAATAGAAATTCTTTCATATACGACGGGGATGCAATTGTCGTTTAATTCCGAGAGAATCAAACTGTACGTTTCTGCTTCGTCTTCTTTTGCTTCTTTGAGAATATACCGGGCAGTACCTGTATCTATTTTCCATACTTGGTACGGCTCGTCATCCTCCTCATGCTTTAGCTGCGTAATGACTGTTTGTTCCGGTATCGGTACAGCATCAATGCGTTTGATAACATCCATTATTTCCACTTTGCACTCCCCCTTTTTAATGAAACATTGGAAGCCCTGTGGGATAAGACTTTTCAAAGTTCAGAGCCCCGCTTTTCGATAAATGAGTTCGAAAAGCGGGGCCCCGTTCATTATGGTGCCGGTGAGCATTCCAAATCCGAACCAGAAGCATCCCTTTTAGAGGCTTCCTGTATCTCGCTGAAAGTGATTTTCTTCGTTCCATCCTTGTAGTTAAAGGTGATCAGCATCTTATCATCGTAAAGATAAATCGCATTGATAAAGGTGTCTATCAGCATTTTCCGGTGGCTCTGCTTGGTGACATCCAACTTGCGGAAACGGTGGAGCCAGAAGGTCATAAATTCGGCGCTGATCTTGGGAGGTTTGGACAACTGCTCATTGGCAAGACGGGTTTCCAATTCTTCTTTTGCCGCCTCCAATTCTTCAAGGCTCTCTTTCGTGGATTTGGTCAAAACACCCTGTTGGATCGCATTTATCAAGTTGCGAATCTTGGTATTCGTTTCCTGTAACTGTCGTTCGTACAGGGGAATATTGGTGTTGTCCTGTTCCTGCAGCTCCATGAGCATCGAAACGATAGCTTCGATTGCATCGTCATCCATGATCATCTTCATGGTCTCGGAGACAACCAAATCCTCAATCCAACCCTTCTTAACCGGCTTTTTGTGGCATTCCTTGCGCTTCTTTTTTACCGAAACGCACTTGTAATAGTGGTGGACAACTCCGGTGCGGCTGGTGCCGCTTTCGCCACAGAGATAGGCTCCACAGTACCCGCAGAACAATTTGGTTGTCAGCAGATAATCGTCCTCAGCCTTGTGACGAGCCGGGGCTTTCTTGTTTTTCTCCATTTTGGCCTGTACCCGGTCAAAAAGGTCTTTCGGTACGATAGCAGGTATGCCATCAGGAATGAGAATATCCCTGTACTGATATTCGCCAATGTAGCGGCGGTTTTTCAATAGGTGCTGTACGCTGTTGTAGGTCAGGGGATTTCCACGGGTATTTTTCATGCCCTGCTCGTTGAGCCAGTCCCGAATCTGCGTCATAGTCGCGCCTTCGTCATACTGTTTGAAAGCGTCCAGAATATACGGTGCCGTGACCGGGTCGATCTGGAAATGCTGTTCCTCGTCAATCAAATACCCCATCGGCAGCGTCCCGCCGTTAAACATACATTTCAGCGCATTGTCGGTCATGCCGCGCACGACTTTTTCGGAGAGGTCAACCGAATAGTACTCGGCAAAACCTTCCAGCATGGATTCCAGAATGATCCCCTCCGCGCCGTCTGAAATGACCTCCGTAGCGGAAACCACTTTCACACCATTTTTCTTGAGCTGCGCTTTATACCGGGCGCTGTCGTAGCGGTTCCGGGCAAACCGGTCAAGTTTCCAGACAATGATCATATCAAACAGCTTTTTATTGCTGTCTTTAATCATATTCTGAAATTCGGGCCGGTTATCCGTCTTGGCGGAAATAGCTCGGTCGATATAGTGCCGCAGGACTGTGATCCCGTTCTTTTCGGCAAAGGCGGTACACTCCCGGATTTGTCCTTCAATACTTGCTTCTCTCTGATTATCGGAAGAATATCGGGCGTAAATCACAGCTTTCATTGTTTACCCTCCATCATGCGGAACAGGGCCTCTTTCAACCGCCCGTTCATCGGAGAATGTGGGTCAAAGCACATCTCGATAAACTTCCCCAATTCCGGATTGTCGGAGATCGGCGGTCGTGCCTGATACAGCTTGCCCTGTGGCTCGTCACAGCGGCAGGTGATATAGTCCATCGAGACATCAAAATAGTCTGCATACCCGATCAGCACTTCGATAGGAACCGCTTTCCCGTGTTCGTACCGGTTGATGCTCGGCTGGGTCACATTCAACAGTTCAGCCATCTTCTTTTGCGAAAGTCCCATCCCTTCGCGCAGGGTTTTCAAACGCTCACCAACTGTATTCACCAAAGCACCTCCAATTCATCTTGAATATAGTATAATACAAATCAGAGATAATTGCAATACCTATTACGAATCTTTAAGAGAAATCGAGAATTGCTCTCTGCCAAAGGGGGTGTGGCATATATCAGCGCTTTTGTGTGTGATTTCGGGTCAATTTTGAGGCATTTCTGCCGCTGTATGTGGCGTTTTTCATTCTGTTAGGAAAAGATGCTTCTCAGCCTTGTTGTTTGCGATATCGTCTATTTTTTGCGGTGTCGTCAAGTTCAGCATCTTTGTTTTATTCTATGCCCTCCATCCACATACTGCTCCAAATATACATATCTTTTACCTTGCTGAGGTAGCAGATTTTACACGACGCATTGTAAAATATAATGGGTTGTTGTAATTGTAAAAAATATTTACTTTGCAATATACGAATGTTGGCAAAGGAAGGGGTCTCACTATGAAAATGAAAAGGGGCTTTATTGGTTGTCTGCTGTCTATTTTCGTGATACTGACAATGTTCAGCGGCTGCAATGTAGGAAGCACGGACGGAGGTGAAGCCGACACGGTTTTGGGTGGTGGTAGCTCGGTGCTGCGTATTGTTTCCGGATCGGAAAATTCCGAACTGGAACCGATCTTGGAGGAGTTTTCCGACAGGGAGCATGTGCGCATTGAGATGACCTATATGGGCTCGCTGGATATCATGCGTCTACTGGGAGAGGAAGACATCCCCTATGACGCCGTGTGGCCGGCCAGCAGCCTGTGGCTGACGGTGGGGGATACGGAACACCGGATCAAGCACGCGGAATCCATCTCCATTTCGCCGGTGGTGTTCGGTATCCGCAAAAGCCTGGCGGAGGAGCTGGGATTTGTGGGGCGGGAGGTGTCGGTAAACGACCTTCTTGAGGCGATCCGGAACGGAAAACTCCGCTTCTGCATGACCAGCGCCACTCAGTCCAATTCCGGCGCCAGCGCGTATATCGGATTTTTGTACGCGCTCCTGGGCAACCCGGAAGTCATCACATCGGAGGATCTGCAGAGTGACGAACTGAGGGCGCAAATGCAGGAGCTTCTCTCCGGCGTGGACCGCTCCTCCGGCAGCTCGGACTGGCTGAAGGACATGTTCTTGCAGGGCGATTATGACGCTATGGTGAACTACGAGTGCCTGGTCATCCAGGCCAACCGGGAACTGGAAGAGCGTGGCGAGGAGCCGCTGTATGTAGTGTACCCCTATGACGGTCTTTCGCTGGCGGATTCGCCCCTGGGCTATGTGGACAAAGGGGACGATGGCCAGGAGGAACTGTTTTTAAAATTGCAGGAATACCTGCTGTCGGAGGATGTGCAGGACGAGATCCAGCGCACCGGCCGCCGTTCTGGCTACACCGGGGTTTCGGAGAAAAACAAGGATGTATTCCGGGCCGACTGGGGCCTGCAGCCCGACCGGGTGCTCTCCCCCATCAAAATGCCAGCTGCCGATGTTCTGTTTGAATGCCTAAATCTATACCAAACCGATTTCCGCAAGCCTTCCCTTACCGTGTACTGCCTGGACTACTCCGGCAGCATGAGCGGCGAGGGAAATGAACAGCTGGTTCAGGCCATGGAGCAGCTGCTCATCCAGGAGAACGCCCGGAAAAACTTCTTGCAGGCATCAGAAAACGAGGTGAATATCCTTATTCCCTTTAACGGGGGCGTGATCGACACTTATACGGCCACAGGCAACGGCAGCGAGCTGGAAGCGCTTTATGACAAAGTGGAAAACCAGGAAGTAGGCGGCGGTACCGATATGTACGCGGCCGCCGTGCGGGGGATTGAGCTGCTGGGAGAATATGATCTGTCGCAGTATACGCCGGCGATCATCCTGCTCACCGACGGGCAGTCCAGCGGGTCCCTGTCCGATTTTGAGGCGGCTTACGCCGGGCTTGGAACTGAGGTCCCGGTCTTCTCCATCATGTTTGGAGACGCTGACGAAACCCAACTGGAGGAGCTGGCGCGGTATACCAATGCCCGGGTGTTCGACGGCCGGGAGAATCTGACGGAGGCGTTCCGCAGCGTAAAGGGGTATAACTGATGAAAGAGACTTCGCGAATGCTCGTTTCCTCCTTTGCTGCTGCAATCGTCTTCCTGCTACTGTTCCTATTTTTCCATTGGAATCTGATTGTCTGCATCCTGCTGTGTGTCGGCATCTATTTCGGACTGTTTTTCCTGCTCAAGCCCAGCCGGAAAATCGCGGGAATTGATGTGGAATCTATGCCTGGCGGTGAAGAGATCCGGCAACTTTTGGACGATGCCCAGGCGGACCTGGCAGACATTGATAAAGCAGTAAAAGAGATCAAAACTTCCTCTGTGCGGCAGGATGCGCAGGCTCTATATGCTACCGGGGCCCGGATCCTAACCTATCTGGAGGAAAATCCAGACAAAATTAAGCTGGCGCGCCGCTTCTTTACCTATTATCTGGATACGGCCGCCAAATTGCTGACAAGATATGTGGATTTCCAGGAGACGGAGCTTCATTCGGGGGAGGTCGCCGATATTCTGCAAAAGACGGCGGAGGCCCTGCCGGTGCTGAACTCCGCCTTTGAAAAGCAGTTTGCCCATCTGATGCAGGGCGAGCTGCTGGATATCGAGGCAGATATCGAACTCCTGAAAAGCACCTTGAAAATGGAGGGCGGAAAATGAAAACCAAGCTCATTGGGCTGGGCATCCTGGCAGCTGTCATCATAGCCGCCGCTGCCTATGTATTCATCAGTAATAGCCAAACCGTTACTGAAATCAACGGTTATGTGGGCGGCGAAAAAATCGGCCTGCTGGAAGACGAGGAGGTACAGGATATCCTGCGGGACAGGTATCGGCTGGTCATCGACTACGCCAAGGCAGGTTCCATCGATATGGTCACCGACGACGCCGAGGGGCGGGATTTCCTATTCCCCTCCAATCAGACGGCTCTGGAACTGTATAAGCAGGTTCATGGAGACCCGGTGAAAAGCGAGATCATCCTCAATACACCCATCGTCCTGTATACCCGCAGCGCCGTGGCGCAGGCCTTGGTCGACAGCGGGCTTGCTGTCGTTACAAACGGCGTATACACGGTGGACATGGAAAAATTGACCGAGACCATAGAAGCCGGCACAACCTGGGAGGAAATCGGCCTTCCCCAGCTTTACGGCAGTGTTTCCGTGGGCACCACCGACCCGACCAAATCCAATTCCGGCAATATGTTCGCCGGGCTTTTGGCCAATACCCTCTGCGGCGGCGTGGCGGACGAAAGCAATCTGGCGGAGATCCTGCCCCGGCTGCAAAATATTTTTCAGAAGCTGGGGTATATGGAAAGCTCCTCCTCGGATTTGTTCGATCAGTTTCTGAAGACCGGCATGGGTGCCAAGCCTCTGATCGCCGGCTATGAAAACCAGCTGCTGGAATTCGCCGTGGAAAACCCGGATACTTGGGAGCAGATCAAGGGGGACATTGTGATGATGTACCCGACGCCCACCGTCTGGTCCTCCCATGTGTATATCGCCCTGGATGAGGCCGGTGCGGCGGGGATCGACGCCTTGCTGGACGAGGACATCCAGCGACTGGCCTGGGAAAAGCATGGGTTCCGTACTGGCGTATACGATACCCCCGCGGATGCAGCCCATTTCGGGGTGTCCGGTATTGCCGAGGAATTGACGCAGGTAGCGCCCATGCCGGATGCCAATACCATGGACAGGATCATTAAAGCGCTTTCATAGCGGGAAGGAGCAGATAAAAGATGGCAGATTCTATCACACTGGATGCTTTGATGCAGAGTAAAGGACATACCGCCTTGCAAGTGCAGAAGCCTGCAAGCGTGGAAGCGGTGCGCGCTCAGGTGGAAGAATTGAGTCCGGAGCAGAAAGCACGGGTGGAGGAGGTCAAAAACAGCATCGACCTGATGGATTCTCAGGCTGCGCTTCAGTACGGCGTCGGGGCGCAGCGGAACATTTCCAGCTTTTCTGACAATATCCTCACACAGGTGCGCAGTAAGGACAGCGGCTATGTGGGGGAGCTGATGTCGGATCTGGTGCTGAAGGTCAACGAGGTGGATGTGGACGGGCTGGACGAGGGCTTTTGGGATAAGATCCCATTCCTGAAAAACGCCTCCCGGGCCGTTAAAAAGTTTATGCAGCGGTATGAAAAGCTGGAGGTGCAGATCGACCGCATCGAGCAGCAGCTGGACCAGGCCCGGATGCAGATGCTCAAGGACATCACCATGTTCGACGGGCTGTATGAAAAAAACCTGGAATACTTCCGGGAGCTGCAAATTTACATCGCCGCAGGCGAAGAAAAGCTACAGGAATTGCAGGAAACCACCCTGCCGCAGCTGCGCGCCGAAGCGGCGGCTAAGGGCGACGCCATGAGCGCCCAGGTGGTGCGGGATTTCGAGGACACGGTAAACCGCTTTGAAAAAAAGATCCACGACCTGAAGCTGAGCAAGACCGTCGCTATCCAGACAGCGCCGCAGATCCGCCTCATCCAGAACAACGACAAAATGCTGGTGGATAAGATCCAGACGGCGATCCTCAGCACCATTCCGCTGTGGAAGAGCCAGATTGTCATTGCCCTGGGGCTTCACCGGCAGGAGAGCGTGCTGAAAATGCAGAGAAGCGTCTCCGACGCCACCAATACCCTGCTCACCAAAAACGCAGAACTGCTCAGGCAGAACAGCACGGAAGTGGCAAGAGAATCTGAGCGCGGCATTGTGGATCTGCAAACGCTGAAAAAGGTCAACGCGGATCTGATTTCCACCATTGAGGAAACCATCAAGATCCAGCAGGAGGGCCGCGCCGCCCGCCAGAATGCCGAAACAGAACTCCTCAGTATCGAACAGAAGCTGAAAGAAGCCCTATTGACCGCGATACAGTGAAGAAAAAATGAGGGGTCCTAGACTCCCCAAAAAACTGTATTTAATCCTGGTCGGCATCTATGCTCTTCCTGGCAAATATTGGCGTTTTCGTCAGGCTCCGCTTTTAAGACTGAATGTAAAAGCAGAGGTATGATAGCTCTTATCCGTATGCACAGCAAAAGAGGCCTGGAGTACAACTCCAGAGAGACCGCAGAAAATTCTGTGTAAACGACGGGATATGACAGTATAAGGAATCCTG
>OERF01000150.1_pt1 | contig 20744 bp, 12 predicted proteins | sample 1539921 | NCBI WGS metagenome assembly OERF01 (sample SAMEA3891883, study PRJEB23780) | metagenome | biome: terrestrial biome; feature: animal house; material: Caecal content | place: Italy | collected 2015-05-05
TGCCCCAGTGCAGGAAACTGCCCTCCCGGGTGGTAAAGGCGCTGAAGCATGCCCTAATGGTCCGGCCGGGAGAGCGGACCCGGACCATGGAGGAATTTTCCCTGGAACTTTCCGGAAAGAAGCGTGTCCAGACAGGCAGGGGCAAGAAAACAGCGGTGGCCGTGGGCCTGACAGCGGCAATTGTCTGCGCTGTACTGTTTGCAGCACTGAAAATGACCGGAGAGGAAACCATAGCGGCAAATTCGGATTCGCAGAATCCGGAGACGATCTGGAATGTGGAAGAAGAAACGGTTCCCGCTTCTCAGAACGAGGAAGGCTGGGAGAAGAACGTTCTGAAAATGGACCCGGTTCTGCTGGAAAGCGGTTATGACCGGCTCTATGACTCGGATGTCCGCAAAGAACAGATTGTCACCATTACCTTCCAGGATACCCTGGCGGGCGCACCGGAGGACAGCTGGGATGTCTCGCAAGCAGGAGATGGATCGGTGCTGGCATGGACCACCGGAAACGGCGAGCGACAGAATCTGTTCATCGCAGGTGAGGGCGGTATCAACGGTGCCAACTGCCGCAACCTGTTTGCCCATTATATCAATCTGGAGAGTATCGCATTCAACGGCGCACTTCATACGGAGTATGCCTGGGACTTTTCGGGGATGTTCGACTATTGCCTGGCTCTGCAGAGTCTGGATCTGAGCAGCCTGGATACCTCCAGCATGACACGCCCCATGGAGTTTGGCACCTGCGTCAGCCTGAAGGAACTGGATCTGACGGGTTTCGATACCTCCCGGCTGACCAGTCTGAATGGAATGTTCTCCGGATGTGAATCACTCCAGAAGCTGGATCTGCGTAGTTTTGATACGTCCAATGTGACGGACATGAGCTGGATGTTCGCCGGCTGCAAATCTTTGAAGGAATTGAATCTGTCCAGCTTTGATACCAGCCGTGTGGAAGATATGAGTAAGATGTTCAGCGGCTGTGAAGCGTTGGCAGAGTTGGATGTCAGCAGTTTTGACACCAGTGCCGTTACCCGGATGGTGCGGATGTTTGAAGATTGTGAGCTTCTGAAAACCGTGGATTTCAGCGGATTTGATACCAGAAGCGTAACCGACTATACCGGCTTTATGAACGGTGTCCAGGCAGTAAATGGGAAGACCTGGCAGTACCTGTTCAAACCCGTCAGACAGCAGGGGAAGGCTCAGTCGGAAATTGCTGCGGGGCAAGAGCTGCAGACTCCCTGGGCTGACAATATTCTGAAAGCAGACCCGGGCTACTCCTCCGGGACAACGCTGTACGGTGCGGCCAGATTCAATCGGGGACAGATTGTTTCCGTGCGTTTCCTGGATACGCTGGCAGATATGCCGGACACCGCCTGGGATGTTTCCCAGGCAGGAGACGGTTCGGTGATGGCCTGGGCAGCACCGGGAGGCCCCCGGGGATACCAGCTTTGCATTGCGGCAGAGGGCGGAATCAACGGTGTAAACTCTGCCAGAGGGCTGTTCCGGTATTACAAAAATCTGGAGTCCGTCTTCTTTGATGGAAACTATCATACCGAGCAGGTTACGGATATGCGCAATATGTTTGCCGATTGTCCTGCGCTCATTTCTCTGGATCTGAGCACCCTGGATACGAGCAATGTCACCAATATGCGGGGCATGTTCTCCGGCTGTACCAGCATGGAGGAACTGAATTTGGATGGATTCGATACCCCCGCCGTAATCGATATGGTGGGCATGTTCTACAATTGCAGTTCCCTGAAAAAACTGGATCTGAGTATGTTCCAGACCCAGGGCCTGGATTCCACGGAGCGGATGTTCTTTGGCTGTGAAAAACTGGAAAGTCTGGATTTGAGCAGTTTTGATACCAGCTCAGTGACAAACATGTCCGCCATGTTCCGGGATTGCAAGGCGCTGAAAACGGTGGAAGTGGGAAGCTTTGACACGGCCCATGTGGAGGATATGAGCTATTTGTTTGCAGGGTGTCAGTCTCTGCAGGAGGTGCAGCTGGGTGGATTTGATACTGGACGGGTTCTGGATGTGGGCGGTATGTTTGCCGACTGCCCCAATCTGACAGCGCCGGATCTGGACTATACCCAGCTGAAAAATGCATACTTTGCCGGATTCATGGATGAAGACGCAACCGTGGACGGAAAACCCTGGAAGGCACTGTTTGAATCGGCGCAGCCGTCTCAGCAGCAGCCTCAGGACAACCGATGGGAACAGAATGTGATGAAGCGCATTTACATGGGCTATCGGCTCAGCGGCGAGGATACCCTGTTTATCGGAACGAATATTAAGAGAAAGGAAATCGCTTCCGTCACTTTCCTGGACAGCCTGGCAACTGCGCCCCAGGCCAGCTGGGATTTCTCTGCGGCGGGAGATCGCTCTGTTTTGGCATGGACTTCCTTCGGCGAAGACGGAATGCATCACCTGTTCATCGCCGGAGAAGGCGGTGTCAACGGTGTGGAAGCGGGCTACATGCTGTTTAACAACTATGTCAATATGAAGCAGGTACACTTCAACGGAAACTTTCATGTTGAGCAGGCTGAAAATATCAGCGGCTTGCTGCACAATTGCAGTTCCCTGATTTATGTGGACGCCAATACGCTGGATACTTCCTCCGTGGTGGACATGAGCTCGGTGTTCAATGGCTGTGAAAGTCTCAGAACATTGGATCTCAGCGGCTGGGATACCTCCAGCGCAAAGCGGATGAACTACATGTTCTGGGAGTGCAAGTCTCTGGAGCAGGTGGATCTGGGCGGTTTTGATACCAGTGCCGCAGAGGATATGCAGGGAATGTTCTGCCGGTGCCATATGCTGAAAAGTGTGGATTTGCGCAGTTTTGACACCTCCCGTGTGGCAAATATGAGTGATATGTTCCGGGAATGCGATGAACTGACAAGTCTGGATCTGAGCAATTTTGATACTTCCCGTGCCGAGCAGTTCCAGAATTTCGCAGAGCATACCTGTGTCGTCAACGGCAAGTCCTGGAGAGAGCTGTTTGCATAATCCGGCTGTGACAAACGGGAAGGTTAGCCAAAATGCACGCAAGAGGAGAGGGAAATGATGCAGACCTGCCGTTGTTATGGTTGTATGGAGATCATCCACAGCTATCCCTGCGAAAAGTGCGCTTATGACCCGGAAAAGGTGCAGCTGCAGGAGTATATTCTGCAGCCGGGGACGATTCTGAAAGGGCAATACCTGGTGGGCCGGGTATTGGGTCAGGGCGGCTTTGGCATCACCTATATTGGCTTTGACCTTGCTTTGCAGCGAAAGGTGGCTGTGAAGGAGTATTTCCCCAGCAGCTATGCCGGACGGAAAACCGGCACCCAGAATGTGCATTGGTTTGCAGCGGAACAGGCAGAGCTTGCCCGCAGCAGCGGCATGGAGATGTTCCTGAAAGAGGCCCGGAAGATGAGCCGGGTCAACGAAATAGAGAATGTAGTGCATGTTCTGGATTTGTTCCAGGAAAACAATACCGCCTATATCGTCATGGACTTCATCGAAGGGGAGACGCTGAAGGCCGGGTCAAGCGGGAGGGGCCTCTGGAGTGGAAGGATGCCCAGAAACTGTTTTTCCCGGTGATCCATACCATGGGGCAGGTTCACCAGGCGGGACTGATTCATCGGGATCTGAGCCCGGACAATCTGATGCTGCAGTCCGATGGAAGCGCGAAGATATTGGATCTGGGAGCGGCAAAGGATCTGAACATCAACACCGGAGCATCCTCCATGCAGGTTGCCAAGGGAGGATTCAGTCCCCTGGAGCAGTACACCCAGCGGGGAGAAAGCGGCACCTGGAGTGACGTGTACGCAATGGCGGCAACCCTGTATATGGCCCTGACGGGAATCATACCGCCCTCGGCAATCGACCGGATGACACAGGACACCCTGAGTTTTTCCCTGCCCCAGTGCAGGAAACTGCCCTCCCGGGTGGTAAAGGCGCTGAAGCATGCCCTGATGGTCCGGCCGGGAGAGCGGACCCGGACCATGGAAGAATTTTCCCTGGAACTTTCCGGAAAGAAGGATGGGAAAGCAAATTCGGGCAGCAGGCGGACCCTTGCTGCGGGAGCGACTGTGGCAATGGTCTGTGCCTGCCTGGTGGGATTGAGGTGCATTCGCTGGCAGAAGACAGAGATGCCGGCGCCAACTCTGGCTGAGACAGTGAGGATACCCCTGACCGAGGCAACAGAGCCAATGGTATTGCAGGATACGGTTACGGAGCCGGACAGTACCGGCTGGGAAGAAAATGTGCTCAAATTGTTTCCGGGTGCCGGGGAATTGGAACCAGTGGCTTACGGTGCGGATGTGATGAGAAAACAAATCAGATCTGTAACGTTCCTGGACAATCTGGATACTGCGCCGCAGATGCACTGGGATATATCAGAGGAACAGAACGGCTCCGTACTGGCCTGGGTTGTTATGGGTGCTGGAGATAGCTGTGACATGTTTATCGCTGCTGAGGGCGGAGTGAATGGTGTACGTTCCGCCTGCGCATTGTTCCAGTATTATACCAATTTGGAGACGGTCCGCTTTGGGGGAAATTACCATACGGAACAGGCAGAGGATCTGCGAGGCATGTTCATGAACTGTTCTGCACTGAAATCCGTGGATGTGGAAAATCTGGACGTTTCCAATGCGCAGAGAATGAACGCTATGTTCGGTGCCTGTTGGAGCTTGGAGGAGCTGAATTTGTCTGGCTGGGATACCGGGAAGGTATGGGACATGAATTCTATGTTCTATGGATGCAAGTCGCTGAAAGAGGTGGATGTCAGCTCCTTTGATACCTCCAAAGTGACCAACATGCGTGGGATGTTCGCAGAATGCAGTTCTCTGGAAAAACTGGATCTGAAACAATTTGATTTCAGCAGCTGCACGGATATGACGGAAATGTTTGCAGGATGCCAATCCCTGAAAGAAATCCAACTTCCCAGCTTTCAAGGCTGCCAGCCCCAATACGTGGAAAAAATGTTCTGGCAATGCCCTGGTGTTACTGACCTGGAAATCAGAGAACTGGACGTGACGGCTCTGCGCAGTTACCGTGATTTTATGGATGTTGGGGGCCGAATCAATGGCAGGCCATGGGAAGAATTCTTTGAATAACAAATGCAGACAAGGGGCGTTTTCTCCGAAAGCTGCAAACTGAAATGAGAGAAATGGAAAGAGAGCGGATAGCATGAAATTTAATCGGTGCTATGGCTGTATGGAGCCATGTGAAGCCTATCCCTGCGGCAGGTGTGGGTACGATCCGGAACAAGCAGAGCATCAGGAGTTTGTTCTGCGTCCGGGGACCATCCTGAAAGGGCAGTACCTGGTGGGCCGTGTGCTGGGACAAGGAGGCTTCGGCATTACCTATATCGGTTGGGATCTGGCGTTGGAGCGGAAGGTGGCCATCAAAGAATACTTTCCCACAGGCTGTGCTGGGCGGAAGACCCAGACGGGAGAGATTCAATGGTATGCCAGCGAACAGGCCGGCGCCGCCAAAAGCAGCGGACGTGACATGTTCCTGAAGGAAGCCAGAAAAATGAGCAAGGTCAGCCAGGTTGCCCAGGTTGTGCATGTGCTGGACCTGTTTCAGGAAAACGATACCGCTTACATCATTATGGACTTTATTGAGGGTCAGACCCTGAAGGCCAAACTGACACAAACCGGGCCCATGGATTGGGAGGCGGTGAAGGCCATTTTCCTTCCGGTGATTGGGTCTATGGAGCAGGTGCACCGGGCGGGATTGGTGCACCGGGATCTGAGCCCGGATAACCTGATGCTCCTGCCCGACGGAAGCACGAAGATTCTGGATTTGGGAGCGGCTAAGGATCTGGAGCTGAACAGCGGTGCCTCGTCTATGCTGGTTGCCAAAGGCGGCTTCAGCCCCATTGAACAGTACACTCAGCGGGGCGGTTCCGGACCGTGGACAGACGTTTATGCCATGGCAGCCACCATGTACTATACCTTGACGGGGAAACTGCCCCTGCCTGCCATTGATCGGGTGGAAAAGGATGCCATAGACTGGAGTCTTCCCCAGCTGGAGGCGCTGCCTGCCCCGGTGCTGCAGGCCATGCAGCATGCCATGGCACTGAACCCGGAAGATCGTACCCGGACAATGGAGCAATTTGCCCAGGAGCTGATGGGTAAGAAAATCCGGCAGCCCAGGAAAAAAAGAATGCTTTTTGCCGGTGCTGCTGTGGTAATCGCGATCTGCGGCGTGCTGGCGTGGATGTTTGGAAGCGCAGAACAGAAACCGGCGCTACAGGCTCCTGCTGTGGAGACTGTGCAGCAGACAACCGCTCCTGCCGAAACAGAAGAAACACAGATGACCGAACCGGTTACCGAGCCTGTACAGCAGGAGCAGCCGTGGAAAGACAATGTACTGCAGCAGATTCCCATCGCTCCGAACTCGGAAAGACGGGAGATATATGGCTCCAATATTCAAAAATACCAGGTGGTTTCTGTTACCTTCCTGGATTCTTTGGATGCCGCACCTGCCACAAGCTGGGATGTATCGGAAGATGCCGACCGGTCGGTGCTGATCTGGTTTTCCGGGGATGGAAAACAGTATGATCTGTTTATTGCCGCAGACGGCGGCGTCAACGGTGTTCGTGCCTGTGAGGGATTGTTTTACGACTTTGTCAATTTGAGAAAAGTCACTTTTAATGGAAACTTCCATACGGAGCAGACAGAGAGCTTTGCGTCCATGTTCTATAACTGCCAGTCTTTGCAGGAGATAGACATCGGCACACTGGATACAGCAGAGGCTGTGAATCTGAACCGGATGTTCTATGGCTGTGAAACCCTTGCAGATCTGGATTTGACCGGTTTTGATACCGCCAAAGTGGAAAATATGTCAGGGCTGTTTGAAAATTGCAGAGCGCTGGTGAACTTGCAGCTGGGTCAGATGGATACCGGGAACGTCACGGATATGAGCAGTATGTTCAGCGGCTGCCGAACGTTGGAAAACCTGGATCTGAGCAGCTTCGACACAGCAAAGGTGGAGACAATGCGGACCATGTTCAAGGATTGTCTGAAACTGAAAGAGGTAGACCTCAGCCATTTCGATACCGGGGCGGTCACGGATTACATGGGATTCATGCCGGTTGGCTATCAGGTTAACGGAAAGCCCTGGAAGGAACTGTTTGCATAAAACACGGCACATGCGGAAAATACCGGAGAAAATCCTTTCGGGATACACGGCAAAGATGGAAAGAGAGGGACAGCATGAAGATTGCGCGATGCTTTGGCTGCATGGCGGAAACCCAGGGATATCCCTGCCCGCGATGCGGCTATGACCCGGAAAACGGGAATATGGAACCGTATGTGCTGCGCCCGGGAACAATCCTGAATGGTAAGTATCTGGTTGGCAAGGTTTTGGGTCAGGGCGGCTTTGGCATTACCTACATAGGTTTTGATCTGGCTTTGGAGAGAAAGGTGGCCATCAAGGAATACTATCCTTCGGGACAGGTGATCCGGGATTGCAGGATAAGCAATATTTTGCAGTGGTGCACCCCCGCTCAGGCCGCCAATCAGGGAAAGGGCGGACGGGAGATATTCCTGAAAGAAGCCAGAAAAATGAGCAAGTTTGGCCAGGTTGCCAATGTGGTCAGGGTCCAGGATGTATTTCAGGAAAATGATACTGCCTACATCGTGATGGACCTGATCGAAGGCCAAACGCTGAAACAGCAAATCGGACAGAGCGGTCCGATTCCCTGGGAGAAGGCAAAGGGGATTTTCTTTCCGGTTATGGAGGCAATGGAACAGGTGCACCAGGCCGGACTGATTCATCGGGATCTGAGTCCGGATAATCTGATGATTCAGCCGGACGGGATGGTGAAGATTCTGGATCTGGGGGCGGCGAAGGATTTAAGCCTGCACTCTGGGGCATCTTCCATGGTGGTGGCAAAAGGCGGCTTCAGTCCCTTGGAGCAGTACACCCAGCGGGGTGGTTCCGGCCCCTGGACGGATGTGTACGCCCTGGCAGCGACGATATACTGGAGCTTGACCGGAGTGGTTCCTGTTACGGCCATTGACCGTATGGAGCGGGACAATCTTCGGTGGGATCTGCCCCAGCTTCTGCAGCTGCCCCCCCAGATACGCAGGGCGCTGCAAAAAGCCATGGCTCTGCGTGCCCAGGACCGGATTCAGACCATGGCAGAGTTTGCTGCGGCGATGAAAGAAATGGGGACGGTAAAAACGCGTCGCTCCTGGCTCCTGCCGGGCATTGCCGCAGTGGGAGCGATTTGTGTGTTGGGCCTGGTGCTGCTTGGGACAAGAGACGTCCCCCAAACAACAGATCCCACAACCCCTGTTTTGAAACTGGAAGTGCAGACAGAACCTGCTGAGGCAGTGCCCACCGTAATCCCATTGCCCATCCCGGAAGAAACGGCCCCAACCAAGCAGTATATTGCTATTGACTGCGGGAAAAAGCACACCGTGATCCTGTATAACGATGGAACCGTGAAAGCGGTGGGCGATAACAGAAAAGGCCAGTGCGATGTGGACAGCTGGCAGGATATTGTGCAGATCAGCACCCGGGGCGATTTTACCGTGGGCCTGAAAGCAGACGGAACCGTTGTGGCCACAGGTGACAATACCTACGGTCAGTGCGACGTGGCTTCCTGGATGGAGATTGTGCAGATCAGTGCCAGCGCGGAGCATACAGTTGGTCTGCGGGCGGACGGCACTGTCCTTTCTGCTGGTGATAATGAAAATGGCGAGTGTGATGTATATGAATGGCGGGGCGTGACTTCCGTTAGCGCCGGAGACACCCATACCGTGGCATTGATGCAGGACGGCACCGTCATTGCCGTGGGAAAGAATGAGGATCACAGAATTGATGTGGGAACCTGGCGCAATGTGGAAACCATTTGCACAGGCGCCTGGAATACCATCGGACTGAAGAAAGACGGTACCATTTTGTATTGCGGCAACGGCGGCGGTCCGGATTGGAGAGATGCGGACAACTGGAAAAATATTGTCATGGTGGCGGCGGGAAACATGTTCACCGTGGCCCTGGACGAATCGGGGAACGTCCATTATGGCGGTGTCAATGATGTGGGCCAAAGTGAGGCCAATGGATGGACGGACATTACATACATTGCGGCAGGCCCTCAGCATATTCTTGGGGTTAAACGTGATGGCACATGTGTATCGGCGGGACGCAACGATTACGGCCAGGGAACCCTCTCCCGGGAAGACTTGTTTGGGTAAAAGAAATTACGGAAAGAGAGAAACGGCATGAAAATCAATCGATGCTTTGGCTGCATGGCGGAAATCCAGGGATATCCCTGTCCCCAATGTGGTTATGATGCCAGGTCGGCAGATACGGCAAGCTATGTGCTTCAGCCGGGTACCATTCTCAACGGCAAGTATCTGGTGGGAAAGGTATTGGGCCAGGGCGGCTTCGGGATTACCTATATCGGTCTGGATCTTGCGCTGGAACGAAAGGTTGCCATCAAAGAGTATTTTCCTTCCGGGCAGGTAAGCCGGCATCCCAGCGGCGGCAGCACCGTATTGTGGTATACCACTGCCACCGCCCATACTGCAAAAAGCAGCGGTATGGAAATGTTCATCAAAGAAGCCCGGAAAATGACAAAAGTGAGCAATAACCCCAACGTGGTGCATGTGCTGGACTTGTTTCAGGAGAATGAAACGGCCTATATCATCATGGACTTCATTGAGGGGCAGACGCTGAAAGACCTGCTGAAGCAAACAGGCCCTATGCACTGGCAGGATGCGAAAAAACTGTTCCTGCCGGTGATCCGGGCCATGGAACAGGTACACCAGGCGGGACTGATTCATCGGGATCTGAGCCCGGACAACCTGATGATCCAGCCGGATGGCACGGCAAAAATCCTGGACCTGGGTGCGGCCAAGAATTTGAATATCAATTCCGGCGCTTCGTCCATGGTGGTGGCCAAGGGCGGTTTCAGCCCGATGGAGCAGTATGTGGAACGGGGTGGCTCCGGCCCTTGGACGGATGTCTATTCCATGGCGGCAACGCTGTACTATACTCTGACGGGCGTGGTGCCGCCGTCGGCCATCGAACGGCTGGAACTGGACGGATTGAACTGGAATGCGCCTGGCCTGAGGGAACTGCCCCCCACGGCCATCGCCGGGCTGAAACGGGCCCTTGCAGTGAAAAGCAGGGACAGAACCCAGTCCATGGCGGCGTTGCTGGAAGAGTTGCAAACGATGCCTGCTCCGGTCTTGAAATCCGAAAAAGAGGAAACAGAAAAGCTGATTGATAGGGATGTGAAGAGCCCCAAGGTTTGGAAAATGGCTGCTGTTTGCATTGCTGCTGCTGGATTGATCGGTATTTTCTTAAGCGTATTTTTGCAGCCGAATTTATTCCAATCTGCCGGTCCAGGCTTCCTGGAAAGAAAAGAGCAAATGGTATCGTATGAGCAAAATAAGGCCGACATTGAGAGACTGCTTCAGAACCAGGCGCCGGAATGCTACGACTATGAAGATGGTGGGAAACTGGAACTGTATTTTGACGAGAATCGTCGGGAACGTTGCCGCGTTTTCATCAATCCTGTAGGAGAAAAGGAACTCACGTTTACGGCAAGTTATGACGATGCCGGAAATATGGTGGAGGAATGCGGCTATGAAGGGCCGGAGCTCAAATGGCGTGCTACCAGAAGCTATACCAGTGCCGGAGAATTGTCAGATGAATATATCTACAATGAGGAACGGCTCATGCGGCACACCCAAAAGACATATACGGAACGCGGAAAGTTGTCCGGCGTGAAGATATGGGGTGAAAATGGGTGCCTGGTGGAAGAAATGGAAGCTTTCTTTGATGAAAGAGGGAAAAACACAGGCGGTATCATCAAAGATGAGAATGGTAAAGAGCATCTGCATTGGAACATGGAGTACGGTGTGGGGGGCAGCCTGACACGAACAGACGTGTATTCCGGCGGCTTGGTACAGATTTCTAAGTTTGACATAGATGGAAATTTGCAGGAGGTAATCAGAAACAAGCCGGATGGAACATTGGAATATCGGCTGGAATACTGTTATGACAATGATGGAAACGTGATTTCGTATAAAAAATATGGAGCAGACGGGAATCTGTCTTTTCAGCAGGAAAACCTCTATTCCAACGGGCGCATGGAAAGAAAAGCGCTGTATACAGTATACAGTGATGGCCGTGGCGTTTCCCAGGAAGGCGAAATTTTGTATGCGCCGGGTGATGTGGAAATCGGATTTCGGTCAGAACGTACTGTCGAAGAAATGGTTGAAACAATTAGCGGGATGAAGATTCAGGAATCTTTCGCAAATGAATATAATATCGAACTTACTCGCTATACATGGAATGGAGATGTACAGTTTCAGCTTTTCTACGACAAAGAGGGACAGGACAGGGATCTTATCAGAAAGATTGAGTATCGCTATGATGCCTCGGGTACCTTTGCTGGATATACATCTCAGACTTACAAACCCTATGCGGACAGAATTGAAACAATCGTGTATGACGGGAATTACAATGTGATTGCTCGAAAAGAGGTTATTGCCAACGGCCAGAGCCTGACAGAACCGTGGGACTAACGTTTATGGAAGACAGCTGCGTCGATCTGTAAAAACCACGGAATTGGAACGGCAAGATCCAAAACTCAGGCATTCCATGCACCATGTACCCAACGATTGTATATGAAAATAGAAAAGGAGAGATACATATGAGAACCAAGAGGAACGTCATGACTGTGCTTCTCGTATTGCTTCTGCTGGTGAGCATTGTGCCCATGCAGGCTGGGGCAAAACGGGACGTCACATCCATGCTGGAGGAGGCCAAGCAGGGCGTCGCACTGATTTATGCTACCGCCTCCCGAGGCACAGAATGGGTGGGCGGATTTGGTACCGGCTTTGCCGTTGGCAAGGCGGGCAAGGAATCCGATACCTTTGTGACCAACTGGCATGTGGCTACCGTGATGGGGGCCAGTCAGAATGCGGATGTGAAAATCCGTGTCTGGATTCTGGAGGACAACTGGTCCATCAACCAGGCAAACGGTGAGCCGGACCCGGCCCATGCAGTGGAATGCAACGTGCTGCGGACCACCACTGGTTTCCCGGACTATGCCATCATCAAAACCCAGGGCCCCATCAAAGGGTATAAGGCATTGCCGCTGATGGAAAGCGAAAAGGTCAAAGACGGCACCCAGGTTTACGCCCTGGGGTATCCCGGCACGGTTGCTGCGGTGAATCCCAATCTGTATGAGATAACCACTACCAACGGTATGATTTCCCAGCATATGCAGTACGCCCCCGCAGACAACACCTGGGTTCTGACCCACACGGCACAGATTGCCCAGGGTAACTCCGGCGGCCCGCTGCTGGCGGAAAACGGCGCGGTTGTGGGCATCAATACCTACGGAATGGTTTACGAAGATGACAGCCGCTACTATGCCATCTATACGGACTATGCCATGGAAGGATTGCGGGAGCTGGGAATTCCCTTTACGGAATATGGCAATGGGATTTTTGACGGACTGCTGGCAAATCTGAATTGGACGGTGATTGCCATTGCCGTGGCAGTGGTGATGGCACTTGGCGGCGGAGTGGTTGTACTGCTGGTCATCGAGGGAAACAAGAAGCAGGAACTGGCTCGGCAGCAGGCAGAGGCCCTGCGTCGGCAGCAGGAGGAAGCGGAGCGTCAGCGGGCCAGAGAAGAAGAGCAGCGCCGCCGTGCCAGGGAGGAAGAACGCCGGAAGGCACAGGCTCCGGTGGCCAATCTGCGGCTGAATGGATTTACCACATATCCGATTCCTGCTTCCGGTGCCACCATCGGCCGGGACAGAAGCTGCACCATTGTACTGCCTGCCAATGCTCCTGGCGTCAGCGCCAGACACTGTACGCTGGAAATCCGGGATGGACGGCTGATCCTGATGGATATGAATTCCAGCTATGGCACCATTGTCCACGGAAAACGGATTCCTGCGGGCACGCCTGTGGCACTGAAAATCGGTTCCAGCTTCAGCCTGGGATCTGACAAATATACATTTACTGTTTGCTGATTATCAATAACGGAGGGAAAGAAAAATGGATGTTATCAGATGTGAAAAGGGACATTTCTACGACGCAAGCCAGTATGCAACCTGCCCCCAGTGTGCCAAAGAGGCAAGCGGAGCCGCCGGCGGATTTGGCGGTGACTTCGGCCTGGGAGACGTGGGCCGCACCATGCCTGTCAATGCCCCGATGCCCGGATTTGGCGGCATGGACGACATCGGCAAAACCGAGCCCATTGGAGCCAATGTATCCGGAAGTTCTTTTGCAATGCCGGGTGTTCAGAATGTACCCATGAGCACCTCCGCCTTCCTGGAGCCCAACGATCGGCCCGCCGGTGTCCAGTCTTACGGTGCAACCACTCCCGTGGCCCAGATGGTTGGCGGTCAGGGCGGTCAGCAGCAGCCGTTCCTGCCTGTGGTAGGCTGGCTGGTATGCATCGATGGCCCGGCCAAGGGCAGAGACTACCGGATTCACAGCCAGTATAACTACATCGGCAGAGCACGGCATATGGACATCTGCATCAGCGGTGACAATTGCATCAGTGCCGAGCGCGCCGCAGTGCTGGCTTATGATGACAGAAACTGCGTCTTCTTCATGGGACCGGGCATGGGTCAGAATTTGGTGCGCCTCAATGGAAAACCCATTCTGAATGCTCAGGAGCTGAATGCTTTCGATCAGATTACCATTGGCGAGACGACACTGCTGTTTGTCCCGCTGTGTGGAGAGAGGTTTGACTGGAATGGGAAGTAAAAAGCAGAAACGGCTCAGAAAGATCCGTTTGGGTCTGTCTGTACTGGCGGTTTTCCTGGTAATCGGGATGATTCTGTCCGGTGTTATGGGCTATGTGGTTTCCGGCGCCGCAGTTGGTCCGGAGAATGATGGTGCCCATTCGGCAGTTCCGGCGAAGAATTCCTGGTGGAATTGGAGCGACGAGGAGCCCCAGCCCAGTGAGATTCCGGAAACCACAATCCCCGAAACTTCCAAGCCCGCTGCTTCTTCCGGCGGAAGACCCGCCCAGAATCCTGACGGGCCTGGACAGGCACCTGCGCAGAGTCCAGCGGTTCCCCCTACGGAGAAACCTACCCAGCCTGCCACACAAGAATCGACGCCGCCTACGGATGGATCAACACCACCCACGGATGGGTCGACGCCGCCCACGGATGGATCAACGCCGCCTACGGATGGGTCGACACCGCCCACGGATGGATCAACGCCGCCCACGGATGGGTCGACACCGCCTACAGGTGGATCTACACCGCCCATAGACCCGGAGCCCACTCAGGCACCGGTGCAGCCGACTGCGCCGCCGGAAACAAACGCTCCCCCGGCGACAACAGCGCCTCCGGCAACCACGCCCCCGGTAACGACACCGCCTGCACAGGAGGATAAGACCGAAACACCGGCAGAACAGCCGGCAGATCCGGCTGCGGCTGTTGCCAACGCTCCGGAAAATCGGGTGCTGTCCGACATGGTGGATGGAGAATCGGTAAGTGAGGAGCAGCTGGCGGAACAGGGCCTGATCGGCAATGATGTGGACCCGCTGGTGACTTCCGAAAGTGCTGCCGAGAGTACAGCGCAGGGCAGCGAAAATACCCTGGCTGCAGGGAATACAGAGACATCCGCAGCTGTATCTACGCAAGCGGCTGCTGAAGCCGCTGCGCCGGAACAAAACAATGCGCAAATATGGCGGATTTTGTTCTGGACCCTGAACGGATTGCTGATGGCAGACCTGTGCGCCATTTTGGTACTTAGCTATCTGATTTCCACAATGGCAGAAAAACCCGGTCACACGGTCAAAGTGCCTCACCCGGATACCACGCTGCGCAAGGCTGCATCTCCGACTACGGCGGCTGTCCATGAAGTAGGGCGCCGGGAGTACCAGCAAGACAGCCTTGGCCGGTGCCCTGTACTGGGCGGCCGGGGAATGCTGGCGGTTGTTGCAGACGGCATGGGCGGTTTGTCCGGCGGTGAAAAAGTCAGCCAGAGAATTGTCCTGGATGTACTGAGCATGGGACAGCAGCTCCAAGCCGAACAGGTAAATGGGGCGCTGCGGCAAATGCTTGCTCAGGTTACGGACAACGTAAACCGGATGCTTGGCCCTGATGGACTGTACAAAAGTGGTTCCACCGTGGTTGCGGTGTTGGCCTGCGGTCGGAAACTCCAGTGGATTGCGGTGGGCGACAGCCGGATCTACCTGGTTCGGCAAGGGTATGCCAATCAGCTTAACCGGGACCACAACCTGCTTCAGACCTGGATGCCCGATATTTTGGCTGGCCGAATGACCATGGAAGAGGCTTTGCGAAATCCCGACGGCCGTAAGCTGACCAGCTTTATCGGCATGGGGCAGCTGAAATACGTGGACGCCAGCATAGCACCTGTGGAACTGGAGCGGGGTGACCGTATTGTGCTGATGACCGACGGCGTATACGATGTGGTTTCGGAAGAGCGGTTGAGCGCAATTTTGAAGCAGTATCCGAATGTGGAACAGGCTGCGGCGGAAATCAAACGGGTGATCAAAGAGGCAAATTCTCCCCACCAGGATAACTACACCGCACTGATTCTGGGATTTTAAGAGGTTTGACCATGAATAATGGGATCATGGGAAACCAATTGGCTCCCGGCACGGTGCTCAGAGGACGCTATCAGCTGAATCGGCTGCTGGGCCAGGGAGGGTTCGGCATCACCTATTGCGCACTGGACACAAGAACGGGCCGGCAGGTTGCCATCAAGGAGCATTTTCCCAACCGATACGTGCTCAGAGGGCAGGACGGGCTGACCGTTCAGGCCAAGCAAGGGATGGAGGAAGACTTCAGCAATACCGTAAAAAGCTTCGTCCAGGAGGCGCAGACGCTGATCAACCTGCAAAGCATGGAAGGCGTGGTACAGCTGTTTCATGTGTTTGATGAAAACAAAACGGCTTACTATGTAATGGAATTGCTGGAAGGCGAAGAACTCAAAGAATTTCTCCTCCGTACCGGCCCGATGACTTGGGAGAATCTTACCCCTATTATGAAAACGGTAATCAAGGCCCTTGGTCATATCCATGAAGCGGGCCTGATTCACCGGGATATCAGTCCGGACAATATTTTCCTGACGCCCCAGGGAGCACGGGTGATTGATTTTGGCTCGGTTCGATCTTACCAGGGCAGAGAACATTTTACCGCATATCTGAAGCACAGTTTTGCCCCCATTGAGCAGTATCAAAGCGGTGGGAAGCAGGGACCGTGGACGGATATTTATGCTTTGTGCGTGACCATGTACTACTGTCTCAGTGGGGAATTGCCGCCGGCAGCGGTCCTGCGTGTGGACAATGATGCCCTGAAGCCTCTGGAGACCATCTGTCCCAGAGTGCCCAAAGAGGTTTGTCAGGTAATCCATCGGGGGATGGCGGTAGATAGCCGCAGCCGCTATCAGACCGTGGAACAGCTCTATGAAGCGCTGTTCCATGAGCACATTCCCCGGAACGATCATACGGACAAGCAAGAGGAAGTGACGCAGTACCGGGAAACTTCCCAGCAGCCGGATGTTCGCTGTGTCAGGGGGGAGTTTGCGGGAAGCAGCTGGCAGATTCCCCCGGGCAAAGGGATCCGAATCGGGAGAAATCCGGAGTGTGAGGTGTGTTATCCGCCCAATTCCAGCGGAATCAGCCGCAGACAGTGCTCCTTTTACAAGTCTCCCGATGGCAAAATCATGATTCGTGATGACAATTCCTCTTACGGCACCTTTGTGCTGGTTGGGAACAAGCCGGTGCGGATAGAGGCTGGAAAATGGTATCTGGCCCAGGGGGCCAGGGTGTTCTTCGGCAGACAGGAAGAATATTTGATAAAATGAGGGATGCGACGGTATGCAAATCAAACTAGCCAGTTATTCAGCAATCGGCAGCCGAACCGTAAATGAGGATGCCTGCGCTTGTGAACAGATCGGTCCGGAACTGTTCTGTGCGGTGGTATGCGATGGATTGGGCAGCCATGGCGGTGGTCAGGACGCATCCGCAATTGTGGTAAATCAGCTGAAACAGACGCCGCCGACCCATCTTCCCACAGCCCAGCAGATTGCGCAGTGGCTGGAGCGGAGCAATCAGGAAATCCTGCGGCGGCGAAAGGACCCCCGGCATATGAAAACCACTGCGGTGGCGCTGTTTGTAGAGGGAAGACGGGCAATCTGGGTACATATTGGTGATTCCAGATTGTATCACTACCACAACGGACGTTTGGTGGATGCTACGGAAGATCATAGCGTCTGCAACCTTGCGGTGAAAATGGGAAATATCACACGGCGGGATATCCCGAAACACCCGGATCGAAACAAAGTCCTGAAGGTATTGGGTGAGGAGTCGATTTCTCCGGAGATCCACGAGGACGTGGAACTGCCGCCCGGTCGCCACGCTTTCCTGCTCTGCTCCGACGGCCTGTGGGAACGGCTTCACGAAGATGAAATCATGCTGGACCTTCAGAAAAGCCAGACTCCGGAGCAGTGGCTTCAGGAATTGCGCAGCCGGGCGCAGATGCGAAAGTATACGGACGTGGACAACAATACTGCGGCAGCTGTATGGCTGGATATTTAGAGGATTGGAGTGAACATGATGAAAAAAATGGCAACGCTTCTGCTGTGCCTGATGATGGTAACCTTGCTGGCATTTCCGGCCCAAGCGGCCACAGCAGAAAAATTCCTGCGGCAAAGCTATGATGTGGACGCGGAGGCGGTCTACTGTTACGGCAAACAACTCCCGGGGGATGGGAATTTGAAAATTTCGGTGGGTACCAATCAGCAGGCAGCTGCGGATTTTTCCACCATCCGGCATCAGAAGATTCCTGTGACGGTTTATTGCCTGGTTGACAGTGCCACCTCTCTGAGCAAGGATGTTATGAAGCAGCAGACCGATATTCTGCTTGCCATCAGCGGCAAACTGGAAAGCCAGGACAGTATGATTCTGGGGGCCGTAGATAAGGAATTGGTCCAGAGCAAACCTCTGGACGACAAGGCCGGCAGGGATGCTGCGATTCAGACGATTCAGCGGGGAAATTGGTACACCAATCTGTACGAAGGCATTGCCCTGGCCATTGATGACCTGGCCAAGAGCACGTCCTACGATACCAATACCTTCCTGGTGATTTTGTCAGACGGCCATGATGACGGTCAGAGTTCCGTTACCGCGGACAAAGCCATCGAAAAGGCGGCAGCGGCGGGTATCCCGGTTTACTCCATTATCCTTGGCAATACGGCAAGCAAGGAAGAGAAAGACATTCAGGAAAAACTCACTGCGGAAACCCTGGGTGGGTTTGTGTGCAATCCCAGTGCGGATGGCACAAATCTGACCACCGCGGTTGAAAACGTGATGGACAGCATCAAAGGCTCCACTGCCATCCGGGTGGGTATGGAGTCCTTTGCGGATATCAGCCAGGATATTGAACTGCTGGTCCGCTATGAGACAAAGACTGCCAAGTATGAAGATACCATCCTGGTTCGTGCCGTAGACCTGCAGCAGGTATTTGAAGGACAGGAATTCCCCTACGGCGCTACAGAAGAGGGACAGAACGGGATTCAGGAACTGTTTGCCGGGAAATTTGCCATTCTGCTGGCCCTGGTGGTTTTCACCGGTGTGGCGGCAGTGGTAGTGGTGGTTGTCGTGCTGGTGGTAACGGGGCGGAAAAAGAAGGCAGCGCCTGAAGCTGTAAGCGGCATGGAAAATCCCCTGCCCAATCCTACTCCTGTGGACATTCCTGCTACCGGAGCGGTGGAGGGAGAGACAGATTCTGCGGATTCGGATTGGGATCTGCCTACCCACACCATTGCCAACGCCATCAATCTGGGAGAAATTTCCCAAACTGCTCCGGTCAGCGGAGGCTGCCATGTGTTTGCTGTGGCGCTGATGCATCCGGAAATCCAGACGGACTTTTATCTGACTCCCAAAGTGGAGATGTCCTTCGGACGCACCAGTAAATCCGATATTATTCTGTGCGATCGGGACCCCAAACTCTCCGGACTGCATGGAAGTCTGGTGTGGGATGGAACGTATTTGCTTGCCCGTGACCGGGGATCGACCAACGGTACTGCTGTCAATGGGGAGCCCTGCGGCAGCGAAACCTGGCTGCCAATTGAGGACGGTGCAATCCTCCGGGCAGGATCTTACGAATACCGGATCAGTTACGAGGCCCCCAAAGACTGAGGGAAGCACGCCATAAGCAAGTGCAATTTTCCGGCGGAAAGCGGATTTTGCAGGTAAGTTGGCTTGCCATCTGTGTAAGGCAGATGGCAAGCCATTTCTTTTTCGATGGGTATGCCAGGCACAGGAAAAATCCCCTTGCCTGGATGGGGATAACAGACTATAATACCCGGTAGAACAACTGGGGCGGTGAGATGGTGGAATACAAAATTGCAATCTGTGATGACGAAAAAGCAGACAGAGACTATGTTTTGGACATGGTTCGCCGCTGGGCAGCGAAGGGCGGGCATACCGTCCATGCCGATTTATTTTCCTCCGGGGAGAGTTTTCTGTTCCACTATGCGGAAAAGGCGGATTATGATATCCTGCTGCTGGATATCGAAATGGGCGACATGGACGGGGTTACGCTGGCAAAAAAGCTGCGGCAAAACAACGAAACTCTGCAAATTGTATTTATCACCGGATACTCTGACTACATTTCGGAAGGCTACGACGTTTCCGCCCTGCATTACCTGATGAAGCCGGTGAAGGAAGAAAAACTGTTTTCCGTTCTCAGCCGGGCGGCGGAGAAAATTGCCAGAAATGAAAAGGTGCTGACCTTTGACGTTGGCGGGGAAATGGTGCGCCTTCCCATTTACCAGATTCGCTACGCCCAGGTTCAGGGAAATTATGTCACCATATACACAGGGGCCGAGACTACGGTGAAGATGACCTTGGGGGACTTGGCGGCCATGCTGGACGAGCGGTTTTACCGGGTGGGGCGCTCGTGTATTGTGAACCTGACCCAAATCAGCCGGGTTACCAAATCGGAAATCCGGCTCAGCGACGGCACGGCCATTGCCTTGCCCAGAGGGGCTTACGATGGGGTAAATCGGGCAATCATCGGCTTGGGGTGAAAACATGGGATTGTTATCGAAAAAAATTGACAAACAAATTGCGGCGTACCAGCAGGAACTGATTCAGACCCACTACGCAGAAGTGGAAAACATGTACCGTCAAATCCGGGGCTGGCGGCACGATTACCGCAACCACATCCAAACCATGAAAGCCTATGCTGCAAAGGAAGACTGGCAGGCCATTTGCCGGTATCTGGAAGAACTGGACGCCGACCTGTCCACGGTGGATACGGTGATCAAAACCGGAAACCCCATGACCGACGCCATTCTCAACTCCAAAATCTCCCTGGCAAAATCCAAAGATATTGAAGTGCTGGCAGATGCCCATATCCCCGTGAAGCTTTCCCTGTCGGAGCTGGACTTGTGCTGCATCATTGGCAATCTCTTTGACAATGCCATTGAAGCCAGTCTCCAGCTGCCGCCCCAGCAGCGGCTGATTCGGGTGTATATGGACATGAAAAACACCCAGCTCTACATTTCTTTCACCAACTTTACCGCTGGTAAGAAACTCCCCAAATCCGGCAGGCTCTTTCCCACTACCAAAGGCCAGGGCCACGGCTTTGGCCTGGTGCGGATTGACGCAATCGTGGACCGGCTGGAGGGCTACATCAGTCGCAACTCGGAAGACGGGGCCTTTACCACGGAGATTTTGCTGCCCACCACCTGATTTTTGCAATTCATCCCCCGGAGC
>OERF01000155.1_pt1 | contig 20430 bp, 20 predicted proteins | sample 1539921 | NCBI WGS metagenome assembly OERF01 (sample SAMEA3891883, study PRJEB23780) | metagenome | biome: terrestrial biome; feature: animal house; material: Caecal content | place: Italy | collected 2015-05-05
CCGGGAAGAGGACATTCCCAAACTGGCAGCCTATGCCCACCGGGAGGCCAACCCCGGTGCGGCTCATTGCCGGGAATCTGGAGAAAGCCTACCACGACGGCAATGACATGACCGCCCGGGCAAACATGCTCCGGGCAGCGTTTCTGGCAGGCGGCGCGTTTTCTAAGTCCTATGTGGGTTACTGCCATGCAGTGGCCCATTCTCTGGGCGGTCGGTATCATACCCCCCACGGTCTTGCCAACGCCGTGCTGCTGCCCTATGTACTGGAAGCTTACGGTACTGCCATTGACCGAAAGGCCAAGGCCATTGCCCAGGCTATGGGAATCGCCGGGGAAGATACTTCCCCCCGGGAGTGCAGCCAGCGGTTGATTGCCGAGATTCGGCGGATGAACCAGGAAATGGGGATTCCCGAAACCCTGACCGGTATCCGGGAAGAGGACATTCCCAAACTGGCAGCCTATGCCCACCGGGAGGCCAACCCCCTCTACCCGGTGCCCCGGCTGATGGATGCGAAACAGCTACAGCAGTTTTATTACGATGTTATGGAGGAAATCCCATGAATCAGCAGCAAATTGACGCATTGCGGGAAAAACAGCGGAAATTCTTTGCCACCGGCGCGACTTTGGACGTTTCGTTCCGGATTGCGGCGCTGAAAAAGCTGTATCAGGCCCTGCAGGAAAATGAACAGGCCATTGCCGAAGCACTGCACAGCGATCTGGGAAAATCTGCTCAGGAGAGCTTCCTGTGTGAAACCGGCATGACCTTAAGCGAAATCAGCTACCTGCTGAAGCATATCCGCAGTTTCGCCCGGGAGAAAACCGTTCCCACGCCCATGGCCCAGTTTGCAGCCCGGAGCTACCGCAAGCCCATGCCCTATGGTGTGTGCCTGATTATGAGCCCCTGGAATTATCCAGTGCTGCTGACCCTGGAACCTCTGGCAGATGCCCTGGCTGCGGGCAACACGGCCATCATCAAGCCCAGTGCCTATAGCCCTGCCACCAGCGCTTTACTTGCTGAACTTCTGGGAAAAGTTTTCCCGGAGGAATATGTGGCGGTGATTACCGGCGGTCGGGAGGAAAACGCCTATTTGCTGGAGCAGAAATTTGACTACATTTTCTTCACCGGCAGCAAAAGTGTGGGACGGCTGGTTCAGGAAAAGGCGGCACGGTACCTGACCCCTGTAACCCTGGAACTGGGCGGTAAAAGCCCCTGCATTGTGGATAAAAGCGCAAACATTGCCCTGTCTGCCCGGCGGATTGTGTTCGGAAAATTCTTAAACTGCGGACAAACCTGTGTGGCTCCGGACTATATCCTTTGTCATCCGGCGGTGAAAGAGCAGCTGATTGCCTGCCTGAAGGCGGAAATACAGCGCCAGTATGGAAGCGATCCTCTGCACAATCCTTCTTACGGTAAAATCATCAGCCGTAAGCACTTTGACCGGGTGGCGGGACTGATTGACAGCAGCAAAGTAGTTTGCGGCGGCGAAACAGACGCGGACGCGCTGAAAATCGCTCCCACCATTTTGGACAACATTACTTGGGAAGATAAGGTCATGGGAGAAGAAATCTTCGGCCCGGTGCTGCCCATTTTGACCTTTGCTTCCGCCGAAGAGGTGGTGGAAACCGTCAACCGCCGGGACACGCCCCTGGCGCTGTATGTGTTTGCTGAGGACAAGCAGTTCGTGCAGACCATTACCACCCGCTGCGCCTTCGGCGGCGGCTGCGTCAATGACTGCATCATCCACCTGGCCACCAGCGCCATGGGCTTTGGCGGCATGGGGGAAAGCGGTATGGGTTCCTACCACGGCAAAACCGGCTTTGATACCTTCACCCACTACAAGAGCATTGTGGACAAGAAAACCTGGCTGGACCTGCCCATGCGCTACCAGCCCTATCAGAAGGTGTACAACCGATTGGTAAGGCTGTTTTTGCGGTAAAAGTTGGCGGATATATGTTTTCAGCCAGTTCGTTGAATCGGATTGTATGTCCCGACGCTTTTGTGATCCTGTGACAGCGGAAGAAGGTATTCTCATTGGATAGAATCCTGACAGAAAGACTGACGATTCGTAGGTTCAAAGAAACCGATATGGAAAACCTATTCCGGTTACTATCGGACCCGGAGGTTATGCGTTATATCGAGCCGCCATATACCAGAGAACAAACAGCTTCTTTCCTGCATTCTGTGGCGCTGCGTCAAGCGCCGTTGATTTGGGCAGTGGATGATTTGTGTGATAATTTCGTGGGATATGTTATTTTTCATCCATATGATGAGAAATCCTATGAGATTGGTTGGCTTTTGCGGAAAGAACATTGGCACAAGGGATATGCTCAGGAACTGACAAAGGCGCTGATAGAAGCAGGAGAAAATCTGCAAAAAGACTTGATAATCGAATGTCATCCGGAACAAGCAGCAACGCAGAAAATTGCTCTGGGCAATGGATTTGCGTATGTGGGCAAGGAAAATGGCTGCAATTTGTATCGGCGCAAAGTCGTTCAAAATTAGAAAAATGCAACAACCCCCTCCCGTCCGAGGAAGATGCCTTGGGCGGGAGGGGGAATTTTTCGATTGCAAAGTGGTAGCTTTTCCGAAAAGATAGGTTATGATTTGTTTTCGGAGTTGCCAGCTTTGCGTAAAGAAGCATTCAGTTTCTTGATGTTGTGTTTGATAATGGTCAGCTGCACAACATAAATCACCACAAAAAACAGGGTAAATGACCCATAATATGCTAAAAATCCTGCTAAGCTATGCTCCATCCACAGCATAAAATAGGCTGCCGGAAGCACAATCGATGAGATTGCCAGGAAAAATACTCCGGTTTGCAGGGCAATGCCCCAGCGCTCTATATCCCATATGACGGAGCATCCGGCAAAACCGGCTCCAATGAATCCAGTGACCAAGGCCTGCAAAAGCACAGCGCCAATTTCGCTGCCGACGACTTGAATTAACTCCGGCGTACAGGGAAAGTATGCCCCGTTCCCCATCTGAAGCGACTTGAGAATTGTGAGGATATATCCGATGGCAATTCCTGAGGGAAATCCCCGAATGCAGCGAGAAAGCAGTTTCTTCTTCATAGTTTCACCTCATAGTTCCAATCGCTTTTTGAGTTTGGAAACGTATCGTCGGGACACGTAAGTCGTGGAGCCATCTGACAGTTTCACACAAATTGTTCCGGCAAAGTTCAGATCGAAATGATCGACCTTTTTTAAGTTGATAATTTCCGAATTGGATATCCGGACAAACTGGCTGGGGGCAATCGATTTTCCAATTCGTACAATCGCTGACGAAGGGTATATTCCCCGCTGTTGGTAATCGCAAAGACCTTACCGCCTGCAGCATACACCCGAATGAGATCTTCCTGGATCAGCGGTTGGATTTTTTCACCCTGTTTGCCGAAGAGAATTTGCAGGGGAGAGTCGGTCAGCGTGTGCACAATGGTTTGCACATCTTCCGACATGGAAGCGGTATAGATCACAATTTTTGGTTCGGTGCAGGATTCGTCCAGTTTGATTTCTACCTGCATTGGCTCCACCTCCTTGTCATGACACAATCAGTATAGCGAAGAAAGCGAAAGCATTCAAGGGCTTCGCCGTAGTCGGTTGATTTTGGACGATGGGTGGTAAAATGGACTGCTCGACAGACAGGGGTTCCGCGAAGAAGCGGCAAAAATCCCGCCCGGATGGATTGCACCGGACGGGAGGGAGGATTTTCTATTACAATGTGGCGGCCATAACCGCTTTGATGGTGTGCATGCGGTTTTCCGCTTCGTCAAAGACAATGGACTGACTGCCTTCAAAGACTTCGTCGGTTACCTCCATGCAGGAAATGCCGAACTTGTCGGCAATCTGCTTGCCGATGGTGGTGTTCTGGTCGTGGAAAGCGGGCAGGCAGTGCATGAAGCGGCACTGGCTTCCTGCGTTGTCCATGAGAGCCTGGGTCACCCGGTAGGGGCTCAGCTCCTCAATTCTGGTCTGCCAGACACTGTCCGGCTCGCCCATGGACACCCAGACATCGGTGTAGATCACATCGGCACCCTTGGTTGCTTCCATGGGGTCGGTGGAGAATTCCAGAATTGCGCCGGTTTGGGCGGCAACCGCCTGACACTGCTGAACCAATGCCTGGTTGGGGAAGTACTGCTTGGGAGCGCAGGCCACAAAGTGCATGCCCATTTTGGCGCAGCCTACCATCAGGGAATTGCCCATGTTGTACCGGGCGTCTCCCATATATACCAGCTTTTTCCCTTTCAGACCGCCGAAATGCTCGGTAATGGTGAGAAAATCCGCCAGAATCTGGGTAGGGTGGAATTCGTTGGTCAGACCGTTCCACACGGGAACCCCTGCATACTTTCCCAGGGTTTCCACAATTTCCTGACCGAAGCCCCGGTATTCAATGCCGTCGTACATCCGGCCCAGCACCCGGGCGGTGTCGGCAATAGACTCCTTCTTTCCCATCTGGGAACCGGTGGGGCCGAGATAAGTAACGGACATTCCCAGATCCGCCGCTGCTACTTCAAAGGCGCACCGGGTACGGGTGGAGTCCTTCTCAAACAGCAGCACGATGTTCTTTCCCTGGTGCATCCGATGGAGGATGCCGTTTTTCTTCTGCTGCTTCAGGTTTGCTGCCAGATTCAGCAGGTACTGGATTTCCTCGGGGGAAAAATCCAGAAGCTTCAGAAAGCTTTTACCTTTCAATGTATTGTTGTTCATGCCAACTGCTCCTTTACATAGGCAATCTGGGCGCTGACCGATGCGGCGGAGGTGCCGCCTTCGGAAATCCGCTTTTCCACGCAGGTGGTCAGGTCAATTTCCGGATACAGATCCGCTTCAAACAGGTCGCTGTAGGTCTTGTATACCTCCAGAGGCAGAGTTTCCAATACCTGACCATGGGCGATGCAGTGGGCCACAATCTGCCCGGAAATTTTATAAGCGCTGCGGAAGGGAAGACCCTTCTTTACCAGGTAGTCGGCCAGGTCGGTTGCGTTGATGAATCCGCCCTGGGCGGCTTTTTTCATCTTCTCGGGTTTTGCGGCCATGGTCTGCACCATGGGGGCAAAGACCTTCAGGCACATTTTCACCGTGTCTACCGCATCGAAAATGGCCTCCTTGTCCTCCTGCATGTCCTTGTTATAGGCCAGGGGCAGACCCTTCAGGGTGGTCAGCAGTCCCATCAGGTCGCCATAAACCCGGCCGGTTTTGCCCCGGACCAGTTCGGCCATGTCGGGGTTCTTTTTCTGGGGCATGATGGAAGAGCCGGTGGTGTAGGCGTCGCTGAGTTCAATGAACTGAAATTCCCAGCTGGACCAGAGGATAATTTCCTCGGAGAACCGGCTCAGGTGCATCATCAGCACACTGATGGCGCTGAGAAGTTCCACGCAGAAGTCCCGATCGGAGACACCGTCGATGCTGTTGCGGGCAATGTCGTCAAAGCCCAGTGCCTTGGCTTCCATCCACCGGTCAGTATTGTAGGTGGTTCCTGCCAGTGCGCAGGAGCCAATGGGGGAGACGTTCATCCGCTTGCGGCAATCCGCCAGCCGTCCCAGATCCCGCAGCAGCATCATGGCGTAGGCCATCAGATGGTGGCTGAACAGAATGGGCTGGGCCCGCTGCAAATGGGTGTAGCCGGGCATAATGACCCCCAGATTGTTCTGGGCCTGAGAAACGATGGCTTCCACCAGCGCTTTGGTCAGTGCGCTGATTTCCTCCACTTCGCTGCGAAGATACATCCGCAGATCCAGAGCTACCTGGTCATTCCGGGACCGGGCGGTGTGGAGTTTCTTGCCCACATCTCCCAGCCGCTGGGTCAATACCTGCTCAACGAACATGTGAATGTCCTCACAGGTGTAGTCGATTTCCAGCTTTCCGGAGTCCAGATCCTGTAAAATTCCTTCCAAACCCTGAATCAGGGTGTCTGCTTCCTGGGCGGTAATGATGCCCTGGGCGCCCAGCATGGCAGCGTGGGCCATGGAACCGGTGATATCCTGGGTATATAGTTTGCAGTCAAAGGAAATGGAGGAATTGAAATCATCTGCAATGCTGCTAACCTCGCCGGAAGTCCGCCCGGCCCACATCTTAGCCATACTCTTACCTCGAAATTCAGAAAATTGTTTACAGTTTACCCTGCTCCCGCAGTGCCTGAACCTTGGTGGGCAGACCCCACAGGTTGATGAAGCCGGCAGCCTGACCCTGGTCGTAGTCGCTTTCACCGAAGGTCACCAGATTCTCAGAATACAGAGAGTAGGGAGAAGTGGTGCCGGCGGGAATGATGTTGCCCTTGTAGAGCTTGAGTTTGACGGAGCCTGTGACGTACTCGTTGGCCTTGTTGGCAAAGGCAGTCAGAGCCTCCTGCAAGGGGGAATACCACTTGCCGTTGTAAATCAGGTCGGCGTAGTCCACAGCCAGCTTCTGCTTGACGTGGAGGGTGTCCTTGTCCACGGTGAGCATTTCCAGCTGGTCGTGGGCGAAGTACAAAATGGTGCCGCCGGGAGTTTCGTACACGCCCCGATCCTTCATGCCAACCAGCCGGTTCTCCACAATGTCGATGATGCCGATGCCGTTGGCGCCGCCCAGCTCGTTGAGCTTTTCAATGATCTTGGAAGCCTTCATCTTCTCACCGTTGACGGCAACGGGAGCGCCGGCTTCAAAGTCGATGGTCACATAGGTGGGAGCATCGGGAGCCATCATGGGAGATACGCCCATTTCCAGGAAACCGGGCTTGTCGTAATCCGGCTCGTTGGCGGGGTCTTCCAGATCCAGACCTTCGTGGCTCAGATGCCACAGGTTCTTGTCCTTGGAGTAGCTGGTTTCCCGGCTGATCTTCAGAGGAATGTTATGGGCTTCGGCGTAGTCGATTTCCTCGTCCCGGGACTTGATATCCCACTCCCGCCAGGGAGCGATGATCTTCATATCGGGAGCAAACCGCTTGATGGCCAGCTCGAACCGCACCTGGTCGTTGCCCTTGCCGGTGCAGCCGTGGCAGATGGCGTCGGCGCCCTCCTGGATGGCGATGTCGGCCAGGGCCTTGGCGATGCAGGGCCGGGCAAACGAGGTGCCCAGCAGATAGTCCTCGTACTTGGCGCCGAACTTCAGGGTGGGGAAGATGTAATTTTCGACAAAGTCCTTTTTCAGGTCCAGCACATACAGCTTGGACGCGCCGGTCTTTTTGGCCTTTTCTTCCAGGCCGTCCAGCTCGGTGCCCTGGCCCACGTCGCCCGACACGGCGATGACCTCGCAGTTGTTGTAGTTTTCTTTCAGCCAGGGGATGATGATGGAGGTATCCAGCCCACCGGAATAGGCCAGCACGACCTTTTTGATGTCTTGCTTTTTCTTCATGACGGTTCGCTCCTTTTTCGCCGTTTGGCGGGTTTCACACTTTCTGCCGCACGCCCTGTTGGTGCGGTCCTGCGCGCCGTTTTGCGCGTCTGTCCCTATTATACCCGCCGGCGCGCGAGCGTCAATGCGGAAAAATGCCAAACCTTTTGCGGTTTGCGGGGCGGTTTTAAGGCAATTTGTATTTTTATGCAGTTTTTGTCGTATATTATGCAAATATATGCAATGCGAAATCAAAAAATCCCCGCGCCTTCCAACAGGGCGCGGGGGGATACAGGCGAGGCCAAGGATCAAAACCCGGTGGTCACATCGCGGTGTATTTTTTCAAAACGGCGGCCACTTCCGCGTCCTCCAGGCGGAGGCGGACGGGGGCGGGGGCGGCGCGGCCCCGGCGCAGGGGCAGCCACCAGATGGACATCCCGCCCCAGCGGCCGAACTTGTAGCCGGTGTGGGGCTGGCGGCCCACGCAGACAAAGCCGAACTTGGCGTGAAAGCGCTCGCTGGCAGGGTTGGGGTCGGCCAGCAGGGCGTAGACGTTCCAGTAGCCCTGCATCCGCAGCAGCTCCAACAGGGCCCCGTACAGGGCTTTGCCCACGCCCGCCGAGCAGGCGTCGGGGGCGCAGTAGATGGTGCTTTCCACATCCCAGTCAAAGGCTTCCCGGGGGTGGTACCGGTGGGCGCAGGCGAAGCCCAGCAGGCGGCCGTCCCCGTCCCGGGCCAGCAGCAGGGGGGCGCGGGCCAGGGTGTCCTCCACCCAGGCCTGGTATTCGGGCAGGGTGGAGGGGGTGATCTGGTAGGTGGCGGTCCGGTTCAGGACGTACCAGTTGTACAGCCGCAGGATCTCGGCGGCGTCGGCCCGGGTGGCCATGGACAGCCGGGGCTGCATCCGCCCGGCCCACGCGGCGCAGAGGGCCTCTTTTTCGGCCTTGGGCAGCTTTTTCAGGGCGGCCTCCCGCCGCAGCGCCGCCGGCTTGTCGGCGCAGGGCTCCAGATAGGCCATGCTCACCGCGTGGAACGCCCGGGTGGCCCGGGCGCCCCGGCCGGTCTTGTGGGCGTGGAGGCGGGCGGCGGGATCGGTGGTCCAGCCGGTGTAGAGCTGGCCCCCTTCGCACCGGACCATATAGACGTAGGCGGGGGCCATCAGGTCATGATCTTCCATTGTTTCCGTTGTACTTGAGCACCAGCCGGCAGGCGGCCACGGCGGTCTGCTTGTCGGCGGCGGTGATGAGGAAGCGGCTTGCGTGGCAGAAGCTGATGCCGGCCAGGCCGCTGCGGGCCTCGATGACCTCCTGGGGCTGGCCCGCCCAGGAGGCGGGGAAGGGCAGCTTGGGCTTCTTGGTCCGGTGGTCGGTGACGCACTGGGCGCTCCAGCCGCCCCGCTGGCTGGGATACACCACGAACAAAGCATCGGTCTTGTACAGGCCGTTTTTCCAGGGCAGGTAGCAGGGCAGGACCACGATGCCGTCCCGGGAGGCGGCGTAGGCGGCCCGGACCTTTTCGTCCGCCCGGTTGACGGCGTTGGCCGCCTCGATCTGCCGGGTCAGGATCTGTTTGGCCACCGCCACCGCCTCGAAAAACCGGCTGTCGGCGCTGTCGGCCGAGTCCCAGGCGGGGTTGAAAAAGCCGATGGCGTCGCACAGGCTGTTGGGCTCGCCGGTGTTGTCGTTCAGGTCCAGGGGCTGGACAAAGTTTTCGTCGATCAGGCGGGCCTGCCGCTCGCCCACCAGGCCGGGGCCCAGCACCCGCCACAGCAGCCCGAAGGCCGCGTAGGGCACCCCGTTGGCCCGGGTCTGGCGCGGCTCGCGGTGATGGTCGAACATCCCGTCCCCGATGTCGTAGACGATGCCGTCGAAGTGATCCGGCACCACAAAGCCCCGCGTCACCTGGATGTCGGGACGCAGGATCTGCAAAAGCGCGGTGGCAAACACATCGTCGGCGTGGAACTTGCCGGCATGGGTAAAGCCGCGGGCTGGTATCTTCATAGTAAGCGCACCTCTTGCCTTGTAAATGAATGTGTCCGTAACAGTATACCACACTTTGGGCGGGCGTGCAAAGTGCCGGGGCCACGGTGTGAAATTGCCGCCGCCCCATTGACACCGCCGGCTTGGCGTGGTATCCTTGTAGCGTACTTGTAATACAGGTATACAAAACAGTGCGCGGCGCCGGCCTCCGCACAGGGCGGGGCGGCGGGCGCAGACGGGAGGCTTCTATGTCCATTTTTCAAAAACCCAGCCGCCACCAGTTCATCGTGACCAGCTGCGTGCTGGTGTGGATCTTCATCGTCAACGTGGCGGCCATCGCCCTGGGGATCGCCGGCTGGCCCCTTTTCTTCGTCACCATCTTTTTCTTTGCCCTGGGGGCGGATATGAAAAACGTTCCCTCCATCTTTGCGGGGGGCACGCTGGGGCTGATCGCGGCGCTGGGGCTCCATGCGGGCACTTTTGGCCTGGCGCCCTCGCTGGGGCTGCTGGGGGCCTTCTCGGTCAGCATCGCCATCGTGCTGGCGGTCATCATCCTGGGCGGCACCGTCTGCCCGGTGGCCTGCAACAACGTGGCCTTTGCCTACCTGACGGTGGCCACCGTCAACTTTGAGGCCATCACCCCCGCCCTGATCGGGTATCAGATGGCGGTGTTCTGGGTGGGCGGCGCCATCATCCTGGGCGGGTCCCTGGCGGCGGCCGCGATCGGCGGCAAAATCGCCGGCGCCGGCGCCCACGCGCCCGAGGCCGCGGCCAAGGAAGAATAAACCCCGCCCCGCCCCCGGGCGGGACGCGGTGCATCATTGTAAATTTCAGCGCCGGATGTTACAATAAGGTCAACCATCTTACAAAGGAGCGTCCGACGATGTCCATCAAAAAAGTTGTCAAGAGCAGCGTCAGCCAGCAGGTCTTTGACCAGCTGCGGGAGCAGATCCTGTCCGGCAGCTGGAAGCCCGGCGACAAGCTGCCCTCGGAAAACGAGCTGGCCGCCCAGTTCGGGGTCAGCCGGGTGACGGTGCGCAACGCCCTGCAGCGGCTCAGCGGCCTGGGGCTGCTGGAGACCCGCTTCGGCGAGGGGTCCTTCATCCGGGGGCCCGGGTCCGGGGCCGCCCTGAACCAGCTGGTGCCCATGCTCTACCTGGGGCGGGAGACCCTGCGGGATATCCTGACCTTCCGCAGCATGGTGGAGGGCCCGATCTGCGAGATCGCCTGCCGCCGGGCCACCGACCGGGAGATCGCCGGGCTGCGGGAGCAGCTGGAGCAGATGGAGCGGGCGGAAGGGGATATGGCCGCCTTTGCCCGGCTGGACAGCGCGTTCCACGGCATGGTGGCGCGGCTGACCCGCAGCAGCATGATGCAGCAGATCTACCAGATCATTGACGACGCCATGCAGTCGGCCTACCGGGAGAACGTCCGCCGCCAGAGCGTCCAGGTGGCCCTGCACTGGTACCGGGAGATGCTGGCCGCCTTCGAGGCGCGGGATTCGGCCCGGGCCCGCCGCGCCATGGAGCAGGCCCTGGCCCAGACCTTCTGGATCTCCACCGTCTACCAGAACGTCCTCAACATGGAGACCGCCTGGCCCGGCCGGGTGGCCGTCCGCTGGTACGACGAGGCCGCCGGCTGCGTCCGGGAGGTCCGCTACCGGGACTACGCCGCCGACATCCGCCGGATGGTGGGCTATCTGCAGCGGAACGTGCCCGGGGTCCGGGGGCGTCACATCGGGCTGCTGGCCCGCACCGGCTACCCCTACGCGGTGGCCCTCTTCGGGTGCATCCTGGCGGGGGCGGTGGCCGTCCCCCTCAACTACGAAAAAAGCTGGGCCGAGCTTTCGGACGAAGTGGCCCGGGCCGGGGTGGACTGCCTGCTGGCCGACGGCCTGTACCGGCAGCGGGAGCCGGCCTTTGCGCAGTACGGCGGCCGGGTGCTGGACATCGGCGCCTTTGCCGGCTGCACCGAGCTGGCCGAGCTGGCCGAGTGCCCCGACCAGGACGCGCTGGCCATCATCCTCTTCACCTCCGACACCACCGGCCGCAGCAAGGGGGTCATGCTCAGCCAGCGCAACCTGTTCGCCCCCATGCGGCTGTTCACCGAGCCTTTCAGCACCGTGCGCCAGCAGTTCGGCCTGGGCGAGGACTATCAGTTCTCGGCCTTCAACGTGCTGCCCCTGTTCCACGTCGCGGCCCTGACCAGCCTGGTCTCCTGGAGCATCAGCGGCAACGCCGTCAATTTCTGCACCGACCTGCGGCGCTTTTACCGGGACCTGGCCGCCATGCCCAGCGACGTCATGGCGGTGGTGCCCACCCTGCTCAAGTCCATCCACCACGATGTGGCCAAGGGCAAGGGGGCCCGCCTGGGCAAGCTGCGCATCTTCACCTGCGGGGCCGCCACCTATGACCCCCAGATGCTGGCCGACCTGATCGACCACGGCTTTACCATCATCCAGACCTACGGCCTGACCGAGACGGTGGGGGACGGCGGCTGGAACAGCGCCCAGGACCGGGCCCACCTGGCGTCGGTGGGCCTGCGCGACCCCGACATGGAGTATCGTTTGGAGGACGGCGAGCTGTGCATGAAAGGGGAGGCCGTCATGCTGGGCTATTACAACGACCCCGAGGCCACCGCCGCCGTCCTGCGGAACGGGTGGTTCCACACCGGGGACCTGGCCCGCATCGACGAGGACGGCTATATCTACCTGACCGGCCGCAAAAACAACCTGATGATCCTGCCCAGCGGCGAAAACGTCAGCCCCGAAGAGCTGGAGGCCCTGCTGGGCAAGATCCCCGCCGTCCGGGAGGTGCTGGTGCGCCAGAAAGACGGCCGCATCTGCGCCTGTATTTCCTGCCTGCCCGCCTCCCGGGACCAGGTGCGGGCTTTTATCCATGCCACCAACCGCACGCTGCCGCTGTACAAGCGGATCGCGGCGGTGGAATTTACCGATCAACCGCTGCCGCGCAACGCGCTGGGCAAGATCCAGAGGGACTGACCGCCCCCTTGTTCCGTCCTGCCCGCGGCCCGGCGGCGCAGCGTCTGCAAGACGGAAAGGAACACTATGGCTAAGATCACGATCCCTGTTTCGACCATTTACCAGCTGGTCCTCCGGATGGAGAGCCACTATGCCGACCGCATCGCCATCCGCTACTACGACGAGGCCCTGGAAGGGGTGCGGGAGATCCCCTACCGGCAGTACGCCCACGACATCCGCTGCCAGGCGGCGGCGCTGCAGGCCGCCGTCCCCGACATCGAGGGCAAGCGGGTCTGCGTGCTGGCCGCCAACAGCTACGACTACGCCGTCAGCATTTTTGCCACCATCCTCACCGGGGCCGTGCTGGTCCCCCTCAACCTGCAAAAGAGCTGGGAGGACATCCGCTATGAGCTGGACCTGGTGGAAGCCAGCGCCGTCCTCCACGACGGCCGCTATCTTGAGCGGGAGCCCGCGATCGGCGGGGCGTACGGGGACAAGATGCTGCCCATCGACGGCTACAAGGATTATCCCCCCGCTGCGATCCACGAGTGCAAAGACCGGGAAGCCCTGATGGCCATCATGTTCACTTCGGGCACCACCGGCCACAGCAAGGGGGTCATGCTCAGCCAGAAGAACCTGTTTGCCCCCATGCCGGCCTACTGCGATCCCTTCCGGGTCATGCTGGAGGAGATGGGGGTGGACCACTACGACTTCTGCCACTTTACCATCCTGCCCATGTTCCACATCGCGGCCTTCACCTGCCTGGTCAGCTGGGCCATCATGGGCATGGCCCACAACCTCTGCCCCGACCTGCGCAACTTCTACCGCGACCTGGAGCTGATGCCCAGCGACACCATGGCCGCCGTGCCGGTCATCCTGCAGAGCATCCACCGGGATGTGATGCGGGGCCGCCGGGACCGCTACGGCCGGCTGCGCATCCTGACCTGCGGCGCGGCCGCCTGCTCGGCCCAGCAGATGCTGGACCTGATGCACAACGGCTTTTTCATCATGCAGATGTACGGCCTGACCGAGACGGCGGGCGACGGCACCTGGAACAACGACCAGAGCGCGGCCCACATGGCCTCGGTGGGGGTGGGCGACGAGCCCATCTGCCAGTACTCCATCCAGGAAGGGGAGCTGTGCATCAAGGGCGACCCCGTCATGATGGGCTACTACAAGGAGCCGGAGCTCACCGCCGAGGTGCTGGACGCCGGCGGCTGGTTCCACACCGGGGACCTGGTCCGCAAGGACGAGGACGGCTACTACTACATCACCGGCCGCAAGAAGAACCTCATCATCCTGGCCAGCGGCGAGAACGTCAGCCCCGAAGAGCTGGAAAAGATCCTCTACGCCTGCGAAGGGGTCGAGGAGTGCCTGGTCAAGGAGAAGGACAGCCGCATCTGCGCCGAGCTCTACTGCCCCGCCGGCAGCCAGGACAAGGTCCGGGCGTACATCACCGAGGCCAACCGCACCCTGCCCCTGTACAAGCGGATGACCGCCGTGGAGTTCCGCTCCGAGCCCTTCCCCAAGAACGCCACCGGCAAGATCGTCCGGTAAGCCGGCCGCTTTCTGCGATGGTAACATACCGAAAAACCCCTGCTCTCCGTTGGGAAAGCAGGGGTTTGCTGTTTGCGGCGTTCCGGCAGGGCGGCGTCAGCCGTTGCAGGCCAGCACGTCCTGGTAGAACTGGTTCATTTCCTCCTCGGTGGAGAAGGTGGCCACGTACATCTGGTTGCCCATGGCGTCGGCCAGGGCGTCGGGGATGCGGTCCACCATCCGCATATGGCCCTGATACTTCTGCATGATCTGCTCGTGGCTGTACAGGAAGGGCTTGCCGTCCCGGCGGCCGGCGTAGGCGCAGTAGAAGTGCTCGCCCACCGGCATGTCGGTGCCGCCGAAAGCCACCATGTCGGCCCAGATCTTGTAGACGTTGGTGGAGCGGGAGAAGTTGATCATGTCGGGGGTGAAGCCGCCGCAGGGGCGCATATTCACCTCCAGGGCCACGATCTTGCCCTTTTCGCCCATGCTGGGCTGGTCCTCGGTCATGCGGAAGAACTCGAAGTGGATGAACCGGCTCTTGACCCCGAAGCTCTTGACGGCGGCCCGGCCGGCGGCCCGGGTGTCGTCGGGCAGGTCCTTGACGATGTAATAGATGGAGTTGTCGTTGTTGTTGACGATGTCCATGATGGACATGGGGGTGACGTTGCCCGCCTCAAAGATGGGGTTGCCGTGGGCGTCGATGATGGCGTCGTAGCTGTTTACCTCGGCGTGGACGAACTCCTCCATGATGTAGGGGGCAAAGGGGTGCACCGCCGATTTGTAGGCCAGGAAGTCCCGCAGCTCCTGGTCGGTGGACAGCTTGTAGGTGTCCGAGGCGCCCACGCCGTTGTCCGGCTTGACCACCACGGGGTAGCCCACCTCGTCGATGAACTTGCGGCAGCCGTCGAAGTTGTCCACCATGTGGTAACGGGCGGTGGTGATGCCGGCCTTCTGGTAATAGGCCTTCATCTTGCTCTTGTACTTGATACGGGGGATGTCCTCCAGGTGGAAGCCGGTGGTGATGTTGAAGTCGGTCCGCAGGCGGGCGTCCTGCTCCAGCCAGTATTCGTTGTTGGACTCCAGCCAGTCGATCTTGCCGTACTTGAAGGCGAAGAAAGCCACGGCGCGGTAGACTTCGTCGTAGTTCTCCAGACTGCCCACCTTGTAGTATTCGTTCAGGCTCTCCTTCAGCTCGGGCATCAGCTCGTCGTAGGGCTGGTCGCCGATGCCCAGCACGTTCATGCCGTTGTTCTGCAGCTCGTGGCAGAACTGCCAGTAGTTGGTGGGGAAGTTCGGGGAGATGAAGATAAAGTTTTTCATACAGATTCCTCCAGATTCCACGTTCGGGTGGGCGGCATCGCATCCAGGCCGGCGGGCGCATGCCGCAGCCTGGGCGCGGGGAAACGGGCGTCAGCCCAGCAGGTAGGGCATATAGTAGATCACCTGCTGGTACCACCAGGGCCAGTCGTGGCAGACGTCGTAGCCCCACAGGTCCACCCAGACGGGGATGCCCTTCTGCTCAAAGAGCTCCTTCATCCGCCAGGTGGTGGCGGGCTGCTCCCAGTCGCCCTGGCCGCAGCAGACCACCGCTTTCTTGGCGCGGTAGTACTCCATAAAGGGGTGGTCGGTGGGGAAGTTGGCCATGTAGTCCACCGGCGAGTTGCGGTAGACCACGTCGTCCATATAGTCTCCAAAGCCGTAGCTGGCCGTGTAGATGCCGCTGAGGGCCAGGCACCCGTCAAAGAGGTCGGGGTGGCGCAGGTAGAGGTTGAGGGCGTGGGTGGCCCCCAGGCTGCACCCAAAGGGGATGATGCCCGGCAGGGCGTCCCAGCCGTTTTTCTCCCGGGCGATGTGCTGCAGCATGGGGCCGGCCTCGTTCACGATGTAGTCCAGCCACTGCTCGTAGCGGCGGATGCGCCAGTAGGGGTCGCCCGCCTTGTCGGACCAGCTCTCCTTGTCCATGGTGTCGATGGACAGCACCATCACCTGCCCGGAATCGATCCAGGGGGCCAGGGTGCCCGCCATGTGGTAGTTTTCAAAGTCGAAGAAACGGCCGTCCTGGCAGGGGATGAAAAGCATGGGCCGGCCGGCGTGGCCGTACAGCTTGCACTCCATCTCCCGGCCCAGGGCCGGGCTGTATTCTTTAAAATATTGGGTCTCCATCGGGGGTCCTCCTCAGTCGTTGGATTCCTGGGGGTCGTCCAGGTCGTAGAACAGCGTCTCCATCACGAAGGGCAGCTGCTTTTCCCAGCTGGCCTCGCTGTGGGTGCCGCCGGGCACGATGCGCATGGTCAGGTGGACGCCGCGGCCCATCACTTTGGCGCCGAAAGCGCCGAAGTCCCGGCGCATCCCCGCGTGGTTGCCCATCTCGCGGGAGCCGTAGTCCATGTACAGGACGGTGTCCTGGCGCACCTTGGAGCGGGCCACCAGGCTTTTCAGCTTTTCGGGCGAGACCCAGATGGAGGGCGACAGGGCCGCCGCCCGGCCGAAGACGTGGTTGTACTGGAACAAAGCGTACAGGCTCATCAGGCCGCCCATCGAGCTGCCGGCGATGAAGGTGTGCGCCCGGTCGGGCAGGGTGCGGACGTTGGCGTCCACAAAGGGCTTGAACTCCTGGGTGAACCACCGCATGGTGTCGTCCCCGTGGCCGTCGAAGTGGCCGAACTGCGGGTCGTCGAAGCGGTAGGGGGAATACTCGTCCAGCCGCTCGTTGTTGCGGCCGGTGTTGCACTGGAGGGCCGCCACCACCAGGGGCACCTCGTAGGTATCCAGGAACCGCTCCATCCCCCAGCTTTTGCCGTAGGTGGCGTCCTGGTCCCAAAAGACGTTTTGGCCGTCGAACATGTACAGCACCGGATACCGGCGGTCCGGTTCGGCGTCGTAGCCGGCCGGCAGATAGAGATAGACGTCCCGCGGTTCCTCCCCGTTGACGGCGGGGTAGGGGACGCTCCATTTGTTGACCATAGCTCTCCTTTTCCGGGCGCCCGTGCAGGGGATGCAGGGCACCTATTAGTTTATCACAGTAAATTGCAGAAGTAAAGTGGGATCCAAGCAAAAATTCGATCGAACCGGCAAAGACGAACGATGGAAAAAATCCGTCCCGCCCGTTGCCCCGGGGCAGATGCAAAAACTCCCGCCGTTTCTGCGGGGCGGGAGTTGGATGCGCAGGGATCAGTAGACCTTTTCCACCGGGACGATCCAGCCCTTGGTGTCGGGCAGGCGGCCCCACTGCATGCCGGTCATGGTGTCGTACAGCTTCTGGGTGACGGGGCCGATCTGGCCGTCCCCGATGTAGGCGTGCTCGCCCTTCCAGACCAGCTCCTTGACGGGGGAGACCACGGCGGCGGTGCCGGTGCCAAAGACCTCCTCCAGCTTGCCCGCCCGGGCGGCGGCCATCACGTCGGCAATGGCCAGCTTGCCCTCGATCACCTCGTAGCCCCAGTCCTTCAGCAGCTCGATGCAGCTGCGGCGGGTGACGCCGGGCAGGACGGTGCCCACGGTGGCGGCGGTGTAGACCTTGCCGTCGATCTTGAACATGATGTTCATGCTGCCCACTTCTTCGACGTACTTCTTTTCCACGCCGTCCAGCCACAGCACCTGGGCATAGCCCTGCTCCTCGGCCAGCTCGCCGGCCTTGATGGAAGCGGCGTAGTTGCCGCCGCACTTGGTGAAGCCGGTCAGGCCGGGGGCGGCGCGGATGTAGTCATCTTCCACGTAGATGCGGACGGGGTTGATGCCCTCGGCGTAGTAGGCGCCGGAGGGGGAGCAGATGATGCAGAAAATGTATTCCTTGGCGGCGTGGACGCCCAGGCCCACGTCGCTGGCAAAGGCAAAGGGACGGATGTACAGGGACGCGCCGTCGGAGTGGGGGACCCAGTCGCGGTCCACGTCCACGATGGCCTTGACGGCCTGGATGTAGTCTTCCTCCGGGATGGGGGGGATGCACAGGCGGTCGGCAGAGTCCTGCATCCGCTTGGCGTTGCAGTCGGGCCGGAACAGCTGGATGGTGCCGTCCGCGGTGCGGTAAGCCTTCATGCCCTCAAAGATCTCCTGCGCGTAGTGCAGCACGGCGGTGGCGGGGTCCAGCTGGAAAGGGGCGTAGGGCACGATGCGTGCGTCGTGCCAGCCCTGGCCGGCGGTATAATTCATTACGAACATATGATCGGTGAAGATCTTGCCAAAACCGAGCTTGGATTCGTCCTCCGGCTTCGCCTTGGGTGCGGCGGTGCGGGTGATTTTGATGTCCAACATGATATTCCCTCTTTTCTCACTTGGCGCGAGAGCCACGGAAGGCCCCCGCCCCCCGCTCTGCGCGCAGATTGCTACGCTGGGGTGTATCGGAGCGGCCAGGGCCGGGGCCGCTGCTCCTGCGCGGCCGCTGCGGCGGGCGGATGGGGGCGTCCCGGCTGGGGCTGCCGATATATCCTAATTATAATAGCAAGTGAGAATTTTACAAGAGGGGCGGCAGATATTTTCATCTTAAGGTACTGCAAGTTGCGCGGGATTGTGCTATAATGAAAAAGTAAGCCGGGCCGGTTGCCCGGCCGGAGGGGACGTTTGCAGAGCGATATGAGGAGATCTATGATACAAGGCGTACTGTTCGATATGGACGGCCTGATGTTTGACACCGAGCGGATGTGGGGCACCTTCTGGGCCCCGGCGCTGGCGGAATTCGGGCTGTCGTATAAAGAGGGGCTGGCCGAGGCCGCCCGGGGCACGGCAGGGGACACCCTGCGGGGGGTGCTGCGCAGCTATTGCGGGCCCGACTGCCCAGCCGAAGCCATTCTGGACCGCTTCCATCAGCTGGCGGAGGAAGCCTTCCGCAAACCGGTGCCCAAAAAGCCGGGCCTGGACGAGCTGCTGGCCTGGCTGGAGGGCCAGGGCATCCCCATGGCGGTGGTCTCGTCCAGCAGCGAAGCGGTGATCCGCCGCAATTTGGACAACTGGGGGCTGGGCCATTACTTCCGGGCCGTGGTGGCCGGCGAGATGGTCAGCCGCTCCAAGCCCGACCCCGAGGCCTTTTTGCTGGGGGCCCAAAAGCTGGGGGTGGAGCCCGCCCGCTGCCTGGTGCTGGAGGACAGCCACAACGGGGTGCGGGCCGGTGCGGCCGGCGGGTTTGTCACCGTGATGGTGCCCGACCTGATGCCGGTGACCGACGAGATGCAGGGGCTGTTTACCGCCCGTTGCGCCAGCCTGGGGGAAGTGCTGGACAAGCTCAAGGCAGGTGAACTGTAAGCCCGTGAACAAGATCAAAGCTGCTTTTTTTGACATTGACGGCACCCTGCTCAGTTTCGCCACCCGGCGGGTGCCCGCCTCCGCCGTGCGGGCCCTGGAAGGGATGCGGGCCGCGGGCATCCGGCTGTTCATCGCCAGCGGCCGGCCGCCCATGTATCTGGCCCCCCTGCGGGCGGAGCTGGACTTCCGCTTCGACGGCTATGTCCTGACCAACGGCCAGTGCTGCACCGACGCGGAGGGCGTCCCGTTCTACAACCGGGCGCTGCCGGCCGGCTCGGTGCCGGCCCTGCTGCGCTGGCTGGAGGAACACCCCGACGTGGTCTGCACCTTCTGCGAGGAGGACTACGTCTACGACAACCGCCACAGCGAGGCGGTGGACGCCCGCTGCCGCGCGTCCGGGATGGGCCTGCCCCATCACCCCATCGAGGACCCTGCCCGGGCCCTGAGCCATGTCACCTACCAGCTGAACGCCTATATGCCGCCGGCCCTGGACGCCCCCTTTGCGGCGGCGGTGCCGGGGTTCCGCGCGGTGCGCTGGAACGAAGTCTTTGCGGACGTCATCCCCGCCGACGGCGGCAAGACCGAGGGCATGGCCCGGATGCTGGCCCGCTTTGGGCTGACCCCGGCGGAATCCATCGCCTTTGGGGACGGGGGCAACGACATCGAGATGCTGCGCGCCGCCGGCATCGGGGTGGCCATGGGCAACGCGGCCCCGGCTGTCCAGGCGGCGGCCGACTACGTCACCGCCAGCGTGGACGAGGACGGCATCTGGAAAGCGGTCCAGCATTTCCGGCTGCTGGAGCACCGCTGAAGCCTGCGCAGCGCCCCAGGGTGATGTGGTCACAGACTTGAGGGGCAAAATCGGGTATACTAGGACCATCGGGAGAGGGAACACCTCCGCCCCGCAAACCACGAACCACAGGCCGCGCCCCGCGGCCCGCGAAACCATAGATACAAAAGGAGAGAATACCATGAAAGAGTTGAAGTTCTTCGTCTGCACCCACTGCGGCAACCTGGCCGGCATGGTCTACAGCTCGGGCGTGCCCATGATCTGCTGCGGCGAGCCCATGAAGGAGCTGGTCCCCAACACCGTTGACGCCGCCGGCGAGAAGCACAAGCCCGTCGTCTCGGTGGAGGGCAGCACCGTCACCGTCGCGGTGGGCTCGGTTGCCCACCCCATGACCGACGCCCACCTGATCCAGTGGGTGGCCCTGCAGACCGAGCAGGGCGTCCAGCGCAAGGAGCTGGCCGCCAACGCCGAGCCCAAGGCCGTCTTTGCCCTGGCCGAAGGCGACAAGCCCGTGGCTGCCTACGCTTACTGCAACCTCCACGGCCTGTGGAAGACCGAGCTGTAAGCAGCGCTTCCAGAGGACAGACCAAAGACCCATCCAGG
>OERF01000163.1_pt1 | contig 19349 bp, 23 predicted proteins | sample 1539921 | NCBI WGS metagenome assembly OERF01 (sample SAMEA3891883, study PRJEB23780) | metagenome | biome: terrestrial biome; feature: animal house; material: Caecal content | place: Italy | collected 2015-05-05
AAAGAGCAGCGGTGCGTCTGCGGAGGCGGCCACTGTGGACAAGTCTGCGACTGAAGCAAAGTCCGATATTGCTTTGCTAAAAAGGGCTTCTTCATCGTCCCTAAACGATAGAATTATAAACTTCCCATGCAGCTCACCTCCAATCGTTCAATTTCTCCCCGTTTCTTATCGTTTGGATCGTGCGGGGCGAACCATCAACAGGACGATGCCCGCGGCCAACAGTATGCACTGAACGATCAGAACTGCGGCCGGCATAGAGAAGGCGGGGTCTAAAGTACCAAGTGCTAGAGGGTACTTGCTGAAAAAATGTCCGTTCCAGATTCCCAGGGCGTCGGGCAACGGCAAGGCCATACACAGGAAGGGTACCGCCATCCACACATACACCAGCCAGGGCCGGATCTGCCCCAGCAGCCAGCCGCTCCCCAGTGCGAACACAAGGGCGGGCAGAAGGGTCGCCAGAGCTGGGAGCAGAAGACTCCCCCAGCCGTACCAGCCAAACATGCGGCTGTAGAACACCGCCGCCTCGCCCATGCACAGCAGACTCAGCAGCACGCCGCCCGTCAGGGCTGCGGCGCACCGGACCAAAGCATACTGCTTGGGCGGCATCGGCGTAGCGTCCATGAGAACTGCCGCCCGCCGGGCCTTGGGCGAGGTATAAAAGGTCAGAAAGAACAGCATCCCGATCCACAGCAAAGGCAGCATGCGGGAGAGATAATCCCCAAAGCTCCAGGGGGAGAAGGGGGCAGTGTGGGATACCCCCAGGATGGTCACGGCATGGAGCACCAGTGCCCCGTAGAGAAGCAGCACAACCGCCAGCCCGATAAAAAACTTGTTCCACAGCAGCCTGCGGCATTCATATCGAAAAATCTTACGCAAGGTTCAAATCCTCCTCCGTTAGCCCGCAGGCATCCAAAAATTCCTGGTAGGTCAGATAGGGATACATGGGGTCCAGTTCCCGGTTGAACAGGTCATGGAGGATCTGATCCATGGCCTCCTCGCCGCCCACCAACTGCTCCGCTTTCCAAATTTTCAGGGGCATCTCATTGTACTGCCGAACCTGAGACAGACTGTTGGAGATGGCAAGCTGCACCTGCTCCGGCAGCATCTCCAGATATTCAGGATTGCGCACATAGAAGTTCAGGTAGTAGTCATCTACCGCTTTCTGCCACTGATCCACATAATGCTCCTGGGCATAGTCCTCGCCGTACAGCTCCTTGACGATACGGTAGGTGGTGTAGACGGTCAGGCCCTCGGCGGACCAGGGGCTGGTGGGCTCGGAGGTATCAAACATATTGCCCAGGCCCCACCACTGATGGACCAGCTCGTGGATCATGACCTCACCGGCGCCGCCGCCCTTTTCGGCGTTCCCCAGGTTGGCGGCGGTAAAGTCCGCCTCATCCAGCAGGCTGGCCCCGGTGGTGGCGTAGCCGCCGCCGGCCACCCGGCTCTGGATGAGCTTCAGGGTCTCCCCGGTTCCGAAGGAGAGGGAGCCATAATGCTCGGTACAGTAGTCCACCACTTCCTTCACCGCGTCTACAGCTTTGGCAGCCTCCATGACGGCCTGATGCTTGCGGCCGTAGTAGAACTGGATGGTCATGCCGCCGGCCTCGATGTCCTCCCGGATATAGTCCCCGGCGTAGAGAATGCCGCCGGCGCCGTTGTGTTCATACCGCCATGTTCTGGTGCCGTCCTCGTGCTCCGCGACGACCTCCGCCTCGCTGGAGCCGAAGGGGATCGCCAGCATATTTTCCGGCAGGGTGATCTCAATTTCAGCGGGATAGCCGGCATCACCGGGCATGACATTCATCACACGGGGCGAGAGGGCCGAGTTCTCCAGGCAGAGGTATTCGTCACTCAGCTCCTTGCCCCCCTGCATGGTGGGCAGGCTCTCTTGGGGGAAGCCGCTGTACTCCATGGTCAGCTCCACTTCTTCCTCTGCGGGAATGGTGACTTCCAGCAGAGCCTCGTTATACTCCTGGTAGTCGCTTACCGTGAAGGGAACATCAGCGCCGTTGGCTTTCACATTGGAGATGGCGTAGCCAGGGTTGATGCCGAAGGAGATGCTCTGCTCCTGGCCGGAGGTGTTCCGGAACTGGTAGGAGGCCCGGCCCGTCACGGTGCCGGCATCGGTGTCCGGAAACACCTGGGCGGTGCGGCGGACAAAGGTGACGCCCTCTGCATAGGGGATCTCATAGAAGGACATCACCGTTAAATCCGGGTTGCTGTGGTCGATAAAGGGCTGGGCGGCATAGGCGGCGCCGGAACAGATCAGCAGCGCCAGGGCGATCACCGGGCGGTAGAACCGCCGGGCGCTCCGGGCCAGGGAGCCGAACACGCCCTTCCCATATTGCCGGATGCAGAGATAGGAGATTGTCCAGACCCCGGCCAGTGCAAGGAGCCAGGTGAAACGCATCCAGGCCACCGACCGGAACACACGGAGGTTGGAGAAATCATCGGACAAAGCCCACACGCAGGGGTTGAGCCAGCATAACTGCCATTCCGCTGCCCACACCGTCAGGCTCAGGGCGCAGAAGGCGATAAACAGGACGATGGACAGATCCGCCCGGCGGGTGAACTGGTAGGCTGCGGCCGCCGTCAGGATGCCCAGGGGCAGCGCCAGCCCCATGAACAGCAGATAGGCCAGCACATAGTTTGCGCCGGTGAACACGGCGCCGATCAGCCCCGCGCTGATGGGCAGCCAGACCAGCATCGTGAGGCCCACTGTCAGCACCGCGGCCGTCAGCAGGGCCAGCAGTCGGGTCAGGGCTGTGGTCAGAGGGGACACCACCGCGTCGGTGAGAATGTCCACCCGGCTGCGGCAGGCCCGGTCCAGCTCAAAGATGGTCAGCAGGCCGAAGAGGATGGCGCCGGCCACACCGCCGGCAATCGCGGGGTTTGCCAGATACATGGAGAGCATGGTGGTGGATGTGGCGGGCTTGTAGAGTACCAGCCCCAGCACCGGGGAGAGGACCGCCAAAGCCATCATCAGCCAGGTCAGGCGGCTTTGCAGCAGCCGCTTCAGTTCCAGGGGAAAGAGCCGCATTGTCTTCATTGTACCGCCTCCCTGGAGATCAGATAGAGGTAAGCATCCTCCAAAGAGGGCTCCTCCGCCTGGGCATAGGGCGGCAGCTTGTCCGCCACGGCCCGGCAGCGGATGCCCTGGCTGGTGTTCACCCGGGCGGTGATGTGCAGCCCCTGCTCCAGCGTCTCATCCTTCTCCCAAAAGACGCCCACATGGCCGGCAGCCGACTGGATCAACTGCTCCGGCGTGCCGGTGAACAGGATGGTCCCGTGGTGGATGACCACGATCTGGTCGCACACCGACTGCACATCCTCGATGATGTGGGTAGAGAGAAGCACCAGATGCTCCTCGGCTGTGCGGGAGAACAGGTTGCGGAAGTGGATGCGCTCCTCCGGGTCCAGTCCCACGGTGGGCTCGTCAAAGATCAGGAAGGGGGGATTCCCCAATAGGGCCTGGGCGATGCCTACCCGCTGGCGCTGGCCGCCGGAGAGGGTGCGGATCTTGGATTTTGCCTTTTCTTCCAGATTGACCGCCTGGATTGTCTTTTGGATCGCGGCCTTGGGATTCGCAATCCCCTTGAGTGCGGCCATGTAGTCTAAAAACTGGGTGACCGTCAATTCATCGAACAAACCGAAGTCCTGGGGGAGATAGCCGAGACTGGCCTTCAACTGGTTCTCGGCCTTGCTTAACGGCATCCTGTCCACCAGGATGTTCCCCCCGGTGGGCTGCAGGGCCGCCACCAGCAGCTTCATCAGGGTGGATTTGCCCGCCCCGTTGGGGCCCAGCAGCCCGATGAGGCTGGGGGATTTTAACTCCAGGTTCAGCCCCTTTAAGGCCTGCTTCCCACTGGGGTAGGTCATACTGACATTTTGAATCTTGATTTCCATATTGTTGGATTCCTTTCTGCTTGGGATGAGGAAAGAATACCAGGGCAATATGGAGCGAAGATGGAGGGAATTTGTGATTTGTATGGAGAAAGGCAGAAAACAGGGCAGGCCACCGGCCTGCCCCGTTCTAACACTATAAAAGATGTTTTTTCACCCAGCTATCCAGTAAGGCCATCTGTTCCTCTGTGTGGAACCAGTGCTCACCGCCCTCCAGGACGGTGAGACCGGCGCCGTGCTCCGCCGCGAACTGCTCCACACTCTGACGGGACACCAGATGGTCGCCCCCGGCATAGAGGATTTCCGTGGGGACCTGCCAAGCGATGGGATGCTCCCGCACATAGCACAGGTACGCCCAGGACAGGGTCTCCCCGAAGTCTGTGGGGACCTCTCCCCGTTCGCATAGCGCCTGCTCCGACACACCGGCCCAGGCCATCATGTCCAGGATCAGCCGTTCCATGTCCAGCACCGGCGACACGAACAGCGCCCTGTCCGGCGCCTGATCCCCCAGGGCCAGCATGGTGAAATAGGCCCCGATGCTGTTGGCCAGGAGAATGATGTGCTCATACTGCCGGCGGGCCTCGTCATAGGCGGCCGCGATCTGGGGTGCCGCCTCCCAGGGAAGCTCCCCCCGGTAGTCCACCCCCAGCACGTCGAAACCGGGGCAGACGGCCCGGAAGCGGTCTGCCTCCCCGGCGCTGCCGCCTTTGCCGTGGACATATAAAATTGCGCGTTTCAAACCTGTTCACCTCCGTCCTCAGCCTGTGGACTGTCTGCGGCCATACGGTCCATCCGTTCCTGTACCTCGGTAAAGAACCGGGACAGGTGGAACCCGTCCGCCACCGCGTGGTGGATGTTCATGGTCAGCGGTATGACCAGCCTGCTGCCCTCCGCCTCGTACTTGCCCCAGGTGACCACCGGGGCCAGAAAGTCCCCCTGGTCAAACACATGGACATCGAAGTGGCGGTAGCGAACCCAGGGCAGACAGGACACATCGAAGTGATTCGTTGGCTGCCCTTCCACCACGCCCCGGAGTTCCCGGTACTTTTCCCGGTCCTCCAGAAAACGGGCGTGGAATGCCGGCAGGTCCTCCATGTAAGGCGTAACCAGCTTGGTGAAGTTCCCGTCCTCCGGGTGGAAGTGGGCATAACTGGGGGAAACAAAGTCCCAGCGGATCAGGTTTCCATCCTGGTCCCAGCCCAGTTTGAACTCCTCATGGGCGTTGATCACCCGGGATACCACCCAGATCATGGCCGGATAGAACTTCATGCCGCGCTGCTTGACGAACCGGACTAGCGGCGTCACATCCATGTCCACCGTCAGGCTCATGACCACTCGCATGTGGTCCATATAAAACTGAAACAGATCGCCTCTCGGCCAGGTGCTGAAATCAACCTTTTTGTAATTCATCTCAATACTCCTTTGCATGATTGTTTTCCCGTTTCATCATGCAAGGCCATTGGGATGGGGTATTTCCGTTTGCTCCATACAAGCCATCCAGCTCAAGCCTTGCATGGAGCCGCATCAAGTCCGCGCTTCATTCGTTCACCTCCTCAATGAACCGGGCGCAGGATGCCCTTTCCGGCAATCCAAAAATGAGATGTTTTTTCCAGATATCTGCCTTGTAGCCACAGGTGTGAATCAAAATCGTCTGTTCCGCAGGCACCCTCACTTTCATTGGATCATCTATGCTTATCCTATCATATTCCCGGCGGCAAGTCCAGAAACAGCGTCCGTTTCAAACCGCACCGCAGCCCGCACCCCGTCCTCTGTATTTTCGATGGTACATTCCGCTCCATGCCGGGCCAAAATCATTTTCACCAGATACAGCCCCAGGCCGCTGCCACCTGTAGCCCGGTTCCGGGAGGTTTCTTCCCGGTAGAATGCCTCAAACAGATGAGGCAGGGCTTTTTCCGAGATGTGGGCCTCGGTGTTCTCCACCGTCAGAGCTGGGCGGCCGTCCAGCAGGCCGCACCACACCCGCACCTCCGCCCCCTCCGGCGAGTAGAGGGATGCGTTAGAGAGCAGATTGCCTGCCACCCGGCCCAGCAGAGAGGCGTCCCCGATGACAACGATCCCCGGCGTCAGATCCTTTACCAGCCGCTGGTTCCGCTGCTCCAGAAGAGGTGCGTCCAGGGCAAGCTGGCGCTCGATCAAGGCGGACAGCTCCACGGGCTCCCGCTTCACAGCCACAGAGCCGCTTTCCATACGGGAGATCGCCAGCATTTCCTGCACCAGATTCTCCATCCGTCCCGTTACCCGGAGCGAGCGAAGCAGGTACTTGTCCCGGTCCTGATAGACGCCAACCCCCTCCAGCATGCCGGAGAGCTGTCCCTTCAAAATGGTGACCGGGGTTTTCAGCTCGTGGGAGGCGGCGTTGAAGAAGGCCATCCGCTGGCGGTCCAGCTCCCGTTCCCGTTCCACCTCACCCCGGAGCGCCCGATTGGCGTTCTCCAGGTCGGTGAGAGCGGTGTCCAGCCGCCGGGCAAGCTGATCCAGACTGCGGCCCAGCTTGCCGATCTCGTCCTTGCGCTTTTCACCGCATTCCCAGTGGAAGTCCAGCTCCGCCATTTTCCCGGCGATCCCGCTCATGCGCACGATAGGCCGGGTGATGTATCGGGAGTAAATCAAGGCGCACAGCAGAGAAAATACCAATAACACCATCAAAAGCCAGGGGGCTATCTGGATCAGCGCCCGCACCGCCAGATTTTCCACTTCGATCCGCGGGGTGACATAGAGGGTATAGCTCTCGTTCTGGCCTGCAAACACCACCTCGGCGGTAATGGTAGCCTGCTCCGACATGGTGACCGCTACCGTATCGCCTTCCCGGATGTCCTGGCTGTGATAACCGACGGTGCTTTCCTGCTCTGAGGTGGTGACAATCATGGTATCATCCTCATACACAGCCTGCACCGTCAGCTTGGCCCCTGTGTCCACCAGGCGCCCGTCCGGCCCCACCAGCATGGCGTTGGCCCCGGAGGTAAGCACAAAGTCATCCAGCAGCTCGCCACAGTCCGCAGGAGTCGTGTCCGCCAGTTTCCCCACCAGGGCATCCACCTGAGCGGTAAGGTCATCATTTACTACGGCGGTATAGGTGCTGGGGGAGGCCCAGGCGATAAAGCTGAAGGTGACCGCCCCGGCCGCGAGCAGGACGCCGGCGGTAATGAGAAAGATCCGGGCTGTCAGGCTTTCAGTGATCCTCTTTCGCAGCACGGTAGCCCACCCCCCTTACAGTATCAATATAGTTCCGCCCCAGCTTGTGGCGGAGGTTTTTGATGTGGCTGTCCACCACCCGTTCGTCCCCATAGAAGTCATAGCCCCATAGTTTTGCCAGTAGCATCTCCCGGGTGAACACCCGGCCCGGCGCGGCCAGAAAGGTGTGGAGCAGTTCAAACTCCCGGGCGGTCAGGTCCAGGAGCCGGCCGTCCAGCAGGGCCTCCCGCGTGTCCAGATCCAAAGTCAGGTCCCGGTACCGCAGGCGGCTGTCCTCCCCGGCGGTTCCACGGCGGCGGAGGATGACCCGGATCTTTTCCAGCAGCACCGGCATGGAGAAGGGCTTGGTCACATAGTCGTCGATGTCCATACCGAAACCCCGGAGCTGCGATTCTTCCCCATCCAGGGCGGTGAGCATCAAAATAGGGACCTGGGACTGCTGGCGGATCAGCTCGCAGACCCCAAAGCCGTCGATTTTCGGGAGCATCAGGTCCAATAGAACCAGGTCGAAGGTCTGCCCGCCAAACAGAGCCAGGGCTGCCACGCCATCCCCAGCCACGGCAGTCTGGTAGCCGGCATCCTCCAGGTAGGCGCGCAGCAGCTCCTGAATATCCGGCTCGTCTTCCACAATTAAAATGCGTTTCATTTGTAATCACCCAATCGAAGTATATCATGGGATTGTGAATTTATCATGGAGAAAAGAAAGTAATCACAAAAAGAAGCGCACAGCGGAGAAAAATCCGTTGTGCGCTTGCTTCATTTTGGTGAGGTACCTGGGACGATGAATTTGTAACCGTGTCCCCGCACTGTTTCTATGATGCCAGTCCCCAGCTTGCGCCGGAGCTTGTAGATCATGCTGGAGATCCCGGTCCAGCTGGCATCAAAAGAGTCCGTAGCGACAGCCTCATAGATTTGGCGGGCGGAGAACACCTGCCCTGGCCGGCGGGCCAGCAGGAGCAGAATGTCAAACTCCATCGGGGTCAGGTCCACCGTCTGGTCGGACTGCCATACCAGCCTGCGCTGCGGGTCGATTTGTAGATTTCCAGACAATAAAGTAAAAGCAGTGTTTTCTTGAACCTCAATATGTTCTGCCCGAAATGCCCGCACGAGCCGCTGGAGCAAAGCATCTTGTGCCTTTGTTGGATTCGTTATTCGAATAATGATGGTCTTTTCCATCCTGACGCCTCCTTATGAGCCGTCGTAGTGTATTAGGCGCAGGGGAAAAGACTGCTGAACGACGGCTTTTTTTCTTTTGCCGTCGTCCGGCAGCAGTTAATTTTCGATTTTTTTCTTATGGGAAAAGACAATCAATCCAACCAGAAACATCACGATAAGGCAAAGTACAATGCTGATACATCCGCCGATGGTGGCCGGTACAGGGGCTTCATAGTAAGTAGATTTATCCGAGAAGAACATGGACACACGATATGCGAAGCTGCCCGGAATGATAAAACCACTTTCTGAACCGATGAACAGGCAGGATGCAAAGCCATATATAACCCCTACGACGCTTGTTACAATGATATTGCGGCTCAGGTTGATAACGATTGCCCCTAAACAGGTAGTTATCAAAACGACAACACCAGCTTCAATTCCAAACCCGATTGCCAGATTGAGGAACAGGGAAACACCCCCGGTCAACCTGCCAGCTCCATTGAGTACCGCCACAAGCAGGCCAAAAGCGATAAATAAGACGGCCGCGAAGCCGAAGCCGATAACGATGCTGACAGCGACTTTCGATAGAAAGAGCTTCTTCTTTGAAAAACCGTAGGTAATCCAGTTGATGTAAGTTTTGTTCTTGTATTCCTGATAAAATAGCGAACCTATCAAAATGAAGATCACCATTGGGAAGAACATGGAAAACTGGTTATTCATAAAGAAGAACAGGTCAGCAAGTGATTTTGTGCTGTTGTTAAAAACTGCTCCTGCTCCGCCGGTAAGGATGGGAAGAAGCGACAACAGCAGAAGAAACACCATAAACCATTCCCGCTTCAACTTGTAAAACTCATTTTTAATCAACACTCCCATTATGCTTCCTCCCTCTGGCCGGAAGTCATAATATCCTCATACAGTGCTTCCAGTTCCTTTTCGTTATAGTCGTTTTCTACAACCTTGATGATTTTTCCGCCACGAATGAAAATAAGAACATCTGTGACAGCGGCAATCTCCGTCAGATTATGGCTTGATACCAAAATACAGTGTTGGGGAGATTTCAGGCGTTCTTTCAGAAGCAGCCGGATTTCCTTTATCCCCATCGGATCAAGGCCATTGGTAGGTTCATCCAGCAGCAAATATTGAACATTGCCTAAAAAGGCGCGGGCAATTCCCAGCCGTTGGCGCATTCCCAAAGAAAGTTGAGAGAACAGCTTTTTCCGGGCATCCAGCAGGTTTACTTGTTTGAGCGCTGCTTCGATGTTTGGCCGTTTCAAACCTAAATACTGCGCGTGGAGCTTCAAATTTTCCTCTACGGTGAGCCGTGGGTAAAAAGCCGGGTATTCAATCAAACTTCCAAAACATCTACTGGAAACGGGTTGTCCATCCGAGAGGATTTCTCCCGAAAAGGCAGTCAGTCCCAGCATGGACTTAAACAGTGTTGTTTTACCGGCCCCGTTCGGCCCCAGAACACCATAGATTTTTCCTTGCTCTAAAGTCAGGTGGATGTTGGACAGCAAGGCGGTATTTCCAACATTCAGATTTACATTTTTGATTTCCAGCATGAAATTCCTCCGTTATTGAAAAAAGATGAAAAGCAAAAAGGCCACAGCATAAATCAAAAATGAAATCCCAATGGGTTTTGTTCTCTGTTTTAACCCTTTTAGGCCATCGCTCAATATACCATGCAAGGCCATGAGCAGGCACACTGCCAAAGCGATGAGTGAAATTACTAAAGCTACCTTAACCATTGTTTGTACCTCCTATGGCTCATACTTTACCAAAGAGGTTTAGGATTTGTTTGAGAAAAGTCTAAGGAAAGTCTAAGGATGAAAAAAGAGCTGCCGAAGCAGCCCTTTAGAAATTGACAATGGGAAACACGATTTGAATTGCAAAGATACCGTTTTGCAGAGAAGCCGAGATTTGCCCGCCCATACGGGTCACAAGTCTTTGAGCGATTGCCAGCCCCAGCCCGGTTGTCTTTTTTGCCCGTGACTGGTCGGTGGTGTAAAAACGGTCAAACAAATGGGGAATATCTTCCTGCTGAATACTGCTCGACGCATTTTTAACGGTTATAACCGTTTGAGCTTCTTCTAACGCTGCGGTGATCTGATAATTTCCCTCCCCGTGAACAAGCGCATTATAAACCACATTTGAGAAGATCCGGGCTAAGGCATCTGGATCGCCCCAAATGATAGCCGGTGAATTTGGGATAACGATATTGGGGACGCATTTTTTCTGTTCAAAATCGCCATAGTATGAGGCGACAACATCCCGAAGTACACTGTGTATATCTGTATTCCTGCAATTCAATTTCAGCTCGTCGGCCTCAATCCTTGCAAATTCAAACAGTTGGTCGAGAAGTAGCTTTACAGCGGAGATTCGTTCTCCCGCAATCGTTACATATTCTTTTTGCTCCCCGGTTAAATCCTGTTCCTGTAAGAGCTGGATATAGCCGTTTGCTGTTGCCAGCGGCGTTCGCAAGTCGTGGGACAGACTGGTAATAGTATCCCGGAACAGGGCGTCGCTCCGTTCGATTTCCTGCCTCATACCGCGATATTTTTCGAGAAGATGATTGATACTTGTAGCCAAATCCTGTATTGGCCCATCCGTTTTTTCCACCATGATTTCTGTTTGCGTATCCCGGTCTGTCAAAAAATCAATCTGCTTTTTGATTTTCCGAACCAGTTTCCGCTGATAAATCAGTTTCAGAAACAAAAACAGGGAAAGCATTGCCAGCAAGATACATAACACAATCATGCGGCCATCACCGCCTTTCCAAACCGCGCAAATCCAGCCTTTGAAACAAGGAGAACGAAACGGCTGTCGGTAAAAACAAATATACTACCAGCGTAATCAAAATGGGCATTAAATTCTCCCCAAAGGTATTGATCTGCAAGCTATGGGAAAGCCCTACCACCCAATACTTGTAGAGCGAATAATCCATATCCAATGCTGTGCTTATCTTTGTGAGGTATAGATACAAAACCCCCAGCAGAAAAAATGCGGCAATCGTGACAATTATCCGATGCCGGAGCAGGTAACTTAGCAGATTGAGAAATGCGGTGTACCCTAAAAAGCACAGACATTGAAGCAGAAGAAAGGCTCCGATTGCAGAAAACGAATAGTCTATGTCATACCGGGATGCTCCCATTATCAAAATGGACAAATATGCAACACCAAAACATACAAACAGAAAAAACAAAACGCCAATCCATGAGGCCAGTAGTTTTCCAAAAAATAGATGTACTCTGCTTGTTCCTTTAGAAAGTGCGATACTGTATGTGCCGGTATGAAAATCTTCTGTAAAGTACAGGCACAAAAAAAGCGTCAACGGAAAGATCAGGCTGTAATCTGAAAATAGAAACTCCGTGAACGAAACCAGTGATATAGCCGGAAGCATAGCATCTACCGAATTATGATAAAATGTCAGGGCAAGCGCAAAGACAAAAAAAGCAGCCAGTGCGAGGCAGACCCAAAACAGGCGGTTTTTGCGGATACGAAATAACTCACTTTGCATCGTCTGGATCACTCTTTGCACCTCCTGTCATTTTCAAAAGATAGTCGGTCGGCTCCATACCGGCAAGCCAGATTTCCGATACCTCTATCCCGGAACGAACCAGCAGCGTATTGATTTCCCCGGATTGCTCATTGCAATGAAAAATTCTAATCAGGTCATGGCCCAACACTTCAAAATCCGGGAACTGCTGGCTTAAAATCGTAATAACCCGTTCTAATTGCGGGGTTCTTATCTTTATGCACCTCTGGCAGCTCTCTTTCAATTCCCCAGTCGTAAGCTCACAAAGCAGCTTGCCATCTGCCATCACACCATATTTAGATGCAAGCCGGGAAAGCAGCGTATAGTCCTGTCCAGAGATGAGAAGCGTGGTATGGTTCATTTCATGCAGATAGGTCAGAACAGAAAGCAGGTGTTCACATTCCCCCTTATCCAGCCCGGAAAAAGGGTCGTCCAGAATTATCATATCTGGATTTCCCAAAAGGGCAACCGCCAAATTCACTAAACGCTGGGTCGATAATGGCAATCGCCGCACCGCCTTTTTTTCTTTCAGGTTCAGATGCAATATATCTAAAAAACGGCTTTCTGTGCTTCCGAAAGCAGAAGAAAAATAGTGCAGCATATCAGCCGGTGACAGAGAGCCGATTGTCACAGGCTTTTGGGGTACAAATCCAATCCGGCGGCGCTCCTGCTGATAGTCTATATTGCCAAATAATTTGAGCGTACCAGATTGAGGTCGAAGTGTGCCAATAATGGCCTGCAACAGTACAGATTTTCCGGCGTTATGACCGCCATACAGTGCATAGATTTCTCCACGCTTTACCTGAAATGTGATATTTTTAATCCCGTTTCCGTCCGGGAAAACATAGGTCAACCCGGCTGTTTCCAAAGCAGCCCCCAAATAATCATCCCCTTTCCATATCGTCTTATTGTAGCAGATCGGCGTGCAAACTTTATAAGATTTCTCTAAGGATTAGCCCTGCATTTTGAAACCGAGGCCCCAAACCGTATGAATATACTTTTCCTCTGGATTGACTTTGGCAAACTTCTTGCGGAGATTTCCAATGTGGACATTGATTGCGTTATCGTCCCCGATAAAGTTTTCATTCCACACGCTTTCAAAGATATTGTTCTTTGTGAATACCTTTGAGGGTGCGGACATCAAAAGCTGTAAAATCAGATATTCATACCGTGTCAAAGCAATGGGGGTATTCCCGATTTTAGCCTCCATAGCTTCTGTATCAAGGGACAAGTCCTTAAAATGAAGCGTCTTGCCATTATTGAGGCCGGAGGATTTTTGAAAGCGCCGCAGCACCGCTTCAATCCGAACCAGCAGCTCTTGATTGTCGAATGGCTTTGTGATGTAATCATCTGCGCCGTTTCGTATGAGGTTCACTTTGCTGTCTATATCCGTTTTAGCGGACACACCGATAATCGGAATATCCATCGCACTTTTTATCTTCTCCAATACTGTTTCTCCCGGTATGCCGGGCAGCATCAGATCAAGTAAAATTAAGTCAAAAGTGCCTTTCTCCATCAACAGAAGCGCCTCGCTCCCCGAGTAGGCAGAAGTTACATAATAGCCGTGTTGGGTGAGAAGTCGCTTTGTCATGTCGTTGAGTGGCACGTCATCTTCGATGATTAAAATACTAAAAATTTTTTCCATGTCTATGCTCCTTGCCAATCGGTTTTCCTTTCCGACATAATCTATAAATCAATTATCAGATGTCTCTATTATAATTCTTGGTCTGAAATAGGACAAGGGCGAACCTCCCCTCTGACGGGAAATAAAATATCACCTCATATCAAATTTCACTTCATTTTCATAATTCAACCCGAAATGTACAATGATATAGGGTGATATGAGAATGAACCAAGATGAAAGAAGGTTTGACTTTCACGGGCTCGGGCTGGCACTGAAACAAGCCAGAGAGGAAAAGGGCTGGACGCAAGCCTATGTGGCGGAGTTGGTCGGCAAGACTGACCGCACCATTATGAACATTGAGAACAAAGGCCAGCACCCCAGCTTCAACCTGTTTTTTAAGCTCGTCACGCTGTTCGATATATCCGTAGACCAGTTTTTCTATACGGAGGGCAACCGTGGCGGAGACAGTTGCCGGAAACACATTGATGTACTTTTAGACTCCATGAACGAAAAAGAGCTTGTTGTCATGGAGGCTACAGCGTATTATTTTTTCCTTTTCAAGAATACAAGGAATCACAAAAGAACTGAAAAGCCGCAGGCCGGGAAATCCCCAACCTGCGGCCTCGCTGCGGCAAAATCACGCTGCCGCAATTTCCCATTCTCTCAAATTGAACTCACTCAGCGGATAAATTTCCGAGGCAGACGCCTCAAAGCCAAGCGTGATGTCTCCGTTGCTATTGACGCCCTCCAGGACGCGCTCGATAGCGCCGCCATCATGGCGCAGCAGCATTCCGACTTGAATTTCTGCACCATGCTTGTCGTAGTATCTCAGCCGCATTACTTACCTCCAACAGCCGCCTTATCGTAATAGTGAACATAGACATTGTAATCCCGGGATCGGGTGATCATCCGAATCCAGATATATAGGTGGTCGGTTTCGGAATAGAGGTTGAACTCCGTTGCCTCGCTGGTGGCCTGCGCGTACCTGCAGAACCGCCGCATGGTGTCCAGCGTCTTGAAAGCCGGCAGCTTGAACAGGGCGTTCTGGAACTCGTCGATCTCCTTCACCAGCTCCGGCGCCGGCTTTTTCCCAGGCACATTGTGCCAGGTTGTCCACCACCGATAGCCGTCATAATCCGAGCGGGAGTAAACGACCTCGCTGACAGGCCGGCCAGTGAGCTGCATGGGCGGCGTATCGGTGTGCTGAAATACTTCCTCAAAGGTGCAGGAGGTCTTCAGATAGCAGACACGCCCTTTTGCGGGTGCCGGGAGTCTGCCGCGCTTCACTGCATCCCATTCTGTGAGGGGCAAGGGGGCATGGGCGGCATCACGAAGGGCCTCATCCATGCCACAGGCTTCACAGATCTGCACATCCGCATAGCGGCTGAGGGCATTGACCATCAGGTGGGCTGCCAGAGGGGCGCCGCACCGCAGGCATTGGGGCGGCTTTACAGCATCGCCGTCTGCATACAGCTTTTTATCTTTACGCCAGGCAGTCTCCAACAGGTCTTTGGGATATAATTTGATTTTCATGATTTTGTGCTCCTCCTTCTGGATTTCTTTATTGCTGCCCGCTGGCGGGCTTCGGCTGTTTCTTTGAATGTCTGAGCAAGAGGCGGGTCATGCCTTGCGTCGCTTTCTCTGCGGCGGGCTTCGGACCAGGGGATAGAAGCGGGCAGCTCGCCCTGAAACAACGCCAGCAGATCGGCGGCCATATCCTCCCGGCGGCGATACAAACTGCTCCGCGCAAGATTGGTGTCGCAGTCTGTGATCGTAGTCCGCAGGATAATTCCGCGCTGCTCAAAAGTGAAGCGCCGGTGATGTGACGGATCTTCGGCCTCGACCCGCAGTGGGGGCGCGTCAAGGGAATTTTGTAGCCTGCGCCACCCGCTGTAATCGGTGTAGTGGAAATCCGGAATGTAGTTTGCCAGCCGCCGAAGCGCCTGATATAGCCGCTCATATCGCCGGCCGAGTTCTCCCTTCAAGCGCCGCTCGTAGTAGGTATAACCCTCTGGGTCCAGTTTTTTTAGTTTTTTGGCATTGAAGAGGTATTCCACATATTCTACGCCGTCCTCCAATCGAACCTGTCCGGTGCGTTCCCCCAGGCCATTGCGCTTGATCCAGGCGTAAAAGCGTTTGCCAGCGGACCTGATATTGATATATCCACAATCTTTGGGACATAGGCCGCCCAGATTGACCGTGAGGCTGTCCCAGAATACCAACTGGCCGAAGCTTTCCTGATAGAGTTTGATGGCGAGATTGCCCTCCGGATAGGTGGCAATCTTGATGGTCAGGGCATATTCCGTTCCTTTCATGTTAAATGGTATTGGTTTCATGATTTCCCCCGGAACGAAGACCAGCAGGCCGCAAAGAGCAGCCTGCCGGTCCTCGTGATAGGCCTGCCGGTAAGGGCAGTGTGTAGGGGTGTCCAAAACACCCCCGTTTTCTTTGAACTCTAAACTGATCGTGGGGCGTTGCCTACCGACCCCTTGATGCAATTAGGCCGCATCGCTGTCAAACAGACGGCGCAGTTCAGCGGCCAGAGCTGTGCGGTTCCGGCATGATATGCGTTTCACCGTACCACAGTTGCCGCCATTCTGATTCATTATTCCAACAGTGATGCTCAGATCCCTTCCATCCTGTGTGATCCAGAGACGCCGGCTTGATGCAGGGTCTTCCGCCACAATCCACAGCGGCCGCTGGAGCGTCATGTAAGACTGCCAGGGGGACCGCCATCCGCTGTAATCAGAAAAGCGGAACCCCGGGACATCTATCTGTTGCTTTTCCAGTACGTCATAGATTTCTCTGTACTTCATGCACTGCACCTCCCCGTTGCAAGAGGGCTGCCATCAGAAATATCATCTGTCAGGCCAAGTTTCCAGCACAGGGCAAGAACCTCGGAATCAGAAACACGATAGAGCTGCCGCTTGGCGTACTTGGGACGGAAGCAGAAAATGCCATCATCAAACAGGAATTTCCCGTCCTTACTGCCATAGGTGCAGCTGCAGCCCGCCAGCAGACATTTCATCCGGTCAGCATCTTTTTTGATTTTCTCATGGTCGTACCAGAGACTGTGCTGGACGGCAACATCCAGATTGCGGTTTTTCCGGCAGCGGTGTTCCAGAAATTGCAGCAGCCGCCAGCAGACCTCGGCACGCTTTTCCACGGTCTGATTCTCATTGAAACTCAATGTAAAGTAGGAGTAATCCCGTCCGGACAGACCATAGCCGTGGAGCGTATTGCTGAAATCATTGCACCAGAAGTAGAGGTCCCACTGACAGCTCCTAAAAGGCGCCGGTCCGGTATCCTCATACTGATAACAGACGAAATTTTGGGCAATGGCGTCCATAATGGGCTTCATAATCGAATTGCGTGCTTCAGCGTCAATGACCAGGGCTTGGCCCCCATCAGACACTGTATGCGCACGGCGGTTGGCTTCTTTCTGTTCTTCCGTATAGACGAATTGAAAGCGCACGGAATGAACATCGTACATAGCGTAGCCTCGTTCGACCCAGTTCGGGCCTGAAGGCGCAATATAAGATTTGTCATGCCATAGATTCATATGTCTCTCTCCCTTACAATCATAATTAGAATTCTCTCCACCCGGTTGTTTTTCCGGTCTTGTTGTGTCGTGCCATGATCAGTCGGGTTATCGGCGCTGAGGGCAGTATCACAAATTTCCCCTGCTTGCAGGCAGCTTCAGCCGTTTCCAGGGCATGGGAAAGGTCATAAGCCTTCACAGGAAACTCCTGAGCAATGTGTTCTTCAATCGTTACGGTGTATTTTCTCAGCCTGGATGGGCTGTCAGCAGAAGATGATCTATCCGGCCCAAAATCTTCCGGTATCGATTTGATGATTTCCCACCGAAATATATCGCTGCCCCGCTCCAAGCGTATGCTGTTTTCATCCAATGTTGCATAACGATTGTCGGAAATATGAGGACCAGCAGGTATGTTCAATGCGGCGGTGATCTGTTGATAAGACTCAATCATGGCAAGTCTGGCTGCCGGCAGCTCCATAAAACTGCGGACAGTAGCTTCATGGCCACCTTGATCACTCATGCCTGTAAACAGTAACAGATAATTTACGGCGCTCATATTAAAACACCCCTTTTGAATTTTTTCATTGAGCAATCCCTTTGAAAAAAGGCCCGACAGACCATAAGAAGTCTGCCGGGTCTTTATCTAAATATGCTCCTGTGTAATGGAGCTGCTTCATTAAAGAACAGTGGACTTATAAAGCTTCATCGTCCTCATTTCCGGCAATGCGCCCCCGCTGTTTTCGCAGTTGGGCAATATGTGCCTTCCATTCCTTTCGGGCCTGTTCCGCGCGCTGCAGTTCCACAACCTGTTGTTCTGGTGTGAGTGCGGAAAACTCATATTCTCGCTTGTCTGCTTCTAAATCACGAATGACCTTCCGCATAATGGCAAGCGCCATTTCAGAAATGGTGGGAGGATGGTCTTCTAACGCTTTTCTGCCACGGCGGAACAGATCTAAATAGGCACGATACTGTGACTCGGTGATGAAATCCCAGCCGTAAGCATCCTGAATTTCCGCCTCGCTGTGGTACTGCATGGCGGCTTCAAAGTCAGCCTGTCTCGCGGCGGCCTCTTTATCAATTTGCCGTTGCAGCTTGGCGGATATGCGCTCCAGGTCTTTGAGGACCAGGGAGCAGGCTTTCGCCTCCCTCAAATAGCCATGAGCCTCGCTGCTCAGGTATTTTTGCGACCGCTTCATGCCGCTTCCTCAGACGGCGCAGGCACCTCATAAATAATCTGCACAGGAATCAGTTCTCCGGGGCGGATATGCTCCGCAAGCTGCCATTCCCCGTTCCGCAAGACCTGTGAAGTGACATCATTATAGATCTCCGGGGGAGTGTGGTAGTCATTCATACACTCCGTAGGAACATACAGGCAGAAAAGCGGCAGGCTGAACACATGCAGGCTCTGCAAAACTACTTCACGGAGCTGCCTTGCCAGTGCCGCGATCTCATCCATGTCCTGTCGCTCAAAGGCGGCCTCGGAGATCTTTTTCAGGTACGGAGTATCTTTGATTGCCTCATTTATGTATTTCACGGCCTCGTCGCCGTAGCGGCTCTTGACGCGGATACCACCGAGGGAAATGTACTGGGTGTATGCGGTGGCGGTCTTGCAGATGTTATCTTTCAGGTCTTTGAATGGCTTTGCGTATTTCGCTTTCAGATCTTCCATCGAAACGACCTCCAGGTTGCGCCGGAGCGTATCCAGATGGAATTCCAGGTCTTCACGCAGTTTCTTTTCTTTTTCGTCCATGTAGTCAAACCTCCAATCTATTATGATTTATGTGTCACAGCGTCAGCAGGGGCTATGTCCTGCGGATTGCTGGCGCAACTCTTTCAGCAGAGTGCGTGCCACATCGGACACCGCCTGCCAGTAAGCCTCACCGTAGGCGCAGCTGTGTTCCAGCTGGTTGGCGATCCGCTGCGGCAAATTGGGAGAACGCAGTAGTGCTTCTTTCTGTGTGTCAGAGAGCTCTTGAAAATCGTCACAGTTCTCAATATGCTCCCTGAAATCATCCCGCAGGCATTCTGCGCGGTACAATTCTGCCGTGCTGCGGCAAAATGCAGGGGAAAGAGGCAGCGCCCGCTGTTCCAGCGCAATCGAAAAATGGTTCTCACAGTATTCGCCGTCCAGATAGCACTCATAGCTGTTGTCAGACTCTTCTTCGACGAATTGGCTGCTTTCTTTCCAGCGTGGAATGCTTCCAGCCAGAAATTCTTCCCGAAGATCATTGTGAAATTGATGTAGGGCATCGGTGCGCTCCGTGAAGATCGCTTCATAGGAACCATACTCCCCATCGGTAGCCCAGTGGACGACGACTACATAGAGCGTCCCTGTGGGATATACCTGGGCCGGATATTCAAGGGGAATAACCATT
>OERF01000164.1_pt1 | contig 19317 bp, 19 predicted proteins | sample 1539921 | NCBI WGS metagenome assembly OERF01 (sample SAMEA3891883, study PRJEB23780) | metagenome | biome: terrestrial biome; feature: animal house; material: Caecal content | place: Italy | collected 2015-05-05
GTTTTTGTCGCTTGAAAGATTTCAGGCGTATCTCTACACGCTATGATAAGAGAGCGGATTCTTTTCAGGCTTTTCTTTTCCTTGCTGCTTCTGCTGTCATTTTCTCCATTTTGCACATATGAGCTGACTTTTCAGATACACCCTAGGCGCTTTTTCTAAAACAACCGCAGGGAGTGCAATTCCCGGCGAACGAACGGTATACCGTGTCATAATGTTCTCGGTCTGAGCTACCAGCCAAAGCGCAGCCCCAACAGCCTGACCCGAGTAGAGCGTGCGGCCCAGAAGTCGGATGGCCTGCTAAAATGGGATTTTCCAGTTCCAAACCTCTGGAGAAAGGAGTGACCGGTATAACGGAAATAAAAGGCAGTGAAGGAAAGCTCTATGCTTTGGCTAGTTTTGACTGCTATGACAGAGCTGTTCTGGGCCTGGCTATATGGATACTAATATGAAAGCGCCACTGTGTGCCAAAGCAGTGGAGACAGTGGTAAAGGTATATTCTGGCCTTCGGGGTTCCATTTTCTATTCGGATCGCAGCAGTCAGTGTACCAGCTGGCTTTATCGCCGAACCATTCAGAAAACAGGCCTTATCCAGAGTATGAACAATGCCCAGAGGGCGTTGTCATGACAATTCACGCTGCGAGAGCATGTGAATCGGAATGAAGGAGGAGCTATTCTATACCGTCTGGACAGCTGGAAGATCTCGGTTGAACAGCTCAAAGAGATGGTCTGGTGATATTTTTACAGCAACTGGAATAACCACCATAACCACCGAATTTGTTCTACCAACGGCAGATTACCTTCCATGGTCAAAAGGACAGTGCTAATACTATTCACTGCAACAAAACGCATAAAGAAAACTTGTGTATTTCGTGTCAACCATTATTGACAATTTCAGGCGGCGAGGGTTGGAAAAAGCGTTTCCAAACCGCGCAGCCGCAGAAGGGACTTCTGCGATCAACAGGTGATTGGGGAGTGCCCCAACAAGCCGCTTCTGGCAAAGTGGATAGCCAGAAGCATCGCTTGCTGGTACAATCCTATTGGTGAAATTAAAATAGTTTCACCACAGACGGTTAAACACCTGTCTAGAACAAAGCGGGAATGTCACCTTCAGTTTGGGCTGAGTGTGACATTCCCGCTCATTTTAGGCAATCAGGATTGGACAGGATAGGGAGGATGGTTTCGATATGGTTACTTCGAGTCTCTACGGAAGCACATGAACCAATCCAGGCAGTACTGATTCTCGCTCTGGTTGTCCATCCGCTCCTTGGCTATGCCGCAGCTGCCGGCGGTGGGCACTATGACATCATCGCCGGGCCGCCAATCGGCGGGGGTGGCGCAGGCGTCAGCGTCTGCCTTTTGGAGAGCCAAAATGATGCGCTTGATTTCATCAAAGTTGCGGCCTGTAGACAGCGGATAGTACAGGATGGTCCGTACCACCCCGTTGGGATCAATGATAAATACCGCCCGCACCGCCTGCGTATTGGACTGGCCCGGTTGGATCATGCCGTACTTGTTGGCAATCTCCATGCGGATATCCTCGATCAGAGGAAAGGTTACATTGATGTTTTTCTTTCCATTCCATTCAAGCTCCTGGATCTTCCGCAGCCAGGCAATGTGGGAATAGATGGAGTCCACTGAAAGCCCTACCAGTTCGGTGTTGAGGGCCTTAAACTCATCCATCATGGAGCCAAAAGTCATAAACTCCGTGGTGCAGACTGGTGTGAAATCCGCAGGATGGGAGAAGAGGATCACCCATTTGCCAGCGTAATCCTCCGGGAATTTGATAGAACCCTGGGTGGTGACGGCCTCAAAGGACGGGGCCTTGTCGCCAATGAGAGGCATTCTGTTTTCCTGATCCATGGTAAGCGCTCCTTTCGTCAGTAGTCAAGTTCGATGAAAACGATATATGAGTTCTTTGGAGAAAGGCCGTAATACTCGATCTAAAACAGCGTTAATGCAGCAGCTCGCTTTCCAGATCCTGCAGCATGATGTCCAGTGCGGTGATGCCACCCTCGGCGGTATACCAGACAGCAGGGTGGGCCAGATAGATCAGATGGCCGTTCTTGTAGGCGTCAGTGCCCATAACCAGCTCATTTTCCATGATGTCCTGCGCCAGCTGGGCGCCGTCGGTGCCAATGGCAGCATCGCGGTCCATCACAAAGATGTAGTCAGGGTTTTTGTCAACGATAAACTCGAAGGAAGCCTCATTGCCGTGGGTGGAGGTATCGATGTTGGCGTCCACGCCAATATTCTCAAAGCCGACCTCCCGGCCGATGATGGAGCAGCGGCCATCGTTGCCCAGTACGTTGAAGCTGCCGCTGGTGCACATGCCCACAATGGCGGTCTGCACCGCCGAGACCTCCTGCAGGGCAGAGATGCGGGCGTCAAAGCCGGCCATCAGTTCGTCCACCTTCTCCTCCAGGCCGAACAGGGAGGCGACGACGGCGGCGTTCTGCCGCACGCTCTCCACAACGCCAAGTTCGGTATCGGTGGCCAGATAGACTACAGGGGCGATTTCACTGAGGGCATCGTAACTGGAAGCCAGCCGGCCGCCGATGAAAATCACATCCGGCTCGCAGGCCATGACCGCCTCCAGATCAGCCTCCTTGATGGTGCCCAGATTGGCAATGTCATCGGTGATGTAATCCTGAAGGTATTCCAGGCTGGTATCGGCGGTGCCCACAACACGGTCACCCATGCCCAGAGCATCCAGAATGTCCAGGGATGCCATATCCAGAATGGCAATCCGCTGGGGATCATAGGGGACTTCCAGCTCCACCAGCTCCTTGCTGCCGTTGTAGCTGGAGATGGTGATGGATTCCGGCGTTTCACTGGATGCAGTCTGGCTGCTGGCGCTGACTGTGCTGCCGGCCGAAGTGGCTGTCTGTCCGGAGCAGGCCATCAGGCTGAAGGCCACTGCACCAGCAAGGGCAAGGGTAACGATCTTTTTCTTCATCATGTTTCTCCTTTTCTAAAAAGTACTGAAAATTAGGGTCAATAGTAGATGGACAGAGGTTTGCCTGCAATGGTCAGGATCTCAAAGTCCACCCCGTAGATCTGGGACAGATTTTCCTTGGTCATCACCTCCTCCACTGTGCCGAACCGGGCAATTTTTCCGTCCTTGAAGGCACAGATATAATCGGAATAGAATGCCGCATAGTTGATTTCATGCAGCACCAGAATTACCGTCTTGCCCAGCTCGTCGCACAGGCGGCGGACGGTCTTCATCATGTTGGTGGCGTGGTAGATATCCAGATTGTTGGTGGGTTCGTCCAGCAGGACGTATTCGGTGTCCTGGGCGATGACCATGGCGATCAGGGCCCGCTGCCGCTGGCCGCCCGACAGTTCATCGATGAACCGGTCCTGGAAGTCTTCCAGCTCCATATAGGCGATGGCACGGTCGATGATCTTTTGATCCTCTGGGGTGACCCGGTTGCCTGAATAGGGAAAACGCCCGAAGGTCACCAGCTCCCGTACCGTCAGCTTCATCTGGATGTTGTTGCTCTGGGTCAGAATGGCCAGACGTTTGGAGAGCTCTTTGCTCTTCCATTTGCCGATGTCCTTGCCCTCAAAATCCACCAGCCCGCTGTCGTGGGCGATCAGCCGGGAGATCATCCCCATCACGGTGGATTTGCCCGCGCCGTTGGGGCCGATGAGAGAGATCACCTTTCCCTTAGGAATGGAAAAGGTCACTCCGTCCACCACCGTTTTGCCGTCGTACTGTTTGGTCAGTTGCTTGATTTGCATGGTCACACCTTCTTTCTTGTCAGGAGGAGATAGAGGAAATAGAGGCCGCCGCCCACCGTGATGAATACGCTCACCGGCACCGAGTAGGAATAGACATGCTCCACAATGAGCTGCCCGCCCACCAGGACCACCATGCCAAACAGGGCGGAACCCAGGATCAGCTGGGTATGGCGGAAGGTTTTGAGAAGCTGCCGGGACAGGTTGGCGATGATGAGCCCCAGGAAAGAGATGGGCCCCACCATGGCGGTGGCCACGGCGATGCAGAGGGTCACGCCCAGCAGCAGGCGGCGGATGCAGCGGTCATAGTCTACCCCCAGGTTGATGGCCTGTTCCTTGCCCAGGGTCAGCACGTCCAGCAGGGCCAGCTCCTTGCGCAGGGCAAAGATTACGCCTGCCAGCAGAACCAGGGAAAAGAGGATGATTTCAGAATTGATGTTGCTGAAGCTGGCCACCAGGGTGTTCAGCAGGGTATCATACTCGTTGGGGTCCATCACCCGGGTGAGGGTTGTCTGGATGCTTCCGAAGAAGGAGGTCAGCACCGTGCCCACCAGCAGCACATACAGCACATTGTGCTTGGTCTTTTGGAAGATCCAGCTGTAGATGATGGTGGCGGTGATGCCCATCAGCACCACATCCACCCCGAAGGACAGGTTGGCGTTGGTGGACACGATGCTGGCCGAGCCCAGGAAAAACACCACCGCCGTGTGGATCAGGGTGTACAGGGAATTCATTCCCAGCAGGCAGGGGGTGACGATGGTGTTGTTGATGATGGACTGGAACACCAGGGAGGCCCCGCCGATGGAAAACGCCGTGATCAGCATGACGATCAGCTTGGGGGTGCGGATCTTCATGGCATAGGCAAACAGCTTGGGATTGGAGAAATTAACCCCCACCAGCATGTAGCCCGCGGCGCAGAGAAGAACAATGGCGGCCAGGATCAGGAGTTTGCGCCGGTTGGAGCGGATGGCAGCAGAATTCACAGTTCCGCACCTCCTTTCAGATTGGGCATGGCGGAGCAGCAGCTGGTGCCGGCGCTGCCCAGACGGATGGCCTTGCGGCCATATTTGAGCCGGTAAAAGAGCAGACCAATGAAGATCAGGCTTCCCAGAATGCCCACGATCAGCTCGATGGGCAGTTCGTAGGGGAAGATGATCACCCGGCCGATCATGTCGCACACCAGCACAAAGAGGGCGCCGAACAGGGCGGTGTCCACCAGGGTGCCCCGGATTTTGTCGCCCTTGTACATGGCCACCACATTGGGGACGATGAGGCCAATATAGGAGATGGAACCCACCACCACCACAATGCTGGCGGTAATCATGGCGGCGATGGTGAGCCCGGCAAACAAAACCAGATTGTAGGGGACACCCAGATTTTTGGAGAAGTCACGCCCCAGCCCCACAATGTTGAAGTGGTTGGCGAACAGGAAGGCCAGCACCACCAGGGGCATCGTCAGCCAGACGATTTCATACCGGCCTTTCAGCACCAGGGAAAAGTGGCCCACCAGCCAGGAAGAGAGAGCCTGGGTCATCTCGTATTGGTAGGCCAGATAGTTGGTGATGCCGCCGATGACGTTGCCGAACATGATGCCCACCAGCGGGACCATCACCACATCCTTGAACTGGATGCGCTGGATGAACCAGACGAAAATCCAGGTGCCCAGAATCGCTGTGGCAAAGGCAAAGATGGCCCGGCTCCACAGGGTGGAGGCCGGCATGAACAGCAGCGCCAGCAGGATGCCCAGCTGGGCCGAGGAGATGGTAGCGCCGGTGGTGGGAGAAACAAACTTGTTGCTGCACAGCTGCTGCATGATGAGGCCGGCTACGCTCATCCCGATGCCGGTGCACAGAATGGCCAGCAGGCGGGGCAGGCGAGAGATGATGAAGATCTCCATTTGCTCAAAATTGCCTGTCAGAATCTCGCCTGGCGTCAGATCAATGACTCCGACGAACAGAGAACAGCAAGACAATCCAAGCAGCAGTACAAACAAAAGAATGGTGGATCGATACTGTTTGATAAAAAACGCTCCCTTCTTTCTTAAGGTTAGTTATAACTAATCTTCAGGCCGAAAAAGATGCGCAGCGGTGATTGAAATCACCATTCATCCCATGCTGCGCAGCGTGAAGATATTATAGCATATTGAGTTAGTTATATACAAGTTGGCAAAAGACACAAACTGAAAAAGAAAACGAATGCGGTTTTTGCTATTTTGTTGATGCGTTGCCCTGCGTGGACCGTGCCGGGATGGTCAGCCGGCTCATGCTCCGCAGGCTGACACCCAGAGTGGAGAGATTGTGGAGGGTGGCCGAGGTGGCAGGCGGCAGGATTCCGGCTGCGCCCAGGGCGATCAGGGTACTGTTGAAGCCAATGACAAAGCGATAATGGGAGCGAATGCGGGCCATCAGGGCCATGGCGATCTGGCGCAGCTCCACCAGTTCCCACAGACTGTCGGCAGCAATGGTGATATCTGCGATCTCCCGGGCAATCGCGGCCCCGTCGCTGATGGCAATGCCCGCATCCGCCTCAGACAAAGCCGGCGAGTCATTGATGCCGTCGCCCACCATCAGAACGGTATGGCCTTCCCGGCGGAGCTGGGCCACATATTCTGCCTTGTCTGACGGAAGTACGCCGGCGCGGAAGTCATCCACACCCACCTGGGCGGCAATGGCTGCGGCCGTACGGTAGCTGTCTCCGGTGAGCATGACAGTGTTGGTGATCCCCAGGGCGCGCAGCGCCGTGAGAACGGACTTTGCCTCCTCACGCAAGGGGTCGGAGATGCAGATCACAGCGGCCAGCTGGCCACCGATGGCCAGATAGAGGTGGGAATATTCTGGCGGCAGCTGGTGAAACCGTTCCTGTTCTCCTTCCGGGATGCGGCAATGTTCGTCCTCCAGGACAAAGTGGGCGCTGCCGATCAAGACTCTTTCTCCGCCCACAGCACTCACGATACCGTGAGCGACGATGTATTCCACCTTGGAGTGGTATTCCTCATGGCGAAGGCCCCGGCGCTTGGCCTCCACCACCACGGCGTTGGCCATGGAGTGGGGGAAGTGTTCCTCCAGGCAGGCGGCCAGCCGCAGCATTTCAGCTTCGTCCTTTCCGCCAAAGGGGATCACCCTCGCCACTTTGGGACAGGCGTGGGTCAGGGTGCCTGTTTTGTCAAAGACAATGGTATCGGCGGCAGCAGCAGCCTCCAGAAATTTGCCGCCCTTGACGGTAATCCGGGATTGGCTTGCCTCCCGCATGGCAGAAAGCACCGCCAGGGGCATGGCCAGCTTCAAGGCACAGGAAAAGTCCACCATCAGCACTGACAGAGCCCGGGCTGCATTCCGGGTGAGTGCAAAATCCAGCAGGCTCCCCGCAAGGGTATAGGGGACCAGCTTGTCGGCCAGATTGGCAGCCTTGCTCTCAGTCGCCGACTTCATCTGCTCCGACTGCTCGATCATCTGAACAATCTGGTCGTATCGGCTCTGACCGGAGGCTTGCTTCACCTCCAGTACACATTCGCCTTCCTCTACTACGGTCCCGGCATAGACTGCGCCGCCGGGATGTTTGGGCACCGGGATGGACTCGCCGGTGAGGGACGCCTGGTTGACGGTGATTTCACCCTCCAGCACCAGGCCGTCCAAAGGAATGATGCCGCCGGCCCGGACGATTACGGCATCCCCCGGCTGGACCTGGGAGATGGGGACCAGTACTTCGCCCTGCGCTGTGCGCAGCCAGACTCGGTCCACGTTGAGGGACATGGACCGGGCGAGATCCTCCACCGACTTTTTCCGGGTCCATTCCTCCAGCAGTTCGCCCACTTCCAGCAGAAACATCACCATCCCGGCGGTGCTGAAATCTCTGCGGCAGGCAGAAATCGAGATGGACAGCGCGTCCAGAAGCTCCACCTTGATGGTTCGGTGCAGGAGGCAGCGGAGCCCCCGCCCGATAAAAGGGATCATATGCCAGAGAATACGGGCGATCCGCAAAGGGGGCGGGAGAAACAGGGTGCTGGCTGCTTTGCAAAGAATTTTGCCCACCAGCTTTTCCTCAAATTCCCGGTTCAGTGCCCGGCTGCTATGGGCGGGCACTGATACAGTTTGCTCCGCCTTTTGCCAGGAAAACTGCCGGATGGCATTCAACACCCTTTGCCGGTCGCCTTCATAGTACAGGATTACGGCACGGGTCCGCTCGTGGACGGTGACCTGGCGTGTCCAGGATTTACCCTGGAGCCAGGCTTCCAGAAGATCTGCCTGCGCAAGTGTCATCCGCTTCTGCTGCAGCTGAAACCGGATGCGGCCCCGGCTTTCATGCAAGATGGTTGCGTTCATGGATTCCTCCTTCAAAAAGAGGGAGCCGCTGGCGGCTCCCTCTGCGGATTTCAGGCTTCTTCGCTTTCCAGATTGGCAGCGGCGGCTTCCTCCGCTTCTTTTGCTGCGCGATCCTCGTTCAGCTCTTTGGCAGAGGACAGAATATCCCCGGCGTTTTCCTGTACGGTGGTCACCGTTTCCATGACCGAATCCTTCATCCGCAGCCCGGCTGCCGTCATGTGGACATAAGCCTTTTTGGCGTCCTTGCTGGACAGCAGCTTGACGCCGAAGGAACCGAACAATGCACCGCCTGCAAAGCAGGCCAATTTGGTATAAATGCTCATGACAATTCTCCTGTTCTGTTTATTTCCGTTTGTAGCCGGTCAGCATGACCATAATCATGCAGATCACGGCTGCCCACGCCCAAAAACGATGCTGTTTCATGGGTGTCACTCCTTTGAAAACTTTGGAATCTCCGGGCATTATAGCAGAACGTGAGAGAATTGTCGCTGTCAAAACGGACGCCGGATTGCGGTTTCAGACATTTTTCTGTACCGGCCGGGGGTCGTGCCATACGCCTGTTTGAACGCCGCGCTGAACTGGCTCATGCCCTCATATCCCACAGACTGAGCAATCTGCTGGATGGGCATCCGGGTTGTGCGGATCAGCTCCCGGGCGCGCTGGAGGCGCTGCTGAATCAGGAAGCGATGAACGGGAACTCCGTAGGCACGGCGAAAGTCTTCTTTTAATAAAGTTGAGGAGACAGAAAAATGTTGGCAGAGGCGCATAATGGTGAGCTTCTCGGACAGATGTGCCCGAATGTATGCCCCGACTTCCAGTGGATTGTAGGATGCCGGGCTGGCTGCTCCAAAAGGAAATCCTTCCGATTCGGACATCCCGGCACAGAGCAGATACAGCAGCTCCACCGACTTGAAAACACAGTAGCGCTCCTGTTCCTGTCCGGTCAGATGGGGAAGCGCTTCCCAAAACGCCTGGGTCCAGGGGGTGCCGGACAGGGCCATGCAGCCCTTCTTTGCAGCCATCTTCCGTTTGACGCTTCGGGTGTCCAGCCTGATTCCCAGGGAGGAGCAGACTGCAGCAAGGCTCTCTCTTGCAGCTCTGGCATCGACGGCGATCAAAATGCCGCCCAGATTCCCTCTGTACCGGCACCAGCGGAGAGGGGAACTGTCGGAGAGCAGGAAGATCCCCGGCGCCTGTACCGTACAGGATATACCTTGCAGCGGCTGGGCCATCAGCCGGCCCGACAAACAGAAAAACACTTCAAAGTGGAGCGGTGCGCCGCACACGGGGATGGATTGCAGCTCCTGGTCTGTTTCCGGCAAGGAAAAGCGGCAGATTTGCACCCCCGGCATACTGTTGCTCCAGCGACTCGCGTCAGATCTTTGGATCAATAAATATTCTTTCAACATGATGTTCCACGACCTGTTTCTCCTGGATCAAACCGGTGGGCTGTCCGGCCATGCAGACAGAAGGGGAAGCCTTCTGCCTTCTGTGATGTTTTGGTCAGACCAGGGATGCGCCCAAATTGCGGCAGGCCGCCAGGGCGTCGTCGTCCGGAGTCTCGTTGCAGGTCACACTGCTGCAGGCCAGAATGGCTCCGTCATCGGTGCAGCGGCTCTCCCAGCTGCGCATCCATTCACCATCGCCCCAACCGTAAGAACCGAACAGGGCAATCTTCTTCCCGTTCAGCAGTCCTTCACAGGCGGCGAACATGGGCTCAAACTCAGTTTCTTCCAGCTGTTCCGATCCCATGGCGGGGCACCCGAAGGCAAAGGCGGAATACGCACCGATCTGCTCCGCTGAAAACTCCGTGGCAGTAACGGTAGTCACCTCAGCACCCTTGCTCATGACACCTTCAGCCACTGCCATGGCCATGGCCTCGGTGTTTCCTGTGCCGCTCCAATACACAACTGCAACTTTACTCATAAGACACAACGACCTTTCTTTCTAAAATTGTATGGTAGAAACATCAATCAGCCACGGTGAGCTGCTCGATGAACTTCCCTTGCCGTTTCTCTTTTCATGGCTTTTTCCAGCTGTATCCGGGCAGATTGCAGCAGGGGAATTCTCTGTTGCAAAGAACGCTAAGAATGTAGCCGGGCGAAGGTTAGTTACAACTAACATCAATAGTTTAATATGACTAGCTTCGAATGTCAAGCCCTCCCAGAAACTTTTTTCTGATTTAGGATTCACGACATGGAGAGAATAGCCGGATTGCCATAAACAACCTGAGGATTGAATGAAGCCGCTTTCAGGTTATAAACCGAAGAACCCTCTCTTTTGATAGGGCTCCTTTTGGATGGCGCCAACTTCGTATCCCGTGCTGCGGATGGCGGCTGCGATGGTTTCCGGGTCCAGCTCTGCTTCAGAGAGGACCACCGTCTGGCATTTGGCACGGGAGGAGTGGACCTTTTTCACCGGGCAGGCTTTGCGCACAGCGTCGTTGATATGGGCTTCGCACATCCCGCACATCATTCCGTTGACTTCTACAGTGTACTTCCACATGGTTTTGTATCCTTTCTCTTTTTTGTGTGATGATACTGCGCAATGGGATCTCTGCCTGCTGTGCGGCTGCCCCCACCATCAGAGGATTTCCGAAGTCGGAGCTGCCGGGGAAGTGCAGGCTTTTTCATTTTGCGGATTTCTCTTTAACTACATGGTTTTTCACCCCAAAGCAAAAATAAAGGATATGGAACAGCCAGACTGCGCCAAGGATTGCGCAGGGAATGTAAAGCGATTTTTGAAACATCATCAGGAAGCCGACCAGCATGAGGAGCGTGACGGTGATCATCACCCGGATTTTGGCTTTCCATGTCATGCCCTGACCCTTTACATAGGTTTCCAGGTTGTTTTGATAGAGTTTTGTGCCCTTGAACCAGCGGTCCAGTTTTTCAGAGCTTCGGCCAAAGCAAAAGGCAGCCAGCATCAGAAACGGGAAGGCCGGAAGCAGGGGCAATACCACACCCAAAGCGCCCAGTCCAAGGCCCAAAATACCCAGGGCGAGATAGAGGATTTTTTTGCCAGTCATGTTTTACGCATCCTTTCTTTTACTGTCAAGAGCATATGGGACACCGCTAGAACAGGATGATAGAGAAGCATCCTGGGGCCGGAAAAGCGCATGATTTCCTGGATTTTTTTCCGCATCTCCGGGCGATAGCAGTGTACTTTGCAGTTGGAGCAGAAGGTTTTGCTCTCCATAAATGGGCAGTGGTCAGACCGGTCTATAGCATAGGCCAAAACTTCCCGGCAGTCCGGGCACAGATCAGGCCGATGGTGCTGTTTCCTGCAGTACAAATGGACCATCTGTGAAACAACCCGCTTTTCCTGTTCCCGCTTGGCATCGATGGATTTCATGACGGCAGTCCTCCCGGTATTTGAATGGTGAACGATCACGGATAAACCCGTGGAACAAAGCGTCCTGCTCAGCTCATGCGGCCTTGTTCTACGCAATACTGCTGATCCACAATTCCCATCGTAGACTGCCGGTGGGATACCAGCACAATGGTCTGCTCTCCCTTTGTCTGCTGCAGTGACCGCAAGATGACAGCTTCATTCAGGCTGTCAAGGTTGCTGGTGGGCTCATCCAGAAGCAGCAGCGGCGCCTGATGGAGAAAAGCCCGGGCAAGTCCCAGTCTCTGGCGTTCTCCGCCAGACAGGGAATCGCCCAATTCAGCGACCGGCGTATCATATCCCTGGGGGAGGGAGGCGATAAAGTCATGGACCGACGCCTTGCGGCATGCTTCCTCCAGCTCTGCCTGGGTGGCATCCAGTTTGGCGATTCTCAGATTGTTGGCGATGGTATCGTGAAACAGGTAGGTTTCCTGGGTGACATAGCTTTCCATACGGCGGAGATTCTCGGTATTGATCTTCTGAATCGGGCGATCTGAGATGCGGATTTCTCCCTGCTCTGCTTGCCAGAAGCGCATGAGCAGCTTGAGTAAGGTGGATTTTCCGCTGCCGCTCCGGCCCAAAATCCCAACGATTTTCCCTTTGGGAATTTCCAGATCCATGTGGGACAGAATCTCCTCCTCACCATAAGAAAAGCTGAGATCGTTTACCGAGGCTCCGGCAAAGGTCACCGGCGGATAGCCGCGGATATCTTCTACCACCGGCTGCTCCTCCAGAAGATCCAGCACCCGGTTGCCTGCGGCGAAGGTGTTCTGCAGGGTGGCACCCAGAGCGGCCAGGGCGACGCTGGGGCCAAAGGAGCTCATCAAGGTGAGGGTGGCAATGAGAGCAGCCGAAAACCCGCAGCGTGTGGCCGACGCATACAGCATGGCAAAATCAAACAGCAGGATCACGGTGTTGGTGACTGCGCTGTTGCGGCCGGAGATCCGCTTGGCCTTTTCCTCCTGCCGGGACAGCTGTGTGCCCCGCTGCTCCAGTTCCTGCCGGCGGATTTGGCCCTGTCCGTATTGCAGGGTCTCGGAGAGCCCGCGCAGGCTGTCCAGCACAAAGCCGGAGAGCTGGCCGCTCTGGCTGCGGACCTGCTGGCCCACATCTCCGCTCCAGCGGGAGGTCAGCCAGGGAATCAGGATTCCCACCATGCCATGGGCGAGAAGCGCAAGGATACCCAGAACCGGGTGATAGCTCCACAGAAATACAGTGACCAGCGCCGTATACAGCGCCGCAATGCAGATGGGGGAGATGGTGTGGGCGTAGAACACCTCCAGCAGTTCAATGTCCGAGGTGATGACACTGATGAGGTTCCCTTTGTTCTTGCCCTCAAGCTTGGCGGGGCACAAGCGGCGCAGGACGTCAAAGACGCGATCCCGCAGCAGGGCCAGCAGCTTGAAGGCGATAAAGTGGTTGCAGGTCTGTTCCCCATAGCGCAGTGCGCCCCGCAGCAGGGCACAAAGGCCGATCAGCAGGAACAACACAGACAGGGAAAGATGCTGTTCCGTACCCAGCGCACACAATAAGGCAAAGCCGCCAAGCACAGTGATGGCTGTGGCACAAAGGTGCCCCAGAAGCCCCAGAAGGACAGCCAGACTCATATACCCGGTCAGAGGTCTGACTAGACCGACCAGTTTCGCCATGACCTGAATCCCAGATCGCTTCATCTTACTGCCACCTTTCCATAAGCTTCCAGCTGCTGCTGGGCGTTCCACAGGCGGGCATACTCGCCCTGCTGGGAAATCAGCGCATCATGAGTGCCCTGTTCAGCGATGATGCCCTGCCGCAGCACATAAATCGGATTGGCGTCGGCCGCATTGGCCAGCCGGTGGGAAATCAAAATCACTGTTTTCTTCCGGGCGAGCCCTTTGATTTGTTCCATAATGGCATTTTCACTTTCTATATCGATGTTGGAAGTGGCCTCGTCAAAGATGTAGATGGGGGTGTCATGGAGCAGTGCCCGGGCAACGGCCAGACGCTGGCGCTGCCCGCCTGAAAAATTGACGCCGTTCTCCTCCAGCACTGTGTCCAGTCCCTGCTGCGTCCGCAGGAAATCCGCCAGCTTGACCTGCTCCAGGACGCGCCAGAAATCGGCATCTGTCGCCGCGTTATCGCCCATTTTCAGGGTATCCCTGACGGTGCCGCGGAACAGATAGCTTTGATGGCCTACATAGGTGATGTTCGCCGTCAGAGCCTCCTCCGCAATGTCAAGCAGGGGGATTCCGCCGATGGTGAGCTCTCCCTGAAATCCCCGTATCCGACCCATGAGAATGGCAGCGAGGGTGGATTTGCCGCATCCGCTCTCCCCGACCAGGGCCGCAAAACGACCAGACGGGACGGAAAAATCCACTCCATCCAGAACTTCCCGTCCTGGCTCATAGCCAAACCGCAGGCCTTTGCAAAGGATGGTGGAATCGCTGGGGAAGGAGCGGTTTCCAGTTGATGCATCGGGGAGATCCAGCAGCGCAAAGAGTTTATCCGCTGCCGCCATCCCGTTCATGGCAATGTGAAAATAGGAACCCAGCAGGCGCATGGGCAGGAAAAATTCGGCCGCCAGAAGGATGACAAGGATTGCCCCAAAGAGGGACAGGCTCCCGGCATGAAACTGCCGCACCGCCAGGACAATCCCCAGTGCAGCACCGCCATAAGCGATAAGGTCCATGACAATAATGGAGTTCAACTGCATGGAGAGGACTTTCATGGTAATTTTGCGGAAGCGTTCGGCCTGCTCGTTCATCTTCTGATGCTGGTGGGCATCCGCCTGATAAATTTTGAGGGTGGTAAGCCCCTGCAGGTTTTCCAAAAACGAATCGCCAAGGGAGGTATACTCACCCCAGTATTTCCCCAGAAGCTTCTTGGCAAAACGCTGCACTGCCACAATGGTAATGGGGATCAGCGGGACGCAGAGAAACAAAATAACTGCACAGGGCAGACTGACAAAGCTCAAGACCGCAAACAGGGTCAAAGGCGCAAGGATTGCGTAGCACAGCTGAGGCAGATAAGACCCAAAGTACACCTCCAGCTGATCAACGCCCTCTACCGCCAGCTGGACCACCTCAGAGGTTCGGGCTTTTTGCTGATACGCCAGGCCCAGTCGCAGCAGTTTTTCATAAATCATGGTGCGCAGCCGTTCCTTCACCTGCCGGGCGGCGCGGTGGCTTGCCCGGCTGGCCAGGGTCGTGCACAGATATCGGATGGCCAGGGCGGACAGCAGGACCCAAATGGCGTTTTTCCACCCTGCCAGGTCGGCCCCGGCGGAAAGCTGGCTCAAAAAAAGGGAAATTCCGCACATCAACCCAATGTTGCAAAGCAAAGAAATCCATTGGAACAACACCTGTACCAACACATATTTTTTGCTCCTGCCCATCATGTGCATCAGCCGTTGATTGAACATCGCTTCAGGCTCCATTCTGTTAGTGATAGCTAACTTTCGGACGTAATGATAAGCCAACCACAGTGTGGTTAGCTTTCTCTAACGATTGATATTGTAGCAGAAAGTCATGGCTGCGTCAATAGATCGGTTTTCATATGATTGTTTCTTATTAGGAACACTGTAAATACAAGGCTTTTCGGGGCCTGCAATCCGAAAAAAATAATATTTGATCTATCACATTACGCAGAAAGCCGTCCAGGTGTTATCTTGGGCGGCTTTTTTGCGTGGATAGACCGGAAGGAGGCAGAAAAATAATTACAGAAATTTAAGCCGCAAAATTGTGCAACTTTTACGAAAAGGAGGTTAGTGAATGGCAGATGAAAAACTGAATACGGGCCCCGAGGCGCAAACCGAGGAGGCCCCTGCGCCCGCTGTGGCTGATCCGGCCCACGGGGAGGCCGCTGTTCCCGAACACCCGCCGGAACAGGCCGGGCCTGCCGAGCCCGGCGATGTGGTAATCTCTGCGGAGCAGATTGACGCGCTCATGGCAGAAAAGCGGCAGGCGGCCCGGGCCGAGGTGGAAAAGGCAGAGGCATCCCGTGAACCGGAAGCTGGGGCTCCTGCGCTGGATCGTCCTGCCGCTGAAAGCGAGAAAACCGAAAAGCCGCGCCGGGGCCGTCCCCCTAAGTCTGATAAGGCGGAACGCACCGGGCCGGAGGCTGAAAAGGAACCCAAAAAGTCCGGGCCCCGCAAGGGCCGCCCCTCTAAGGCTGATAAAGCGGCCCCCGGCGAGGCCCAGCCGTCCAAACGAGACAAATTGTCCCGAAGTGGCGGGAAAGCTCCCGATGTTCCTGTTCCCCCGGATGCCGGAAAGGATAAGCCCGCAAAGGAGGCCGCTCCCCCGGAGCAAGGTGTGACGGAGCCGGCTGTGCCGCCCCGTCCTGTGGAGGAGGGAAAGCTGGTCTATCTGAAACTTTCCGAACTCCATCCGTTCCATACATTCCGCCCCCATCCGTTCAAGGTGCGGGACGATGCCAAAATGCAGGAAACCGTGGCATCCATCAAGCTCAACGGCGTTATGGTGCCCGGCCTTGCCCGCCCGGAAAAGGACGGAAACGGCTATGAGATTGTGGCAGGACATCGCCGCTGCCGTGGCAGCGAGCTGGCTGGGCTGGAGGAAATGCCCTTTATTGTCCGGGATATGACCGACCACGAGGCGGTGGAGGCCATGAAGGACAGCAACAAGCAGAGGGATCAGATGCTCCCCAGCGAACTGGCCGCCCTTTTGGATCTGGAGGTAGAGGACATCAAGCACCAGGGCTCCCGGCTGAAAAATGTGGCTGAGGGCGATGTGGGGAAACGCTCGGTTGAAATCGTGGGCGAGGCGCATGGCATGAACTATAAAAAGGTTATGCGGTATCTGCGCCTTAACCATCTTGTCCCGGAGCTCATGGATAAGGTGGACGATAAAAAGATGGGCTTCATGCCTGCGGTGGAGCTTTCCTATATCAAGCCGAAAAATCAAAGGCTGATTGCCGTTTCCATTGACGGGGAACAGGCGTCCCCCTCTCTGGCCCAGGCGAAACAGCTCCGGGAACTGGATAAGGAAGGTAAGCTCAACGGCGATGTGATTGATGGCATATTAAGCGAAAAGAAAAAGGAGGATCGCGGCGTGATTATTTCGATGGCCGAACTGGAGAAGTATTTTGGCAAGGAGGCCACTCCCGCCAAAATGAAGGAGCAGATCATGACTTTGCTGGACGAGTGGAAGGAGAAACAGCCGCCCGAGCTGGCAAAGGCTCCGAAAAAGATGGAAAAAGACAAGTAACCCGACCACACTTCGAGACAAATTGTCCCGAGGGGCCCTGCCCCTCCTGCAGAGGGCTCTGTGGTGATATATCCCCCGTCGCCGCCTATATTCCTACACAGCCGGGAGTGGGCCGTCAAGGGTGCAACGCACCGCCGCTTGCGGCGGCCTGCCCTTGACGGTCTGCCCCGGCTGTGTTACTTCCAGCGGCGCGGCGGGGGCATATATCCTCCAGAGCCGCCCCCTTTCCCATGACTGGGAAAGGGCGGGGGGATTGGGCTGAAGTATCTTTCTTCAAAGAACGGAGGTTTTGACAATGAAACGGCCACTTGCTTATATTACCGCCGGATGGCTTGGCGGTGACAGTGAAAACGCAGAACAGGCGGCCCGCTACTGTCGGGCGGTGTACGAGGCGGGGTTTTCGCCCATCTGTCCTACCCTGTATCTGCCCTTGTTCCTCAATGACGCAGTGCCGGAGGAGCACAAAAGCGGCATTGACATGAGCCGCGACCTGCTCCGCCGCTCCCATGTACTGGTGGTCTGCGGCCATACCATGACCGAGACCATGAAAAACGACATCGCCGTTGCCCAGCGGCTGGGGATTACTGCTACCACCCTTGAGGGCATCCTTACCGTCAAGGGACAGGGCCGCCGCTGATGGCGGCCCTTTTCGAAGCCTACATCACGAACCTGGGGAAATATAACGAGGGCGAGCTTGTAGGAGAAACGCTGAAATTCCCCACTACCACGGAGGCGGTGCAGGCGCTCCTAAAGCGCATCGGCGTGGATGGGGTGCGGTATGAGGAGTTTTTCATTACCAGCTTTGACGGCGATGTGCTGGGGCTCTATGACTATCTGACGGAATATGAAAATCTGGACGAGCTCAACCATCTTGCCTGCCTGCTCTCTGAATTAAGCCGGGACGAGCTGGAGAAGTTTGAGGCCATTATAGACGCTGGCCACCACACCTCCAGCGTGAAAGACCTAATCAACTTGACGTACAACCTGGATTGCTATGACTTCTACCCTGACATAGAGGACGAGGAGGCCCTGGGCCGCCTGTACCTCCAGGAGTACGGAGCGATCCCGGTGCCGAAGGCATTGGTGAACTATATCGACTATGAGGCATACGGGCGGGACGCCCGGATCAATGAGAACGGCCACTTTGCCCCCGGCGGCTATGTGCGGGGCAGCGGTGGGAACTTTGCGGAGGTCTATCACGGCGTCCAGGACATCCCCGCCGAACACAAGGTTTTTGCCCTGCCCCGGCTCAATATCCGGGAGCAGATGGCGGCCTACCAAGATGTCATAGACCGTTCATCCCTGGAGGGGGATCGCCGCCCACCGGCCAAGGGCAAGCAGGAACACGATGGGAGGTAGATACGCATAGAAGTTACATTGACCGCGCGCCTGTTCAACGCGGATAAGATCCGGGAGGGTAAGGTGTCGGGGATCACCGTGGAATTTCCCACCACCAAAGAGGCCATGCGGGAGGCGCTGAAAACCATCGGCGTGGACGGCATCCGCTGCCGGGACGTGTTTTTAATCGAGCACGACAGCAATCTCAGCGGCTTTTGCCACTGTCTGAACCAGAGCGATTCAGTGGACGAGCTGAATTACCTGTGCCATCTGCTCTCGGATATGACGGACACGGAGCTTGCCACCTTCCAGGCCGTGGTGGAGTACGGGGCGCACAATGGCAGCGCCGCCGACCTCATCAACCTTGCGCTGAATGTGGGGTGCTATGACTTCTACATGGGCGTGGACAATGACAAGGAATTGGGCCATATCTACGCCGACGATATGGGGGAGATCGACATTCCCGAGGATGTGCGCCCCTACTTCGACTATGAGGCATACGGGCGCAAGGTGCGGGAGGAGGACAAGGGCTGCTTTGTGAATGGCGGCTATCTCATCCGCTCCGGGGTGGAGTTCGAGGAACGCTACCACGGCCCGGAGGATATTCCACAGGAGTACCGGGTGTTCGAGTTCCCAAAATTGAATATCCGGGAACGGCTGGCGGCCTATACGGAGGTGAGCAGAAAGGCCGACGGCCAGCACGGAAAACCCGCCCCGGAGCCGGGGCGGGAGGAACGGTAGGCCCTGTGGGACACTTTGTCCCATAGGGCTTTTGCGATTTGCGAGGAGGTGATCGACTGGTAGAGGAAGATGTTTCCCGGCGCACCATCGCGGTGTACGCCAAGGCGGGCAAGCTGACGGCGCGGGGGCTGGCCCATATCCTCCGGGCGGCCAGCCGGAAGATCCGTGCCGTGTACCGGAACCACCGGACGCCCCACGGCAGACAGACCGTACGGCAGCTCATGCGACACGGGGAGGCCGCCAGCAGCATCCCGGTGGAGGCCCCGGCCCTCTTTGACCAGGTGGCCCGGAAGTGGAAGGTGGACTACGCCTTTTACCAGCAGGAGCCGGGAAAGTACCTGCTGTTCTTTAAGTCCAAGCAGGCGGACGCCATCACCGCCTGTATGTCGGACTACTCCCGGCGGGTGCTGGGGAAGGAGAAAACCCGGCGCGTCCCCATCCTGGAGCAGCTCAGGAAGGCCCAGGCCCATGTGCGGCAGCAGCCCCACCGTGAGCAGGAACGGGTGAAGGAGGCGGCGCGTGAAGATCGGTAACATCAAGAAAGTTCTTCTGCCGAACCTGCCCTACCTGCTCTTCCT
>OERF01000167.1_pt1 | contig 18799 bp, 18 predicted proteins | sample 1539921 | NCBI WGS metagenome assembly OERF01 (sample SAMEA3891883, study PRJEB23780) | metagenome | biome: terrestrial biome; feature: animal house; material: Caecal content | place: Italy | collected 2015-05-05
AACCGTAGCCGTTTTTGGTAAGAAAAACCGGTTCGCCTTTGGACAGGACATCCTCTTCAACTTCAGAAAAGCGGTTACGCAGATCTGAAACAGGCCGAATATTCAGCATAGTATCGCCTCCTTTATGGCGTTATTTTATCATAATTTTATCACAAAAGCAAGAAACTTATTCGTTGTCTGCGATTCCTTTATCTTAAAGTGTAGCAGGAAGAATACTTATTTGGTATATTTAAGGTGTCAACAGATTAACATTCGTAGTAATAATGGAAATGTTAATTTGTGTTGCTTGTGGCAACGGTGCTTTTGATATTTAATAGTTGTATCAAAACAAAGGAGGCACAGGTTATGCTGAATGAAAATATTAAAAATCTACGAAAAGCAAAAGGATTATCGCAAGAAGAACTTGCCATAAAGCTGAATGTAGTAAGGCAGACGGTATCGAAATGGGAAAAAGGTCTATCGGTTCCTGACTCCAATCTGCTCATTTCGTTAGCAGACGAACTGGATACTTCAGTAAGTATACTCTTAGGAGAAACCGTACAGGAGCCTTGTGTGAATGAGTTGGATCTCAAGAGTATCTCTGAGAAACTGGAAAGAATTAATCTTCAATTTGCCAAAAGAAGTGAGAGGAGGATTCGGACGATCCGCTATCTGCTTTTTGCGTTGTGTGCGGTTATCATAGTTGTATTTGTTGCTTTTGCAGCTATGCAGAGCGAATATTTGAATTGGGATTACAATGATCCGGAGCTGGCAGTTGCAGGGACCATCCTGCATGGCGTTGAATTTTTGTTCGTAAGACTGGCGCCATTCGCCCTTATTGCTTCTATCATCGGGATTATCTTCACCTATAAAAACAGATAGCTTATTACGCTAAAAGTGTCCTGTACACCGGATTGATCCCAGTTGTACAGGACATTCTTTATTCTTCTGCAGCTACTTCCATCAGTTCCTCGTAACCGATCAGCGCCGGATCGTGAAGTGCTCTTCCTGGATTTTCTTCCAGCGCGAATTCTCTTTTAAAATAAAGCCGATAGCTGTGACCAGCCAGAAGCCGGGTATTTTTTTCCAGGCTGAAGCGGTATTCTTTTCCGTCCGTAGTACGGAACAGCACCTGCTGGTTTCGAGTGAGGGGCGATTTCTCCCGCTTAACACAGGTGCCTTCCAGGATCAGGTAGTCTTCCGTCTTGATGGTACGATATAAAAGAAGGAAGCGGATGATGCAGCACACTCCAAGAAGCAGGCTCATGACCAGCAGGATGGTATCCTTCTGAGACAGGGCATAAACGCCTCCAAACAGGACACAGAAAAGGCCGACTGCACAGATGGCAGCCAGCCGGGTAAATAATGGTTTCGGCATAGGGTTCTCCTTTCGGATCAAATCTTCTGGAACAGGATCTTCTGGTTCAGGTACAGGTTGCTGACCGCCTGCAGGATGGGATACTGGGCGTGGGTGATCTGCACGGTATCCGTAAGGGTGCTGCAGGTGTCTTCCGGCGAGGTGTAGAGCTTCTCCAGGATATCCTCTTCCTTCCGGATCAGGATGCCCCGCTCCATACTGAGCAGCAGCTCTGCCGTGGACAGAGACGCTTTCCCGGCAAGAGCCAGGACTTCCCGCTCCGTGGGCGTACATTTTGTCTTACGCAGGAGCCGGGGGATATCTTTCAGACGTACCTGCCTTTTGGTGTAGAGCAGGAATACGCTGGCAAGCCGGGGAAGAAAACGGTCCTCAACGGGCGTGATGGTCAGCGTCCCCAAAAGCCGGTACAGGGCATCCACGGCGCTTACCCCCATCCCTTTTACCAGAAGCCCCCGCAGGAGCAGACGGTTCAGGTAATGGGACAGCGGCAGGGAGATGGACTGGCCGGAGTCTGCACAGTTCTTTTCAAACAGACGCTCCAGTTCCGGATAGGTCAGGATCTGGAAGGCCAGGCAGCTCCACACCAGAAGCTCCTCTTTGGACATCCCGTATTCCTTCTGGTTGTTGATCACATGGGGGACCGGTTTCCCGTTCACATTTACAAACTGAAGACTGCCGACAGCGGTATAGAGCGTAAGCATAAAAGTTCCTCCTTTATCGTTCAGGATAACAGAGCGCACAGCGCTGCATCCTGCTGTAAAAATCTGCGGGCTTTGCTCTGCCAGGCCCGGATATGGTTGGAAGGCACCTGGTAGTGAGCGGACAGCTCCTTGGCCGAGTAACCCTCAAGCTGGAAGCAGAGGGCCTCAATGCCTTTTTGGATGGTGCTGCACTGGGAGGCTTTGAGCGTCTCCAGATAAGCACCTGCCGCCGTATCTTTCAGTGCCAGGGGCGCTGCATCCGGCATTGCTTCCTGCTCCTGGCCAATCTGCAGGGCCGGCATAGCATCCAGCAGATCTTCCTGCAGTGGGCAGAAAAGATCTTTTCCCCGGATTTCGTGACGCCAGGAGTCATAAATGGCATTGCGGATAGCAGCTGCAGCGTATGGAGTGAAGGGGAACCCTTCCCCGCAGGAGACGGCTGCCCGGCACAGGGCCAGGTATCCGATCTGGCAAAGTTCCTGCCGCTGCTCGCTGGTTAAAGGGCTTCCGTTTGTCAGTGAGCGGATGATCTTTGGAACCAGATCCATATGATCTTCCGCCAGCTGCTTCTGGGCGGGTGTCATGGGCTTTACCATCGCATTTCCCTCCCTTCAGCCTGCCGCCTGAAGGCGGGGGCGCTGGTTTGCCAGAAGTTTTTTGGACTCCCGGATCACCTGGTCACACATATAGTTCCCGAACATCCCGATGTGTGCCTGCTCATCGGAGAGGCAGAACTTGTCTGCCAGCCAGTGATAGGCGTCGGGGCGGCTTAAGATTCCCCTCAGCCAGATCTGGTCAAAGATCTGATGTGCCAGCATCCGTTTCTTCCGAAGTTCCTGGTCTGCCAGCGTGCCTTTGGGGATCCGGGTTCCGGGATGGACTCCTACATAGGCGTCGCACCTGGGATAGTTGCTGCATACATAAACCTTGCCGCCATAGGACTTCTCCCCATAGACGAAGGAAGCGTCCCGAAGGATGGCAGTGCCGCCGCAGTATGGGCAGCGGATGGATTTCTTCTGTTTCATAGTCTGTTCACCTCAATTTCATACGTATGGCATAAGTACGGCATACGTTTATCATTCTCTACGTATTGCTTACTTATAGTGTAAGGATAAAGGTGACAGATGCCCATAGGATGAGCGCCGAAACTGGTCCCAGATCCGGACCAAATGGCACTTTTCACCATTTTTACGGCCAGTCAGAGTAAAAGATGGCCTTGATCAGCGGAAACAGGCCGCTGTCCGTGAAGCGCTCATAGTTGACTGGTGTGAAGATGAATCCGGCGCAGAAGATACGCACCAGAAACAGGATCACCAGAACCTTGCAGACCAGGTACAGCCGCATGGTGCGGGGCGTCCAGGGCTTTGTGGGGCGGAACTTCCGGTACAGGATATACAGCATGGGGAGAAAGATCAGGGTGGTAAATGCCCTGTCGATCCAGCAGATAATCAGAATCAGATAACTCATGTGATGCTCCTCCTTTCGTTTTCTTACTTATCCCATACGTAGAAGCCCCGCAAAACGCAACTTTACCAGTCATAGCAGGCTGCCTCCTGGAGACGCAGCAGTGCCTCCGGAAGACAGGGGGCTTCAAGCAGCCCTTCTTTTTCCAGATAGGGCCGGTACAGGGAGGTAAACTGCTCCATGGTCAATGCGCCGGCGCACTCGGTGGGCTCCGGAAGCCGGGCGAAAAGAAGCCTGGCATCCCTCATGGGGAGGACACAGGGCTTCCCCTCTGGATCCGGATGGTATAAAAAGTCCGGCTGTCTGCAATATCCCGGAGTTTTGCAGGAAACGCAGCGCACATATACGCACTGGTGCCAGTTCCCTTCGCAACAGTCCAGGAAATGGCGGATATGCTTGGCATCCGCCGTACAGTGGGTTCGTTCCATATCTGTCACCTTCCATAGAAACAGGCGGCCCAGTAATAGGAACCGCCTGTTAGAGTCAATGTGTGGGTTATTGGTTATCCTTCTGTTTCCGTCTGTGCAGATACAGGACGGTCAGTGCTCCGGCAAGGACAAGAGCGCCTGCCCCGATGCCGAGGTAAAGAAGGATGGGTGCATCATCCCCGGTCTTGACCGGATTAGAAACGGAAGGTGTTTCCGTCGGTTCTTCCGGTACTTCCGGAGGATTTTCGGAGAGATGTACGGTCTGTCCCGCATCGTCAATATCCTTGTGAGAGCAGATCTCCCGCTGTGTCCCGTCTGCATCTATATAGTAGAGGGTTTCAAAGACAACCAGGGATTTTCCTGCAAGGGAGCTGCCGTCTAAGGTAAATACAACCTCTACGGAGCCGCTGCGCTCTTCCGGTGTAAATGCGGTTTCAGCCGTGACCGGATTGCCGTCAAGAAGCAGTTCTTCCCCGGTTTCCTGATCCATCAGCACGCCCTTTAAGAGATAGGATGCCCCGGGAATCAGGTTTTCATAGGAAACCGTATCCTTGATGGTTACCTCGCTGTCGGCCAGGATCTCCTGATCCCCGTCCTCCCCGTCTGTGGCAGAGGTGCCGATCTGCGGGAAGTAGATACTTTGCGGATCGGAAGAAATGTCCCTGTGGGATGCAACCACCTGATCTTTATAAAGGATCTCCTCGAAGACCACCAGGGTTTTTCCGGCCAGTGCCTCTGCATTAAAGGTAAAGGTCAGCTCGGTGGTTCCGGAAGTCTCCTCCGGGGTAAATTCTGCTTCAGCCGTCACGGGCTTCTCATCGATCAGCAGCTCTTCGCCGGTTTCCTGATCCATCAGCGTGCCGCGGATCGTGAAGGTTTCCCCGGCAATAAGGTTCGTATATTCCGCCACATCCGTAATGGATGCTTCCGCCTTTGCAAGCCCGGTCTGGTTTCCAAGCTCCGGATTTGCTGCAGTGGTGCTGACAGAAGGCAGAACCAGCGTCTGCTCCGGTGAACTAAGATCCTGGTGGGAAGCGATTTCTTCCTCCCCATAATACAGGGACTCAAAAACAACCAGTGTCTTGCCTGCCGCTTCCGTGGCGTTGAAAGTGAACTCCACATCCACGGTCCCTTCCGTGCTTTCCGGTGTAAAGGTCAGCTCAGAAGTCACGGTTTCCCCGTCAATCTCCAATGCTTCCCCGGTTTCTTTATCCATCAGGATTCCCTGCAGGGTAAGCTCTTCTCCGGCGGGTACGTTGGAATAGGATACGGTATCAATGAGTGTTACCTCTTCATCTGCGTGAGCCATCTGAAGGCCGGTTTCGGAATCTTTCACCTGAGTACCGATCTCCGGGAAGAAGATGGACTGGTCCTGATCCTCGATATCGGCGTGAACAGCCATTTTCAGGTCATCCTGCCACAGTTCCTCGAAGCAGACCACGGTAGTTCCGCCAAGGCCCGTAGCGTCAAAGGTAAATTCTACTTCCACGCTGCCGGTAGATTTTTTCGCCGTAAAGGTCGTCTCTGCTGTGACCGGTTTTCCATCAATCTCAAAAGGTTCCCCGGTTTCTTTGTTCATGAGCGTGCCGACCACCCGGTATTCCACGCCTTTTTTCAGCCCTTCATACTCAACCGTGTCCACAATCGTTACCTTATCATCCGGTTTTGCCATATGGGAGCCGCTTTCTTTATCCAGTGCAGTGGTGGCAATCTCCACCTTGTCATTGGTCAGCGTTCCCAGGTCGATGGTAACAGAGTCCCGGTACACTTCCACATCAAAGGTAAGAAGGTTTCGGCCTTCATTGGCTTCACAGCGCTGTTCTTCGATGGTGTAAGTATCATAGATCAGGGCGCCTTTGGAGTCATCCGGCTTGGAGGTGCCAAACCAGATGCCGTCTTCTGCAGTCTCACCCCGGTTGGTATTGGAGGTATGTTTGTTCCACTCTGCGGATGTGCTGGCATAACCGTTTTTATCTGTTACGATGGTATGGCTCTCGCCGGTTGTTTTAGAAGTAATAGTAAACGGTACACCTGCGAGACGGGACAGATCCCCGTCACTGACTTTAACAAGCTCCAGATCCCCACGGATGACCTGGTTTTCAATGGATGAGCCGGTTTCGGTCAGTTCCACGATCTTGCCGTCTTCCGTGATGTCAAATTCCAGGGAGATACGGCCCTCGTTCAGATACCCTTCCGGTGCTTTTGTCTCATCCACCCGGTAATGGCCGTAAGGCAGGGCATCTTTCGCAGTGGAAGCCAGCCCCTTCTCATCCGTCACAAGCGTCAGGACGATTTCCCCGTTTTCGTAGGTTTCCCCGTCCACGATCACCGGATTGGCATTTAAGCTGGTGATGGTAAATTCTGCGCCTTCCAAGGTAGCACCGCCCTGAGCGGCAGCTTCCCCGGTTTCGATGTCACGTTTCTGCACTTTGACACCGCCCCGGATGATCTGGTTTGAGATGGAACTGTCTTCTCCAGTCAGGTCCACCATTTCCCCGTTCTTAGAGATGGTAAACTCAGCGGAGAGGGTGCCTTCCCCTAAATAACCGGTGGGAGGCGTCACTTCATCTACACGGTAACTGCCGTAAGGCAGAGCGTCCGCAGCAGTGGATGCCAGTCCGGAGGCATCGGTCTTGATGGTCAGGACGACTTCATCCTTCTGATAGGTCGTTCCATCGACGACTACCGGGTTCTCATTTAATGAGGTGATGGCAAACTCAGCGCCTTCCAGTGTAGCGCCGCCCTGGGGCGTGGTGCCGCCGGTTTCCAGATCCCGTTTCTGTACTTTGACACCGCCCCGGATGACAGCATCCGGTACATCCGGCGCCTGGTAAGCAGAGACAGTTTCTTCCGTACCGCTGCTGGAAATCGGCAGAACGAACACCGTTTCATTGAGCTGGTAGCCTGCTGGCGCTTTGGTTTCCTGGATGGTCACGGTTCCAAGAGGCACGCACAGTGTTTTGCCGTCGCTTGCATAGTAGAACGCATCTCCGCTGACCTTGTATTCCTCCGTAAAAGAAATTCTTCCATCGTCTCCTGTGGAAAATACCCAGGTGCGGGCAGGCTCACTGCCGTCTGCAGCCGGATCCGTATCGGAGATGGTGGTGTAGAACTTCACGGTAAACTCCGCATCCTTCAGGCTGGCAGCGCCCTGGGGAATGGCATCCTTTAAGTCTGCATCCAGCTTCTGAAGCACCAGGGAGAGGGGATTATTCTGGGGGATTTCCTTGACCTCTGCTTTTGCTGTTTCATTGGAAGAAACGGTCACATCATAGGCATTGGTATCCAGGGCGTATCCCGGAGACGGAGAAAGCTCTTTGATCGTGTAGCTGCCGACCTCAAGATCTCCGGATTTGGCATAGCCATTCTCATCGGTGGTCAGTGTCTCTACCAGGTTGCTGCCCTGATAAATGCCGTACTGGGCGCCTTTTAAGCTGTAATTGCCGTTCCCGTCAGAAACGGAGCTGTTTGCCGTGGATTTCTGGATCTCGATCCAGCCGTAGGGCTTTTCGTACCAGCATCCCGCTACGGTCTGATTGCTGTCAGATGGGATGATAAAGGCACGGAAGGAGTCCGGCGGCGCAGGCAGGCCCTGGATCGCATTGGCGATCTCCACCGCCTTATCAATGTAGCTTTGGGGCGCACCATAAAAGGCTCCGCTTCCGGCGTCATAATTGCTGTACACATAGGAAGCCACCAGATGACCGATTACGTAGCGGTCATTTTCAGACCAGCCGCTTAAATAGGTGCCGGCGATGTTCTGCTCTTCATAGCCGTAACCGCCGGGCAGGTAGTAGAGCGCTTTGCGGAGCGCAGAGTCTTTTCCCAGCAGGTCGTACTGATAGCTGCCCGCCGCCGGCGTTTTCTTCATGGGCTGGACACAGTAGGCCGTGCCGTTGTTATCCACAGACATCTTTGTGGTGTAGTAATCGCCATAAGAGATTAATTCACCGGTCTGGAAATTAAGGGTTCCATCCGCCGCATGGGCTGTCATGGGGCTTGTGATGGCTGTCCCCGCAAGGACGATGGCTGCCATCAGGAAAGCGAAACAGCGGCGGAGGATGTGGGTTTTGATTCGTTTCATAAGTCTCCTCCTTTTCAAAAGGTACAGGGGAATGAAAAAAGGAAGTGCCTGCCCTGCATCAGACACTCCCCATGGGTTGCTTTGGCATCGTTACCCGGCTGCTTTTTGTCTGTGCCGTTCCAGGATCTCCAGAAGTTCCTGCCGGTCTGTGGTGATCAGCTCTTTTTCCAGGGCGGATGCCTTAAATTCCACAGTAATGTTATTGTTATTCGTGGATATCAGACCATTGCCCCGCTGGAAGTGTGTAATGTTCATCACCTCCGTTTCCGAGAGATGCAGGATCTGTTTCACCCGCTGCGCCTCTTCGTCTTCCAGGTTCAGGACAAGTTTAGTCTTGCAGTTGTTTATGATTCCCTTTCCGTACTTGCCGTCGTCCAGGGCAAAAAAGTCGTTTAAGTCCTGCGTTGCAAAGACGGCAGAACCGCCGTATCCCCGGATGATCTTGGCGATCTCCAGGACAAATTCCGCAGCCAGGCGGTTGCTGGACGCACCGATGAGCTGCCAGACCTCATCCACGAAGATGGCTTTTTCCTCCGTTCGGTTCTCCTTTGCGATATCCCAGACATAATCCAAGACGGTAAACATGCCCACTGTCAATAGATCCCCGGTCAGCTCGGAGATATCGAGAACCGTATACTTATTGGTCAGATCCACGTTGGTTTCCTGGTTAAAAGAGGAAGCAGAGCCGTGGACCAGCCGGTTTAAGATGTGGGCCATGCGTTTCGTGTCATCGCTTTCCATCAGGATATCGTAGACATCCTCCAGGATCGGCATGGGTTTATACCGGTCCGGATGAGCCGGATCGATCAGGGACTCGTTTTTGTGGGTGATCCCCTTTTTGGCATAGGTCTTGATCAGCGCCTCATCGAGAAGCTGCCGCTCCTCATGGGTCATGTCCGGGATGAGCAGGCTGAAGAAGATATGCAGCTTCTGGATCTTCCCGGCCAGTGCCGAGTTGTCCATGGAAGGACCGTCCAGCAGCTCATTGACGGAGTTATCCGTTTTCCGGATCTCCATGATGTTGATGCAGTTCCGGCTGGCGGGGGAAATCTGGATGAACTCCCCGCCGATATTCTTGCAGGCCCGGTAGAACTCATGCCCTTTCAGCGGCGCTATGATGAAGACTTTGATGTTCTTGCGCCGCATCCGGGTGGCAAAAAGCTGCATGGTAAAGGTTTTCCCTGCACCGGAGCAGCCCAGGATCGCCACGTTGGCATTTTTGTACTGCCTGGAATCAAAGATATCCGCAATGACAAGGCTGTTGTTGTGCTTGTTGACACCAAATAAAATCCCGTTGTCATCACAGATGGAGTAGCTGACAAAAGGATAGCAGCTTGCCGCCCCGCTGGTTAAAACGTTCCGCCTGGAAAGCTGATACAGCTTCTTATCCAGAGATGCCAGGGGCAGCGTGGATAAAAAGCCCTGCTCCTGCAGAAAGTAGCAGGTTCTCAGGTCCATGTCCTGGGAGATCAGGAGCTTTTTCATCTCCTGTACCCGCCACTGCAGTTCCTCTAAAGTAGAGGCTGTGACGGTAATGAGAAGGCTCATGTAATAGAAGTCCTCATTATTCGCCAGCCCCTGTTTTAAGAAATAACCGGAGCGGATGGCGGAATCCAGGTCGTCATAGTCGGTATTGGTATCCGAGGCGTCCTTGATCTTGGAACGGTTGATCCGGATCTGTTGTCCCAGCCGCTGCTGGATCTTATCCTTTGGCTGCCGGTGGAGGTAAAAATCCACGTCAATGCCTTCCCCGGCGTTTACCAAAAGAGACAGCCACCCCGGCACCACCCGGCTTTTGTAGCCGGATGACGGTACGTACAGATAGGAGTGGTAGACCCCGTTGATCAGCACATAGCTGGAGTGCCGGAAATCCAGGGTTTCCGGGGAGAGAAATTCACTGATGCGGATGTCCTCGTCGGGCCGGTTCTCCTTGGCGTACCGTGCTAGTACGGAAGCAATGCGCTCCTGTAAGGGATGGGTGGCGCAAAGGGAGCGGTTTAAGAGGGTGTACAAAACATCCGTGGTAAACTCATCCGGATTTTCATGTTCTGTCACCTCATTGCCGCACTGGTACAGAAAGGTCTTGGCTGTCTGCGCCGTCGTCTCCAGGGATTCTAAGATCTCCCGTTCCGTCACCTTCCGGTTGGCGTTAAAAGGTTCATATTCCATAACAAGGAAGAACCGCCGGGAAACGGCCTCCCTGGAACTTAGGTTCCGGACAAACTTCAGGTAATCCTCCTGCAGCTCCCGGCACCGGGGATCCGTTTCATTTTCCAGCTCCTGTCTGGATTTCTCCAGATGCTGGTTGATGTCCGCCCGTTTGGAGATCATCTTGATCTGCAGCTTTACCGGGCTGATCTTCAGGTAGCTGATAAAGCTGTAGATGATCCCCATCTGCTCCCTGGCACTTCGGAGCAGGAAGTTGATGGGCTCGACTTCCAGGATCTTTACATACCGTCCATCCGTTGTGTAAATGACACCGTGGGCAATCTTTTCAATCGGAAGGTAGTCCTCTATGGTCTGTAGCTTCCGTTTCTTTTTCCTGGCGGAAGACTGGGATGCTGTCTGACGGGATTTTGAAGCACTTTTTTGTACAGCCTTATCATCCTGCGTCTCCTTTGCCTTTCGGGCCTCTGCCTTGCGGGCTGCTTTCGTCTGCCGTGCAGCAAGGCGGGCGTCCTGCGCAGCCTGTTTCTTTTCCGCACGGAGCTTTTCCTTCTCCGCCCGCTCTTCCCGGCGCTTTGCTATCTTTGCGCATTTCTGCTCATAGGCTAACTGCCGGATATCTTCTCTGGCCTGCCTGCGGATGCCCCGCCGGGTGGAGGTATCGAAGGATTTATGCTCACGAACCTTTGGCTCCCGTTTCTTTTTCCGTTTCGTTTTCCCAGAAGGAGTGGGGGAAGGGGAGCCGGACAGATCCTGCTGGGGCGCCTCTTTCGTGGGAGGTGCATCGTCCTGCTGACCGGCCCCCTCAAAAGGGGGAGAATCCTCCAAAGAGCCCTTTTTCGTTTTCTTCCGCCGTTCCCGTTTGGCAGGCTTTTTTGCTTCTTTCGTGCCAGGCTGCTTCTGCCGTTTCTTCTTTGGCTCCGGCATTGCGTCAGAGCGGTAAACCACCCGCCGGTTCTTCAAAAAGCGAAGGGCGTTCATAAGGAAAGCAGTGATGCTCTCTCCGCCGATCCCGATGAGGGATACCATGGCCGCCGGAAGGGCAGTCATGCACAGGATGATGATGCGGGTAGTCAGGGAAAACGGCAGGTGGACCACCGGCACCCCGATCAGCAGGGCGAAAATAATGGCTTCAATGGCATTGCGGATGTCAAAGGTGCCGTTTAAGATCTTGCCCTTTTCGATGAAGTTTGGCGGGATAAAGGAGGTCCGCTGCTCATCCGGATTGCTCATGGCAGCACCTCCTCTCCGTCCTGGGTGTTCTGTGCGGGATCCGCAGCATTTGCGGAAGCTCCGCTTTGCGTAGTTCCCGTTTCTTCTGTCCCGGTATCCGGTGCAGGTGATTCCGGTGCGGTCACATCCGCATAGCCGCCTTCCTGGCGCTGCTCCACTTCACTGCTGGAGACAGAAGGGAGGGTATCCACTACCGGTTTTTCATAGGTTTTTCCAGATGTCCCCAGCACCGTCCGCTCCTCTCCAAAAGAAAAAGCACCCGTCATGGTGTCATAGAACACCGGCAGGGTGCTGTCATCGGACAGGAGAAAATGCAGTTCAACTGTGGTAGTATCCGGATACCCGGTTTCATCCGGCAGATATTCTGCCGATGTAATGTCTGTCCGCCCGGTACGGGTAAGATATACCGGAAACTGCTCCTTTAGGGATGCAGTCTGGGCGGAGGAGAAGAACTGGCTCAGTTCTTCAAAGGATAAAAAGTCCATCTCGGTCAGCTCCTCTGGCTGTGTTGTCTCTTCCTGGGTGGCGGCCTCTTCCTGTGCCTCTGGATCCGGTGTTTCCTTTTGTTCCCGGAGCTTGGAGGGAAGAAAGATGGCGACCAATAGGAGAAAGAGCATCAGGAGGATGGACAGGATTAGTTTTAATCTGCTCATAAGTGCTCCTCTATTTCTTCTCGAAAATCCAATACTGCGAGGAAGTCGCATGGATTTCCGTCATCATGTCAAATGCACGGCTCACGTAGTTCTTGGAGTCGCTATCATTGGGATCGTTTACCAGCACCTTCCCGTCCGCAGTCAGCCCCCGCAGGACGATAAAATGCCCCCCGGACGTGAATAATCCGGGACTCTGGGAGGAGATGACCGGACGGCCTTCTGATAACGCCTGCAGCACCGCATTGGCATCCGTGGTCTGGGTGACGCTTCCGCATCCGAAATGAGAAGCCGCCGCCTGGAAATAGGACCAGTAGGTGCCTTCCCCCGCCTTATAATAGGAATTGCCGCACCAGGCGACTGCATCCACCGGAGTTATGGTGCTTCCGGTCAGGTAGCTTGCTACCATGGCAAAGGCAGTAGGCCCGCAGCCGCAGTCCGCAATGGAGCCGGTGCCGTAAGGGATGTTTCCGTATTCCGTCTGGATGTAGAGGGGGATCTGCATCCCGTTCGCCGGGTAAGTGCCGCCGGTATTCAGTACCTGGTAATAGCGCAGGACATGATCCACGTACTCCTTGTCCCCGTAGATGGAATAGTTCCAGCCGGGCCGGGCGCACATCATGTCCGAGTAGGCAATGGCGTTTTCCTTTGTATAACCGCCATCCCGTTCCATCGCCCAGTCGATGTAAGCGGAACCGTAATTATAGCCCTGGAGGGCCAGCTTGATCCGGTCCAGGTCCGTCGGCCCGGTGCATCCGGCTTTCTGCAGGACGTCCCGGAGCGCCTGGATGCCGCACTCAATGGAGTATTCCGGATCAGTGATCGTGCCGGGGCCTCTGGGGAACCGGGTATTGTATCCGCTTTCCGATGCCTGCATGGGATCGCTTCCCCGTCCGCCGGATTCCTGCATCATGACGGCAAGGATCAGCTCCACATAATCGCTCATCCCATACCGGGCGGCAATCTCGGATACCAGTGACCGGTAGGCAAGCACCTCATCGCTGAGATTAACTGCCATAGCCGTGCCGGAAGCCGCACCAAAGAAAAGCGTCAGATTACTGGCATAGTTTTCCGCCAGCTCCTTTTGCTCCTCGCTCAAGTAAAATACATGGTCAGCAAAATAGGCGTCACCGGCAAAGGAAACGGTATAGGTATAGCGGGTAAATGTAACGGTTTCCGTCTGAGGAGTTTCCCCTTCTGCGGCTTCCGTCTCCACTTCCACAGAAACGGTTTCTTCCGCTACATCATAAGAAAAAAGCCCGTCCTTGTTTTCCCGGATCAGGCTTTGGAGTTTGTCAATATTGATATTTTCATAATCATCCTGGCTCGCACAGAACTGGGAGATTAAAAGATGGGCATTGACCGCTATGGTTGTCTCATAGGGATCTACGATCTGTACGGTGGAGCCCTCCGGAAGCGCTGCAATGGCAGTGTTGATCTCTTCTAAAAGATCCGCATGGCTTTCTTCCAGGACTTCCACAATCGCCTGCCTGGCGTTCTGGATATTTTCATTGATCAGGGCATTGCTGTTTAAAGCCCCGGTGTTTTCTGTCAGGGATCCGAAGATCAGCCCCGGCAGCATCAGGATGAAAAGGACGGGAAGCAGTAAAAGCCCCAGGATAACGGCTCCGGCTTTCAAAAGGGTATGCCGGTTTGCGATGGCAGCACTGATGGCTGCTGTAAAGGGACCGGCTGCCGCACCCGCCACGGTCTTGGACAGATGGGCGGCGGTCTTCATGGCATGTAAGTGGGAGGCTGCACTGGTGCCTACATCGACAGCTTCCCCAAGGCCGGAGCTTTGCTCCGCCATTTACATCCGGTCCTTTCGCTGCGGGGCAGGCGGCAGCTTCTGGACAATGGATTCGTTGTAGGCGACTTTTCCATTGCCAGCGTCATACGGCGTTTTCTCCACCGTATCCTGTGCGTACTGCTTATACCAGGCAGTGCCGTCCACGGATTGGACCGTCTCAAAGCTGCCATGGGTAGGCGCCGCATATTGGTCAGCACTGTAAAGGGCAAATTCCCGGCTGCCGGCATCCGTTTTTTCCACGCCGGTCATCCGTCCGCCGCCGATCTCCATGTTCGAGTAGGTGGCGGCATCCGGAGCAGAGGTGTCGATTCCCATGTAGGAGGCATAGGCTTTTGCCGCATCCTCCCCTTTGATGGAGCCGACCTGCCCGTAATTGCCCTGGGCGATATTGCTGATCACGTTATTGGCAAAGTCTCCGCCTTTCTTGAGCGAGGACTGATAGAGCATATTCCCGACGCTGGGCCCTTCCGAATAGTGGGTAGCAGCATTGACGGCTTCCCGCTGTACCTGGCGTCCCACTGCACCGGCAAGCCCTCCGGAGAGAAAGCTGCCGCCAACGGCTGCGCTTCCGGGAGAGGATGCCCTGCGGTATCCGCCGCCACCACCATGCCCATGGAAGGCTCCGGCAAGGCCCCGGCCTGCAATGAGCAACTCCGCCATCATGTTCCCGCCGGTGTTTCCTACATTAATCCCCAGGGATGCCATAAAGCTGTCGATCTTCTGGGAAACCTTGAGGAAAGCAATGGCACAGAGGAACCAGATGAACACATTTCCGGTCACGGCTTCCTTTCCCTGTTCTGCTACGGCTTCCTCCACCTGGGCTTCTGTCAGCTCTGCCGCAAAGACCGGCATGGAGCAGAACAAAACCAGGCAGGAAACCAGTACCAGGGCAGTGAGGATTGGTTTTTTGTATTTCATGGACTCCTCCTTTCATCAGAGTGATAACGGGTTTGCGAGGAAAGTGCCGACCATGCTGGTAAACAGCCGCAGGCACCAGGCGTTCATCAGTAGCAGGAAGAACTGCCCGCCCAGCATCCGGCACCAGGAATGGAAGATGTTCCCGGTGGACTGGGAGGCACCTGTGGCAAAGGCAACCGGCGCCGTGTAGACCAGCACTCCCAAAAGGATGTAGCGTTCCGCTGCCTCAAAGAGCAGCTTGATGTAATTCCACGCCAAAATCAAAACTAAAATCAGGGCGATAATCGCCACGGCTCCATTGGCGCATACACCCAGGATGACGGTGATGACTGAATTGAAGCTGGCAAAATCCAGGGAGGGAAGCTCCTCCGTTAAGATCCAGTCATAAGGCGTCCCGGCGATGCCAAGGAGCAGGTTCACGATGTCTTCCGCATAAAAGGCCAGGAAGATAAAAATAAAAGAACGGATGGAAAGTTTCAGGGGATCCTCCGCTTCGATTCCGGCACCCATGAAGTAGTTCTTGAAAAGCTGCCACACCCAGTTTAAGAGGATGAGGCCAAGAGCCAGTGCCAGAAACACATCGTACATGGTTTCAGCTGCAGGAAAATAGCGCAGGAACGTGTCCATGGAGCAGCCGAGGGCGCCCAGGACTGAAGTGGTGATCAGATCCAGGATGTTCATGACCTGTTCTGCGATCCATTCCACGATTCCGTCCAGTATTCCCATGTGGTTTCCTCCTTTCCGGGCTTATCCGCTGTATGTGCCTCCGGCAAAGAACGGGGTAATGTATGCCATAATAAAACCAAGGCCGTTCAGAATCGCCCAGGTAATGATGATCCGCTTCAGCCAGGCACGGCTCTCATCCACGGTCTTGCCGGATTTCGAGAAATTCATCAAAAGCAGCGCCACGGATGCGGTCACTACGGCGGCAATGGTGGATATGAGGACGATCTGGTTATAAACATCCTTCATGATCTCATTGGCCTTGTCCCACATATTGGAAGCAAGCACCGGCTGGACATTCGCTGCGATAAGCGTAAAGAGCAGGAAGGCTGCGTAGAGGTATTTCCCGTAGCAGACCGTCCGCTTTTTCTCCGGTGAAGAGTTTGCAGGTAACTGTTTCATGTATGACCTCCTTCATTGATCTTGAAAAAACGGACGGGATTGCTTTTCCCGCCCGTGCTTATAATTTCCTGCCTCAAAAAGCAAAAGCAGCCCGGTCAATGCGGACTGCTTCTGCAAAGCCATATGAAGTTGTTGAAGGGAAACCTCCTTTCCCTGCACGAAAAAACGCAGCCAATCCGGGCGGGAGGCTGCCGCCTTTGGATGCGCTGCGTTTTCGCTGCATATAATTTTGACAGTACCTATTGTAACACGGGGAAATTTACGGCACAATCGCAAAACCGTGCCAGTTTCGTGCGAAACCGGGAAGAATGTGTGCCACGGTCAGAACGAAGAGAAAGCGGGAAGATTTGGGGAGAAGAATTATTCTGAACCTGTGAGATGGACGTTCCGAAAGAAGGTGTTATAGTCCACCTGAAAAATCTGGGCCAGGCCTGCAAGGACCGAGATGCGGATGCTGTAGGTACCGCCTTCGATCTGAGAGTAGATGCTCCGGGTGATGTCCAGATCCATAAGCTGCAGTTTGGAAACCACCTGGTCCTGCGTCAGTTTCCGCTCCATACGGAGGGAGCGGATGGTTTCGCCAATCTGAATATCCTGTTTCAGTTTTTGTTCCATGAAAGAAGCCTCCTTTTTCGTGTTTCCGGGAGTATGCCGAAACCGATCTCGTGAATTTGCAATGTATTCATTGCAGTTTCCTTGATTCTACTGGATATTCCGAGTATAATTGCAATGTATTCATTGCAAAACCGCAGGGGCTTAGGCCCTGCGGTCAGTTCTGTTTCTCTACCAGGGAGGCTTTGGAGAGCAGCTCCTGGATCGTTTCGATGGTTTTGTTATCCAGGGAGCTGACATATTGGATGAGGTTTAAGGCAGCCGGTGACATCCTGTAATCATGCGCCTGGCTTAAAAGCCAGCGATCCATAGACAGGCTGAAGGTTTTGGAAAGGACCATGGCAACTTCCAGAGATGGAAGTTGTTGTCCACGTTCAATCTTGGTATAGTATGAATAGGAAATGCCTGCTTTTTCTGCAGCATATTCCTGGGTGTATCCGAGCTGGAGCCGCCGTTCCTTCAGGATCCTGCCGATCCGACTGATTTCAGATTGTTCCATGTTCTTTACACCCCCTTTCCATGTTTGCCTTTATGGTAAGACATAAATAGTGTCTGAACCACACACTATTTATGCTCATAACAGACACAAATAATGCTTGTTACAGACATAAATAAAGCGGGAGGAAGGACGATGCAGAAGGGAAAGTATTACCGGATGAGGAAAGAACTGGTATGGGGAGCGGGCATCCTGGCTGCCCTGCTTCTTTTTTTCACAGCTTTTGGGAAAATGAAAGATACGGCAGATATGCCGCAACAGGAGGAGTTCACTCCTATGGAGTTTAAAGAACTGCCAGCAGTCCAGTCGGAGCTGTCGGATCCGGAGGACTGTTATCTGTGCGGTACGGCACAGGAAAGCCTGATGGGATATTTCCGGCAGTTTGATGATCTGGGGATTATCAGTGTAAACCAGTGGTATGTGCTGGATTTCGGCATCCTGCCTCATGAGGAGGACGGAGCAGATACCAGTGGCACCAGGACTGCCATGACAGGCACCGGGGAAGGCGGAGACTTCTTTTCCAGCACACAGACGCCCTCCCGTGGGATTTCCACGGTGGAAGTCAGCTATGGGGAAGATAGCATCCTGAATGTGGAGAAGGCAAAAACCATACTTTGCCAGGGATGCCTGGATAAGCTGCTCGCTGTCATGGAAACCTACGGACCGGAAGGGGAGGAACCAAAGCCCAGGGATCTTTGTCTGGTGGATTTTCAGACGCTGGAGCTGTATTCCCTGCAGGAGCAGTATACCAGCTACTACATCCGGGATTATTATGTGCGGCTGGATCAGACAGAGGACGGGATGGAGATTGAGGCGGTTTATGCGCCGGAGCGGGATCGACGGGATATTCCGGGGAAAATCAGGCAGGCTGCCACTATGCTATCCGGTCCCTATGTGGTATGATGAAAGTATTCTAAGGGAAGGGAGTGGGATCGGATGCAGGAGCAGGAATGTACGCTGGATGTAAAGACGATTGAGGCGGCGGTCGCCGGGGAACAATGGGCACTTGGAAAGGTTCTGGAATACTATGAAGATTATATTGAAGAACTGGCGACAGTAGAAGTCGAACAGCCAGATGGAAGCGTGAAAAAGGTTGTGGATGAGGATTTAAAACAGCAGATCGGGATGAAGCTGCTGGAAGAGATCAACGAGCGCGGCACCACCGTTCTTGTCGTTACTCATAACCGTGAAATCGTCAATGCCTTTAAAAAGAGGGTAATTGCGATGAAGAAAGGCGTCATTGTAAGTGACGAACAGGAAGGTGAATATCGGAATGCGAATTAGTACCATAGCATACATATTTAAACAGGGATTTAAAAATATCTGGCGTAATCTGCGTTTTTCTTTGGCTTCTATTTCTACTATGGCGGCCTGTATTTTCCTTTTCGGCCTGTTTCTTGCTTTGGTAATGAACTTTAACTATATTGTTCATTCTGCGGAAGAGGGAATTGCCGTGCTGGTATATTTTGACGAGGGCATTACCCAGGATCAGATCGACCAGATCGGCAGAGAGATAGACAAACGTCCTGAAGTGGCGGATATGAAATATATATCTGCAGACGAAGCCTGGGCAGAATACAGCAAGGTTTATCTGGGAGAGGACAATGATGAACTGGCACAGGGATTTATGCAGGATAACCCGCTAGCCAATTCTTCCAGATTTGATGTATATCTGGACAATGTAGAAGGACAGGAAGATTTAGTCAATTTTATTCAAGGATTGGACGGCGTACGGCGAGTAGAACAGTCTGAAGC
>OERF01000168.1_pt1 | contig 18488 bp, 20 predicted proteins | sample 1539921 | NCBI WGS metagenome assembly OERF01 (sample SAMEA3891883, study PRJEB23780) | metagenome | biome: terrestrial biome; feature: animal house; material: Caecal content | place: Italy | collected 2015-05-05
ACGAACAGGTTTCTGCAAAGCTAGAGAAGCAGATTAGAAAAAATCCGGAAAGCATCGATTATGATAGCTTTTTCCGTTCGGCTTTTTACGGGGTATCTTATACGGATTATCTGTTTAGCCTTCCTATGGGCGCAGGTAAGACCTTCCTGATGGCTGCATTTATTTATTTGGATCTTTATTTTGCTCAGAATGAACCCCATAATCCGTCTTTTGCCCATAACTTTATTATTTTTGCACCTTCCGGCCTTAAATCCTCAGTAGTTCCCAGTCTGAAAACTATTCAGAGGTTCGATCCGTCTTGGGTCATCCCTGAGCCAGCAGCATCGGAAATTAAGCGCCAAATTTCCTTTGAGGTACTAGATCAGGGAAAGGCAGCTAGTAAATCTAATAAAACAAAAAATCCAAACGTTCAAAAAATTGCTAACCATCAACCGCTCTCTGAGCTATTTGGGCTGGTAGCAGTCACTAATGCTGAAAAAGTGATTCTCGACCGTATACAGGAAGTTGAAGGACAAATCAGCTTTTACGATGAGAGCGACGATGAAAAAGACCGGCAGGCAAATGAGCTGCGCAACCTGCTTGGAAAACTCCCGGGCCTATCCATTTTCATCGACGAGGTACACCACGCGGTTAGTAGTGAAATCAAGCTGCGAGCTGTGGTAAATAAGTGGATGCAAAACGAAACGGTTAATTCCGTAATTGGTTTTTCCGGAACTCCATATCTAGAAAAACTGGAAAAGATTAAGGTAACAGAAGAACTCTCAGTATCATCTTCTGAAATTTCAAACATTGTCTACTATTATCCGCTAATTGATGGCGTAGGAAATTTCTTGAAACGGCCAGTTGTAAAGATTGCAGATATAGCTGATAGTAGCCGTATTATTGAAAACGGTGTTAGAGAGTTTCTAAATACGTATCGTGACACTATCTATCCCGATGGAACTCGAGCCAAGTTGGGTATTTATTGTGGCAGCATTGAAAAACTGGAAGAGTTAGTCTACCCTTTTGCAGCACGCATTGCAGCAGAATACGAACTTTCCAGCGATACAATTCTGAAGTTCCATAAAGGCAACAAGCAGTATCCTCAACCGGCTGATAGCCAAATGGAATTTGATAGTCTGGATCAGCCTTTTTCAAAAATTCGTATTGTGCTATTGGTACAAATCGGAAAAGAAGGATGGGATTGCCGAAGCCTAACAGGAATTATCCTCTCTCAAGAAGGCGACTGCCCTAAAAACATGGTGCTTCAAACTGCTTGCCGATGCCTACGCCAAGTTCAAAAGAATGCATTGGAAAGTGCGCTGATTTACCTTAACAGTAGCAATGCCGAAAAACTTAACAGCCAGCTGCAAAAACAACATCACATCTCTTTGCAGGAATTTGCGCAGGCAGATCATCACAAAGTACCTCTTTCCCGGTATGATCGCACCAAGTATCTTCATCTACCCAAAGTTGACTTTTACCAACTGAAAATCAATTATGAAACATTGACTTTGGAAGCCGCACGCCCCGAAGAGACTCTTTGTAATGCATATAAAGGTGCAGAAAATGCAACAGGCATTATTAAAACCACGGATTTGTCAATGGAAATAGTAGATACCAAGATGGATGACGAAGAACGTGGAGTGGTTCCTGCTGCCTATTATGCTTGGCTCTACAGAATTGCTCGAGATTCTTTCGGCTCACTTACCATGGAGGAATTACTTCCCTACGATATTCAACTTCGAACCATTTTTGAACTCATCACGTATCAGAAGGGACATTCCAGATATTTTAGTTCTCGATATAACCTCCCGCAAGTGGAAGCAAATATACGCAAAGCATTTTGCGACCGCCGCTCCTACAAAACAAGGGAGGAACAAATTCCTTTGTCCGTTAGCTTGCTGAATATTACCAACTTTACGCAGAAGGTAGAAACGGAGCATCCCGAAAAATATTACCCGTCTCAAGAAGACGTCCAGAAGATTGTTTTGGATGATCAAGGCAAACTTAAAGTGGACAAAAAGGCGCAGGCAATGATGGATTTAGCTCAAGAAATGGGGCAGGAAGATGTTCTGGCTATGCTGCGCAAAAAATATTCTTCTTACCCCAGAAAGAACCACTCCTTCCATTACCTGCCCTATCATACGGATAGCGGTTTTGAACAGACTTTCCTGCGTGATGTGCTTACTTTTCCTGAAATTGAACGCTTGGGGTTGGAGGTCTACTATAATGGCGACCGGAGCATGACAGAATTTAAAATCAAATGCTACAAGCGTAACAGTGATGCTTGGCAATATATAGGAATGTATACGCCGGACTTCCTAATCCTTCAACGTAAAGATGGCAGGATTCAAAACGTCATCATTGTTGAAACCAAGGGCGATGCATACGCTAACGATCCTAAATTCAAGGATAAAAAGGACTTTGTGCAAACAAAATTCCTTCGCCTGAACAATAGTGCCTTTGGGTATGAAAGGTTTGAATATTTGTATTTGGAAGATACTATGCCTGAACGAGACAGGCTCACCCTTACAAAAGATACAATCAATAATTTTTTCAAGGTGTAGGCAATGAAAAGAGACATGGATTTAATCCGAAATATTCTGTTAGAAATTGAAAAGCAGGATATAAATAGCACACATATTAGGCCTATTGTCGTAGATGGATATACTCCAATGGAAATTATGCAGCATGTTAAACTTATGGAAGACCATGGGCTTGTGAGGGATTGTATATATGACCGGTGTTATAACACTTATGTGCGTACTATAACGTGGGAAGGCTATGACTTTCTGGAGAAGATACGTGATCATACTATGTGGGAAAAGACCAAAAATGTAATTGTACAAAAGGGGCTTCCATTGGTTTTTGATACAGTTAAAACTGTTTCAACCGCACTTGTGACGGCAGCAGCAGAAGGTGTTGCAAAGTCGATTATTAAAAACGGAGGGCAAATCTGATGCCAATCAAATATGTACCGTTTGTTCCCGAACCGGTAGAGGGGCAGGCTGTGTTGGGAAACTTTAACCGCATCCTTAAATATAAGGGTTCAGATGATGTGTCTATGGTTTTACAACGTGGAATGCCTTTGTATGAAATGGAAAAGCAGGAAATGGTTGGCAACAATCAAGATGGGAACATGGTAATTCGGGGAGAATGCATTTCTGCTTGTGCTTATCTAAAAGAGCAGGGCATTCAAGTTGATCTTGTGTATATTGATCCTCCTTTTGCCAGTGGTGCAGACTATGCCAAGAAGGTTTATCTTCGCCGAAACCCTAAGGTTGCAGAGGCTATCGCTCAAGCAGAGCAGGAGCTAGACTTTGATGAGTTGAAAGCCTTTGAGGAAAAAATGTACGGTGATGTGTGGGATAAAGAAAAGTATCTCAACTGGATGTACGAGAATCTCATGGCGATTAAATGCGTTATGAGCGAAACTGCATCAATCTATGTACATTTAGACTGGCACGTTGTACATTATGTAAAGATTTTAATGGATGAAATCTTTGGAGAAGAAAATTTCAAAAACGAAATTATTTGGCACTACAATAAATTTGCTGGGAAAACCACAGGACTTCCACTTAATCATGATACAATTTTGTATTATACACTATCGGACAGTTGTACATTTAATAAGGTGAGAGTTGCAGTAGAAAAACAACGGAAGCAGACCGCAAGAGAATGGGACCCTGTATTGAAAAAAGCTGTTCAAAAAAGAGATGAAAATGGCAATCTTATTTACTATGATCAGACTGATAAATCTATAGATGATACTTGGACAGACATTCCTTTAGTCAATCCTATGGCAAAAGAGCGTTCAGAATTAGATTATGCAACGATGAAGCCGATTGCCTTATTAGAGCGAATCATTTCTATTTCATCTAACGAAAATATGCTGGTTGCTGATTTCTTTGGAGGAAGTGGCGTTACGGCTGCTGCTGCAAACAAGCTCAAGCGTCGCTTTATCCATTGTGATATTGGTCTCAACTCTATTCAGACTACACGAGACAGATTGAAAGCAGATGGGGCACAGTTCGATGTCTTGGAAATCAAGGATGGCGTGCAACTCTACCGCAATCCTGTACAAACGATGGATAAGATCAAATCTTTGATCCCTGGCCTGAAAAATGATGACTCTTTAGATTCCTTCTGGGAGGGAGCCATTACCGACAGTAAGTTTGGGATCATCCCTGTTTATGTACCAAACCTGATGGATAGTACTTCCAAACTGTTGGATGTGGTGATGATGAACCGTATCATTCATCAGGCCATTCCGGATTTGGATGCTGGGATCAAGAAGGTTATCGTCTACTATATTGACATTACCAGCGAAGAAGAAATCCGCAATTTTATTGCCAAGGATGATAGCACCACCGTAGAAATTGAACTACGAGACCTCAAAACAATTCTAGACGATGTGGTTATAGGCGACTATGCCAAATTCCATGTTGATGAAGTGCAACAGGAGCATTCCCTTGGTTATACTATTGTGATTGATACATTTGTTAGTGACCGTGTATTGCAAAAGATCACCGAATTTAACGAAAAGAGCAAGCTAAATTCGACAACCAAGAAGCCCTTTAAGCCTATTGAAATTAGCGATAACGGTTTGGAACTAATCGAGTACTTAAGCTTGGACTGCACTGCCGCCAAAGGAAAATGGCACTCTGACAGTGAAATCAAAATTGACAAAAATGGCTATATTAGCAGAAACGGTGAAAAGACCAAAGAGTTTTGGGATGGCTCCATTTGCAGCGTTAAGAAACCGATGCGCCTAAAAGTTCGTAATATTTGTGGGGACGAAACTGTTTGGGAGGTATAAAGATGGGAGAAACTGTTATTCCTGAAGAACGACTTCGTGTCTTTATAAGTTCCGCCCAAAGCAACGAAAATGGGTTTGCCTGGAGTGATGTGCGTCGACGTATAAAAGAATGTTTGAGTGCCTGTCCCTACCTCAATCCGTTTATTATTGAGGATAATCCGTCTACCACTCCTTCCCTGCAATTTTTTCAAAGTCAATTGAGGAAAGCAGACCTAACTGTTTTGTTAGTAAAAGGTGAGGTTAGAAAAGGAACGGCTGTGGAGTATGCGCAAGCCACCAAATGGAAAAAGCCTCTCCTAATATATTTTTTAAAAGATGATCATCCTGACTTGGACGTTATCAAATTGAAGCGAGAACTCCAAAACACAGATTATTGTACTTACCGTGAGGTGGACAATTTTGACAATATAGCACCTATGGTCAGAAATGATGTCATTGAAGACGTGATTCGATGGTTTCAGGATAAGCCATACATTTTGGAGGCGTATAATCATAAAGAAGATTCTGGAACCGCTTTAATTCTCGAAGAACAAGTATCTTCGAAATCTGGTGTTCCGGAAATCACTGCAATTTCCCTTTTCTCAAGCAGTTACGAGTATCTACTGGATCTGTTGGGTACACGCTATCTGAAACGCAATCAAAACAGTGCTATTTCCGAATTGGGAGATTTGGGAAATGAGTTGTTGGAGTGGCTTGTAAATGGTAAGCCCCTCCAATGCGATGATAAAATCCTAAATTTACTTGAGAAAAGCACGTCTTTATATGCTAGTACGGACTGGTTGGAAAAACGATGGGACGCTATTCGGTGCTGTGTGAATGGAAACCTCGACAAAGCTCTTGAATATGAGCGAGAAGCTCTACGGTTGTCGAAAAATGATAAAATGCCAAGCTGGATCACAACGGATATTCTCATTGATTGCAGAAACATGGAAATCGATTGTGCCAAGGCAAAAGGAAAGCGTCTCATTGAAGGACCTGCCCAAAAAGAACTTAATGAACTGGACTCGATTGTTTATCTTCCGGTATTGGATCGGTACAAATCTAACATTTACAGTACCATCGCAAAAGAAAAGTTCAAAATAAGCACTGCTTCCCGATACACAACAATTTACGGAAATAGCATTAACGAGGTACTTTCTGATACATGTAACTATCTGTTTTCAGCAGCATTATATGGCTCTTATACGCACTTACTTATTGCCAGAAAAATATTGATTTATGTACTGTGCGAATATTTCGATATCCTAAACGATGTGGCGTTAATCCAAAAGTGCGTAAGTCTGTATATATTGCAAGGTGATGTTAAGGAGCTTGAGCTCTTTGTTCAGAAAAATTGGGATACTGTGTATTCGTTGGTTACAACAGAGGCCGATGCTCTTTGGAAATTGGCAAAAAGGACTCCAATAGTAAACCAGAGTGCAATGCAACAAGCTGTTTTGAAAATCTTGGGGCTTTACTTTTCTGATGACACTTTTCAAGAGGCAGAGGAATTTATATTATCGCGCGCAGATCAAATCTATTGGGGAAATTCGCAGGAATACCTCGGCTGCATAAAGAAAAATCTTATCCGTCTCAATCAGGATAAGGTAGTGACTATTCTTATAAATATTATTTCACAGAAACGATATATAAGAGGCAAGGACATCACTAATATTATTTGGACATTAGATCTAAATAAAATTTCAAAAGGCAACATTCTTGCGCTTCGTGATGCCTTGGATCAAAGTTTAGCTACCATTGTAGAAAATGGCGGTTCACCACAAATTATCGCATTCCTTATGCGTTTTGATCCTGCCGTTTTTGGCTGTTTAGAGTCAAAGGAAAACAATGGTCTAACCGGAATTGAGGAAAAACTATATAAAATCAATATGGGCGGTGATGCTTGGGAGGCCATCCTACAAGATGAAATTACACAAGCTCAAAACCATTTTAGCGCATATAATAGTGACGGTGTATATGCTGCATTTGCATCGGACCCGTATGCTATGATTGGCTATATCTCGCGTAAAGCTTCTGACACCAACGCCCAGGCCATTTGCAATATCCTTTCGGAAAAATTTGTACCGTTAGCGGTCCAGGTTCTTAACAGTCATGTGGCTGTACCAACAAAAGAAAGCTGTGCCAACGCGCTGTGCGATGTTGTGGCGTTATTTATTCAGCATAATATTTCTTTTCCCTCAACTCTTATAGATTCGCTCCGTGACATTGATACAACACAGGGATATGATTTTGTGCAGTATAAGTCAAGGGCAATGTTGGAAATTCGAATTTTCATGGCCAAGTTAATGGTGGGCCTTTTAGGCAAGGAGTCGTTACTGACTTGGTGTGTAGAATACAATAAGCGCTCTCTGAACGAACGTGTCGGTCTGGCAGAATGTATAGAAAAATATCTATACTACCATAAAGGTGAGACAGCAGATGCTTTAATTCTATCAATTGTTTTTCAGTGCGCAGATGATGAGTCCGATGAAATACGAAGGATTGCTTATCAAACATTAAGCTATTTATTAGATAGCAATGCTAAGTCGCTCGTTGAAAATCGTATATACCAAGCTATGACAGACCCTTCATCCTCCGTACGGAACAAAATTCTCTCTCTTTGTGAAAAGGGCCTATTCGAATATGATATGGCGCGCAGCATTGTTGAAGCGTTGACTACCGATTCTAATTATGCTATTCGGATACGTGCATTAGCAGTAAAAAATGATATGGGGCATCCCGAATCATGAATTTACCCATTTGGGGGTAATGCGATTCCGATATAAATACCGTCTAAATCAAAGGATATATTTTCTTTCCTCTTTTCTTAGAGAGCAAAGAGAATTTGGAAGCTCCTCCGGAAGGTTTTAAAACATAAGTGACTACGAAGTCCGCATGTTCGATCATCCATTTATTGCGCCAGGGAATAGTGTACCGCTTTAGAACTTTTTCTATCCCTTCTGGCAAGATGGTGTCCGAGAAATCTTCAGGAACACCCGTGGCTTTGGCAGACGGCATATAAGCAAGAACAACGGCGTATCCAACCTCTGGATACGCCGTTGTTACTTCTTTCAGAACAGAACGCACCAAACGGTCAAAATTACCCTGATTTCCGAAAGGAGAAACCGGTAGGTGTTTTTTCTGGGTTTCTGAAAATTCTTGAATGCCGGTGAAGCCAGTGTTTTCGGGGCTTCCCGGCATTTTCACATACGGAAGACGGTCACGAATGATCCCCTATTTTCTCGGGTTTCTACCATGGAAAGCAGTATGGGAAGTAGTAAAACGATCAGCCCGTAAGCCGCGCCATTTCAGCCATTGCGCTGGCGAAGTCCGCGTGCGCGTAGTAATTCAGCGTCATAGTGATGCTGGCGTGGCCCATGATGTACTGCAACGCCTTCGGGTTCATGCCACGGTTCGCCATATTGGTGCAGAACGTGTGCCGCAGGGTGTGGGGCGTCATGGGCCTCGGCAGCGGCTCCTTGTGGGTTCGGTCGTATTTCTCCGCCAACCCTCGGAACATGTTGTCGTAGCTGTCGCACGTCCTCGGGTTCCCCCTGCCGTTGAGGAACAGGAAGCCGGTGTATCCGTCGATGGTTGGGGACTTCACGCCCGCATTGCGGGCGATCACACGGCGGAACGCCCCGGCGACCTGCTGGCTCATGGGGATGCGCCGGTACCCGCTCTCGGTCTTGGGCGGGGCGATGTAGCAGCCTCGCTTCTTGCCCCGCAGCAGTTGGTGGTCCACGTTGACCGCCATGGCGTCGAAGTCGATGTCCGGCTCGGTCAGCCCGCACAGTTCGGAGATGCGAAGCCCGGTGCCGAGCAGGATGGTGAGATCGTCCGTGTATTTCCCGTACACCTTGTCGCCCCGCATGAAGTCCAGCAGGCTTTCCGTCTGCGCGGGGGTGAGCGGGACTTTGGGCGTGGTGTCGTCCTCGATGACCTCGTTCAGCCGGAAACCGAAGGGGTTGCGGCGGATGAAGTCGTTCTGTACGGCGGTGTGGAACGCGGCGTTGAGGGCGCGTTTCCCGTGCCCGATGGTCTGGTAGGCCATCCCGTTCTCCTTCATGCGGACGGCCCACGCCTTCGCGTCGCAGGGCCTCACGTTCCCGATGGGCATGGCCCCGAGGGGGTCTTCCTTCAGCTTGCGCATGAACCATTCCCGCCCGGCCTTGGTGCCGTCGCGCACGTTGCCGCGCTGGGTGGTCTCCAAGCCGTAGAGCTGTGCGACGGTCATCCTGCCGCCCAGATGGTCGATGCCGTCCTCACGGTCGCGCCGTATGGCCTCCTCCTTCTCACGGAGGGAGGGGCCTGCGCGTTTCCCGGCGGGGACCGGATCGGTGGGGGTCAGCTTCCATGAGTACACATACTGGGGTTTTCCATAGGGGTCTGTGTATTTGAACGCATATCTTCCGTCTTTTCTCTGGCTCTCTCCCGTCCGCAGGACTCTGTTCCTGCGGTCGCGTCGTTTTATTGACATGCAGATGCTCCTTTCCGACATGGAAAGAGCCTTGATATGCCAAACGTATTATAGCATATCCAAGGCCCTTTTGAAAGATTTGATTGTTTAGATCGCGTTCGTTAGATTGCGTCGGTCGCGTCGATCATCCGCTCGAAGATGCGGCGCTTGATCTGGATGCGGTTGCCGTTCATCACGACCCATTCGGGCGTGGGCACGGCCTCGGCCATGCGCCGCAGCTTGTTCTCGCCGATGCGGAAATACCTTGCTGCCTCCTCGACGGTGAGGGTGTATTTCTCCCAGATCGGTATGTCCCTGTCCATTCCTGCCACCTCCCTTCCTCCCGGCAAGACACAATACTATGTAGCATCATTGCTATCATACTGTTTTGCTGGGTTTATGGCTTGAAGTGGAGCATGGCGGCGAGAAGCCTGCCCTGCATCTCGGTCTTCATCTGCGTGTCCACGCCGTATTCGGTGTGGCCGCCCTCATCCACGAAGGCGTGTGTGCACAGCCCGTCGATGGCGGAGTCGAAGTGTTCCAGCACCTCCTCGGCGGCAACGGGGTCCCCGTGGGTGGCGGCGACCACGGTTTCGTAGGTCATTGCCCGCACCTCCCTTCCAGCAGGCCGCGCAGGAGCCGCAGCGCGGCGTTCCGGCGGAACTGGACCGTGGACCGGGGGATGCCGAGATGGGTGCCGATCCTGCCGTCAGGCCATTCGGCGAAGTAATGGAGCAGGACGATGGCCTGTCCGTCCGCGTCCAAGGCCCGGATGGCGTCGGCCATGTCCGGATCGGCCACCGTCACGCCCACGCCGCCTACGTCGAACAGCGACTCGAAGCAGTGCCCGCAGGCGGGGCATGTGAGCCGGTTCAGCTCGCTCTCACGCATGTCGCAGAACAGGCGGACGCGCTTGGCCCGGCGCTCCTGCCTTCGGGCGATGTCCTTCCTCGCGTTGAGCAGGGACTTCCAGCAGTAGGTGCAGAACATCCGCACCGTGGCCTCCTGTTCCTCCTTGCCTTTTTCATAGTTTGCTATCATGGCAGTTTGCCTCCTTTCTATCTTTCATCGTAAGACACGAAAGGAAGGGGGCTGCCTGCCAAGAAAAGAGGCGGTAAACGGCGGTTTAGCGCCGGATTCAGTCTTTTTCCCGGATGCCCAGCCGTTCCTCCATGGAGCGGCGCATGAGCGCGGCCTTGGAGCGGCGGCGGGAGGCTCCGGTGAACTCGATGGGATAGCAGCGTTCGGTGATCCGGTCGAAGATGCGCTGCCATGGGCTTGAGGCGGATGGCTGGTAGATGTCCTTGAGGGGAATGTTGGTGGTGATGACCATGGGCTTGCCGGACCGGTAGCGCCCGTCGATAACGTTGTACACATGGCCCAGCATGTATTCGGTGCAGCGTTCCGCGCCAAGGTCCTCGATGAGCAGCAGGTCTCGATTCAGGATGCGGTCGAGGTTGGCGCGGCGGTCCGCGAAGGAGGATTCCATCAGCGAGGCGATGCCCGCGATGTCGGTCTGGTAGGCGGAGAAGCCGAGGTCGATGACGGCGTTGGCGATGCAGGAGGCCATGAAGGTCTTGCCGGTGCCCACGCCGCCCCACAGGAGCAGTCCGCCGGGGTCGGACGGGTCGAAGGTCTCCGCGTAGCGTTTGCACAGCTCCGACTGGCGCGGGGTGCGCCCGTCATCCGTGGCGAAGGTGCAGTCTCGGAGGAAGGGGCTGCCGTGGAAGCAGGCGTCCCGGAGCCGCTTGGCGCGTTCCGCCGCCTTCCTGAGCCGTTCCTGCTCCTCCCGTTCCCGCTGCTCCCGCAGATCGCATTCGCACAGGACTCGCACGATGCGCTCCTTCCCGCCGAACAGGTCCATAGCAGGCAGCCTCCGCTCCTTGGGCTGGCCGCAGCGCCCGCAGACCAGCAGGCCGGTTTCGTCCCGGTGGTCCTCCCCCGGCACAACATGCTGCTGTTTCTCCTCCATGTGATCCACTCCTTTCCAAGTCAGTAGAGGCCCGCGTCGAGCATGTCCTGCGCCACGCTGCGGTCCACCTTGTTGTCCTTCATGATCTGCTCCACCGTGGGCACCTCACGCCCAAGGTCGGGTGCTGGGGCCATGGATGGCGCTGGCAGTTCGTGCTTGGCCCATGTGCGGGCCATGCGCTGCCAGTCGTCCAACGGCTTGCCCGTCTTCGTGGCCCAGCCGTGCCGCTCGAACCAGTCGAAGAACCGCTGCGGGTCGATGGGCAGGCGCTCCGCGTGGATGAAGGCCGTGACCTCCTCCAATGAGGGCCGTACCGCCCGTTTTGATGGGTGCCCATTCTTTTTGTCCCCAGCTGTAGCTGTAGATGTATTATCTATATCTATATCTAATTCTTCATCTTTACCGGGATTTTGGGCACCCTCCCGGAGGCCAGTGTTTCCAAGGGTTTCCGGGGTGCCCACAGGGGTGCCCGTCCGGGTGCCCATGGGCAGGGGTGGGCAGCCCATTTGGGCGCCCAAGTGGGCACCTTTTTGGGCAGGGGTGGGCACCCCTGTCTGGGCATTCCCGCCGTCGGGCAGCGCCCGGCAGGTCTTGAGGTAGCGTTGGACGGAACTGCGGGGCACGCCCGTCTCACGCGCGATCTGCACCTGCGAGGCGTCCGGGTGCGCGGCAACGTATTCGTGGACCACCTGCTCCCGGCTTTTCTTCGGCTGGGCGGCTTCCAGCCGCTTGGCCTCCCTGCGGGCCTCAAGCCTGCGCAGACGCTCCTCGTCCACGATCCGGTCCCAGTCCGATATGACGTAGACGCCATCCACCGCCTCGATCATGCCGAGCTGTTCGTAGGTGCGCAGGGCGAGGCGCACGGTGGTCAGGGATTCGTTCACGATGCCCGCGATGATCTCCTCGTTCAACGGCATCTCGGATTCCTTGCGTCCAGTGCGCAGCACGAACCTGCCGCCGGTGTTCTGCCCGCCCACGAGGGCGACCAGCTTGAACCAAATGGCGATCATGGTGTTGGACTCCGGCATGGTCTCGATGACCTTCACACGGGGGTCATCGAAGAAATCGAGATGGAATTTCACCCATGTGAGCTTCATCGCGCGGCCCCTTCCGTCTCCGAAGGGACCGCACCGAACCGGTCCAGCACCGACAGGGCGTAGTGTGTGGCCTGCGGCGGGTTGTGGGTGATCCGGCACAGCTCCTCCTCGGTGAGCGTCCTGCCGTCCTCGCAGCGGAGGAGGTAGGCCCCATCCCCATCCATGTCCATCGCCCGGACGCGGAGGAACAGGAACCGTATCCACAGGCAGATGATCGTGTCCCCCGAGGGCATGGCCTCGATGACCTTCACGCGGGCGTCATCGAAGAAGTCCAACGGGAACCGGACGCAGTACTCCTCGTCCTTCATGTTCCGCTCCTTTCCTGCCATCACAACAGAAACCTATATTGCTATCTTTCTACATTACTTCATGGGGTGGATGGCAAGGCCCCGGAAACGACACGCCGGGTGCCGTGCCTCCTGCCAAAGGCCGGTGAATCACGGGGTAAACCGTTGTATGATGGAGGGGTCCTTTCTTTTGGATTGGGTTCCAACTCAAAAAGGATCGAAGCCCACCGATGCTTCCGCGCCGGTGGGCTTCGTCCCCCTCGTAATACCGCTCAGTTCCACCCCTGCTGGGGCTGCCACGACTCCCCCTGCGGGGTCCACGGCGTATCCTGAGTCTCGTTGTCATCGCCGTCCACCGTCACGGAATCCGTATCGGGGATGGCCGGACCGTCCGAATCCGATGGAGCGGAATCCCCGCTATCTTCCGTCCCGTTCGGCTCTGTGGCGGGCGTATCCTCCTGCGGGGCGTCCGTATCCGTCTGCTGTGCATCCTGCTTCGCCTCCGCAGCCAACCCGCGACGGAAGGCGAGCAGCGCGTCGTGCGCCTCCTCCGGGGTGCGCTCCGGGCCGACCAGCAGGGTCTGCATCTCCCCGGCGTGATCCAGAAGCCATTCCCGCAGCGCATCGAGGTCGAGCCGGGTCCAGTCGCACCCGGTCACCGTGAGCAGGGTCGCGCCGATCTCCTGCGTGAGGGCGGTGCGCCATTCGCGGGCCTGCTTCTGCTCCCGCGCCAAAGCCTCCCTCTTGTCGAGCTGGGCCTGTTTGATCTGCTCCTTCAGTTCGGCGATGTACTGTTCCAGTTCGCCGCTGGATTTCGTCTTTCTTGGCTTCATGGGCCTGTCCTTTCGTGTAACGGTATATCGGTACCCATTTTGTCACAAGCCATGCACAGGCACCGCCCGGCGGCGGTGTCCTTTGGATACCGGTGACGGTAAAATGGAGACGGCATATTCCTTGCAATCAGGCGAAAGGAGACGGGAAAATGACTGGATTCGACCCCGGAAAACAGACGACGGAATACGGTCAACTGGACACGCTGCTGACGGACGGTCAGACGCCCGGCAGCGGTGCGGATGATCTGTTCCTCAACATGCTCGACCAGTACGATTCGGTGACCGGTCGTGACGGCTACCGGAATCAGGAGGAAATGGTGGGCGAGCTGCTGGACGCCCTGAACCGGCGGCTGAACCCCATCGGACTGGACGCCACCCGCAGCGGCGTCGTGTACTGCAATGCGGGCGGCGCTCCCGACCTGCACGAGGTGGTCGGCGCGGTGGAGGCGTTCATGGAACAGGACTGGAACGAGATTTTGGAGCAACATGCCGACTGGGACATCGCAGATCATGCGTGGTGGATGCTGAAGGACTACAACCTCGAACACGGCAACGGCAGGGTCCATCTACAGGACGGGCGGCTGTCCGTCACCATGGAGGCACCTAACCACACGACCATCAACCTGAACGTCCCCGTCATGAAATCCGACGAGGAGACCATCGGGAACCTCAAAACGGAGATGATCGACCGGATGAGCCGCTTCACTGCGGACGCGGAGTTCGACAAGCTGTGGTCCCCGGAGTTCGCCGAACACAACGGGGTCACCCCCAGTGGATTCATGAAGATGTTGAAGGAGGACGAAACCTACTTCCACGCCGCAGGATTCCAGATGTACATGGACACCCGGCCAGCCCTCCGGGAGCTTTGGTACAGCGATGCACAGATTGAAGGCATCAATTATACCGAAGGCTACCGGCAGACCATCGACGCGGATCAGGTCATGCAGGACGGCAGACCCGCATACGATATGTACCTGTTCACGGTAGACAAGTCCACTGGGGATTCCACTGTACCGGAATATGTGCAGTACGAGATAACTCCCGTGGAGATGGAGACTTTCATTACCGGTGAGTTCGAGGACCCCGATCACGCCAACCGGGAAAAGCCTGTCGAGGAGCAGTCCCCGGCTCTTAGCGGCAAGGAACAGTCGTATAGTCTCGCCTCGGAGGCCCGCAGCGTAAGTCTTGCCGCAGGGGACCTCAGCCATCTGCCCCTCATTCAGGAATACGAAGACCGCACCCATCCGACGGATCGCTGATACGGCGGAATCATGCAAGCACCTCCGGCACCTGCATCCGCTGGCTGGGGGTGCTTCGCTTTCAAGGAAAGGAACATGGATGACGCCTGCTGAGAACAAGGCCCTGCGGGAGAGCATGGGCCTCACCCTGAAATGGCTGGCGACCCGGTGGGGTGTGACGGTGCAGAGCGTGAAACGCTGGGAGGGCAGCCGCACCCCACCCCCGCAGATCGCCAAGGACATGCTGGACCTCAAAAGGAAGTTCGACGCCGACGTGCAACGCCTCGTGGAGAACGGCGACGAGGTCGTGGAAGTGCCCCGGCGCGACCGGGACTGCACCGGCTCCGAACAGTCCGCCGCATGGGCGCGGGCCGTCGCCCAGCGTGCCAAGGAACAACGCGGACTCACCATGGAGTTCCGGGACGCCAACGATGCGGAAAAACGGTAGTAATACTACAACGAAAGGAATGGAACATGTATTCGGAACACGACTACGCGGAGTGCAGCCTGCCCAACGGCAAGGAAGCTGTGTTTTACTACAGCCCCTCCTGTTCGATCGATAATAGGAAAAGCTATCTCCTAGAGGTAAGGGATCGCGGCAGGACGCTGATGACATTTGATTTCGTGATGCTATGCAATCTGCTGTACATGCAGAGCAGTCTGACGCACAGCAGTTTGAAGGAAATGTCTCCATGGAAGGTCATCGAGGACGCGAACGGCAATTGGAGGGTCTGCTGCGGAACAGACGCAATGAGGCGTGCCATGGAAGAGCAGGGCGTGAAAGACATCAAAGGCGAACTGACCTGCGAGGAACTGAAAGACCTGTATGAGGCATTGGAATGTCTGGACGTGGAGGACAGCAAACCAGACACCGAGGGCAAATGGATATACCCCGCCATGATACACCCGGACGACTCCGAATGGGTCTGGCGGGGAACTGTCGGACGATGCAATAGTCGAGACATCCCGGAAGAACTCGTTGCGTGCAACATGCAATACCCGAACGGTTGAATCGCTCCATGGCCGAAGGTACGGGATGAAACCCGATGGGAAAGCCCTCCGCGCTTCGCGCTCCGGTCTGCTTTCCCTCGGGCCTAAACCGGGGCCGATCTTCCCGTGGCGTGAACGGCAGGGGTGGACAGGCAGGCGGACATAATACCGGAGGACACACCCAACTATCTACCCACATTCTTATTCTTCTATTATGATAGAATGATAGTAAACGGGAAAGGAGCGTGCATGGTGGTTTGGCTGCGGAAAATCGAATGGAGGATCAAGGATGCGCTTCAATCTCTCCGGGGGCGGATAGGCCGGAGCCTGTTCGACGCATTGAAGGGCCTCGCCAGCATCCAATACAGGATTCTGACCATGATCTCCTCGATACCGCCGGTGGCGATGTATCTAGTCCTCGGCGTATCCCTCGTGGCGTATCTGATTCTGGGATGCGAATAAAGCAAAATGTCATTACATCTTGCTATCATGATAGCATTCCATAGATCGATAAGGAAAGGAACCAAGATGACGGACAAGAACGTGATCGGGGATACCGCCCCGGAGGGAGACATCCCCGAGGACAACGCCAAGGCTGCCGACGGTAGCGGCTGGAAGCAGTGGAGTCTGATAAAACGGTTCAGGTTCGTCTGGAACGGCAAATTCATCATGTCCGGCGCGGACGAGTGGAGGCACGCTGGCTGGCGGAGGCGGAGCTGGATTATCCTGAAGGCCACGGTGTATCTCGCGTTTCTCTATTTCACGATCGGGGCCATCGTGGATGCGGTGGCGGCGATGCTCCTGTCTCTCTGGATGCTGCTGGCCTGATCCCATGGGCCATGCGGATTGGCCCGCAGCGTGGTATCATGGAATTGCAGTGCTCCTGCATATGGTTGATGTGATGAAGGCCCCCGGTTCGTCCGGGGGCCTTTCCGTATCTGCGACACGCCACTTCCGCCGTCTCACTATTATGCTACAATGATAGTATCCAACAAGGAAAGGACGTGGCAATGGAAACCCTCTACTTCGACGGCAAGCCGGTCAGCATCACCCTCACCGGCCTTGAGAAAAAGCTGGCACGGACCATCCTCGATCTCTCGGCGGGCGAGGACGGCTTCGAGCTGTACAACAACGATGTGGCATTGTTCGAGCAGGACCCCGGTGAGCCGGTCTTCGGCTGCAACTTCGAGCGCGTCGAACACATCGAGTGGAAGGATCGCAGGCAGCTCGGCGCTCTGCTCACCTCCCTCGAAAAGAAGCACGTCCTCTACGTGGAGGAGGACCCCCACGACGGCAATGGCATCTGGTACTGCCACAAGGTCCTGAAGGCGCTGGCAGTCTGAATCATCAACCGCCCGGCCCTGCGGGGCCGGGCCTCCATACAGTGAAGGAGAACGGCAATGTCGGATTATCTGGTCAGGGTGGCGATCACCGGGATCGTGGAGCACATCGCCCCCGGCTGCTGGGCCACGTCCATCACCTTCACCAAGAGCATCATCGTGGAGCAGGAGCAGAGAAACAGCATCATCGGCCTGTGCGACATGCTCCGGCACATGAAGGAGAGCGCGTATCACACCGCAGTCAGTACGCTCACCAACGCGGACGGCTTTCTGTTCGAGTTCGCCTGCGCCGATCCCACCGTCATCGCCGACTGGTTCCGTCAGGCCGGGATCGACTGGCCCGGCAATGAGTTCCCCTGCATCGCCGGTGACTCCGCCGTGCAGATCAGCGTCGGACGCTACGGACGCTGCTGAAAGGCCGCACTTTCGGCCCCGGTGTGATGCCGGGGCCTTTTCGTGTCAGCGACACGTCACCGCTGTCTTACTATCATACTACAATAACAGTATCCAACAAGGATAGAAACCGAAGGAGGACTGACATGGGACTCGACCAAGACCTGTACGCCCTGTATGACAACGGGGTTGAATGCTGTATTGAAATGTACAGAAAGAATTATCTGCTCCGGAGCTGCATCCGTACGCTCGTCCCATCCTACATGGACAACGGCGACACCATCATGAGCCGTGAGGACATTTACAACGTCATGCACGCGCTCGAACAATGGCGACGCGACGGCAACGGACCGACGGTGGACACGCCCGATTGCTGGTACAAGCAGCTTCTCAGCTTCGACAACGCGGAAAGCCCGTGGACGTTCGAGGAACAGCAGGAGCAGGCGCTGACGAGCCTGCGCAAGGCGCTCTCGCACGGAACCACCCGATTCCGATACTGGGAAAGCTACTGAACCCCCTTGCCCGGCACATCGCGAGGGATGTTCTCGTGGAGATACATAAAAGGAAGGATCGGAAATGAAGAGCAAGGACGGCACCGATGAAACCGAGGACACGGATGGAGAGGAGTCGGACGGGTTGACCGTTTGGGGTCTTCTTTGGCGCTTGGCCCTTTTTGCCCTCATTGGCGGAACGATTGTGTGCGGGATTGCCTACGGGACGGCGGCGCTCCTCTCGTGGGGCGTGCCGCACATCGAGGCCCTCATGAGCTGGATGGGTGAGAACCCCAGACAGGCCAAAGGGATCGGAGCTTTCCTGTTTGTCGTCGTCACATATGCTTTTATGCAATTTCACGATGACAATAAATGGTGATCTACGGCGGCAGTATGGCAACCTGTGATGATGGCCTCCGGCGTCTGCCGGGGGCCTTTCCTTATCCGCGACACACCGCCCTTCCCGTCTTACTATTATGCTACAATGATAGTATCCAATAAGGATAGGGCACCGCCCATCAACCTCGGCAAGGAGCGAAAATGATTAAGGAACAGGCCATCGACACCCTCACCCTCGGCAACGTCAGCGTCACCGAGACCGAGTACTG